>Ga0364867_10019_pt1 | contig 107888 bp, 106 predicted proteins | sample ExccelAu500001D4_3_FD_206915 | JGI IMG/M metagenome (GOLD analysis project Ga0364867, IMG submission 206915) | Enriched cells from Trout Bog Lake Hypolimnion, Wisconsin, USA - BchlTB.Aug13.5000.01.D4 | ecosystem: Environmental > Aquatic > Freshwater > Lake > Hypolimnion/Profundal zone | place... | reverse complement strand
CACACCATATTCAGTAGCAATACCTGTAATCACGATGGTGGTTATCCCAGCATTCTGCATGAGCTGCTCGAAATTAGTGCCGATAAATATGCTGGCCGTGTTTTTAGGAATGACAATATCATCCCTGGTGACTTCTATTGCCAGATCAAGGCCATCCGGTGTCTGCTTCATTGAAAACGACCTTTTTTTAAAAAAATATTTCCGGGTAGGGGACTCAAACTTTGCGGGAAGCGGTGTAATTTTTGAAAATATTACCGGAACCTTCAGCACCTTTGCCAGTGAAATCAGACTTCTTGTATTGTTCATAAATGATTCAGGATTGAAAATAGTCTGAACCAACATATTCTGAACATCCCAAACTAAAAGGGCCGTTTTGCCGGGATTTAAAATTTCTTCTAATTCTTTATCAATTTCCATATTTAGTCTTGTTTTGATTGTTTTTTAACCGGATAGCCAACTGTCTGTCCAAAAAGTACCCGTTGGTCTGTACGCAAATTCAATTTTGAAGCAAGAGCCTCCTTATTGCAGTTATGAAACCAAGCAACCAAACCATTGGAAGCCGCGAACAAATAGACATTAGCTGCCATCATCCCGGTATCCACAAAATAATAGGATTTCTGAACTTCAGGGTTCTGCAAACCGGGTTCCTGGTATCCGGAAGTATTTGCAAGCTTATCGATGTCCGCAACATAGATCAGGCGAACCGGAGCTTTATCTCCAAAACTTACCTGCCCCTGGCCGATTGCAAAGGGACGTAAATCCCCGGCTATAACAGGGATCAGTGTATGATTAATTGGATCATATAAATATGTTCCTTCCTCAAAGGCTGCATAAAGATCAATCTCCTGCGAATTACTGGCTGATGCAGCAGTCCTTCCTGGAATTCCAAACGGCCCCCTTTTGCGATTTACCCCGCATGCTGCCCAAAGAAGATTGGAAATGACCGGTAGCGAGAGTTTATTATCACTTATTTCACGGACCGTTTTACGCTGCTTTAATGCCTTCAAGACTGTTTTTCCACCATCAGACCTCGGTTTTGGCAGTATAATTTGTACCAGATCAAAGGTTATACCTTGACTACCTGCTGATGGAAAACCGCCTGATTCGCTTTCTATATTATCATTCATAATCCATGAATTTAAATAATCAAAATAATTTAATGTCGAAATTACATCTTTATAAATAGCTGATAATCTATTTATAATGGAGATGAACAGTATTTATCCGGAATTATTTAGAATATTAAAGATTCAATATAGGATGCAACCTCTTTGGAATCGGTACCGGGTCTGATATTCACATACCGGTGGTTGCCACATATGACATTTAGCCATGTATTACAGCCATCAGATGTAACCTGACAACGTCCATTTTCGCTGTAGGAAAAAAAATTCGAGGCTCTATCTGTTAACTGTAGGATTGCGATCTGATCCCAGCTTGGTCTACCTTCAAAATGATTGTATAATTCATAGGCTCGATAAATCGGATGTTTAGGATTCAATTTATATTTTAAACCAATTCCTCCGGTAATTACTTTTGTTCCCAATTCCCATCCACAAAAGATCACTTTCTTCTCCCATTGCTTCATGCAATAGACCGTTGACTGGGGATCATGACGATAAAAATTTGATTCTTTCCCATTTGGAAACTCACCTCCCATACAAATCCATTCTTTGACTTTTTTATTAAACAGGGCTGTTCCATTTAAGGTTGAATTCTGATCGGATGAGGACTGTAATAATTTCTGCAGACTTGAAAGTGGTCCGATTGTAATTATTATAACCGATTCATCAGGACTTGTTGCAAGCAATCTCCGGTAAAGGCTTGTGGATTCTTTAGCTTCAGACCATGAATGTAATTTTGAAGGAAATTCACTGGCGATGCATTTGGTGTACCTGGAGTTATTAAACAACGGTCTTTGACTTCTTATAAAACCGACTGGGATTTGAGGCAATCCGTAATAACAATCGATACTACTCGCACATACAGCAGAATATGGATCATTACTTGTAACAATTATTCCAAGCAAATCCACAGCACCTATTTTATGGAGGTTCAACAGTATTGCCAAGGCTCCGACGTCATCAACATCTGTGCTGAGATCGGTATCCAATATAACTCTTTGATGGGCCTTTACTGGAGGATCAGGGTTGAAAGCCTGATTCTTCAGGAAGGGGATCAGCGTTAAAATCAAGAGTAGCATTTGAAACATGCGCCATGATATTAAAAAATTAAAACAACTTATTTTCATTTATCCCGTTCACCAAAGATAGTTTAATATTAACTAACCTGTAAAACCTGAATGACAGAATCGTAGGGATTATGGGGAAATCCATACCAAAATTGTAATATACGAGACAAGACGAATTTATACCAAATATGAGTATATAACCGGCTTTTTTAATTCCTTTGCAAAATAAAGTGATTAAATATGGATAAATCCACCCAAAATTCGAAGGGTAAAATCAGTAAGCCTAATATATTCAATTTGCTCAAACCTTATTTGAGTAAGATTGTTTTGTTAATCGTGATGGCACTTCTTGGAAATGGAATTAACATGCTGATTCCTAAGATTATTGCGCACGGCATTGATGACTTTTCGTCATTGCATTTTGAGATGAAAAGTATCGGCATTGAATTTCTGGTTGCTGCTTCTGCCATTTTTATATTTACTTTTTTACAGAATATTATTCAAACCTATGTTTCGGAACAGGTCGCTAAAGATTTACGGTCGCAACTCTCTGAGAAAATTTCACGTCAAAGCTATGCCTATGTCCTAAAATCGAATCCATCTAAACTTCTGACAAACCTCACTTCCGATATCGACTCCATAAAGATGTTTGTTTCCCAGGCTTTTGTCACTATCGTATCTTCTGTTTTTGTGATTATTGGCACTTGTATTCTACTCATTCTCATCAACTGGGAACTGGCATTGGCCGTTATTTTAATTGTTCCCGTAATCAGTTTTGCGTTTTTTATTGTTCTGCGAAAGGTCCGGGTATTGTTTAAACGGGGAAGGGAAATTATAGACCTTCTAAATAAAATTATAAATGAAAGTATTATGGGTTCGGCCCTGATACGTGTATTAAACTCGCAGCAACCAGAAAGCATGAAATTTCTGGAGACCAATATAGAATCCCGAAATCTGGGACTTTCCATTCTGCGTCTGTTTGCTACACTGATCCCAACAATTATGTTTGTCGGCAACCTTGCTGTGATCACAATTCTTGCCCTTGGGGGTCATTTTGTGGTGGCGGGCACTATGTCGCTTGGCAATTTTGCCGCCTTCAACAGTTATATTCTACTCTTAATTTTCCCGATCCTCATGATCGGGTTCATGAGCAGTATCATCGCCCAGGCATCAGCTTCTTATTCAAGAATATACGATATTTTTGAATCTCCCGAAGAGGTTGAAGCCGGGATAATTCAAAGCCATATTAAGGGGGATATTTGTCTTAAAAATGTTTCCCTTTCTTTTGCGGAGAAGCCCATTCTAAAGAATATTTCATTTTCGGTAAAGGCGGGAAGTAAAACAGCTCTCATCGGACCTACGGCTGCAGGTAAAAGCCAGTTGTTGTATTTGCTGACCAACCTGATATCACCAAGTGAGGGGACCATAGAATTTGATGAAATCAGTTCAGAGAAATATACCAGAGATCTGTTTCACAGTCAGATAGGGATAGTTTTTCAGGAAAGTGTACTTTTCAACCTGAGTCTTCGGGAAAATATTGCCTTCAATGATCAGGTTACTGCTGAATCTCTGGGAAAAGCCATTTCAACTGCTGAATTGGCCGATTTTATTGAGTCGCTGCCCGACAAGCTCGAAACTATAGTATCCGAAAGGGGAACATCGCTATCAGGTGGTCAAAAGCAAAGGATTATGCTGGCACGTGCCCTGGCGGTAAATCCCAGGGTATTACTTTTGGATGATTTCACCTCGCGGGTTGACCGGAAGACGGAAAATCGAATTCTGAGCAATCTTGAGAAAAATTACCCGGATTTGACCCTGATTTCTGTTACCCAAAAGATTGCGCCGGTAAAACATTTTGACCAAATCATCCTTCTAATGGAAGGTGAGTTGATCGCTTCAGGGACACACAAGGAATTAAAAGAGACTTCCCCGGAATATGTTCAAATCTATAGCTCGCAACGAAGTACCCATCACTATGAACTATAATTTAAATCAAGCACAGGAGAAAACGGAGAAAAAAACCTCCAATCTTATCTCCCTGCGAAAACTGGTAGCGCTAATTGGTGAAGAGCGCCGAAACCTGATCATCGCTTTTGCGGCCATTCTCTTAAATGCTGTTCTTAGTTTACTTGGACCCTATTTGATCGGACACACGATTGACACCTATATCCAAACCCGGCAATATCATGGAGTTCTGGTATTTGCAGCTATTCTTCTTTTACTTTACCTGGTCGCCTATATTGTCAATTACATCCAAATGCTCATGATGGGTGGCATTGGACAACGGATGCTCTTCAGCCTTCGCAATGCTGTGTTTAATAAACTTCAGGAGTTGCCTGTTGATTTCTTCAACCAGAACAAAGCCGGAGATCTCATCTCACGCATAAATAATGATACAGACAAGGTAAACCAATTCTTTTCACAATCGTTAATGCAGTTTATCGGGAGCATTTTCACGATGACAGGAGCCGGGATATTTTTGCTCGGCATAAATTTCAACTTAGGTCTCGCAGCCCTATTCCCGGCATTAATCGTTTGGATTTTCACGAGAATTATTTCACCCTGGGTAAAACGCAAAAATGCAGCCAGTATGAAAAGTACCGGAGGTTTAAGTGCCGAGATCCAGGAGAGTCTTGCCAACTTTAAGGTGATCATTGCATTTAATCGTCGTGATTATTTCCGAAAACGTTTTGAAGAGGCTAACCGGGAAAATTACGACAAGTCAATTCAAGCCGGAATAGCCAATAATGTTTTTATGCCGGTTTATACGCTGGCAGCCAATATCGGACAACTGATTGTTCTGCTGCTAGGAATATATTTAATTGTACAAGGGCAATTTACACTTGGATTGCTGATCAGCTTTATTGCCTATGTGACCAATTTTTACAACCCGTTGAGACAACTGGCGGCTTTATGGGCCAACTTTCAGGTGGCTTTGGCCGGGTGGGACCGGATTTCTCAGTTATTGTCCCTTGGAACAAACCTGCATGTGATACAGAATGCCGAAAGTGGTACTAGTAAGTCATTCCTCCATTTTCGGAATGTCTCATTCAGATATCCTGGTGGCAAGGATGTTTTGCACAAGGTAAATTTCGAACTGGAACGAGGTAAAACCTATGCTTTTGTAGGGCCGACAGGGGGCGGAAAAACGACTACCGCATCACTCATCTCAAGATTATACGATACAACCAAAGGGACGATATTTTTGAATGGACGGGATATCCGTTCATACTCCCCGGAGGAGAGAAGCAAAAAAATAGGGTTCATCCTCCAGGAACCTTTTCTGTTTTCCGGGACAGTAAGAGACAACATTCTTTACGGAAATCCAGGATATAAGAGTTTCTCAGACGAACAACTCTCCGGAGCGATCCTGGAAGCCGGACTCGAGGGCTTACTGGAACGTTTCGATCAGGGGCTCAATACCAGGGTACAGACAACAGGTGACAGCATTAGTCTTGGACAAAAGCAGCTCATTGCCTTTATTCGGGCTGTTCTTCGGAAGCCAGAGTTACTTATTCTGGATGAAGCAACCGCAAATATTGATACGGTTACCGAACGATTGCTCGACAATATTCTTCAGAAACTCCCGGAGTCAACCACACGTGTAATCATAGCCCACCGTTTAAATACCATAGAGAATGCTGATGAGATCTTTTTTGTGAATTCGGGAGAGATTATCCCGGCCGGTTCCTTCAATGAAGCGGTTAACATGTTACTTCACGGCAAAAATGAATCCTGATATCCGCCAATAAAAGAGCCGCCCCATTTTGTTTGAGACGGCTCTGTATTGTGGGTTTTACCTGTGAATCTATCTTGCCCGGATCTCCCTTTTCATGAATGAGATATAGGATAAAACGAAACAAAAAACGGTTGCAGCAATAAGTCCGGTTACCTGTGGCCAAACGAGGAGTAAACTCTGACCAAGCGGCAACGGACCCGGAATTGTTCCATAAACCTGCTCCATCGTCAAAGGTCCGAGGCTGCGAACGGATGGCATTAATAATGTTGTAGTGGCTTCACTGAAGAGCTCATTGGGCATTAACCTTAACAAACTTATTTTTAATTCCTCAAAATTGACAATTTGAGATGCTGCCGCATACTGGGAAGGGGCAAATACCTTGGTTATCAAATTGATTATCATTCTGTAGAATACCGTAAAAAACAACCAGACGGCAATTCCCGAGAGCGCCGATGTTGCAGGTTGCCGGAATTTAGTCGAAAATAACACGGATAAATTCAACCAAAAGGCAACATAAAGTATGCTTAGCACGATAAAAAACACAATTCGCAGAAACTCTTCAGGGGTAGGTGGTATCCCTATCACAACTAATCCAAAGCCGATTACCAGAAATCCGAGCGCGAAAAACATAACGCTTATAACGATTAAAGCGGCTAAAAATTTGGCATTGAGCAGATAATCACGATAGATTGGCTGCGAAAGAATACGGCTGAGCGTCCCGTTATTTTGCTCGGAATTGATGGCATCAAATCCAAGGCTAATACCAAGCAAGGGGCCGAGAAAGCTGATAAATACAAAAAAAGAAGGGAGGGTTCCATCAGAAATTGTAAACAGTTTCAGAAAGAAAAATGTTCCCTCCGGATCATTCGGTTTTACAGCTTTGTCAATGTTCGATAACGCTGTATACATCGAACCAAGGCATGTCAATGCAATGATTGCAATTAAGATCAGGAACCTGAGACTCCTTACATGATCGGCAACCTCCTTGTTTACAATGACCCTGAATGGATGAGGATTTTCATTTTCTTCCCTATTGTGAATCAACGTCCTGAACCATGGCCCAATGCGACTGGCAATTACATTCATAGCTTCATGGGAATGGCTTATTTGTTTTTCCGGATTATTCATGATTTTCACCTCCTTCAAAATAGCGATAGTAAATTTCATCAAGTCCATATTCCTTCTTATTCAGATAACTCAGTTGTGCACCAGATTCCATAATTGCCCTGGCAATTTCGGAGGTTGCATCGTATGAACTTGCGATCTGATAAATATCTTCCTTACGGTTAACCCCGGATATCCCCCCGATTTTTTGCAAGACCTTCATTAGCCACTCTGATGAAGATCCCTGATCCTTTAGATCTGAATCATCAGAATCAGTTAGGGAGAGACCCACTTCAATGAGAAACGGACTTTGGGTAAATAATATCTTCGACAAGGTTTGGATATCACCTTCGGCAATTAATTTACCGGAGATAAATAGTCCTACCCTGTCACAAACCTGCTGAACATGATGCAGATCGTGAGAAGAAAAAAGTACCGTCAACCCCTCCTCTTTGCTTAGCTCAACAATTAAATCAAGAAATTCCCGTACGCCGGTAGGATCCAGGCCTAAAGTAGGTTCGTCCAAAATAATCACCTCCGGGTTTTTGATCAGCACGTCTGCAAGACCCAGACGCTGCAGCATTCCCCGGGAATATTTACCCGTATTTTTTCCGGATGAGGCAGACAATCCAACCCGTTCCAAAAGTTGAAATACCTTCAGTTTTGCCTCTCTACCCGAGAGTCTGTTTAGCCGAGCCGTAAACATAAGATTTTCAAAACCACTCCGGTTATAATAAAATCCGACATCCTCGGGCAAATAACCCACCCTGCTCTTTACTTCCAGCGGATTAGTGGTTGGGTCAAAACCGCACACCCTGACTGATCCGGAGGTGGGTTCTGTCAATCCAAGTAACATCAGGATTGTCGTTGATTTGCCCGCGCCGTTTGGTCCAAGCAGGCCAAAAATCTCACCTTTGCGAATTTTTAGATTGAGATTACTGACTGCTTTAAATGATCCGTATTGTTTGTTAAGATCAACCAGTTCGATAATATTACCGTCCACGGTCTACCTCCTTCCATATTTACGAAACAGATAATAGACACTACCCAGGGCGACAAGAATGATCAGCACGCCAATCCAACCCCAAAGTATTGGTGTTTCTACAGAGATTCTGAACGCAATTTTGGAGGAGGCCTCCGGTGTTTTGGCATCCATATTCGTTACGTAATCCCCCGGAATAGCCTTTTTGTCCGCTTTTATCGTTGCAAATATCTGTTCCGATTTACCTGGTTGCAGACGGTCAATCCTTTTGGGATCGAAAACGACATCCCAATTCACGGGGGCATTGAATTGCAATGTAAGATCGCTAAGTTCAGATGATCCGGTGTTCTTGAGTAGAAGTTCAACCCGCTTCGATTCACCAGCTATAATATTCGTGCTCAACAACCCCGACGGGGTAGTCAGTTCCATGGAATATGAACCTCTGATCACCACCTCCAGCTCGAGGTTAGCGGATGAGCTGTTGGTTGTGGCATTAACCGGGATTTTATATTTCCCGGCCTCAACTTTTTCGGGCGGTTTTACTTCTAGAATCACGGGGGTAGTCGAGTTTGCCTCTGAGGCAACAGAGGTTACCTGCTGATTACCAGACTTAAAAGTTACATTCCAACCCCGTGGGGAATCAGCCATTAAAGCGTAAAGTTGTTTGTCTGCTGTACGGTTTTTGAGGACTGCGCTGAAGGTAAAATTTGAGTTCGAATGTCCTTCCATGTTCGGCTGCCCCGTAGTAAATTCAGTTTTAAAGGTTCCCTGCTCAGAGATGTTTATCACAAGTGGCATCGAATCAAATCCACCTGCTATAACCTTAAACTGGTAATTCCCCTTATTGACTTTCAAAGGGATCTCCACCTTGAGGGAAAAGCTCTTTTTCTCTCCGGGGAGTATAGAGAGTTGCCGGATGGTCCATCCCCCCGATTTTAAAACATAATTCCATCCCCTGGGCATTCCGGTTACCGAAATATCCACATTTTTAAGCTCCTTGCTTTTATTGATTACATCGATGGCATAATCAACCGATTCCCCGGGCGGAACCGAAATTTTCGTGTAGGGTGTGTACAGATTCACACTCTCGTCCGGCTGATTTGCGTAATTGTTAAACCAGAGTATCCCAAGTAACAGGGATAAGAACAGTCGTAGCCATTTAATTTGTGTTGACATGTAAAAATCCTCCTTAATTAGTTATTAATTTAAAATACGGGAGGCAAAAATAAAAATTCTGAAAAAAAATCAAAAATCAGATTATTTATTTTTCATTCAACTTTTGGTTGTTATCCAGGGGTGTCATTCTTCATGCCACACAAACGTATACGGCTGTTAATCAGTTGATATGATTTTCCAGATCAACCTCACTGGGTTTATTCCTTTGGACGGAAACAGTTGTGTAGATTAAATCGAACTAGTGGATAATATTAATCGTTCATTTTTGAGGGAATGGTAAACCGGAAAGTGCTTCCTTTTCCCTCTTCACTTTCGACCCATAATTTCCCGTCATGTTTTTCAATAAAATCCTTGCAGATGATCAAACCCAGGCCGGTGCTCGATTCACCGTCGGTTCCCTTTCGGCCTGTATTCACATCAATTGAAAAAAGGTTATCCAGGATAAATTTACTCATCCCAATACCCGTATCCTGCACTGAGATTTCTATGTTCTTTCCATCAACCAGCTTTGCAGAAAGGATTACTTTGCCTCGTTTGGGGGTAAATTTCACTGCATTGTTAGTTATATTCCGAATGATACTTCCAAACATATTGGAATCTGAAAAAACCTGTAAATCGTTAGGGATGTCAAACGCAATTTCAATCTCTTTTTTGGCCGCGGCGGCAATGCTGAGCCCCAAACACTCAATAATCCTGGGGTGCAGGAAAAAATTTGTCGGATCAAAATTGGTAAAGCCTCTTTGCATGTAGGACCATTCCAATAAATTCTCAAGTAAGTTGTACAAATTATTTACAGATTTATGTAGAACTATCGAAATTTCCTGAATCTCGACAAGACTTAAATTGGGCAGGTCATTGGCCATTGCATCCGTCAAACCGAGAATACCGCTAAAAGGGCTTCGCAGGTCATGGGCAATTATGGAGAATAGCTTATCCTTTTCAGCATTGATTCGAATTAACTGTTCGGTTTTGGATCTTAGTTCTTCTTCTATCTTTTTACGCACCGAAATGTCATGGCCGATTGTGGATGCACCAATAATCTCACCCTCCCCGTTTTTTATCGGAGAAACAGAAATTGACACCTCAATAAGTTGACCGTCTTTCCGTTGGCGGGTTGATTCAAAATGTTCAAAAGAAATTCCGGATTTAATTTTTTCAAGGATCTGAAGCATTTGATCCTCTGATTCTGGAGGAGCCAATAAGTTAACTGGCTGACCAATCATTTCAGAGGCACAGTACCCGTAAGCTAATTCTGCCCCCCTATTCCAACTTGTGATTATACCTTCCAGGGTTTTGCTAATAATTATATCGTTGGCAGATTCCACCACAGCAGCAAACTGGGATAACTTCTGCTCCTCAATCTTCCGGTCGGTCATATCTACAAATGAAGCCAATAACTTTCCATTCCATAACATTGTAACCCACATGGCAACATTCCGGATATTTCCGTTCCGGTGATAAAATGTAAATTCGGAACTTTTGGGGCTGTGGATGGGGTTAGCCAATAGTTGTTGATTAAATTCCTTTAACCGTTCAAGGTCCTTAGGTGGTATTAACTGAGTCCAACTCATTCCAGTCATTTCATCCTTACAGTAACCACTAATCTTACAAAATTGGTCATTGACCATGACTACGGTTTTATTCTGTTCGATAATTGCAATTGCTGCGGAGTTATTTTCGAATATTTTACGAAAATTTTCTTCGCTTTCACTGATCTTTTCTTCAGCTTTCTTCAGATCTGCAAAATTTTTATCTATTGAATTACCAATGGAACGGGAGATCGAAAATATAACGATTCCAGATATCAGGAGCACAAATATGGTGGAAATGCCGTTAATGAGTCCAAAAGAACTTCCAAAAGTCCCCGAATAGAGAGACAGCACAAAACCCTGCACCTGAGACAAAATAAAAATAGCAGGAATCAAAACTCTTAACAATTTGGCCATGAAGGAATCTCCGACAAAATATTTGATCGGGTAAGTTTGTTTTCCGGCTGCAACCAGCAATCCAATTGAAGCCGTTATAAATAACAAAGAAGAAAGCAATGCCATAGGGATTACAGATCCCCCATAAAGAATGGGAACCTTGTACTCATATCCAACAAGTACAATATACCCTATGAAAAGGGTCAAAGCACTAAAAATTACCGAAATTTGTTTTGATTTGCATTGGAGCATTAAAAGTGCCAGGAATATCAGGATAAAACAAATTGCCGAAAGAAAAGACATAGTACCGGACTTAATACTTTCCACCATGACAGATTGCAACCCCAGGAAATTTCTTAAATTGAATGTATTACCGGTGGCAATATCCGTAAGGATTAATAAGGAACTGATGAACAATAAAGCGGCAATAAAGCTTATCGCAAAATGCAATATTCTGTTTTTTTGACCTTCACGATAAAATGCGAATATCGAACCAAATACCAGAAAAAGCATAGCAGTCTCATCAGCCATCGGGATAAGCCTTTGGCCAGGATGAATATGGTTAAAAAAGCCCAAAACCCACAATATCAAAACTATTCCACCCGTGAAAGCAGTAACGACACCGCAGAACAACATTGTAAGGTCGGCCAATTTATCAGCACTTTGTCCTTTTTCAGGATGAAATTCCAACATAGTTTTATCATTAATCAGCCATTTGACTGTTGATCAGGGATGAAAAGTTTAGGTGAGTGATACAAACTTACGAAAGCCTGTATTGAATACAAAATTTAAATGGCCTTAAATGTTAATTCAGAATTTTATAACTTTGATTCCTCCCGGTCCCAAGGCGGTGTGGGTCAGAAAGATCAAATTTAGGCAATTAATTTCATCCGTAAATGCCAGCAAATGCCGCCTTAAGCTTATGTCTTCTGACTAGCGATATAAAGGGAAGATAGTATTCTTTTAAGGATGAAGCTGTATTTGAATCCTAATCATCTATACTTTGCAATAAAATTATCCACCTCATTACAAAACAAAACTTCATCCTGAAACATGAAATTGTGGCCACTTACGGGAGAAATTACCATTTTTTTGTCATTTGTGGAAATCCTGTTATAAACCTCCTCCCCCAATTCTTTGGGACAGATAAAATCATATTCCCCGTACAATAATAAGGTCGGAGTAACTATTTTGTAAAGTAACGTCGAAAACTGTGTTTTATCTAAAACAGCATTAAAGCTTGCATCTGATGAGTATAAATAATTTACCAATACGGCTGTTATTGGTAAAAAGTCAATCAACGAACTCGCTTCCATTGCAGATAACAAGTTAAATTGGTTAACTTCTGAAATATATGTTTCTGCATCTGCTCCATAGGATTCAAGTTGATTGGATTCTGCAAGCGTGAAATTGCCAGGATGGGCGTTGCAATAGTTAATAATTGGAGTCCAGTTATTTACATGATCGTTTAAGGCAATCTGTTGTTGTCCAACTCTTAAAAGCATCTGCCTGGTCAAGGTATCATTCAGTGGGTAGTTTGGTGAACCATCTACCATAATCCAGCCTTTAACCATTGTTTGATTCTCGCCGGTAGTCATAAACGAGGAGGTTAAAAGACCCCCAAAACTGTGTCCCAAAATAAACACACTTGAGTTTTCTCCATACCTGTACTTAATAAGCTCAATAACCTTTTTAAGGTCATCGGTCATTTGAGGCAAATTAAGGTTATTCCCGTTTGAATTCCCCTGTGATGCACCTGCATCCCTTTGATCCCAATAAACAACAGCAAATTTGTTTTCAATATGGTACGTAATATATTTAGTGTTGTAAACAAAAGATCCTTCGCCTGGTCCGCCATGCACAATAATCAGAAAAGTGTGGCTTAATGTGTTTCCCTGTACCAGGAGACGCATTGAAGCGCTGGCATTGTTAAGGTAAAATGTTTCAGATACATTGGTTCCAATGGTGATCTTCTCTTTTTGACAGGAGACCATTAGAAGCAATAGCAGATAACCTATTATACGTTGCATCAGGTTATAATTTTGACTTAACATTACCTATGAAACGAAGCTTGTAAATTAATCCAATTTCCATTGCCGGCCTTACATAAATCGTGCTGTTATAAGGATACATCGAAAGTAGATTCAATTTATAGAAAAGAATAAATGGTTTGTGTTTTGCTTTCGAATAATCGTAACCTACTCCCCCACCCACAGTAAGAAGTGCATAATAATAACCAGCAAGTTTGACGACAGAAACATTTCCGTTGTTATCCACTTTGTAGGTCGTACCTCCCAAAAAAGTGCGGCTTAAACCGATTTCAGGCGAAAACTCAGTAAAAAAACCCTTTGAATGTGTGCGTCTCATGGTCCAGCCTCCGGTAAGATACATGTTATCCTGAAAATTCGGATGATGATACCAACCCAAATTGGCCGAGACAAATCGTTCCTTATCAAAATCCTTCTTCTTTCCTGATTTTTTAGTTTTAGCCACATTAAACGATTTTACAGAATATTCTGCACCCAACCTGGCTCCCGGATAAATGAGAGAACTGTTATAGGAGACTTTCAGATTTAAGGAATCTGAGAGTCTGCCGGGACTGTCACGTTGAGAGAAACAGAATAAGGCAAAAGCTAAAAACATTACAGAAAGAATGAATTTTCGGTGGTTCATATAGCTAAGTTAACAAATTTGTTCTAAATATGAACGTAAAATGATCATTTACTACAAATTTCCTGATTATTTTTTGTATCTTTAAAAAGACTTCAGATTGCTTCCGGGAATTGAATCATGTAAGGTTTAAAGTAAAATCATCATGAATTCGAAGATAAGTTTAAGTCTGGTCCTTGTTTGTCTTCTTTTGATCGGTTGTTTTGATCTATCGGCACAACCCAAATTAAACTTTTATACTGATTTGGGTGAGAATAATGTGTCGAAGGGATTATTTATTAAAACAGCCGGACTGGGAAGATATCAATTTGGCAATAATTTATTGGAGTCCGGGTTTCAGGCAGATTTGAAGAATACCAATAAGAGTGTTTTTTCAGGATTTTCCATAAGTGGCTCAAGGAATTTTATGATAAGCCATTTCCAGTTGGGAATCACCGGATTTTGGATAATTACCCCCTTCTCTGAACTACTCCGTGAAACCAATTGGGGGGGGCTGTTAAAGCATGAAAATAACCACTTTGAATTTTCGATAGGCTCAAATTTCCGAACTTATGCATTTAGGCAAAAGGCAATCCGGGAATATGGGATTGAAAATAATGCCATCAAATTACATGAGATCCTGAATCTTACGTATTCACTGGGTTATCAACTAAAACCAAGGGATAGTCAATGGAATGTCGGATTTACTCTGACCAACATTGACAATTTTCTGATAGAACAGGAAACTAATCCAATGCTCAGGTTAAATGGTCTATATAGGTTGAGAACACCCTTATCTATCTATGTTCAGGCCTGGTATAAAAGTGCCGGAGCTACAAATCTGGCCGTGAATTATTTTGGATTCTTTTTTAGAACAGGAATTATATGGACTCTCCGATATACAAAAGAATAATCGCCCTTTTGATAGTCACTCTGGTATTTACCGCGTGTTTCAAAGAGACTGCATTAACCGGCATGTTTGTGTCATATAAATCTGTTAATCTGAGATTTGAGCAATCTGTTGCATGGAATAGTAACCATCATTTCAAAGTTATCGATGTACCTAATGATGATTATACTTTACTTAGCATGGGAGATAGCCATGTGGGGAGTACTATCAATCTGGATCGTTTCTTTAATATTGCCAGAACCACAAATGTCTCTGCTGTAGTGATGGTGGGCGATTTGACGAATGGTCATGCCGGAGACTATACCTTATTTCAGCAACATTTGCCCGATAAGGATACATTAATAACATTCCCCATCGTTGGCAATCATGATCTTCATTACGAGGGGTGGAATGAATTCTACACCCGGTTTGGATCATCCACCTATCTCTTTACTGTTAAAACGACTGTAGCCACGGACTTGTGCATCTGTCTCGACAATGCAGGAGGAACCTTGGGGGATAAACAACTCGCATGGCTGACTCAATTGCTGGAAAACACACGCCCGGATTACCGCCATTGCATCATTTTTACACACGACAATTTTTTTCGGTTCAGACACACCGACAGTACGAATCCGTTGGTTGAAGAATTACAGGTTTTGATGGAGTTATTCACCAGGTACCGGGTAGATATGGTAATTACGGGCCACGACCATATCCATAATGCAAAATTATTTGGGAATACCTGGTACCTTACCATGGATGCCCTTGAGGATGGTTTAAGCAATGCAGGATACTTGAAATTGAATGTGAAGAATGATGGTCTGTTATTTGCATTTGAATATTTTAACTGAAAGATGGATTGCCCAACCCTATCTGATTTGCGATGTTTTGCGGATTGCCATTTCACAAAGTCATTATTCTAAAGACTTTGTGAAATTCCATAATTTATTCCTAATCCGTGGAAAATGATTATTCCCTGTTGACGAAGTCACAGGATTAAGAATCTTTAAAAAAGAGGTGAGCCCAAACTCCAATTTGGTTCCTAAGTTTAATAACTTTGCTGCCATGATCTTTTCTGACACCATCTTTACATTTAAGGCAGCGTATTTTATCAGTTCATTTATTACGCTGCTGGCTCTGATTAATCCCATTCAGAAAATATTTCTTATTAATTCGCTGCAAAATCAACTGAATGACAGTGAATTAAAATATATATCCATTAAATCCACTATCACAGCATTTATAATTTTGGTTTTTTTCCTGTTTTTGGGAAACTTAATTTTTACCTATGTTTTCCGGATTGAACTTTACTCATTTCGGGTAACCTGTGGAATGGTGCTTGTCTACAGTGGGTGGATGGCACTTCACCAGGGAGTATTGATCAATCTCGGAAAAGATGTGAGTATCCGGGATATCTCATCAGTACCTATTGCTATTCCGATGATAGCCGGCCCGGGAACCATTACCGCAACTGTCACATTTCCTGCACAATACGGCTCTCTGGTTACTGTTTCAGCGGTATTTGCCGCGCTCGCTGTAAACTTGTTAATCATGCTTTTCGCGAAGAATATAGGGAAAGTTTTGATTAAACTTAATTTAATGTCAGCGCTGGTTCGAATAATCGGGTTAATTATTGCTACAATTGGGATCCAGATGATTTTTGATGGTGGGGTCGAATTCCTGAAAATTCATGGATTAATTAAAATTCCATTATAATATGCAGTATGCCAAATTGTTGTAGAGTCCAGGGATGCCTTGGCTCTACCGATCCTCAACCTTTATCTTCCAATCCTCAAATTCTACGGTATATTGTTTCTGATCGGGGGATCCTGCCGCTAATCCAAAATCTATCGCTTTTTCGATTCCGGGAATCAGGTTTGTCTGTCGTTTTATGATCCATGTTTTACCGTCAAGGCTTACATAACCGGTAAAACGATCCCCGTGCCGTTCAAGGCGAACCCATACCGGGGTTGGCGAATTTTCAGGAAGGTTCTCGCTGACAGCCTTATGCATACATCCATTTGCAAACTCATCGTATTCTATTCCGGCACGTCCCGGAGTACTGAACATGAGCACAGAACCCAGGCTACCCCTGTCTACATCAAAACTCTTACTGATGTCATTTCTGACGAATAGTCCGGACCGGAACCATTCACTGGTGCGATTTCCAAATGAAGCGATCTTTGCAGTAGAGACAAAGTCACCTCTTAATTTCTTAAGATAAACAGTCGCATAGGCATCTTCTGCATGGTAAAAATCCCATCCGCTGGCTTTCAGAATATACCTGTTCTCCTTTTGAATCACCTCAACATCCGAGGGTTTGGACTTGGGCGATATGTAGGTATACAATTTTTGTTTGGTCAAATCAAGTTCTTTGCCTCTGAGAACCTTTAAGCACACCACCTCACTGTTCCCGATACGGATCTGATAATCACCAGCTTCAGGATTAAGATCAAAGGAAATCTCTTTCGACTCTTTCCCCTTCAGGGAGAGATCCAGACTCATCGTCTCTTTACCATTGGCCAACAATGGTATTGACGATTCAATACCGGTTGAAAGAAGGTTGGTGGCAATGGCAGTAATACGGATGCTCTCTCCGGCAAGCAACCGCTCTTCTGAAAGCCTTATCCTGTCAAAAGCAATTTTTGGCTTTTCACCCAGTACCACAATTGACTGCGGTTTAGTTTCTCCAATGGAGATCTCCTCGCTACCCTGATCATTAAGTCTTAATTCAAATTCGATGGTCCGTGTGTTATTCCGGATAACCGGGAACGGCTTTTCTTCAATCACCTTCCTGTCTGACAATAGGGGCACCCGGGAAACCCCTGAACTTCCGGAATTAGTGATATCAGCCTGTACCTTGACTAATGAACCTGCCGGGACGGGACCATTAATCGGTTTACCATTCAAGGTTACCTGCAAATTTGAACAACTAAAGTTTGGAGACCCGTCAATAAATTGCTCCGGTAATCTGGCCGGAGATCCAATTAAAAAATTATCGGAATAGTCATTGTTGATCAGATAGGTGCCGCAAGTCTTCATATCCCCCTGTTCGAGATCAAAATAAATGTTGTTCTTCACAGTCCAATTGCTCGACATGTTGTCGAACCAGAAGGCGACATTATCGCTGAAGAATCCGCGATGTACCCGGTGAATGATGTTATTCCGTACTGAAGAATTGGTGGTCATCCCCGTGACCACAATTACTCCTGCGTCATCCGCATCCTGCTGAACATCCTCAAAATGATTGTATTCAACGACGACATCGCCAGTTACTGTCCCTTCAAGTCCACCAGAGCCAATATCCATCGTGTATGGCCTCCCTGATTTGGTGAAATAATTATGCGAGATGGTGGTATGAATAGTTCCTCCGATGCCCAGCGTGATTCCGCCACCAAGTCCGCAGGATGAGAAAATATTGTGGTCCACAAGCGTTTCCCGGGTAATCTGAATCAGTTTTCCGTTCTTCAGATCTCCTGTCCCGCTCACGCTTAAAGCCCCTTGCTCCAGTCCATCAAAGGTATTATTGAAAATACGCATTCCATAACATCCTTCGTCAACTGACATCCCTACTCCACCGCAGGCACGCAATTCAGAATTGGCAAACTCGCAATCCGTAGCAAAATCCCAGGTAATCGCGATACAACCTGGAGTAGGTTCGTAGTGATGGGGGAAATTCCGGAAGTTCTCTTTTGCCCCTTCGAAGACCAGACCGTAAAACCGCAGGTTCCGAACCGGATTCTCTTCATTTCCTGCGATCTGAACAAGTTGATTGATTTGGGGGACAGAGAGATTTGCCCGGTTGGGATCGAAAATCCCATTTTCAGGGATATAGCTGATTTCGTGGCGCTTTTTGTCAAAAAACCACTCTCCCGGCGCATCCAGAAGCTCTTTTATATTCTCGATATAGTACCGCGGTGGTACGACCAGAAGCCCATTGTTTTTTCCCGGGCCATCTTCGGGTTCCTTAAGATAAGCTATTTGATTTTTCTCGTCAACGTTTTTGATTGAATTATATGCAGTTCGCCACCTGAGCAAAATCACTATGCGGTTATCTTCCATATCCTTCCAATTCTTAAGATCACCGGATTTAAACGGGATTTCAGAGGTTGAGGCGGGGGTCTTACGTAGGGTCAGGTACCCTTCATTGGGAAATCTGGCCAGAATTTGCTTCTTCCCATTAGCATTTAAGGAGGATACCTCATTCAGGTTAAAAGGAGCCACCCAGACATTGCCTCTCTTTTCCCAGTTTTTAACAGGAACAGCGCCTGAAATTACCGGTTTTTCACCAGGGTATGCTGCATAGGTAACATAGTTGTCACGTAAATGGTGCCATTCGAACGCTCCAGATGGAAGATTGGTTTCTACTCGTTCCCCCCCATCTTCCGGAGTAAAGACCAGGGGTTCGGAAAGAGGATAAAAACCATTCCGTATAAAAACAACGATATCCTTTCCTTTGCCAAATGGATGAGAGGAGCCTGCATACCGGGCATCAATCGCCTTACCTTTTGGCAGATAAACCTTTGCCTTCAGATCACGTACAGCAAGTTTGGCTCTGGCAATGGTTGCAAAAGGGCCGTCAGTATGGGTTTTATTTGGCTCATCAAGAGTTCCGGACCAGCGGTCATCACCTTTGGGTGAAACGAAAAAGTCTCCCTTCACTTTTAAGGCATCGAATGGCTGCCACAATTCACTCCGGAGCAACTTACCATCACGTACCACTTTAGTATTAGTTTCCTGTGAGAAAGAATTCGGTGAAGCTGAAGCAATATTGATCTCAGGGAAGAATAAGAGTAAGCCCAAAAATATTGAAAAGATGGAAAAGTGAAACAGAGAATACCGCAAAACGCTAAATCTCAAACTTAATTTCCTGATCGGGGCAGATTCAAACATTCGTTAGCAATTAATAATGATTATCATTCAATGAGGACACGCAGGCGGGTCAATAATGTAAAAAAAGCGTGGCAAACCTACTAAACGTAATACATATTTCCAAAATATCAGGATCTAAAAAACAGTTAATCCACTACTGGAAATCTATTTCTGATCAGGAGATCAGATTCCAAACATCTGGTTTTTCCCGATCTTTAACAATGCATCTGAAGATCAGAAACAAGTAACGCAAAATTTACCTTTTGTTAACATTAATAATTTGGAAATCACTTACAACGCCTCTATCTTTGTGATACATTTTTTTTCATAAGTTTAGGTTTAGTTAGGTTAGTTAGTTTGGTTAGTTTTAGTAAAAGGATGAAGCCGCCCGGTTTCATCCTTTTCAATTTAACAAATAAACATAGGGAAATAAATCAAATCGTCAGAAATTAATAACCTTAAAACTATTCTCTATTTCAATTTGTTGATTAATTTCACACCCAATAGTTTAGAAAGTGATTCTATTTCGTATTTAAAAGCAAATAAAATGAAAAAAACAGGAATAATTGTACTTATTGTAATTGTAGTTTTGGTATTCTGGGCATTCTCTTGGGGAATCTCAACTGGTAATAAAATGGTATCGATGGATGAGGGGGTAGCCGCTTCGTGGTCACAGGTCGAAAATGTCTACCAACGCCGCTCTGATTTGATTCCGAACCTGGTCAATACGGTTAAGGGTTATGCTGATTTTGAGAAATCAACCCTTACCGCTGTAATTGAAGCGCGAGCAAAAGCCTCTCAGGTAACTGTTGATCCGACCAAACTTACCCAGGCTTCGATGCAGCAGTTCCAGCAGGCACAGGGTGGTTTGTCTTCAGCTTTAGGCCGATTGATGGTTGTTGTGGAAAAATATCCCGATTTGAAAGCCAACGAACAGTTTCTGAATCTTCAGGCACAACTCGAGGGGACAGAAAACCGAATTACTGTTGAGCGGCAGAAATTCAACGAGATAGCAAGAACTTACAATACTTATATCCGTCAATTCCCCAATATGATTATCGCTTCAATGCGTAACTTTGAGAAGAAGGCCTATTTTGAAGCCGAAAAAGGGGCAGAAAAGGCCCCAAAAGTTCAATTCTAATTTCGCCACGATGAACCCCAAAGATTTTCTCGGAAAAGAGAATGAAAGATTAATCAAGGAGGCAATTGAAGGTGCCGAGCACCAGACCAGCGGTGAGATTCGCGTCCATATTGAAAGTTCCTGTAAGCAAGAGGTACTTGACCGGGCAGCATGGCTGTTCAAAAAGCTCAAAATGCACGAAACCAAGGAGCGTAATGGTGTTCTGATTTACCTTTCGATCAATGACCGTAAGTTTGCGATTATTGGTGATTCAGGAATAAATAAAGTGGTTCCCAAAGGCTTCTGGGACGAGATCAAAGAGATCATGATTGGTCATTTCATTAAAAATGAATATTCCCAGGGGATTATCAGGGGTATTGAAAAGACAGGGGAGCATCTCAAACAGTACTTTCCCTGGCAAACCGATGATGTGAATGAACTATCAGATGAAATCTCATACGGAAAATAATGAAAAACAATCAATTAAGGCTTAATTCAGCGCTATTGACGCTTTTTATGGCGCTCTTATTTTGCCAGATCTGCCGCGCGCAGGGTGAATTTCCGGAACGCCCGGAGCCTCCCCGTCTGGTAAACGATTTGGCCGGGGTACTATCAGGGCAGCAAAAAGCAATGCTCGAAAACAAGCTGGTCAGTTTTAACCAAAGGACTTCAACGCAAATTGCAATTGTGACGGTAAGAAGTCTGTCAGGATATGACAAGGCTGATTATGCCATAAAACTTTCAGAGAAGTGGGGAATCGGTCAAAAAGGCAAGAATAACGGAATACTAATTCTGGTTAAGCCCAGAACAGGCAGCGAAAGAGGTGAGGTCTTCGTAGCAGTCGGTTACGGTCTCGAAGCTGTTGTACCCGATGCGGTAGCACGCCAGGCACTAGTGGGAGCGGAATTGCTGCCGGCATTTAAAAAGAATGACTATTTTACCGGACTTAACCGAAGTACAGACGTACTAATCTCGCTCACAGCAGGAGAATACACAGCAGACCAATATATTAAAGCCGTCAATAAAAAAGGGAAATCTGGTTCCGGAGGATTTATTATTATCATGGTTGTTTTGGCAATCATCTTCATTTTTCAACGTGCAGGCAATTCCTCACGGGGCATCAGCAGCGGCCAGGGATTCCTCGGTGGCTTACTGCTTATGGATCTTCTTGGCGGTGGTCGGAGCGGTGGATCCTGGAACGATTTTTCGGGCGGCGGAGGTGGAGATTCCGGTGGCGGTGACTTCGGAGGATTCGGCGGAGGCAGCTTTGGCGGAGGCGGCGCCGGAGGATCATGGTAAAAATAGTCAATTAAGCTGTTAGACTTTTAGCAAAAAAGATCATCAAGACTGGGAAGTACCGCAAGATTTGCAGAAAAGATTAATACGAGTTTTATAAGAGCCGCCAAGAGACTAAGAAATTACACCTGGCTTCTTGGCGGCTTAGCATGAAAAAAGAGTTATATAATATCTCAAAGTGATCAATATAAGTCCTTTGCGTTTCACTACGTACCATGCGCGAAATTTTTATTGGTACGTTTTATTTTGCCATCTTCTTCTCGTAAGCTGTTCTAATACTAACCGTAAGATACCCTAAGACCATGGCAATTGCACAGTAAACAAGGATGGTTATGGCCGATGAGGCATCTGTTGTAGTCTTCCCGTAAATTTGTCCAAATGCGAAGAATACCGCAGATGAAACAAAAATGGCAGGGACAAAATCGATTAACGAATGTGCCCTCTCCATGGAACACATCGGAACCACCATCACAAGTACTGCCAGCGGAATTGCCCAGAAACCCGTTGAGCCTAAAACACCTGCCAGTTTAATGATCAGTATGGCGGAGAGAATTCCCAATGCATAACCAAAAAAGGTACGAAGTCCACCTTTTACGGTACCTCCGGCCAGAAAATACATAGCCCATGCCTGAAAGGTTACCCACCCAAAAGTGTTATTGCCAGCAATTGGCATTAAGGGACTGATCAATTGGTCAAGCGCGATAAACAAGGATGCAAGCACTGCAATAAACAAGGGAATGACTACAAATTTTTTGAAATTCATAACGTTTAATTTTAGTTGTGTTAATTTTGAATCGTTGGAATGGCAACAAAAATAAGAAAATTAAGATAATGAATTAATCCGATCAGAACAGACCTAGACTATTTCAATAAATTGTCGCCAACAGATGCAGAAATCAAATTCAATAAAAACTGTACGGCCATTGGATCATATTCCGGAATCCCAGGTTTATAGCGCCCCAATTGAATCGGTTCTTCAAGCCTTCCATCCATAATAAGCTGACTTAAATAGAGTTTCCCTTTCCCATTTTTGGGTGTCAGCTCAACCACCGGAAACCGTTTAGAGCTCTCTCCTGCAGTAGCATAAGCACTGATCTTCACCCCTTTCCCTTCAAAAAGCAAATCTGTCGAAGGAACAGTAATTCCGTCAAAACCATTCCATCTAAAGACATGATCTGATTTCAGGTTATAATTGAGCTCCGGGTAGACTGATTTTAAAACAAAGCTCATTTCGGGAGTTTTTCCGGAAATAAAATTCACCGTCACACCAAAAGGAAGCATCACTTTCTTTCGGGCAGATTCTGCCGGAACGGATGGGTCGAAATCGAGAAAGATCACCGACATCTCCCGTTTCAACGCCCTTGCAACCAATTGGGTAATCTCCGGATCACCCTCAGCGAACCGCCGCCAGCTTATTTTCCCGCAAAGCAGCACCTGAGCCCATGAAAGCATCGGCGCTTTAATACCCCAGGTTTTAAGAAATACATTCAGCCCTGCGTCAGAATCTGGCGAATAAACAAGTATCTTCGATAAACGGGGCGATTTTTTAGGTTGGATAACATTGAAAACGGCAGAAGGAATTGGGCCTGAATTTATATCCGAAGAGCGGCCAAGGGTAAGTGTAAATCTTCCCTGTATTTTAGGAACAGGAATCAAAAGTGGAATAACGGAGACTCCGGACGAAGCCATATCAATATTTATGATTGTTTTCCAAACCTTCATTCCGGAACTGTCCAGAACCGCTAATTCCTGGCTAACAAGCAAGTTTCCCGTGGAATTATTTTTAAAGGTAATCTCCATTCGATTTAAACTGCCGGGTAAAAAATTATCATAACACGGGCCAAAAGTAACCTGGTAATTTTTTACTCCAACAGAAGAGGGAGCTGAAGATGCCTGACAACTCCATTCGGGAATCATCCATATAAGACAGATTAGCAATAATTTTTTGACAATTACAAAATCCATATCCCTCGTTTTAAAAATTCGGATCTCCGTAAGTATATGAAACAAAAGCGATCATTTTCCCGTCCGGGCTCCAGGAGGGAACATTCATTGTCCCTTGTCCACCGTAAATATAGGCCAAAACTTTCTGTTCAGAAGAATTGATTTGCTGTTGCTGTAACAATATGCGTTGGTTATGAGGATGGGAATTGGCAGGAACCTGGGCTGGATACGAAACATAGACCAATTGTTTCCCATCAGGCGAAAGATGCGCAAACCAGTCATTGTAAGGGCCAAAACTAACCTGCTCCGGATATAAGCCATCAGGGAGCATCCGCCAGATCTTCATCATCCCTGAACGAACAGAATTGAAATAAATCCATCGGCCATCCGGCGAATATTCAGGTCCGTCATCCAAACCCTTTGATTTGGTCAGCTGGACCTCTTCTCCACCCATGGAAGGGATTCCCCATACATCATAATCACCGTTCCTTTCAGCGCAATAAACCAGTCTTTTTCCATCCGGTGACCAGCCATGCCAGTAGGAAGGGACTTTGGGTGTAATTGGCTTCGGAATCCCGCCGGATACCGGAACCGTATAAACCATGGAACCTGAATGCCCGTCAGGCATTTTAGCCGAACTTGAAATTGCAAGCATTTTACCATCGAACGAAAGTCCGTGATCGTTATTTATACTCCCGACTCCTCCAGTATTGATTTTCTCAGGGCTCCCGGAAACCAATGGGAATTTATAGAGTAATCCGTCTGAATTGTATATCAGAAACTTACCATCATGTGACCAGTTTGGGGCCTCAATATGACCTGTGGTTGTATAAATTACTTTCCGATTACCGGTCGCCACATCCAATAATTCCAGACGGCTTGCTGAAGGGTGCTGGTAACCATCCACCTGTTCTCCGGCCGGAACATCAATTCTGACATTGTGAAAAATCGCTTTTTCAACAACTCCGGTATCGTGCGAACAAATGAATAATCCGGCATAAACAGGCGATTTAAACGCGATGTTTAGCCTGCCTGTTTCGAGAAGCGGATTTCCTGATTTTGCACAACGCATAATGATGGTATCACCCTTGCGTTCGAGTTGAATAACATCGGGCATAGTCAGGCTGGATTTGAATTCTCCGGTAACATCGTTAGCCAAAGTACGGTATTGCAATGAAGTGAGCCCGTCACCATGGACTGCAGCGTCGGCATAGCGAGAGCCGGGTTCAGAATTTTCACGGATCATCAATCCCATTTTCCGGTGAGGATTGACTCCTTTCCCATTAAAATGACAAAATGCAGTCAGGATAAAATCACCCTCCATTTTCACTGAAGCAAAATGAAACTCATCCCGGTTGGCCCACATATTCAGTCCTCCTCCTGAAAGGGAATAGACCTGTTTTGAATCATCAAAATGAGTCATTCCATGTATTTTAGGGCTTCCAATATCTGTGATCCGGGTAAAAGCACCTTTCTTTTGCTTCGGCTGGCCGTTGCCATTCATGAAGAAAATCATCGACAGAAATAATGCAATTAAACGTGTCATGATGAGAATGTGTATGTTAATTATTACCTGGCTTTAGAATGAATATCGGAAGAAATTTTAATCGGTATTCCTAAAAGCAAGGCAGATTAAAATTCAGGAATGAATTGATAATAAAGTGCTAAAGTGAGCATTCTTTTTGATAAAATCAACACTATCGATCAGTTAAAGATTGAAAATGGATTCTGAACCAGGGGAGGTCGGGAAAAGATCGGTAAGATGGATCAAATCTGGCAGGATGTGGCTTTACCCGAGAGAAGAAGTCAGGTCGCAGGAATTGGGTAAAATAAAAATTCCACTGCCTGGATAATCCTAATTATCCTGACAATGAAATTTTTAAAATATAAACACCTTAATATGACCTACTTAACCAATGACCTCAGATATTCAAGTACAGACCTTGCTTTTGCCTGATTAAGTCCCGGATCGGGCATAGGTAAATTGTTATACTCCTTCAGCAATGCTTTGATCGTTGGATCGTCCTTTTGCATCTGGGTGGTATTTAAGAGAAGATTCATAATAAATTCCGGAGTACGTGTTTTAGTCACATTTTTCAGGGCCGGACCCAGTTTCTTCTGATCAATATCATGACAGGCAACACAGGTCATGTTATAGATTCCCTTCCCTTCATCGATCCACTTCTTATTCAAAGGACCAAGATCTACTTTTTTAACAGGTCCAATTCCATGACTTTTATCCTGTGGAGCCGAGGCCATGGCTTTTTGGACACCGGTTCCAATAAGGAATGTAATTAAAACAATTAACATTAAAAGCGAAAAAAACTTTCTCATAATCTGTATAATGAAATTAATAATTAAAAATTGAGCCATACCACAAGGTATAGGGTATTGTTATTGGCTGCACTGCGCCCGTTTCCGTCATAATTGAAAATTGTGCCGTTGAATTTACTATAGGCAACATATTGCAATGCAAACTTGGTATTATACCATGGCAAATATTCCAGCTGACCAATATATCCGTTACTGTCAGGTTTGTCAGACCAACTGCCAACGTGAGTATCTACAGAGCCATTGGTATAAAAATATCCCAGAGTTGCACCAAGTCCATTTTTCAGGTAAAGATTACCATCAATCTTAAAGGAATTAAAATCGATGTTCTTGTGACCAACAACTGTGGAAAAAATGTTATAGTCTCTTACTTCTTTCTCGTTAATCAGAGAGGAATGGAAGGTTAAGGCGCCAAAAGGCAATCTGCGCTCAAATTGAAAATCATATCCAATATCTGTGATCTTATCCATAAGTCCGGAAATACCTTGTTGATAGAATTTTGAAGCGATACCAAACGTGCCAAGTTCAACATAATTTTGTCCCCACTGGTGCTGAAGTGCGAGACGCCAGTACGGTGCAACCCCGTCAATCGCCATTGTGCTTGTAGCATCGGCCGGATTGGAAACAGCCCCTTGCTGTGCAGACCTGTACATGGTCAATTCCGCAAAAAGCAGGTTATTGAACAACGTGTAAGCTCCCAATCCGGCAACCTGGGTCCCAAGATTCTCCATGATTGTCGATTTGGCGGGCGTCACTGCAGCATCCGAACTGGCAGACGGAAATCTCCACGCAGGTGAGGTATTCCAGACATCCTGAACAGCAGGGTTATTATTCAATGTTAAACCATACGTCAGACTCTTTTTAAATATACGGGCCTGATTGGTGTAACGAATATCGGCATTGTCCATCCCAAAGCTGTGCCCATCATAGGTCATCTGGATAAAAGTGCCAATATGAGGTGAGACCTGTCCTGCATAAAAAACACTAAGTTGCTGTGGAAAGGCTACCGAATTATTCTGAACTCCAGGAACGTCTTTTGAAATATGGGTAAACGACGACTGAAGCATAGCCGATAAAGGCAAGGTAGTAAGCAGCTTAAGCCTTGTCACCTGGGTACTGTCGGTTGTAGCATCTGCAGCATCTATCGTCTTCATACCGGTTAGTACATAGCCATTCAGTTTGAACTGGCGACCAAATGAATTGAGTTCCGGGAAAGAAAAATGGCATGCTGAACATGACATTCCGGTTTGCCGGGCATAACTGGGTAAAGCTTCGCTTATTTCAAAATTTAATATCAACACCAATATGATTAACAGAAGCTTTGTACCATATTCTGAAATAATGCTATTCTCAATTCCATTGGTATAAACAGCTAATCCGTTATAATTTTTTACTTTAATTGAATTTTTCATCTCTATAATTTTTGAAAATTTAATTACTAATTCAAAAAAACATTCCAAAGTAAGTGTTTTTAACAAAGATTTCAGACAGAAAAGATCTATTTAGAATCATTCCAGACATTTCCGGTAAGCAGAATCAGGGGTTGAATTCTTTGATTAAAGTTCGATTCTCGATAAATCATTTCAACGGGGCATAAAAGATTTTAATCATTTGCCATTCCCTGATTTAAAACCTAATTTTGAGATCATCTTAAATATCCAGCAAAATGACAAATACAATTCTTCATAAAGCCGATACCCGTGGTCATGCAGACCACGGATGGCTTACCAGCATGCATACTTTTAGTTTTGCAAATTATCACAATCCTGACCGAATGCATTTTGGGGCGCTGCGTGTACTGAATGACGATACCGTCGAGGCGGGAATGGGTTTTGGAACCCATCCTCATGATAATATGGAAATCATCTCTATCCCTTTGGAAGGTGATTTGGAACATAAAGACAGTATGGGAAATATTTCGGTAATCCGCCATGGTGATATCCAGGTAATGAGTGCGGGTACCGGGATTTTCCACAGTGAATATAACAAGAATAAGGATCAGCGTGTGAAGTTCTTACAAATCTGGGTATTCCCAAATAAGAAAAATGTAACACCCAGATACGATCAGATCACTTTAAATCCGGAGGATCGTCATAATAGGCTTCAGCAAATCCTTTCTCCGAATCCGGAAGATGAAGGAATATGGATTCACCAGAATGCGTGGTTTCACCTGGGAAAATTCGACAAGGGTGTGAAGGCTGAGTATAGCGTCATGGGAAGTGGGAATGGGGTTTATGCCTTCATCTTAAGTGGCGAAGTAACTGTTAACGATCAGCCCCTTGTAGCCCGCGATGGATTTGGAATCTGGAACATTGATCAGTTGACGATCAGTGCCGGTACCGATGCGGAATTTTTATTCATGGAGGTTCCCATGTCATTTTAATCAAGGGCCCTCGCGGCTTCTGAATGTGTAACTTTTAAACGGCATTAGATGCAGCTGGTATTGGGCGCCTGCAATTGGCCGGAATTAGCATTTAGAAAAAATCATTTTTCCCGAACAAAATCAGGAACTAAAAGAGAATAAAGGAAAGATATTTTAGCCAGCTGCCAGAAGCCAGATTCCAGCTTCAATTCAGGGGATCATTTTGGAGCAAATAGATTTTCTTACCTATAAATAGCAACAAATGTCAAAGTTATTAAGAAACGGATTTTCATTTATCCTTCCGGTCACCGTGTTGATCATAGTCCCGTTATCCATTGAACCCGAAATCACGATTAAAAATCCGGCGGCTTTTTTAATCGGGATACTGATTATGCTAACCGGGTTGACGCTGATTGCTAAGACCGTGACAACGCTGAGCCGAAAGGGAGATGGGACCCTTGCCCCATGGAGCCCGACTAAGAAGCTGGTAACAAGCGGAATATACGGATTAGTCAGGAATCCAATGATACTGGGAGTTTTAACGGTCCTGATCGGGGAATCAACAGCCATTTTATCTGCACCAATATTCAAATGGCTTGTCATTTTCTTTATCGTAAACAATATCTGGTTCTTCATCTTCGAAGAGCCAAATCTGGAGAAAAAATTTGGCGACCAATATCGCGAATATAAAAAGAGTGTCCCCCGGTGGATACCCAGATTTCATATCCGAAAGTAATTCAGTAAGCTGTCTTTACCGCTTTGTTTAAATCCACCCCTTTGAAATATTTCTTCAGGGTATATTCAGGCTGCCATTCATCAGGGTGCTGTTGAAGCAAGGTATAATCGTACTCCAGCGGCAGAATAGTTTTGGGTTTCAGAGAGGCGGTATCCTCTGTTGCCGCATGAAATTCACGCAGAAGCTTCATCATTTCATCGATTCGGGGTTCCGATTCGGGAAGCCGGGCCAGGTTATTGATTTCAAGGGGATCGTTCTCCAGGTTGAATAATTGGGTGTAGTTTCGCTGAGGATAGTAAATTATTTTCCAATTCTTAGTCCGCAAAGCCCTTGCGGTATTCCGGTAAGCGGTATAAAGTGCATCCCGCACTCCGGTACTTTCACCCGTTAATACCGGAACGAGATCCTTCCCGTCTACCCCTGACGGGGCAGGAAGCCGGCACAAATCGCTCAGGGTTGGAAACAGGTCATAAAGATATACGAGTGCATGACTCACCTTCTCTTTAGGAATTCCGGGACCACTGATGATCAGGGGAACATTTGTACTGTGCTCATACACATCCTGTTTGCCAAGAAGTCCGTGACTCCCGATGGCCAACCCGTTATCCGCGGCATAGATGATAATTGTGTTTCCAAAAAGCCCGTTTTTCTTCAACGTTTCAATGATCTCGCCCACTTTGGCATCGAGGTGGGAAATCAGCGCATAATAATCCGCGAGTGATTCCTGGATAATTTCGGGAGTGCGGGGCCAGGGGGCGAGATTTTCATCCCGAAGGTCCAGCTGATCAAAGGCAAAAGGGTGAAGTTTCATGAAGTTTCCGGGCACCGGAATCGAGGCCGGCGGATACATGTCGATATAATCTTTTCGCGGAGAGCGCGGATCATGCGGTGCAGTGAAAGCCACATAACAAAAGAACGGATTTTCCCTTTTACCGGCACCGTATTCATTGATAAAGTCCATCGCAGCCCCGGCAAAAAGATCCGTTGAATAGCCTTTGGTAACCGGGGCTGAGAGTTTTCGATCCGGACTTAAATCGCGGCACGGAACCTTATAATGGTCAGCCATTCCACCGATAAACACATTTTTCCCTTTTTGAAAAGAGGCTTCAAACATCCGGGGCTCGTTATGCCATTTACCGGTTCCGAAGGTTTCATAACCGTTTTCGGCAAAATGCATCGGCATCGTATGAACGCCGGTCAGCCGGTCATAAACGTGGAACAGGCTTTTTCCACTCATCAGCATGGCACGGCTGGGAGCACAAATTGCTCCATGATGTCCCCCCATCATATAACAACTGGTAAATCGGACACCGCTCCTGGCCAGGTTGTCAATATTCGGAGTCCGGATATAGGAATTGCCGGCAGCCCCGTAAGCGTCGGCACGCTGATCGTCTGCGAAAAGGAAAAGAATATTGGGTTTCTGTGCCTGGGTGACCAGCGAAAGTCCACTAAAGATCAGTCCGACAGGAAGATTTGTACTGAATTTCATCTGTATATAATTTGTTTTTTAAAGACCAGATGTAATTGCCATGAGGAAATATTCATTTCTGCAGGTGATACTCTTATCTTGGCGATTTCATATATACAAAAAGTCAATTATTCCCGTCATTACTCTGTCACCTTCTTTTTACCAACCAGTTCAGTAAAGCTCTTTGCCGCATTGGTAAATTCGGAAGGCATCAGAATTACTGTTGTCGTATTGTTGTCGATTCCAATTTCGGAAAGCATCTGCATCCGTCGCAACTCCAGGGCGATCGGACTTCCCTCCATCTCCTTAGCACCCTGTGTCAATTTTATGGAAGCTTCCAATTCGGCTTCAGCCTTTACAATGCGGGCCCTTTTCTCCCTGATCGCTTCTGCTTCCCGGGCCATCGCCCGCTGCATCGCCTCAGGAATCTCAACATCCTTCATTTCGACCATCTCAATTTTAATCCCCCAAGGTTCGGTCGTCGAATCGACAATTTTCTGAAGCGTATCGTTGATTTGTTCCCTTTCCCTGAGAACTTCATCAAGCGTGTGCTGCCCGATAATATTTCGCAGCGCGGTTACCGAAAATTGATAAACCGCTTTATTATAGTCTGCTACCCGGATAATTGCCCCTTCGGGATTTACTATTTTAAACCACAGTACGGCATTCACTTTAATGGTCACACTATCCTTGGTAATTGTTTCCTGCTGTTCAAGATCCACCGTTTTAGTGCGGATGTCAACCCGCTGCTGCATTTCAATCAGGGGGATAATCCAGTACAGGCCCGGTCCTTTAATCGATTGAAACCGCCCAAGCCTGAAGATGACCGAGCGCTCGTATTCCTGTGCAATCCGAAGTCCGGATAGAAGAATGACAATAATAATTCCAATAATAGGTAGGGCTGCCATGCTGTTTATAATTCTAACGCGTTAAATTTTTTTCACAGGGGGAGAAGCAATTTATATAAATCAAGATAGGCTGATAGGCTTTAGACGATTAGATTTGAAATATTCCTAAAAGTCTAAAGCCTAATCACCGAAAACCCTATCTCGTTTTGCCGTAAACCGGTCCATAGGTATCGCATGCGCGGTAGTCGGAACCCTCCTTATCCATTCCAAATGCATTCCAAACTGCGGGACGGAAGATTTTTTCATCCTCAACGTTATGCATACAAACGGGGATCCGAAGCATTGCTGCTAGGGAGATCAGATCGGCTCCAATATGGCCAAAGCTGATTGCGCCGTGGTTCGCGCCCCAGTTGGCCATCACATTATAGACATCTGCAAATGCACCTTTCCCGGTCAGACGAGGTGCAAACCAGGTGGTTGGCCAGGTTGGATCAGTACGGACATCGAGTGTTGCGTGCACCTCTTCGGGTAACTGAACCGTCCAACCTTCAGCAATTTGTAATACCGGGCCAATTCCTTTGATCAGATTTACCCTCGACATGGTAACAGGCATCTCCCCATCCGTTTTGAAATGGGATGAAAATCCACCTCCGCGAAAGTAGCCAAGGCTTGCAGCCGGCCAGTCTGTAGCATCCAGACAAGCCTGGGCCTCAGCTTCAGAGATCTCCCAAAAAGGTTTCATCGCGGGTTGTCCGTCTTTTTGCTGTTTAGCGGTGGCATCCAGGGTAGTGGACCCAGAATTGATCAGGTGAATAATCCCGTCAGCGGCCTTGCCGGTAAGTTTCTTCCCGGTAACCCGTTCAACCGCTTCAGGACTCCAGTAGGTACGGACATCCGAGAATATCTGCGCCGTATTCGTAAGCAGATGGCCGAACAACATGGCAACACCATTTAATGAATCGTTTTCGGTAGCCACAACAAATGCCTCACGGATACCATTCCAGTCAAAGGATGAGTTCAGGATAGCCTCCATAAAATCACCATTCGGGAAATGGTCTGTCCACTGACGCTGCCCCTGGAATCCTCCGGCTATGGCATTATGGCCCAAAGCTTCTTCACCGAAACCGGCTTCTGCCAGACGAGGATTTCCGATCATCAGGTCTCGGGCGATCAGGGTCATTTTGACCACCATCTCCCACTCCCAGGTTTTGCGTTCGGGAGAAAGTTGCTTGTCAGGATCATTCAAGTCGGCTCCTTCCTTGCAATTTTTCTTTACCCAGACAATTGCTTTTTCATATTCTGCATGATCATAGATGCCCCGTTCGGCACGCCGGATGATTTCTGACATATCGACCACTTCGGTGCGCATTCCAAGGTAATCGAGGAAGAATTCCTGATCGACATAAGAACCGGCAATCCCCATTGACATTCCGCCGATGGAGAGATAGGATTTATTTCGCATCTGAGCTACTGCAAGACCAGCTTTGGCAAACTGCAATACTTTCGCCTTTACATCTTCCGGGATGGTAGTATCTGTTGAATCCTGCACATCATGACCGTAAATACCAAAAGCAGGCAATCCCTTTTGGGCATATCCTGCAAGGGCGGCGGCCAGATAAACAGCCCCCGGGCGCTCAGTTCCGTTAAAACCCCAAACTGCCTTTGGAATCAGCGGATCCGTATCCATTACTTCGGTTCCGTAACACCAGCATGGGGTAACAGTCAGAGAAACTCCAACACCTGCCCGTGAAAACTTATCGGCGCACATCGCCGCTTCTGCAACACCGCCAATAGTGCGGTCAGCAATGACGCATTCTACTTTTTGCCCGTTCGGAAAACGCAGGTTCTCTGTAATAAGCTGAGCTGCTGCCCTTGCCATATTCATGGTCTGAATCTCGAGAGATTCCCTAACCCCCTGAAGGCGGCCGTCAATAACAGGACGGATGCCAATTTTGGGCATCTCCCCAATAAGTCGGTTAATCATTTTAACTGATTTTTAATATTAATTGTTTAATTGTGAAAAGTCATTTAATTGGTAAAAATAAAACTTTCCCGAATAAGATTTGAGGGTCAGGACAATATTTTATTGACATGCACAAAAGATTGGTTCAAGAGCCAAAAGAGCGGCTGGCATCATCCTATCCTTGAAAATACTACGAATCATCAATTTGGAGGGAGATAAACATGACCTTGAAGTCGATTCAGCTTATTGCCAGTAGCCGGCAGCCAGCAGCATCGCTCAGAACTGAAACAAAGTCTGGTCAGAAAAGATTTCGGGTATTGTGATTATCCCCATATAAATGTAAATTTGTTCTGTTAATCACCTAAAATTATTAGTTATGCCATTGATTATTATTCTGATTGTTGTAGTCGTGATTGTTTTCTGGCTGATTGGCATTTACAACAGCCTGGTTCGCCTCCGTAACACACGGCAGAATGCCTTTGCTGATATCGATGTTCAGCTCAGGCAGCGGCACGATCTTATTCCTCAGCTTGTAGAGACAGTAAAAGGGTATGCCACCCATGAAAAGGAGTTGTTGATGCGAGTGACTGAAGCAAGAACTGCAGCGATGAGTGCCACCACCATCGATGAGAAGATCAAAACAGAAACTCAGTTATCCGCTGCTTTACAGGGATTAAAAGTATCGGTTGAGGCTTATCCGAACCTGAAAGCAAACCAGAACTTCCTGCAACTTCAGGAAGAATTAAGCGATATAGAAAACAAGCTGGCCGCCGTCCGCAGGTACTTCAATGCAGCAACTACCGAATATAACACAGGGATTGAAACGTTCCCATCCAACCTGATTGCCAATAACTTCGGATTCCGTCGCGAGACCATGTTCGATCTCGGGCAGGATCGGGCAACCATGGAAGAACCCCCTAAAATCAGCTTTAACTAATGACCTACGTCGGCATACAAACACAAATCAGGAGAAACAATTTCAACAGTGTTCTCCTGATTCTTGCTTTTCCAATCGTTTTGCTTGGGATGGTTTATGCCTTTCTTTATTTTACTTCCCGGCGACCTGATCCGCAAATGATCAATGATTCTTTCGTAAACATCGTTCCTTATGTCCTTATTGGCACTGCGATCTGGTTTATCGTTGCCTGGTTCTTTCATAATTCGATGATCCAAATGGCTACGGGTTCAAAGCCGCTGTCGCGGATGGAAAACAAACGTGTTTATAACCTGATTGAAAATTTATGCATCTCAAAAGGGATGAAAGTTCCGCGGATCTTCATCATTGAGGACGATTCCCTGAATGCCTTTGCCAGTGGAATTAACGAAAATACCTTTTCGGTTTCCCTGTCGCGCGGAATCATCGATAAACTTAATGACGATGAACTTGAAGGGGTTATCGCTCATGAGCTTTCGCATATCCTCAACCGTGATGTCCGATTGATGATTGTGTCGATCATCTTTGTCGGTATTTTTGCATTCATCGCCCAAATGGCGCTGCGAAGTCTTCAGTTTGGTGCCTTCTCAAGAAGCCGTGATGAGAATAAAAATGGTGGTGTGGTCATTTTGATAGCCCTAGCAATTTCGGCGGTTTGCTACCTGATCGCGATCCTGCTCCGTTTTGGAATCTCCCGTTCACGCGAATATATGGCTGATGCAGGGGCGGCCGAAATGACCCGCAAACCTTATGCACTGGCAAGCGCGCTGCGTAAGATCAGCCAGGATCCGCTTATCGAAGCGGTTGAACGGCGCGACATAGCACAACTTTTTATTGAGAATCCGCAACCGAAAGAGAAGAAATTCTCCCTGAGCAATCTGTTTTCAACCCATCCTCCGATCCAAAAACGAATCGCATTGCTCGATCAGTTTGCATAGAAGAGTATTCTTTTTTGAGTTTATTGAGGTGCAAATCAATGATCTGAACAACCAATAAATACGCAATCAGGATGAACACTAAACTATGCTTCGGATTTTTCTTGATCATGTTCTTCCTGGTTTGTATTTCCGAAACACGTGGACAGACAGATGATTTCAAGGCTCTGGAGAAGCAACTTGAAAGCCTGAGAATCAAATTCAATATTCCTGCAATTGCCTATGGTGTTGTCCGAAACGATTCCATAATCGTTCGGAATGTGATTGGATACCGGAACATTGAGACCAAAGAGAAGGCGCAGATTGGCGATTTGTTTCATATTGGTTCAAATACCAAATCCTTCACGGCTTTTTTATCCGGGAAAATTGTTGAGACTGGCCGTATTTCGTGGAAAACCCGGTTCTTTGATCTTTTTCCCCAAATGAAGGAAGGAAGTAATCCTGCATATTTTGACATCACACTTGAACAGCTCCTTTGTCACAAAGCCAGGCTTATCCCCTTTAAGGATGATTCTGAAGTCTATCCCATTGCAGATTACGAAAAGAGCCTAAAAGAAAATCTGAGTCTGCAGGAAAAGCGGTACTATTTCATAAAACAGGTCCTGAAGTACGAACCTATTCCAATCTTTGAACACACCGGTGACCGCTATTCCAATGCGGGTTACATCGCGGCAGCTTTAATGCTTGAAAAAGCGACAGGAAAATCCTGGGAACAAATGATTTCTGAGATTTCCAACGATTTAAAACTGCATATTCACATCGGGTGGCCCGACAGCGACGATCCTCATCAGCCCCAGGGACATATTAATCCCGCGAAATGGCACCTCGATATGGACAAGGATTTAATCCCTTTGCCTTCCGCATTAAAGAAATATCATTATTTCAATCAATATTCGCTATTGTGCTCTCCATCAGGCAATCTGAGTATTACTACAGCTGGATTTCTGGAGTTCCTGAGATTGCATATTGAAGGGTTAAACGGGAAGGACAATTATTTGAAATCGGAAACCTATCAGCACCTGATGGCATCCTATCCCGAATATTCATTCGGATGGTGGAATGAAACCTTCAACAACCGGTTTGACTATTCACACCGTGGTAGCATGGGTACATTTTATAGTTTTGTCTGTATTGTGCCCAAAATCAATACGGGGATTGTGGTGATGATTAATTCGTGGGATGAAAATGGACTCAGTGAGATTGTGAAAGTTCTGGTTCCCGAATTTGAATGATTACCAATTAATTACCTGAAATGAGAAGGTTTGCAAAGTTCTGAACCAATAGGATCAAAATCATGTTTATTTATTTCAGTCCAAAACTATTCCGTATTTTTTCTCCGGTCACCTTGTATCTTTCAAATTGTTCAAGTTCACAAGTCACAGTTAATAAAAGTTCCTCAGACAATGACATCGTGAAATTAACTTTTGAGCAAATAATAATGCTTTAATTAAGTGATGATGATATTAAAACTGGAAATCTGATATCTTGCGACCAGTTGGACCACGATGATTTAAAAGGGTTAAAAGAAGTGTAGTTTGGGATAACAAACAAGACCCAAAGAATCTTCTTAAGGAGATCCAAATAAATCTGTAGCCTATATTAATGCAACTTATTGAACAGATCCCAAAGCACTATCCCAACACTGACCGATATATTAAAGGAGTGTTTGGTGCCGAATTGGGGGATCTCGATCGTTTGATCACACAAATCGACAACCTCCTGCTGTACCCCCTTCACTTCGTTGCCAAAGACGAGCGCGAGTTTGTCTCCGGATTCCGGATTATATTCGTTCAATGAAATGCTTCCCACCACCTGTTCAACGGCAATTATCCGGTAACCATCTTCCTTAAGCAGTTTTACAGCCTCTTCGGTCGTTTCAAAGTACTTCCAGTCAACAGTATTCTCGGCACCCAAAGCTGTTTTATGGATCTCCTTGTCGGGAGGTGTTGCCGTAATTCCGCACAAACAGATCTTACTCACCAACAGGGCATCAGAGGTCCGGAAGACGGAACCCACATTATTGCAACTTCTTAGGTTGTCAAGAACTACCACCAGCGGCATTTTGTCCGCCTGTTTAAAATCTTCGACTGAAAGTCGGGGAAGCTCTTGGTTATTTAATTTTCGCATTAAAAAATCTGATAGTTTGTGAATTAATTTAATCCCGCAGATTGCGCGGATTTTCGCTGACTTAATCAAACAATCTGCGTTTATCTGCGTAATCAGCGGGAAATATCACCAATCAACCTTTTCCCTTGAAATTGGCATCGTCATGCAACGTGCTCCGCCTCCGCCGCGGGCAAGTTCGGAACCGGGAATGGTGATCACTAATTTCTGATAATCGTTCTGATTTAAGTTGTTATCGATGAAATCGCGTGCCCGGATGATCTCAAATCCATTCTTGTGCATCTCCTCCAGCGTATAGTCATTGCGTTCATAACCGATGACTTTGCCGGGTGCAAATGCAAAGAAATTAGCACCGCTGTGCCATTGTTCCCGCTCCATGATCCAGGGATCCTGCTTTCCTCCGCAGAAGATGGGATTCAGTTCAAATCCGATATTTTTAAGCGCTTTCAACATGTTCTTCCGTTCATGAATTCCGGTAACGATCCCGTTATCAATGGTAATATGAATCGTGTGAAATTTATTATTATGGAGAATAAGTGGCTCATATACCATGCAGGCATCCCGATTCAGAAACGTGAAGGTCATATCGAGATGGATAAATGACTCGGGGCTGTCGGGAAGTTCCTGAACAATAATATGTTTAAGGCTTGTCTTCCTGGCTTTGATCACATCAATCAGAAAATCGATTCCCTGGGATGAGGTTCGCGACCCCTTTCCTACCAAAAGAATATCTTCACGGGCAATCTGCACATCTCCTCCTTCAATGGTTGCGTTCGGGAAGCTCCCGCAATCGGCGGCAGGGGTAACCGGGTTGATGGTATTAACGCCGAAAGCAGGATGGTTCTTAAAAATCGTTTCCATGATCAGCGTTTCCCGTTCACGGACTTTACTGGCCATTTTGCCGATCAATACCTCGTCCCAAAGTGTCATTGAGGCATCACGCGTAAACAGGAAATTATGCAACGGACGAATGGAATAACGCTCCTTGCTCAGAAACCGGGTAAGGTTATCCCGTTTAAGCACCACACCTTCTATTAATTGAGTCGCAAGTTGTGGTGAAGGAATTTGCAGTAAAAAATCCATCTCCGCAATCGATTCTTCCTGAATTACGATCCTTCGGATCAGGTCTTCCTTCACAGTTTCATTACGAAGTGTTTCAATTAGTAAATCTTTAACCTCATAAGTACGCGAAACCTTTTCCAGTATTCCTTTAAAAGGGATATACTCTTTATTGGCTACAGAGAGGTTTAAAATATCGCTGTAGAGTGCCCGCTCAGCATTTTCAGGGGTCATATTTTCCACCTCATGACCGGGTGTATGAACAATTACTCCATTCAATACTCCTATTTCAGAGGATACCCCAACATTAATTTTATCCATCATTACAATGCAATAAGTAGGTGTATTCGATTCATATGTTATTAATTTGTTTTTTAATGGTGGTATGGAATCGAAGATCAGCTAAGCTAATAGCCATGGTAATAATTTCATTATCAGATCGTGATTTTTCAACCATGACTATTTCATATTGACAAAGATACCGATTAAAGAAATTGGGAGCCCAAAAATATTGAAATTTAATAACGCCGTAAACATTCGTACTTGGTCGATCGTTTACTAATTTTGAGCCGTAATAAAAGGACGCAGAAGATGTTAAAATGGTTAAGTCTTAGTTTGTTTATGAGTATTTCGCTTGCAGGCATTTCTCAGGTGAAAGACCTTCCGCCGTATAACTATGACAGTCAAAAGATTATTGAAGTAACGGATTCCATTATTCATGTCGCTTTACCTGAAATCGTTGTTTATCCGCAACCCAAAGACTGGTCCCGCAGGGCTCTTCACCAATATACGGTATTAGAGATGCGGGTCATGAAAGTTTACCCTATTGCCAAGGTAGCCGCTTTAAAGCTTAAAGAGTACAATTCCGTTTATATGAATTTCAAGAGTGAGCGGGAACGGAAAGATTATATTAAGAAAATTGAAAAAGATCTCTATTCAGAATTTGAGAACGAGATCCGAAGCATGTCGATCAATCAGGGAAGAATCCTTATTAAATTAATTGATCGCGAAACAGGTAAGTCCGGGTACGAAATTATCAAGGAGTTTAAAGGTGGGTTCAGTGCTTTTTTCTGGCAGGGGGTAGCACGGCTCTTTGGGCATAACCTCAAATCGGAATATGATGCAGCCAATGAAGATCGCATGATTGAATATATCATCTGGCAAATCGACCACGGGATGTTGTGAGGATAGGCTGTTAGGCTGTTAGACTGCAGACTGTTAGGCTGTAGGCTGTTAGGCTGTAGGCTGTTAGGCTGTAGGCTGTTAGGCTGTAGGCTGTAACAGGAAAGGATTCAGGCAATGGCATTTTTTCAATGACACGAAGTGACCAGAAAACCCAGCTAAGGTTTTAAGAAACAACAAAAGCAGTAAAGTACTAGGTTTTCAGCCTGTATTTTACTGCTTTAAATTTAATCATCATGTCAGAGGGTTCTTAGTGCACTCTCCGAAGATAAGGTTTTCTTTTTACAAAGCGTATTTCCTCGCGGCTATTTCAAACAATCAATTAAACAGGTATTTTATTCCAAACATCAATTGCCATCTTGAAGTAATTGCTGTTGAATTCTGAAATGGTTGAGTAAATGGAGTTGTTCCTGTTTGGAATGGAAGTGAGAATGAAGGAGTTTTTCCATCCGCAGAGATACCTTCATATTTTAATATATTGGTAGCTGTGGGAATTTTAACCACACCCCAATCCCTGTTGATGAAGTTTCCGGCATTAATCATATCCAATGAAAACCTGATCGCGTGAGATTCTTTACCAACTTTAAGTTTTAAATCCTGAGTTATGTTTAAATCCAGTTTACTGTAGTAAGGCAATACCGTCGCATTTCGTTTAGCATATTGACCCCTGTGCGTATTCAGATAAGTTGAATTGGAAATGAAAGCGTCGAGCTGTGACCAAATTTGTGCTGCTGTTCTTGTATCAGTTGACGTTCCGGTACCTAACCCACCGGAACCGACTTTGACCAGGTTAATATCAGAGGCTGTTTTTGGAATATACATCAGGTCATTACCTGTATTACCATCACCATTTAAGTCACCATTATATACATAAGATGTTACACCATTGTTTGTCATTTCATAGATTGCACCAAAAGTTGTAGCAAGATTTTTCCCTTCATTTAGTTTATAGGAGAAGTTGCCAATAATCCTGTTTGGCTGGTAATAGGATGCGTAACCTAAATTGGCTGCATTAGGATCCTGATTCGAAACTGGTGCTGCACTCCACAATGAAGAAGCAGTTGATCCGCCTTCTGCAGTGTTCTTGGCTACTGAACGTGTGTATGCAATACCATAAGTTAAGTTTTCAAGAGTTCTTTGAATTTTTGCAGTTAACGTGTATACAAAACCCTTACTTGTGTTACTCATTAAAATGGCGTTCCCAATATTGGGATTAGCCAGACTCGTTCCGGCATAATAATATTTGTTTGTATTTGCAACAGAGGTTAAGTAACGGGTTCTGTTATCTACACCACCCAGTGTAAATCCGTTGGATTCATTTAAATTGACGTTGGAGTAATAAACTGCATTGACGTCTTTTGTATAGTTGTATTCAGCACCAACTAACCAGCCTTCATCCAATTTCTTGTCAACCGCCAGGCTTGATTTCCAAGCTGTTGGATATTTGAAGTTTTTAGCCACGAGAGCAGTACTGTATGAAGTATTGGCAGCTCCTGCAGTTGGCCTGTAAGCGTTAGGGTCTGCATTAAATACTGTTTTATTGGCAGCGTTGGTGAATGAGCCAAATTGAATCCCATTGTTCGAAGCCTGGTTAGAAATCCAAACGAATGGCGGAGGTCCCGCGAAGATACCAGTTCCGCCTCTAACCTGTAATGTTTTATCACTGTTCGGATTCCAGTTGAAACCTAATCTTGGTGAAACAAGCACATTATTCATTGGCGCTTTACCAATATTATAGGATACTCCGTTCTTAAATTGCAATGCATCAAAGTTTGGATTATCAGTCATTGCCTGTTTGTAAAAGGTCTCATCAAGCCTCAAACCGGCAGTTACGGTGAAATCACTGGTCATTTTCCATTTATCCTGTATGAACTGGGATAACTCCGTTGATCCGGCATAAGCCCATGGGAAAGCCCCGCCTGGTAATGCAGAATATTGCAGGTAGTATGATTTAGCATTCAGAGTTCCGTTTTTTGCTGAATTATAGAAATCCGTCAAACTATTGAATTGATAAACACCCTGATACCCTGGCGCAAATGCGTTTTGATATTTCTTGATTGAGTTTTGAGTCCCAAATGTAAGTTCATGCGCACCACTATAATAGGTTAAAATGTCATTCAACTGGTAAACATTGGTAAACAACTTATTATTGTAAGTGTACATTTCATAACCAAAAGTGGTATAAATGTTGCCATTGTTCAGGATATCAACCAATGGAAAAGTTGAACTGTTGGAGTGAGGAGAACGAAAATCTCTCAATGCCGTATAACCAATTTGTAATTTATTTGACAACTTATTATTGAAATGGGTATTCAATTCCGCAATTAAAATATTAAAGTTGTTATTAATCACATATCCACTGCCATAGAAAGGCATTGAATAGGTTCCTGGTTGTCCTCCGGTTACCTGACCAGAGCCAGGTCTTGAAGTAGATGCAAACTGATCGGCAAAAGATTTTAAGTAGTTATACTTTAACGTAAAAGTATTCTTCGCATTAATGTTCCAATCCAGTTTTGCGGTAATCTTATCGGAATTTGTTTTGAATGAATATCCCTGGAAAGCACCGGGGTCATATCCATATTTGGATTTCAGGAAACTGGATAAAAGAGCTAATGTATCTGCATTTGCCTGTGAGTAGTTTCCACCCGCTGCATGAGAGGCATCTGAAGCCTGCATTGAAGTAGCGGGAGCATCTTGCCTAACCTCTTCCCCACTTACGTAGAAAAACAATTTGTCTTTAATAATTGGCCCACCTAAACTAAATCCTGTAATCGAATAATTAAATGGAGTTTTTGTAACGGTAGTTGGTCCGGCATTATAACCCAAATAATTTTGATTCCTCGAATATTGATAAATACTTCCTTTAAAAGTATTTGTACCACTTTTAGTTACCGTGTTAATTCCTGTACCGGAAAATCCACCTTGTTTCACATCATATGGCGATACGTTAACCTGAATCTGTTCAATCGCCTCCAATGAAATTGGTTGTGCAGAGGTCTGTCCGCCAAGGATAGACGATAGCCCAAATGAATTGTTAAAATTAGCCCCATCCACCGTCATATTATTGTATTGGTTACTTCTGCCACCAATATTCAATCCGTTTGCGGTAGGCTCTAACCTTACGAAATCCTGAATTGATCGGTTAATTGTTGGTAAACGATCAATTTGAGTTCTGGTAATTAACTCCTGAGAACCCGTTCTTGAAGTGCTGAACGTCTTATCATTCGAAAACTGAATCACCACTTCACCTAACTGGGTTGCCTGATCAACTAGTTTATAATTTTGTTTAAATGTTTGGCCCAAATTCAAGTAAATGTCAGTTGTTGTTTCAGACTTGAATCCAACAAAAGAGGTGGTTAACGTATACGGGCCTCCGATTTTTAAGTTTGGTAAGTTATACCGGCCATCGTTACGAGTGGTGGTCACATATTTCGTCCCAGTTGGGATATGCACAGCGGTAATATTTACATTTGGTAATGCTCCCGTTGCATCCGAAATCGTCCCTGAAATTTCAGCGGTAGTCTCCTGAGATTTTGCTACAACTGATAATAAGACTAACATTATCAGCAACATCATTGTTTTTAGTTTTTCCATTCTTTTTGTTTTTTAGTGAAAAGATTCAGGACTAAAATTTAATTTTTAATAAAATTTAACAATTTTTAATAATTGACGAAGATAAATCTTCTTAGTCTCTTTACAATGAAAATTACATTACATTTTGATTACATTTTTGACTAAAATCAAAATACCCGCAATTACAAATTGGAAGCGAATTAATCAGACATCAATACTGCAAATGGATTAAAGACATTTCCGATGTAAAGGGATTTAATGGATATGAATGCAGGCAGAACCCAACGAATAGAGTGGAGCATTCGGTAACTTCCTTTGCCCGGCGGGGAAAGGGGGTTATTTTTATTCAATGGAGATACAGATTGCACTACTTGCAGTCCGGAAGATCAAATTAATGCGTATTTGGGCCTGGATTTAACCTCAACAATAATACAAAGGAAATCGGGATCGGATGTTGATCCTACAAGGGGAAATATAGAAGAACGGTATTTATTCAGATTCACAGTGAATGTCAAAATTAAATATCTCCTAAACTCTAATTACCGTAGATCCAACAGCCTGATAACCTAACTCCCTGCAACCGCTGTTTGTACCACCACCAGGTTCTCCTGACCAATCTCAATAGCCGAAAGATTAAGCGGGATCAGTTTATGGTGTCGCTCTGGCAATGATTTCTCGAGCCCTTTTTTCACATTTTCAAGTTTGATCACAGGTTTTGCCTTTAAAAAAGCACCCAGCACGATCATATTAAAGGTAAGTGGATTACCCATCTCAATGGCCAGTCGTGATCCTTCCACTTTAAGAATATTGATATCTTTCCGTGTAGGATGATGAAGAATTCCGTTGGGATCGTAAAGAAGAGTTCCGCCAGGTTTTACACGTGATTCAAACTTGGTCATCGATTGTTGGTTGAGAATGATAGCCGTGTCAAATTCGTGAAGAATCGGCGAACTGATCCGTTCATCACTAAGGATAACGGTTACATTGGCGGTACCACCTCTCATTTCAGGACCATAAGAGGGAAACCAAGCTACTTCCTGGTCTTGCATTACTCCTGAATAGGCAAGAATCTTTCCCATCGAAAGGACTCCCTGTCCCCCAAATCCGGCTATGATGATCTCTTCAGTCATTTTTTCAGCTTTAGTTTAAGTATCATTTTGCTTTGGTCCGGTATAGATCTGCATCCGCACGACCGCCGTCTTTAAGATCACCTAATGGATATTGCGGAAACATATTTTCCTCCATCCATTTATTGGAATCGACCGGACTTAATTTCCATCCGGAGCTGCAGGTTGATACCACTTCGACAAATGCGGTACCTATTTTCTGTTCCTGAATTTCAAATGCCTTGCGGATTGCTTTTTTTGTTTTGCGAACTGCCCCTGGGGTTTGAACGCTTTGACGTGTTACGAAGGCGGCTCCTGGTAATTGTGCGATCAATTCGGTTATTCTCAGCGGATAACCATTCAGATCGATATTTCTTCCGTTTGGAGTGGTTGAGGTAACCTGACCGACGAGCGTAGTGGGAGCCATCTGACCCCCTGTCATCCCATAAATGGCATTGTTAATGAAGATCATCACGATATTTTCGCCACGGTTTACGGCATGAAAGGTTTCAGCAGTTCCGATTGCGGCTAAATCACCGTCACCCTGATATGAGAAGACATATTTTTCAGGCATGACCCGTTTGATGCCGGTAGCGACTGCTGGGGCACGACCATGTGCAGCCTCCTGCCAGTCTATGTCTATATAATTGTAAGCAAAAACAGCACATCCTACCGGTGAAACACCGATGGTTTGTTCCTGGATTCCCATCTCTTCAATCACCTCAGCAATCAGCCGGTGAACAACACCATGACTGCAACCCGGACAATAATGCATCAGATCATCATTCAGAAGCGGTGATTTGGCATAAACCAGATTCTCCGGTTTTATGATCTCGTTGATTCTATCTGTTAATACCGACATAGTTATCCTTTTTAAAATCGTTGTTCCAAAGCAATCTCGACTTCATCCGGGGTAGGGACAATTCCTCCCATCCTTCCAAAATATTCAACCCTGGTCTTCCCGTTAACCGCCAGGCGGATATCGTTAACCATTTGTCCGGCATTGAATTCAACCGAAAGAAAACCTTTTACCTTGGTGGCATATTCTGCAATAATTTTCTCTGGAAAAGGAAATAGCGTAATTGGCCGGATCAACCCAACTTTAATCCCCTTTTTGCGGGCAATCTGGACAGTCTTCTGACATATCCGTGCAGCCGATCCGAAGGCAACCAATATATAATCTGCATCCTCACACGAAATGGCTTCATAACGGACCTCCTCTGCTTTCATCTGATCATATTTGGCCTGCAGCCTAAGGTTGTTACGTTCCATCATATAGGAATCCATCTCTAATGAAGTAATAACATGTTTCTTACGACCTGAAGATTTTCCAATTGTTGCCCAATCACCTGATATCTTAAGGATTTGCTCATTGGTCCATCGTGGTCGTTGGTCGATCAGTTCTACTTTCTCCATTAGTTGTCCGATTACTCCATCTGCCAGTATCATCACCGGATTCCGGAATTTAAAGGCCAGTTCAAATCCAAGAATCACAAAGTCGTGCATCTCCTGAACTGAAGCAGGGGCAAGAACAAGCAATGAATAGTCTCCATGACCTCCACCCTTTGTGGCCTGGTTATAATCGGCCTGTGAAGGCTGAATCGTTCCCAGTCCCGGGCCTCCCCGCTGGACGTTTACAATAACGCAAGGCAATTCAGACCCGGCAATATAGGATATTCCTTCTGCCATAAGGCTAATTCCAGGACTTGAAGAGGAGGTCATCACCCGCTTCCCGGCTCCGGCAGCTCCGTAAACCATATGAATGGAGGCAATTTCGCTTTCAGCCTGTAGGACTACCATTCCGGTAGTTTCCCAGGGACGAAGTGTCATTAACGTTTCCATGACTTCTGATTGCGGGGTAATCGGGTAGCCGAAATAGCCATCACACCCGCAACGAATTGCCGCTTCGGCAATTACTTCATTTCCTTTCATCAATCTTAACTCTCCCATATTCAGGGTTTTTTAAGTTTATTTACGCTTCGGCTTTAACCCGGTAAACTGTGATACAACTATCGGGGCAAACAGCGGAACAATTTGTACATCCATTGCAATTATCCGGATTCTCCATGTAGGAATAGTGATATCCTTTATTATTTACATTGCGGTTAAGCGCTAATACCTGGGTCGGACAAGCAACCACACAAAGGTTGCAACCTTTACATACATCATTGTCCACAACCACTGCTCCTCTGACTTTTGCCATCTTTATCTGATGTTTATTAAATGAGAACCAATCTGAAAGGCTATGTCTGTTCAGGCAAGCGAATCAGATGATAAAGGATAATCTGAATTAAATTGCTGAAGTCTGTCAGCCAGATCTCCGAACTGATCTCTTTTTACATTGGAAACACATGCCCTAAGACCTTCCTTTGAACTTCCGGTATTGCTCAGCGAAATGGCACTCACTCCGTAATAGAGCAATTTGTGCAACAGTTCACTACCGGTCATGCCGGGATAGCCGATGGTGAAGTAGAAGCCATCACCGACAGGCTGATCAAGATCTGTATCATACACAATCTTAAACCCGTTTTCAGTAAAAATCCGTTTCATGATCTTTGCTTTCTCTCCGTACTCCTTCACTTCTTCGATAAAGTTGAAATTTCCGTCATTGGCACCCTTAAACATCGCGGCAAGGGCATACTGTGACGAATGAGAAGTCCCCGAAGTCAGCGAATATAAGACCCGGTGAACAACGGCATTCCCAAATCCATGAACCTTTAAGCGCTCGCCCAGATAGGGAAAATGACGGTGGTAAAGTGCATCCGAAATGACCATCATCCCGATTCGTTGTCCGGCATAGGAAAATACTTTTGAACTGGAAATCATCAGGATATAGTTACCAGTGTAGCGGGCTACAGTCACCTGGTAGGGTGGAACTCCCGGACGGGAGAGATCCTGCCTGAAATCCATCCCAAAATAGGCAAGATCCTCGATGATGAGGACATCATATTTATTGGCCAGTTCACCGATAATGCTTAATTCCTCATCATCAAAGCAGATCCAGGCCGGATTATTGGGGTTAGAATAGATTATACAATTGATATTTCCTTTGGAGAGGTAGGATTCCAGTTTGTCACGAAGTTTATCGCCGCGAAAATCAAAAACATCAAAAGTCTCGTATTTCTGACCCATGACGAGCATTTGTTGTTTCTGAACCGGAAATCCCGGATCTATAAACAGTGCGGTATCGCGTTCTTTATGGCAGCTTCCGGAGACTAAAAATGCGGCATAACTTCCTTCCATTGAACCCACTGTAGGGATACAACCTTCAGGATTCACTTCGATATTCATAAAAAGTTTCACGAAGCGGGCTGTTTCATCTTTAAGTGACTGAATGCCATCAATACGCGGGTAGGCAGAAGCAACATTGTTTTTCAAAGCCTCAATCTCAGCCTCCACCCCGATCCGTGCAGGGAGAAGTCCGGGAACTCCCATCTCCATGCGGATATATCGTTCACCGGTAGCCTCTTCAATGGTGCTCACCAGTTGAACGATCTCCCGTATGGAGGCATTCCCGATCTCGGGGACTTCAAGTTCAGCAATTTTCCGCTCAACAATTTCGTAGTTTATCGGTGTGTTCATTGGGGAGAACGAATTCAAAATTCGTGTTTTAGCTGTTCGACCCAGCCATTCAAACGATCCTCTGTCAGTTCAGGTTCGAAATCTTCATCTACAGGCAATCCCAGAAACAGCCCCCCTTCGAGAGCTTCTGAATCCTGAAAATCGTAGTTTTCCGGACTTACTTTCCCCAGCAGCTCACCTCCGTTTTTCACAATTTCACGGGCCAGAATACCCATTGAATTGACAAAATGGTAGGCATAGGTGATATGATCACCAAGTCCAAAAACCGCAACCTTTTTCCCCGTAAAATCGAAAGAAGAGACTATTGGCATAAATCTGGCCCAATCGATATTCCCGAATTTCTGATCCCAGGTATCGCGACCAATGGTCGAGATACCAAAAATTATATGATCATACCGTGCCAGATCAGCCGCTGTGGCTTCATTGATTAAAATAAGATCCGGCGCCTGGGATTCCATTTTAGCGGCCAATGATCTGGCAACACGATGAACAGATCCCCCTTCGGGTCCGAAAAAAATAGCTGTATTTCCCATAACGTTAATATTTATTCATTGTGTATTGCAACTTCTCCCCTCACATATTCTCCGAGGATTGCCATGCTGGAAACATTCTTTAAAACCATATGGATGGCCTTTTCATAGTTTTCAATCAAATCCCATTCCACGTCAACATGAAATGAGTATTCATTCGGCTTTCCGATGATCGGCAGCGACTGGATTTTAGTCAGGTTAATTTCATGTTCTGCAAAGGTATTTAAAACTTTGGCCAAAGCTCCATGAAAATGGCCAACCTCGAAACATAATGAAGCTTTATTTGGGACCTCTGCTGAAGTGGCATGTTTGGCCAGGATAAGAAACCGGGTGTAGTTCTTTTTATTGCTTTCTATCCCTTTATCAATCACCTCAAGACCATATAACTGTGCCGATCTCAGGTTGCTGATGGCAGCAGCATAGGTGATATTCTCTTTGGCAATCAGTTTCGCCACAGCAGCATTGTCCCCAAGCTCTTTCGTTTCAACATTTGGAAAATATTTCTCCAGATATTCGGCACACTGAAGGAATGAAACCGGATGCGAATAGATCTCTTGAATATCTTTCTTACGGACTCCGGGAAGCACCATCAGATTCATTTGAATATGGATATAGATTTCGCCGATAATGCGCAAATGGTAATCACGAATCAATGAATAGTTTTGGAGGATACTCCCTGCAATTGAATTTTCAATAGCCAAAACTGCATAGTCAACCTTATCTTCATCAATCAGTTCACAAACTTTCCGGAACGATTTACATTCAACAACCTCTATCTCATCGCTGAAATAGCGACGTGCCGCATCTTCATGAAATGACCCCTTTATCCCTTGAATTGAAACTTTTTTCACGCAATTTTTTTATTTAAACGGACTGATTTATTTTGGACGCAATGTAAAAAAAATCCCTGAAATAACTTCAAATCATTCATCATATCGGCAAATAAAGACGATAATTCAGGTGCAGAATTGATTTGAACCGATACTTTTTGAAGTGTAATCGCTTTCTGCAAAGTGTAATGTACTTTCTGAAAAGTGTAATGAACTATCCAATGACCATTCAGGTATCAAGGAAACCGGTAAAACGCCCGGTATGCTGTTCCAGGAAAATTGCTTCTTATTTTTATGGAATGCCTATCTTTTCTGAGAAACTTCAGAAAGAGCTTAAAGATGGTAAAATTGTTCCCGGGGGCTGCTGTGTAATTCTTCCATTTAATCCGAAATGGGTATGTCTGGCGTGCCAGACATATTTTACAAGAATCCGGATCTCTGATTCAAAGCAATTGAATGGGAGATCGTTTCCCTTGCGCTCACCGGATGTTCCTGATAATATTCTTATTAACCGAATCGAAACTTTACCGCGAGACTTCGGGGTGAGCATCAACGAACGTATCCTTCAGATTCGAAGTCACCCACGGACTCTTGCTCCTGGCTTATGGTTGGAAACCGCAGGCCCCCTTAAAGCACTTGAACCGTCAAGTTATTTGCCATGCATGGCGCACAACAAATAAGGTGGATGCTAAAAAGAACACCCACCTTAAATTTTTAAAAGATTCTGTTATTTTTTGTTCGCAGTGATATCAAATTCCAGTGTAAAATCATCATAGATCACTTTGTCTCCAAGACCCTGAAAGAAGCTTCCTGAACCATATTTGATATCATAAAGAGTCCGGTTTACTGTTATGATACCTTGAGCGCTAAGTTTATCCCCATTAACTTTGACTTTTGCATTAAATGCAACTGGTTTTGTTATCCCTTTTATGGTAAGGTCAGCTAAAAAATGAAACTCATCACCCGAATTTAAGGTAATTTTATTTACTACCATAGTTGCATGAGGAAATTTCTCAATTGAAAAGAAATCATCAGACGAAAGATGACCAATCAGCTTTTTATTCCATGCCGGATCAGTTAAATCTTCATCGACAATAGTTTTCATATCAATTACAAAAGATCCACCTGTAATCCTGTCTTTTAAAACATTTAAGGTTCCACTATCGAAGGCAATAGTTCCATTATGCTTTCCTGTTACCTTCTTTCCCTCCCATTTTACTTTGCTGGCAGATTTATCCACTGCAAAATCACCGGCGTTAACGTTTGAATTTACAAATACAATGGCCAGAATCATAAAAACCACTTTAGAAAATACCTGGCTGAGAATTAAACTTTTTTTCATATCCGATTTTTTAAAATTTTAAAACTATTTATACTGTTTTGATAATGCAAAAGTGCATCCTTTGGGACTTCTGTTGGTAATAGAATTAAGAAATGTTGTGGTATTTTTAGGAAAGATTAGAACCTTGCTTATGATTTAAGAAACTGTTCCAGATCAATAGTTTGTATTCCTCAGGAAATTAAACAAAAAAAAGAGCATTCGGACAAATATCCTATGCTCCCTTTTTTGTAATTCATTTATCTTAGTAAATCAACCAACTGACCTATTTTCTCAGAAATGAATTTGAGATCCTTAATCAAATTTTTTAGCGATAGTCTTTATCCCGGAATAATCGTCAGAAATTATTCCGGTTGTTTTGGCAACCTGAATTTCCGGATGATTTCGAGAGATGTCCGGCATGCAACAGATACAGATTCAAACTCCTTATTGGCAATTACCTCCTTTGGGAAAAGTTGTGAACCAATTCCAACACAGTGTACCCCCGCCTTGAACCATTGATGCAGGTTCTCCTCTTCAAGGGTAACCCCCCCCGTTGGCATAATACAAGTGTATGGCATGGGACCGAGTACTGATGAAACAAATCCTGGACCGCCAACAGATGACCCAGGGAAAATTTTAACCACCTCACAGCCCAGTTCGTGGGCTCTTCCAATTTCTGTAACCGATCCGCAACCTGGAATCCAGGAAATTTTACGTTTGTTGCAGATTCGTGCCATTCCTTCATCAATTAATGGAGACACTACGAAATTGGCTCCCATTTCAAGGTACAAAGCTGCAGTGGGACCGTCCACAACTGAGCCAACACCAAGAATCAGATCAGGGCATTCTCTGATTACCCACTGATTGAGTTCTGCAAAAACCAAACTGGCAAAATCGCCCCTGTCTGTGAATTCAAATACACGGATTCCACCATCATAGCATGCTTGGACCATTTTTTTGCATAAATCTGCATCAGCATGATAGAAAACAGGAACAATTCCTGTCTCATTCATCTTACGGGTTACTTCAATTCTTGAAAAACGTGCCATATTCTATCTTTAAATTCGGAACTATCTGACTACCCGGCCTGAGGCATCACCCAACATTAGTTTCTCAACCTCATTGACCGATACCTGATTGAAATCACCGTAAATAGTATGTTTCAGACATGAGGCGGCTACAGCGAAATTAAGAGCTGCCTGATCACTGTCACAATTAAGCAAACCATAGATCAGACCTGCCATAAAAGAGTCCCCGCCACCAACTCTGTCGACAATATGAGTTATCTGGTAGGCCGGTGATTCAAACATCTCTTCTCCATTCCAAAGGATGCCCGCCCAACTATTGTGATTCGCATTAACAGAACCTCTCAAGGTCGTAATAATCTTACTACATCCCGGGAATCGCGCCATAATTAGTTTCGATACTTCTTTGTAAACATCCAAATTCAAAACGCCGGAGGTAACATCAACACCACCGGCTTTTATTCCAAGGGCCATTTCAGCATCCTCCTCATTTCCAAGTACAATATCGGTCAAAGCTACAAGGGCAGGCATCACTTCCTCCGCTTTTTGGCCATACCGCCAGAGATTTTTCCGAAAGTTCAGATCACACGATACAGTGATCCCTTTTTCATTTGCCTTTTGGATAGCTTCAAGGCAAACGTCTGCAGCGCCTTGCGAAATTGCAGGGGTAATGCCCGTCCAGTGAAACCAGTTTGCATCCTGAAAAACAAGATCCCAGTTGATCATTCCCGTTCTAATTTCAGAAATAGCAGAGTGGGAACGGTCGTAGATCACCTTACTGCCACGGCTGACTGCCCCGGTTTCAAGAAAATAGATACCCAGTCTCTCACCTCCCCAGACAATATTCCCGGTGTTGACACCATATTTTCGCAGTTCCATCATACAAGCCCTACCTAAATCATTTTCAGGAAGTCGCGTTATGAAGTCTACCGGAATACCAAAATTTGCAAGAGATACCGCAACGTTGGCTTCGCCTCCACCATAAGTTGCTGAGAATTCGGTAGTCTGGGAAAACCTTAAATAACCGGGAGTGGCCAGCCTTAACATGATCTCGCCAAATGTAACTATTTTCATTTTTATTGTTTAAAGATTTCAGATATCTCGATCTCTGCGCGAATTTTGATATTAAAGGTTTTAATCTCTTCCAATTATAACTAGAAACCACCCGTTCCAATCGAAAACTGCATCAGGAGTAACCATTTTACCCACCTGATTACAAAGATATATTAAATTCAGTTGTTAATAATTTGTTTTTAGGGTAGACTTTAGTCATTTCCCGATCGGGTTAATTATTTTGCCATCCTGAGATTTTATTATGATTATAGCTATTCATTTTTTTTGTATTTTCACATCTTACAATCAGGATGATTCTTTTAACAGCACTTTTCAAATGAACAGACTTCGTTTTGTACTTTCATTTCTCTACTTCGGAACCGCTCTGGCATCGCTGGCCCAGAAATCGCACTCACATGAACTTTTTAATTCACAGATATTTACGCCATTAAATAGTTTTACAAATGGCGTTGAAGGGCCTGCTGTTGACAAAACAGGAAATTTATTTGCCGTAAACTATAATCATCAGGGGAGTATCGGCCAGGTAACGCCCGATGGAAAGGCCGAAGTATTTATCGAACTGCCAGATGGGAGTATCGGAAATGGGATCCGGTTTGACAGCCATGGGAACATGCTGATTGCAGATTATACAAGGCATAACGTGCTCAGGGTCGATATGAAGACCAGGCTCGTGACTGTATTTGCCCATGAATCATCCATGACACAACCCAATGATATTGCCATTGACAGCAATGATCGTGTTTACGCGAGTGATCCTGATTTCAAGGCTGACAAAGGGAGAATATGGAAAGCAGAGACGAATGGGAAAGTTACCTTGCTCGATTCCATGCAGGGTCCTGCCAATGGAATTGAAATAAGTCCGGATGAAAAAACGCTCTATGTCAATGCGGTACCGAAGGTTTGGGCTTATGAACTTCTGCCATCCGGGAACATAGGGAAAAAACATTTATTGATTGAGTTTCCTGAGTATGGTATGGACGGGATGCGTTGCGATATCCGGGGAAATTTGTACATTGCCCGCTTTGGTAAAGGGACTGTAGTAAAAGTATCCCCTGATGGCAAAGTAATACAGGAAATTATCCTGCATGGGAAAAGGCCTACAAATCTGGCATTTGGAGGGAAAGATGGACGAACGGTTTACGTTACGATCCAGGACCATGGGAACATAGAAAGTTTCCATGCCGATTTCCCCGGACGCGAATGGAAGATGGTTAATAAGTAGCTGATTTAATCCTTATTTAATATAAACCACAAAACTGAAAAAGATGAAACGCAGAGACGCCCTTTGGAATTTATCCGTATTGCCGGTTGCAGGTATTGCCCTTGGAACTGTAATTCCGTTCGAGCCCGTATTAGCCTCTCCAGCTGTTCCGCCACCGCCAAAACGAAATCTGTTCAAGGAACTGGGAATTCGCACTTTCATCAATGCAGCAGGAACCTATACTGCGATGTCAGGGAGTCTTATGCATGAGGAAGTGCTCGATGCCATACGGTTGACTGCCGCAGAGTTTGCAATGATTGACGAGGTGCAGGACAAAGTTGGGGCAAAAATTGCTGAACTCTGTCATGCAGAAGCAGCTACAGTAACTGCCGGCTGCTGGTCAGCACTGGTTCTTGGGACTGCGGGTGTTTTAACCGGGATGGATATGAAAAAAGTAGCCCAACTCCCCAACCTTGACGGAATTAAATCTGAAGTGCTAGTCCAAAAAACGCATAATAGTGGTTATGTTCATGCGCTTACAAATACAGGGGTCAGGTTGGTTGAAGTTGAAACTGCCGAAGATGTAGAAAAAGCTGTAAATGAAAAAACAGCAATGATGTGGTTCCTGAATTATGCAGGGCCTGACGGGAAAATACAGGACCAAGAGTGGGTGGCATTGGGGAAAAAACTAAGGATTCCAACAATGATTGATATGGCAGCCGATGCCACGCCGGTTGAAAATATGTGGAAATTTAATGACATGGGATTTGATCTGGTATGTGTATCAGGCGGGAAAGGTATTCGGGGACCTCAAAGTGCGGGAATTCTAATGGGGAAGAAAGATCTAATAGCAGCTGCAAGGTTAAATGCCCCTCCGCGCGGAGGCAATATTGGCCGTGGTATGAAGGTGAACAAGGAAGAGATCCTGGGAATGTATGTTGCCCTGCAGAAGTTTGTTAACCTCGACCATGCAAAACTTTGGAAGACATGGGAAGAACGCATTTCATTAATAGCGGCTGCCGCGGCGAAAATTGAGGGTGTAACTACGTCAATTTCTGTCCCGCCGGTTGCAAATCGGACACCAACCCTGAACATATCCTGGGACATTAACAAGGTGAAATTCACGAAGGAGGAATTTCAGCTCCGTCTTCGACAAGGTGAACCTTCTATCGAAGTAATTGGCGGAAAGAATAACAGCATAAACATTACCTCCTGGAATTTACAGCCCGGACAGGATAAGATTGTTGCACGAAGAGTTAAAGAGGAACTGGGAAAAGCATCCGTTTAAGAGTTTAACCATGCGAAGAGTAATCATTTTTTTGTTTATTTTATGCCTGGTGTCAGGCTATTCAGTGGCACAGAAGTACAACATCGTTATAAAGGGTGGCTATGTGATTGATCCTAAGAATAACATTGACGGGCTTAACGATATTGCGATTAACGATGGGAAGGTTGTACTTGTAGCAAATGAAATTGATAAAAAGGATGGGAGACAGGTAGTAGATGCCAGTGGTTTGTATGTAACTCCTGGTCTGATTGATATTCACACCCATGTTTTTCAGGGGACCAATTCCGATCAGCAATATATGAACGGACCCAGCTCCATCACACCTGACGGATTCACATTCAGGGTTGGTGTAACAACTGTGGTCGATGCCGGGTGTTCAGGATGGCGCACATTTCCAGTATTCAAAAGGCAAACGATCGACCGTTCCCAAACCCGTGTGCTGGCTTTTCTGAATATTGTTGGCGAAGGGATGCGTGGTGGTCCTTTTGAGCAGAATCTCAAAGATATGGATGCCAAAGTGACCGGCGAATTTGCTAAAAACAATGCGAATGATATTGTGGGGATTAAGCTGGCCCATTATGAAGGTCATGACTGGACACCAGCAGACAGGGCAGAAGAGGCAGCTAAACTGGCCGAAATTCCGGTGATGATTGATTTTGGGATGAGTAATCCCCCGCTTTCAATAGAGGAGTTGTTTATGAAACATTTACGACCAGGAGACATTTTCACCCATTGTTTTGCCCAGTTAACCAGTTCAAGGGAATGTATGGTTGATACTCAGAAACAAAAAGTCAAACCGTTTGTCTGGGAAGCACAAAAAAGAGGGATCGTTTTTGACGTGGGTTACGGAGGGATTAGTTTTACCTTTTCTCAGGCGATGGCTGCTATTAAAGACGGCTTTTATCCGCAGACGATCAGCACCGATCTTCACATCGGAAGCATGAACGGGGCTATGAAGGATATGCTCACCACCATGTCGAAATTTTTGGCCATGGGGATGACCCTGAATAGTGTGATCAATGCTTCCACATGGTCACCCGCCCGGGTCATTAACCGGAAAGATCTGGGAAGCCTCTCTGTTGGATCAGAGGCAGATATTGCCATCCTCAGGGTCAGGGAAGGTAAATTCGGATTATTTGATTATTCGGGAATTAAAATAGAAACGAATAAAAAACTGGAGTGTGAAATGACCATCCGGGCCGGAAAAATTGTTTATGACCTGAATGGAATCGCAAACCCGGTTATTTTAAGCAAAAAATAAAATCATTTATCCAAATTAAACTGAAATGAAATGAAAACACAACGAAGAACCGCGTTAAAAAGTATGTTTGCTGCAGTTGCAGGAGTAATTGGTCTTGGAATGGCCGCCACCTCGAAAAGTTCAGCATCGGAAAACAAGCCAGCCGGCAATGGTTCAGCTCCTGATGATGTACCCTTATTTTCGGGTAACACGAAGATGGGTAATCTTGTATTCATTGCCGGCAAAGGGGCCCACGTTGCTCCGTTTACCATTGCAGCCCATACAGACATTGTATTAAAGGAACTCGAAAAAGAGCTGATCAAGGCGGGCTCCTCCATGGAAAAGGTACTGAAAGTTACTGTATTCCTGAACGATATTGCCGATTACAAAGGGATGAATGAGGTTTACAAAGGCCGTTTTGGGAAGAATCCGCCTGTCCGTACTACCGTTGCTGTGGCCAAGGGTGGAGTTCCCGGCGATTCACTTGTCGAAATGGATTGCATTGCATACATCTAGGCCTTGTAAATAATTCTCATTTAAAAGGGTGATCATTATAACACTTTAAAATTATTGTTTTCTCTGTGAAACTCTGTGCCGGCTCCATGAAACTCTGTGTTTAAAAATACATTAGGATTCACAGGGCAGGCATAGTGATTCACAGAATTTTAAGAATCTCTTTGATTTTCAGATGTTGCATGCATAACTTATCAAAAACCCCATGGAAAGAATAAAACTTCTGGCACTTTGTATCCTCCTTCACACCGCCGGATTGGTTCAGTCACAAACCTATAATATTGTGATAAAAGGGGGCCATTTAATCGATCCGAAGAATAACATCAACGAATTAATGGATCTTGCCATTCATAATGGCCGGGTTGTTCAGGTATCAAAAAACATTGATGCAAAGGACGCCAGACAGGTGATTCATGCAGACGGGTTGTATGTAACGCCTGGTTTGATTGACATTCACGCCCATGTTTTTGCGGGAACGGAACCTGACCGCGGTCTGAGTAACGGCTTGCAATCTGTTCCCCCTGACGGATTCACGTTTCGTGTAGGTGTTACAACAGTTGTGGATGCAGGTTGCTCGGGCTGGAAATCGTTTCCGTTATTTAAGAAAAATATTATTGATAACGCTCAGACAAGGGTATTGGCTTTGCTTAATATTGTAGGTGAAGGGATGCGCGGAGGAGCATGGGAGCAGGATACAAATGACATGGATCCGAAATTATCGGCACTTGTTGCCAGCCAGTATAAAAATATAGTGGTTGGGTTCAAGTTGGCACACTTTATCGGTCACGATTGGACTGCAGTAGACAGGGTTGTTGAGGCAGGAAGTATTGCACATCTCCCGGTGATGATTGATTTTGGTTCGGCAACTCCTCCGTTACCCATCGAAGAACTGTATATGAAGCACCTTCGTCCCGGTGATATTTATACACACACCTTTGCTTTACTGAACGGAAATATCAGGGAAACTGTAGTCGACGAGCAATTGAAAAAAGTGAAACCGTTTGTCTGGGAGGCTCAAAAAAGAGGGATTATATTTGATGTTGGATATGGCGGGGCAAGCTTCAACTTTTCGCAGGCGATCCCAGCCATTAAAAACGGCTTTTATCCCGACTGTATCAGTACCGATTTGCATACCGGGAGCATGAATGCAGCCATGAAAGATATATTGAACGTGATGTCCTCATTCATTGCCATCGGGATGGATTTCCAAGGGGTCATAAAATCAACTACCTGGAATCCTGCCCTGACGATCCAAAGGGAAGACCTTGGAAATTTATCTGTTGGGTCAGAAGCGGATATTGCGATTCTGAAAATTGAGCATGGCCATTTTGGCTTCTGGGATAAGACTGGTTACAAGGTGGAAGGGGATCAGAAACTCGAATGTGAGATAACAATCCGGTCAGGCAAGATTGTCTACGATCTGAACGGAATTGCCAATCCTGTTGTAATTCATTGAATTCTAAAAGATCAGCTGTAAATCACCATTTGACGTTCAGCATCCCAGCCCATTCCTTTAACATACATATTGTAAAGGCCAGGAGATGAAAATCCGTCCCAGACGACCTGATGGTTTCCGGGTTCGAGGTCTTTTGCTTCAAGCCGCCAAACTATTTCACCCTCTTTGTTCAGGATATCGACAAAAACGTCGCCTTTTTCAGGAACACTCACATCCATGACAACTTTTTCATTGGAGTCTGTTCCCAGTGCGTGGATCGAAGCATCAGCATTCTTCACCGGCGTATTCTTTCTCCATGCTGTATAATCAAACGGTTCATCACAGAGATGGTACTTATCTTCCTTCTGCCCTTTTGTGTTTTTGCGTAGATAATTGGTTAGAAGAGGGGTTCTTTTTAAGGTGTCGAGATTTACTAAAGTAGCTTTGCCATTATTCCAGAGGTAAACGGGTATATCCCTTGGATTCAGCACATTGGATACACCTCTCTCTATTCCGATATGAAAGAGTCCGAAATTGCCCGGCTCATGACCTGCAAGCCAGTGCGTAATGATATCCACCCTGAAAGCGTCCTTCCCGAAAATGATGTGGTTACTCATAAAATCCATAGGCTTGTCATCATGTGGCCCTCCGGTAAACCCATCCCCATCGTGTCCGTAAATGCCTTCTACGATATTTATTCCGGTAGGAGTAACACTATAGCCATCAATAGTTCGCTGAACCCATTGTTCCATAAACAATCCGCCACCGTATGGGGGTATTTCCATACGTGAATCCCAACGCGGAATCCCCTGTGCAAGATGTTTTTTATAAAGCTCATGTACCCTTTCAAGGTAATCGGGCTGGAAGAACTCGTGGTAACGCTTATCATAGCTCTTAAAAATACTGTTATTCCCACCACAATACTGGTGAAATTTTTTAGCAGTAATTCCCTGCAAATTTTTAATTGCTGCCGTAAGACCCATCAAATGGGTTTTGAATTTGGCAATATTAATCAGAAACGTATCCTGCCCGGTCATAGGAGCCATGATTCCAACCTGCTTAAAAACTACCCCGTCAACCTCATGGAAAATAACATCTTCTTTATCCAGTTCCCAGAAGTCCTTTGTACTCAAGTCCCTAAGATCAAAATTATTCCGTTCGGCCATTTGTGTATAGCCTGTTTCACTCCAGTATTGAGGGCATGCACATTCTCTTATAAAGAATTGCTGGGGCCCCTTCGCTTTGACGCCCCTTAAAAATCCTTCAATGAAATTCAAATCGGTTGTAATTCCTTTATTTGCAAGCGGGTCATCACTATCAACCGGACCACTGCAGGTCCAGTTAGGCTTACAGGTTATTTTCGTAGAATTGGAATACCCTTCACCATCTGTAGTTTTAACAAACATCTCTCTGGCCAGTGTGGAAGCTGCATCGTGAATTCCTTTGGCATCCCCTTTATTCTCAATTTCAGTAAGATTTATAAATACGGCCTCGGGATGTGCCTTTATGAAGGGATGAAGGTCGAAACCTTCTTTTCCGCGGGACGAGAGTGAGGACATAGTGCTATATGCGGGTGCTGCCACGGATATCAATCCTGCAGCGGAGGAAACTTTAATGAAATCACGTCTTTTCATGAAAATAGATTTAGATAACTTATTTATACATATTTCTAATCTCTCCGTTGCAATTTTAAAAAAGCAGCTTATTAATTTTTCCCGTTAATGCGGTACTTAGGTTGCCAAAGGATGCCCTTTCGGAAATTTTATTGTCTTGCGCACAACTTTTTTATTGCGTTTCGATCCGTTGAAGCGGGCATTAATATATTCACCCATATAGATCTGGCCTGAAATAGTCTCCCCCGTTACTGTACCTGAAAATATAAAAAGAACATTATCAGCGACTTGTCGATCAGAACTACTTAGTTTTATTTGGTCATTTTCAATAGTTCCAACCATTTCACGCAATGAAAAATCTCCGTAGTGCGAACCCTTTATCCAGTTTCCATCCTGTTCAATAAAAAAGGTATGACGGCTTTTACTACTAAAATACATTATATCAACATCCCAACATCCGGAAATGTTCACTGAAGGGGGATCCATCTCCTTTGTTTTTTCATGTTTCCCGGAAAGAATTTCAATAATACGTCCGGCAACCACTTTATCATTGCCCGGCTGCATCTGTCCGGAGGATATCGTGACCGATGTGGCACCTGTTTGGTCATTGAAATTACTATGGACTGCGATGCGTGGCTTTTGGGCTGCAAGCTGCTCTGCCACTTCCGGACCTGTAATAGTAAACTTCGCGGAATCCCATGAAATGGTAAGTGAAGGGCTGTTGTTTGAGAGGCTGACAGGCTCATTTACCACGGTTTTAATCCCGTTTAAAGCTATAACCATATTGGAAACAGTTTCAAGATAGTTATGCCAGATTTTCACTTTTTCGACATGGTCCCGACTAACCCAGGACTCAACAGCAGCGAGCATCCCCATCATCTCCTCCTTGCCAACTTTATTGTCCCTTCCCGGGCCATGGTGGGGAGAGCTAGCCTGCCAGGCCGACATGAGAATATCCTTTCTTCCAAGCAACAGACCGGCGCATTGGGGCCCGCATAACGCTTTCCCTCCACTGTAGGCTACTACTGCTGCTCCTTGCTTTAAATGCACATTTGGGATAGTAAGATCTTCGGCTGCAGCATCGATGAGAATGGGTATTCTTTGGGGATTGGCCCTTTCAGCAACAGTTTCCAATGCGAATTTCTCACCCGGCAAAGTCTCGGAACCAGCCATAAGATAAATCATTGCTGTTCTAGAATTCAGGGCTTTCCCAAGTTCTTCAATACTTTCCACCGTAATAATTTTTACCCCGATGTTACGTATGGCATGATCATATACATTTCTCGAACTGGCAGGAATCACCACTTCTGTTTTGTCGAAGCCTGACAGATCCGGAATCCTGATCAGCTTCTCAGGGTTTCCCCCCGCAACACAAGCTGCTGTAACATGTTTAATACCAGCGGCACATCCCGCTGAAACCATCCCCCACTCGGCACCCGTTAATTCGGCTAGCCGACGGCCCACTCCGAATGCCAACTCGTCATACTGAACAAAAAAACCTGATGCGGCATGCATGGCTGCAACCACCTCCGGCCGCTCTAACGAACCTCCTATGATCGTGTATGTTCCCATGCAATTAATCACAGGATCCACACCAATCGACTCATAAATATTTGAGCCAGTCTTGGATAGTCCTCCTGATGAGGCTAATAATGTCTCATTCGGAAGAAAGCTTCCGGCCATGGGGAGCACCGCTAAACTTTTTAAAACATCCCTTCGTTTCATAATGAATCAATTATAATTAGAGTCAGTGCGTATGTTTAACAAAAAAATGGCTTTCGGTCAGGATTCAATGGGCCAAAGTGAAGAGATAAATAAATTTCTTAAAAATACTTTATTTTTGAAAATTAAAAAATTCAAAAACTGTAACAATTTAAATAATATTCATTTAGATTTGATATTTTAGTCGTATGCTGACAAAGTAATTTTTTAATTAACCTTTAATAAAATCAGATCATGAGCCATCGGATCAGACTTTTTCATTATCTACTTGCTACTTGCCTTATATTCAATACATTGATCAGCTCAGGAGCGAGCCATCCGGCAAAAACCAACAATTCGGTCAGCAATTACCGGGCTGAAACCGCAGAGAAAACCGGAATAGGAGACACGCTGGGGAAGGGTATTACCGGAGAGATAAGTGCCTCTTTTAAAACTTTTCGGTCGGTTATTGTAGATTCGAAGAACACCAAATGGTTTTTAACGGAACAAGGTATTTTAAGTTTTAACGGAGAGAAGTGGATCCTGCATAACAAGAACAGTGAAGTTCCGGCACTGGATCTTAAAGGATTCGCGCTGGAAGTACAACCAAACAAGGAGGAACTTTGGATCGCTTCACCCAAAGGGGCAACGGCTGCAGTACTTCCGGTCGATGGCGAGAGCAGTGCAACTACCTACACTACTAAAAATGCACCAATTCTAAATAATAACGTGGTTCGGGTGGCAATAGGCAAAAACCTTATGCGTTGGTTTGGAACCCCTAAAGGAGTTTCTGCGGTCAAAGATGGTAAATGGCTTAAGGCAGATTATGACGAACTGTATCCTGAAGAACTGTTTGAGGATTTCCCGATCACTGCCATGGCGACCAACACTGGTGGTGATTCTCTTTATGTCGCAACAGAAGGTGCCGGTATTGCCCGGATCTACCGCAATAATGTTGATGCGATTACAGGTGCCTCCGTTTACGCAAAGTGGGGACCAATCCTGTTGCCATCGGATAAGGTTTACAGCATTCTCATAGCTTCAAATAACACCCAATGGTTTGGAACACAAAAGGGTCTGGCCAGGCATGTTGGCAACAATACGCTTGCAAACTGGACTGTTTTCAGTACCAGGGATGGTCTGGCGGATAACTTTGTACAGGCTATTGCGATTGACAACAGCGGGCATATTTGGACAGGGACCAGGGGAGGCGTTTCAGTTTATGATGGTTCAAAATGGTCTTCTTTTACTAAAGCGGATGGTTTGAAAAGCAACAACATTCTCTGCATAGCAGTTGACACAGCCGGTGCAATCTGGTTTGGAACCGATGACGGTGTAAACAGCTACAAAGACGGGAAATTCATAAGTTACTGATAAATAATTCAAGTCATGAGAAAAGCTCTCTTATTTTTGGCCCTTTCAATGTCCTTTGCAATTTCAAATGGCCAGCATGTAGGATCTGCACCTGAATATATCAAGGCTTTAACTTCGGAATGGAAAGGAGAACGTTTCCCGGACGGTCGACCCAAAGTATCTGATAATATTCTGGCCAGGCTGAAAAATATTTCGCTTGAAGATGCCTGGGCAGTGTTGCGGAATAAAGGTTACCAAAACCAGTTCGAAGGTAATTGGATTATTATAAATCCTGACAGTGCGATGACAGGCCGGGTGATTACAGCACAGTTTATGCCGCTGCGCCCCGATTTTCAGAAAAAAATAAAGGAGATGGGAATCGCTGAAAACCGTAACCCTCAGGGAGGTACAAATTCCTGGCCAATTGATATACTGACGGAGGGTGATGTTTATGTCGCCGACAGCTATGGAAAGGTGGAAGGAGGAACGCTCATCGGAGACAACCTGGGTAATGCCATCTTTTCAAAATCAAAAAGGGGCGTTATTTTTTACGGTAGCGTCCGCGATCAGGAGGGGATCAGTGAAATAAAAGGTTTTAACGGATGGATCAAAGGAGAGGACCCTTCCTACATCGATCAGATGATGCTAACGTCCATCAATGCTCCGGTCAGGATCGGCCATGTGACCGTACTTCCTGGAGATGTGGTACTGGCAAAAAAATACGGCGTCGTTTTTATTCCGGCACAACTGGCTGAAGAACTTGTGTTAACATCGGAAATCACTGAATTGCGTGATGAATTTGGCCACCAGCGTCTTCGCGAAGGGAAATACAAGCCCGGAGATATTGACAGCCAATGGTCAGACACGGTCAGAAAGGATTTTATCGACTGGCTGAATCACTATCCGAGCAAGCTGCCTATGACCAGAAAGGATCTTGATAACTATTTGAAAGAGAGGAATTATTAATGGTTCTGATTGTTGGGGGAGACCATTGGAAGAGATATGCGCATCTTCACTCAAACCACTGAATGGGAGGATGAACCACCCAAAACGGATTATTCAGTTGAACACCAATCATCTGTATCACTACTAATTGGAAAGTAATCGATGAAATGAATAAAAGGATTTGTGCAGGACTGGTCGTTATGGCGACAATATCTTTTCTTTGTGCACTTTACGGGTTTGCAGCCAGTACCTTCTTCCTCTGTGGCCCGTTCATGATCACGGGGTTTATTGCCCTCGCTTTTGGAGTGAGAGGGTTTCATCTAATCAAGGGATTATCGTACACGATCTGGATTTTCACTGCGGTTACCGCGTCGATGTTTTATCCTCGCCTTTTCCTCCAAATTGGAGGTTTCCAGCTTAAGTGGCTGATAGTTCCACTCCTGCAAATCATCATGTTTGGAATGGGATCGCAGATGAGTTTTGAAGACTTTACAGGGGTGATTAAAATGCCGAAAGGGGTTCTTATCGGCGTAGGATCGCATTATCTGATCATGCCTCTGGTCGGATTTGGGATCGCACATCTGTTTAAATTCCCGCCTGAAATCTCGGCAGGCATTATTCTGATCGGATGCGTCCCGAGTGGTCTGGCGTCCAATGTGATGTCCTACATATCAAAGGCGAACCTGGCATTGGCTGTAACTATTGGGGCCATTTCAACCTTAATTTCCCCTTTCATAACTCCGTTTCTCATGAAATGGCTTGGAGGACAATATATTGAAGTAAACTTCTGGAGCATGATGCTCGATATCCTAAATATGATAATTCTGCCTGTTGTTGCCGGCTTTATTTTCAACCTTTTCTCCGAGTCAGGGAAAGTCACAAAACGATCCAAAACAGGTCAGCTGATAATCTATTTTGTGATTATCCTGCTCACGAATCTTGTGTATATCAAATCTAAAAATACCGGTTTTGAGGCATTCTTTGCAGCGTTTGTTAAATCGCTTGGATGGTTTTATTTGCTTCCCGTTCTTGGGTCAATTCTGATGCGCATAATGATGAAAGGAGACAAACAGTGGATTGAAAAGGCCCTTTCATTTATCTCCATGCTGGGAATTGCCGTAATCATCTCCATCATTACGGCTGCCGGGCGTGATAGTCTATTGAAAGTCGGATTCTTATTAGTCATTACCAGTCTTCTGCATAATATCACCGGATATTCTTTAGGCTATTCGATTTCCTGGATTTTTGGAATGCCCGAGAAAGACAGGCGTACAGTGGCTTTTGAGGTCGGAATGCAAAATGGAGGGCTTGCTTCAGGTTTGGCACTACAAATGGGGAAACTTGCAACGGTGGGACTGGCTCCGGCCATATTTGGTCCTTTAATGAATGTCACCGGTTCAACACTGGCAGCCTGGTGGCGTGGAAGGACTCCAAAACAAGTTTAAAAACACAATTGAGATTATTACCGCCCTAATCGAAACCAGAAATCAACGATCACCAAAACTGCTCCTAAAAACATGAATTTATTCACCTGAAATTAACTTCATACAGCTACCTTCCTGGCTTAATTTTCGGGAGTATCTATAGTACGATCAAACATCATCCAAGCCCAATTTATAAAATATTACTCTCTTCGATAATTGGCTCAGATTTTATATAAAGTACTGGCTTCTATCAGCTCCATTTTATGCTCCTGCAAAACCTTAATACACTCCTCGAGCTGATCAGGTTTAAGAACGACATTTGCTGAATCGCCCGTTGAAAAGGCATACAAATAAGCTATTGTAATTTGATTATCCGACAAAATCTGAAGTGCCTTGGCTAATGCTCCGGGCTCATTGGGACAGTTCAGGCAGACCACATCAGTGAGGTTGACCGAAAACTGGTTTTCGCGTAAGACAGAGCATGCGAGCTCCGGATCAGAAACAATAAGTCTTAAAATGCCAAATTCAGAGGTATCTGCCACCGAGAAGGCCAGCATATTGATTCCCGAATCTCCAAGGATTTGCGATACTTCGTTCAACCGACCCGATTTATTTTCCAAAAAAATTGATAACTGCTTTATTAACATAGGGTTGAATTTTATTTGTTTTTAACTCAATTATACCGGGACTGAAAAACTGTTCATTAATAGTTTTTCAGTCCCGTCAGGGGTTAAATATGGGTAGAAGACGTCCCGAAATACAGGTTTCGAGCTGTACTGTATGAAATTAATGAGGTAGTCTCTCTTCTACCTCAATCAAAAGCCCAGGGCACCATACTCCCAAACAGAATTTATTCCATTTAATTCAAAGGTAAAAGTTTCCTTTCCGTAAAAAGAGGACCTTTCTCATGTTTCTATATCTTCCGGTTATCGATCACCCGGATTGCCTTACCGGCAGTACGCTCGATTGTCTTCGGTTCAACAAGTTTAACGTTAACAGAAATTCCAAGGACACTCTCAAGTTTTCGGGTAATCTTGAGCCTCAGTTCCTGCAGCTTCCTGATCTCGTCGGAAAAGAACTGTTCCTGAATCTCCACCATCAGCGACATCGTATCGAGTGAACCCTCCCGGTCGACAATAATCAGATAATGCGGCTCAACTTCACTCATACTCAGCAAAACAGTTTCAACCTGCGAAGGAAATACATTCACACCCCGGATTATCAGCATATCATCACTCCTCCCCTTGCATTTCTCCATCCTGACCAGAGTTCGCCCGCAGGCACATTGTTCATAATGGAGCCTGGTAAGGTCGCGGGTGCGATATCTTATCAACGGAAGCCCCTCCTTGGTAATTGTAGAGAAAACGAGTTCTCCGAGCTCACCCGGAGCCACAGGCTCGAGAGTTTCCGGATTGATTACCTCGGGCAGGAAATGATCTTCGTTAATATGCATTCCAGTTTGTTGTTCACATTCGCATGAAACACCCGGGCCTACAATCTCACTAAGTCCATAAATATCAATGGCCTTAATTTGCAGCTTTGTCTCAATCTCCGTTCGCATGGCCTCAGACCAGGGCTCAGCACCAAATATTCCGACTCTCAGTTTCAATTTATTAATATCCACCTTCACCTCTTTGATCACCTCAGCAATGTTGAGGGCATAGGAGGGGGTACAGCAAAGGACTGAACTGCCAAAATCCTCCATCAGCTGAATCTGCTTAGAGGTGTTTCCACCTGAAATCGGAATAACGGAAGCTCCGAGATTTTCAGTGCCATAATGCAAACCAAGTCCGCCGGTAAATAATCCATAACCATAGGCAATCTGCACAATATCATTCCGATGCACTCCTGCCATGCAAAGCGACCGGGTCACCACCTCAGCCCACATCTGAATATCTTTACGGGTATATCCCACCACTGTCGGTTTGCCTGTTGTACCTGAGGAAGCATGCAAACGGACAATTTCGCTCATTGGAACCGTAAACAGACCAAAGGGGTAATTATCGCGTAAATCGATTTTAGTCGTAAAAGGGAGTTTTTGAAGGTCATCAACATCCTTAATATCTCCTGGTGTTAGCCCAACCTCCTGCATTTTTTTGCGGTAGTAGGGGACGTTGTGATAGATGCGTTTGACCGTTTCGCATAATCTTTCAGACTGAATGATCCGCATCTCTTCACGGGTGGCGCATTCAATTTTCTCGTTCCAAATCATATCCTGACCAATAAAATTAACGTTCAATACTCCTGCGGGTTAGAACTGCAAATTTAAGAAATCCGGCAATACAGGTTGCCAACTAATCGTTTAGATTCGATCTAATTAAAAGCCAGGGAGCTACATTTTGATTACAATTTCTGAAAACAATTGTTCAAATCGTTGGATATCTGTGGAAGGAATAATTTCCAGAAGCCTTTCCTCACATTCATTTCGTGCTTTATCAATCTTGTTCCGGATTGCCTTCCCTTTTGCGGTAAGACAAAGCTTTATAGCCCTTCGGTCAGTTGTGTCCGCATTTCTGTCCAGATAACCATTTACAACTAATTTATCGACTATCCGGCTGATCCGGGAGAGCGAGAGACCCATATTTTTAGCCAGTTCAGGACTGCTTATTCCCTGGCAATTATCCAGAGCTGAAAAGAAAAGCAACTCCGACTGAGAGATTTTAAGATCGCGCATCATCTGCTGATCGGACTGGGAGCATTTTTTCTTTAATTCATAGATCATGCCCATTATTCCCGAAGATGTTTCCATATATTAAAAAATACTTTTTACAAAGCTATAAAGATGACAACTATTTCCAAACACATTTTTTGCTAATAGCATCTTTTTTCAGTTTGGATTTTTTATTTCAATAATATTTAATATTTTTGCATCACAATTATTGCTATTAGCATATTATTTGAATTCATAATTTAATACAAAATATCATGGCACTTGAACATTTAACAAAAGAGAGTTTTAAAGAGAAAGTTTTTAACTTTGAATTAAACAAGGAGTGGAAATTTGAGGGTACCGTCCCGGTAATCATCGATTTTTATGCCAACTGGTGTGGTCCATGCAAGATGGTGGCACCAATTCTTGAAGAGTTGCAGACTGAATATGGTGACAAACTGACAATTTATAAGGTGAATACAGAAGAGCAGCAGGAACTGGCGGGTATGTTTGGAATTCAGAGCATCCCATCGATCCTCTTTGTTCCTTCCGAAGGACAACCTCAGATGGCCCTGGGTGCCTTGCCAAAAGAGACGTTCAGAAGTGCTATAAATGATGTTTTGAAGGTATCAATCAATTGAAAGGGTATTTTCCGGGGAAAAGCGGCTGGCGGTTTGTCACCGGCGGTTGGCAAAATTACACTTAAAACATTGATTATCTTTAATTTGAAAGAACGCTTCATGCAAAGAGAATTGTGCAGGAAGCCAGCTGCAAACAGCCAGTGGCAATACAATCAACGGTAAATATATCTGACCAGCTTCAATATTAAGCAATTAAAACACATAAAGAAATGAAACAAGATATCAGTATTTCCTGGAAAGACGGGATGGCCTTTGAGGCCGAAGTGAACGGGCATAAAATAATGTTGGATGCCGCAGAGCAATTTGGTGGCAGGAACCTGGGACCCCGGCCAAAACCTTTAATGCTGGTTGCATTAGCGGGGTGCACAGCCATGGATGTTATATCGATTCTCACCAAAATGAGGGTTGACATTGAGAATTTTGATGTCAAGGTTGAAGGAGAGCAATCTGAGGAGCAACCTGTTCATTATACTAGCATGCATATTATCTATGAGTTCTGGGGTAAAGATTTGCCGGAGGATAAACTGGAGAAGGCGATAAACCTTTCCCATGAGCGCTATTGCGGCGTTTCAGCGGTTTATCGTAAAGCGATGCCTGTAACCCATTCATTCGTTGTTCACAATACTAAGAAGAATTGATTTTCAGGATCTTTCAGATTTAAAACATAATAAAAACAGGAGTGTTGACGATGATCGCAGCGCTCCTGTTTTTTATTAAATTTCAACATGGGCAAAGTTTATCAATAACCCTGTTCTTCCGGATAATTACATCTTTCCGATATGATAGGCTAAACCAACAGTAAAACCAATGTTATGCTTGGTATAGCTTTCGGTGTAGGCAATTCCGGTAGTATTTATATCTGACCCGCCGGGAAAAGTTTTCCTGTCCGTTGAATATCCGGTGTAGAGTCCCCCCGCATCAACTGTAATTTTTGGGGTTGGTTTCCATTGAATACCGCATGCGAAGGTATTTGCGCCATTGTTGATAAAGCTGAAATCGCTTTGGAATTGTGGCGTAACCCCCATTACAGTCCGTAAATAGCCAGCACTTACCGCAAATTTCCGGGTCAGCTGATACTGAGCCCCAAGAGCTGATTCCCAGGTGTTGTGCGCGATCGTACGTTGCTCTCCGTAAATATTGGTCCCCCAATCCACCCCTTTATCGTCATAGGAATTAAACGATAAGGACAAAGTCAGTTTTGAGATTTTATAATCGGCTCCGATTGAAAGGATTGAAGGCAGATCGCTTCCTGTCTTGGCGTTGTTCGGGAAAAGATTTGTATTATCAACTTTAGTGCTGTTGGTCAGCGTTAATTTAGTCATGAACTCATACTTTATTCCAATATTAAGCCCTTTCGCCGGTGAAATATTCACCCCAAGGATTGGAGTGATCCCGGAACCTGTTTGCGTAACATCTACATTTTTGTCAGCCAGCTGTGCAGCAGTACCATTTAGTGTTGTAGCCTGACTGTTAAGAGCTGCTGCCTCACCATTAAGAGTTGCAGCGCCGGCAGAAAAAGCGCCTTGTACCTGTGAAATATTCATTTGACTGATTTGAGCCTGAGAAAGGCCTAGTTGGGCTAATCCCTGCTGCAATTGAGCCGCATTCGCGGCACTAAGATATCCTGCACCTTCAACCTGAGCAATAGTAAAAGAACCGGCCCCATTAGTAATCAAGGGTTGTACCTCCGCTGCAGCACCGGAAGCCAGAATGGCAGCCCCTGAAGCTTGTGCAGCAAGACCTTGCATCTGAGTTGCAGTTCCGGTCAGGAAAGGTGCGGCACTGGTATATTGACCATTTACATCTAATTGAATGTTTTTAATATAACCTGAGTACTTATTCGTTGCAGGTACATAACGGGCACCAGCATAAACAGAAAGAACCTTGTTTACCTTGAAGGATGCGCCACCCTGTATTCCCCAAAAAACCGAAGTTCCTTTAAAATATATGTCCGTATTATATTTCGTAACATTCAAACCCAATTGGCTTAGTCCTGCTAAGGATGGAACCAAAGTTGAAATTTGGTTCTCGAAAGAGGGCAGCCCTCTGTTAAATGTGGCGCTTCCACCCCCACTGTTAGGTCCAAACCCCAATGAGAATGCAAAACGGTCATTTTTATAGACTGCATAAGCCGTTGGAAAAACAGGTGCAGACAGCAAACCGTCATATTTTCCGCTATTTAATGACGGGAAGGTACTTTCGACCGTTTTATACTGGTACAAACTCTGATTCTGGAGTGCAAAATAAAAACCGTTTTCCATCATCATTAAACCAGCAGGATTAAAATAAACAGCATCCACATCTGTTGAAGCATTACGCGACAGCATTCTGATATACTGAGAACTTTGGTTGCCGTTAGTTAACAAACCGCCAGCAAATACCTGACTACAATACAAAACAATTCCTGTTAAAACAAATAGCTTTCTCATGAGTTGAAAATTTAATTAGCGCTACAAATGTAGATATTAAAAATCAATTCACAATGCTTTTGTTTGATAATCAGTATTTTACGAATATTAGAACTAAATAATCAATAATTTGATAAATAGAATTAATCTAAATAATAATAACGTTTCTGAAAATTCTAACGGCAGATTTAATAAAGAGGGGAATCCAGGCACAACATGTTAATAATCTGACATTTCACTCATTCAAAGTCTTTGATGATGAAATGTCAGATTTTAAAGACCAGTAAACAAAAAGAAGGAGAGAAAGAATCTCTAATAATTAGATTCCTTAATTTCAAAGTAAGACTGAGGGTGAAGGCAGGCGGGGCAATTCAGCGGAGGTTTGGTCCCTTCGTGAAGGTATCCACAATTCCGGCATTTCCAAACTACTTTACCTTCGCGTTCAAAAACTTTACCATCATTAAGATTGGAATAAAGGGTATTGTACCGTTCCTCATGGGCCTTTTCAACTTTAGAAATAAGCTTAAAGGCAGCTGCCACTTCGAAATAGCCCTCTTGTTCAGCAATTTTGGCAAATTCAGGATATAACGATGTCCACTCCTCGTTTTCTCCCTCAGCTGCGGCCTCGAGGTTTTCCAATGTAGTCCCAATTTTACCTGCAGGATAGGTAGCGGTAATCTCAACCGGACCTCCTTCAAGGAATTTGAAAAACCGTTTGGCATGCTCACGCTCATTTAAAGCGGTTTCATCAAAAATGGATGCAATTTGTTCAAGGCCCTCTTTTTTAGCCTGTTTTGCAAAATAATCATATCTCATCCTTGCCTGAGATTCTCCGGCAAATGCTTTGAGCAGATTTTGCTCAGTTTTGGATCCTTTAAGGCTTTTCATTGCGCAATTAATTAAAGTAATTAACGATTTAAGATCAATATCATTTATTGGATAAACAATGATTAAAAGTACATATTTCCGGAGATTTTAGCTATTAATCCGGCAAATATTTTAAGGCATAAAAGGTATTAGTCCATAAATCAGTGCAAAAAAATAGGGGCTGAAAAGCCCCTAAAAATATATAAACAGAAAGAAGTTATTAAATTCCAGCTTTGTCTTTGAACCACTCGAGGGTTTCAGAGGAAGGCCGTTCAAGCGGAAGGTTGTACATTCTGTCCCAGACTAATTGAGCTAAGACTCCTAAAGCCCTGCTAACGCCAAACATCACCGTGTAGAAGAAATATTCATCAATCCCGTAATGTTGCAGAAGCGCACCGGAGAAGGCATCCACATTTGGCCAGGGATTTTTTACTTTACCAAGAGATTTTAAGATCGGCGGAACTATATCGTAAAGCATATTTACAATATTGATAAGGCTATCGTCTTTGACATATTTTTCAGCGAACAACTGCTGTGCGGTAAAACGTGGATCAGTCACCCGCAACACGGCATGACCATAACCAGGAACTACTTTGCCTTCGGAAATCGTTTTACGAACATATGCTTCAATTTTCTCGCGGATAACTTTCTCATCATGATTATCGCCAATTGCCTTGATCATATCGTAGATCCAGAACATCACCTCCTGATTTGCATAACCATGCAGTGGTCCGGCCAGTCCGAGCATACCGGCAGCATAGGAATAATAAGGATTACTCAGTGCGGAACCAACAAGATGGGTAGCATGTGCAGAGACATTTCCCCCTTCATGATCAGCATGAATACACATATACATCCTGAACAAACGATAAATCTCTTCACTGTCGTATCCCATCATATGGGCGAAGTTGGCCGCCCAGTCCAGATTACGGTCAGGCTCGATAAAACTACCATCTTTAAAACTACGACGATAAATATAGGCTGCAATTACCGGAAGACGAGCAATCAAATTCATGACGTCTTCATAGGTTGTATCCCAGTAATCGTTTTTATTTAAACCGGCCCGGTGCGCCTTTTGAAAGATCGAATCGGTTGCCATAGATATAATACCAGTACTAAACTGAGTCATCGGCTTAGCCGTTGTTGGCATTGCCTCAATAACTTTTATGACATGATATGGAACATGGCTACGATTATACCACTCCCGACTTAAAAATTCGGCATCTTCAAAAGTGGGCAGATCGCCAAGCAACATCAGGTAAAAAAGACCTTCAGGCAAAGGTTCGCCTTCTGGATTGATCTTTGGCAGCAGATTTTGAAGCTCCTGAATTGAATATCCACGGTACCTTATTCCATTCTCAGGATCAAGTTTTGATGTAACGGTTAACAGGCTGGTCATCCCTTTCATTCCTGTTAGAATCTGATCTATATTCACATTCTCAACCACAACATCGCCGAATTCACTGATTAACCGTTTAACCACGGCGCGCTCCTTTTCCCCTTTTTCCAGTAGTTTTTTCTTAATGTAGTCCATTTAAGTATCAAATAGTTTGTTCAAATATATATATTATTTACAAATAATTAGTCTAGTAGAGACTAATGTTCATATTTTAACATATAAAACGAAGAAAAGTTACCGAAAAAGAAAAAAAGAGATAAAAAAAGGGCAACCTAAGCTGCCCTTTCAAGTATTATAAAGAAATTTATTCAGCTACTTCCTCAGTATCGCCCTCAACTACAGGAGCTTCAGCAATAACTGTATCGGCTTTTGGTGCCAAGGTTTCTTTTTTGGAAGTTTCTGCTACAGGACCATCAGATTTCTTCCTTGATCTACGTTTTTTACCAACTTCTTTCTTCGCGGTAGATAACATATTCTCATTATAGTCTACCAATTCGATAATACACATTTCCGCATTATCGCCAAGTCTGTTACCTGTCTTTAAAATACGGGTGTAACCTCCCGGACGATCTCCGATTTTGATTACGATATCACGGAAGAGTTCAGTAACTACAGTTTTACTTTGCAGAAGGCTAAACACTTCGCGACGATTGTGAGTAGTATCACTTTTTGCACGGGTAATAATCGGTTCTACGTAAACCCGTAACGCTTTAGCTTTAGCCAGAGTTGTGCTGATCCGTTTATGAAGGATCAGTGAGTTTGCCATATTAGCCAACATCGCATGACGATGAGAACTTGTTCTGCCTAAATGATTGAAACTTTTTCTATGTCTCATTTCTATTATTCCTTGTCTAATTTATACTTACTGATATCCATCCCAAAACTCAATCCAAGGTTCACCAATAAATCGTCAAGTTCTGTCAAAGATTTCTTTCCGAAATTCCGGAATTTCAATAAGTCGTTGCGATTATAAGTTACCAATTCCCCTAAGGTATCGACATCAGCTGCTTTAAGGCAATTTAAGGCCCTAACAGAGAGATCAAGATCGACCAAACGATTCTTAAGGAGTTGACGCATATGAAGAATCTCTTCGTCAAATTCTTCATTGGCAAATTTCTCATCAGAATCCAGTGTAATTTTCTCGTCGGAGAAGAGCATAAAATGATAAATCAATATTTTAGCCGCTTCCTTCAAGGCATCTTTAGGATAGATAGATCCGTCAGTGGTGATTTCGATCAGCAGTTTCTCGTAGTCAGTTTTTTGCTCTACGCGATAGTTTTCGATATCGTACTTGACATTTTTGATTGGTGTAAAAATAGAGTCGATTGGGATAACACCAAATTCTTCTTCGGATGGTTTGTTTTCCACACCAGGAACATATCCGCGGCCCTTTTCGATCGAGAGTTCAATCTGAAGTTTTACTTCGGGTTCCATATTACAGATCAGCAATTCAGGATTAAGCACCCTGAAACCTGTTATGAAATTGTTAATGTCTCCGGCTTTGAAAGTATCCTGTCCAAAAATAGTCACGGAAACCTTTTCATTGTCGAAGTCATCAACGACCTTTTTGAAACGTATTTGTTTCAGATTAAGGATCATTTCTGTAACATCCTCTATAACACCGGGTATCGTAGAGAATTCATGCTCTACCCCTTCTATTTTGATCGTAGTGATTGCATATCCTTCTAAAGACGACAATAATATCCTGCGCAAGGCATTACCGATGGTAATACCATACCCAGGTTCAAGAGGACGAAATTCGAATTTTCCAATCCGATTATCCGACTCAATCATTATCACCTTATCCGGCTTCTGGAAAGCTAAAATTGCCATAAACCTAAATATTATTTTTATTTCGAATATAATTCGACGATTAATTGTTCCTTGATATTTTCCGGAATCTCTTCACGGGAAGGAACATTGAGAAACTTGCCAGATTTGGCTTCGCCATCCCATTCCAACCAGGCAAATTTATTGTGACGTTGTGTTGCCAGACAATCGGTAATCGCGATAAGCGATTTTGATTTTTCGCGAACACTAACCACTTCACCCGGGCGAACGGTGTAAGAAGGGATATTTACAACAGATCCGTTAATTACAATATGTTTGTGAGAAACCAGCTGACGTGCAGCAGCCCGGCTTGGAGCTATTCCAAGACGAAAAACTACATTATCCAAACGGCTTTCCAGCAGTTGTAAGAGAACGGTACCGGTAACCCCTTTGTGCGAATGTGCTTTTTCAAAGAGATTGCGGAATTGGCGTTCAAGTACACCATACATGTATTTCGCCTTCTGTTTTTCTTTCAGCTGAGTTCCGTATTCAGAGACTTTTTTCCGGCGTTTGCTATTTCCATGCATTCCCGGAGGGAAATTCTTATGCTCAAAAGCTTTGTCGGGGCCATAAATAGCTTCCCCGAACTTTCTTGAAATTTTGGATTTTGGACCAATATATCTTGCCATGTGATTTTACGTTTAAGGTACCTATTAATTAAACACGACGACGTTTAGGAGGACGGCATCCATTATGTGGCAACGGAGTAACGTCAACGATCTCAGTAACCTGAATGCCAACACTTGCCATTGCCCGAATAGCAGACTCACGTCCGTTTCCCGGTCCCTTAACAAAAACCTTAACCTTGCGTAAACCAAGGTCAAAAGCTGTTTTTGCGCACTCCTCAGATGCAGTTTGAGCTGCATAGGGGGTATTCTTTTTTGATCCTCTGAATCCCTTTTTTCCAGCAGATGACCAGGAAATAACTTCTCCGTTATTGTTGGTCATTGAAATGATGATATTATTAAAAGATGAAGAAACATGAGCCTGTCCGACAGGTTCAATATTGACCACCCTTTTCTTTGATACTCCAGTCTTTTTTGCCATTGCTACTTACAATTATTTAGTGGCTTTTTTCTTATTTGCAACTGTTTTCTTTCTACCCTTACGTGTTCGGGCATTGTTTTTAGTACTTTGCCCACGCACCGGTAAACCGATACGATGGCGAATACCCCTGTAGCATCCGATATCCATTAATCGCTTAATAGAAATCTGATATTCAGACCGCAATTCGCCTTCCACCTTGTAACTTTCCGTAATAACCTTACGAATTGCCCCTAGCTGCTCATCGTTCCAATCACTAACCTTGATGTTTTTATCAACGCCAGCCTTTTCAAAAATCAATTGTGAGCGGCTACGGCCTACCCCATAAATATAAGTCAGAGCTATTTCACCCCTCTTATTATTTGGTATATCTACGCCAACTATACGAGCCATATTCTTATACGAATTAAAAATCTTACAAAATTAACATATTATCCCTGACGTTGTTTAAACTTAGGATTTTTTTTGTTGATAACGTAGAGACGCCCCTTACGGCTGACAATCTTACAATCTGCACTACGTTTTTTAATAGATGCCCTTACTTTCATATTCCTACGTTTTAATTTTTGTATCTGAAAGAAATCCTCCCTTTGCTCAAGTCGTAAGGAGACATTTCAACCTTTACCTTGTCACCGGGAAGAATCTTGATATAGTGCATACGCATCTTACCCGAGATATGGGCCGTGATGACATGACCATTTTGCAATTCCACCCTGAACATTGCATTTGACAATGCTTCAATTATGGTTCCGTCTTGTTCTATAAATGCTTGTTTTGACATAGAAACTTATTACTTCTCCAAAATTATTGTATCAGTTGAAGACCTGTAAACTTTCACTTCCCGCCGTACCGACGGATTTTAATAACGTCCACCAAATCGTTGAGAATCAATTATCAATTGACAATTTGTTTTCCAAAAGAATTAGCAACTGCAGAATTTAAACCTTCAACAGCCGGTCCCGCCTTGCCGCGCTTGTTTTGCCAGCAGATAAATGGCAAACAATCATAACGGAACAATTTCATGATCGATCAATCTTCTAAAATCAGGAAGAGATTAAAGATCAGGAAATAAAACTCCTCTAAAAACGATGATTCTCAAGAATCTTTCACAGAACGCATCAGCTTAATTCTTTTATTTCAAATTTCACTGATTATATAATGCTTTTCAGCTAACTGGCAAATTACGGACTTATTCAGTCCCTTCGGCTGAGTAAAATACAGCCTAAGCTCCGGTACGTCCTTTGATCCGGCCCGATTTCAAAAGCCCGTCATAGTGGCGCATCAGCAAGTGGCTTTCCACCTGTTGAAGGGTATCGAGAATAACACCGACAAGGATCAACAAAGAAGTTCCCCCGAAGAAGTGTGCAAATCCAGAATTTACCCCAAGTACCATTGCAAATGCAGGGAGAATTGTAATCAGTCCAAGAAATATGGACCCCGGAAGAGTAATCCTGGACATAACGGTATCCAGATATTCCGAGGTTCTCTTACCTGGTTTAATCCCGGGGATAAAACCTCCGTTCTTTTTCATATCGTCTGACATCTGGTTCGGATTAACCGTAATGGCAGTATAGAAATAAGTGAAGATAATAACCATAAGGAACATGGTAATATTATAAGCAAAACCGGTATAATCGGAGAAAGAAGACATCATCCGGCTCATTGTTTCGTTGCCGAACAACCCGGCCACACTGATTGGGACAAACATAATTGCCTGGGCAAAAATGATTGGCATAACTCCTGCGGCATTAACTTTCAAGGGAATATACTGGCGCACTCCGCCGTACTGACGATTACCAACGATTCGCTTTGCATACTGAACCGGAACTTTACGGGTTCCCTGAACGAGCAGGATGGTTGCAGCGATCACGAACAGGAAGATAACCAATTCAATAATGATCATGATGAAACCCTTACCCTGTTCAGCCAGACGGCTTGCAAATTCCTGTACCAGTGAATGCGGAAGACGGGCAATAATACCAATCATGATAATCATTGAAATCCCATTTCCGATACCCTTATCCGTGATTCTTTCACCAAGCCACATGATAAACATGGAGCCAGCTGCCAAAACAACAGTAGAACTTACACTAAAGGAAAATGTGCTCATTACAAACGCAGATTCCGGTAATTGAAAGCGCAGGTTTGCCAGATAAGCCCAACCCTGAAAAACCAGAATAATGACCGTTAGGTAACGGGTCATCTGATTAATTTTGCGACGACCTGATTCACCCTCTTTTTGAAGACGCTGGATGTAAGGCACGGCAAAACCCAAAAGCTGGATTACGATCGAGGCGCTGATATAGGGCATAATTCCCAATGCAAAAATTGAAGCATTGGAAAATGCACCACCCGAGAACATGTTTAATAATCCAAGAATTCCGTCTGAAGTTTGACTTCTTAAAGATTCAAAATTGGCGGGATTAGGATCGATACCAGGCAGGATTACAAAAGAGCCAAAGCGGTAAACCGCCAGGAGCAATAATGTCAATCCAAGCCGTGCCCTTAAATCCTCAATTTTATAAATGTTCTTAAGAGTCTCGATTAGTTTTTTCATCCGGTTTAAAGTATTACGGTAGTTCCTTCAAGTTTCTCGATTGCCTCTTTCGCGCTTTTCGAAAAGGCGTGAGCAGTTACATTCAGTTTCAATTTCAGTTCCCCTTTTCCAAGAATCTTAACTTTATCATTTTTACCGGCAAACCCGGCATCCTGTAAGGATTGGAAATCGATAACAGTCAGGCTGTGTTCTTCAGCCAGAATTTGTAAAGAGCTAAGATTTACACCTTTGTATTCAACCCTGTTGACATTTTTAAAACCGAATTTTGGCACGGTACGCTGCAATGGCATCTGACCGCCCTGGAAACTCCGTTTCGATTTATACCCTGACCTGGATTTAGCTCCCTTGTGTCCACGGGTTGAAGTACCACCGTGACCGGAACCTTGTCCACGTCCGATACGTTTCTCTTTCTTGGTGGAACCCTCTGCAGGTTTTAAATTATGCAATTCCATATCTAAAGAATATTATTCGTTAACTTCTTCAACCCTCAAAAGGTGTTGAAGTTTTCTTACCATACCTAAAACTTCGGGGACAGCCTCATGCGTAACCGGACGGTTTAACTTGCCTAACCCGAGAGCGACTATTATTTTCTTCTGAGCTTTAGAAGCGCTGATTGCACTCTTCCACTGCGTAATACGAATCTTTGCCATCTTGTATAAAATTATCCGTTAAAAACTTTATCCAACGCGACTCCCCGGTGTTCGGCTACGGTATAAGCATCGCGCAATTCGAGCAATGCGGCAAAAGTAGCCTTCACAAGGTTGTGAGGGTTAGATGATCCTTTTGATTTGGCTAAGATATCATGTACGCCAACACTTTCGAGCACGGCGCGCATAGCACCCCCTGCCTTGACTCCTGTTCCGGAAGAAGCGGGTTTAAGCAGAACATTAGCTCCGCCAAATTTGGCTTCCTGAGTATGAGGGATTGTACCGTTAATTACGGGCACCTTCACGAGGTTCTTCTTGGCAGCATCAACGCCCTTGGCGATTGCTGCCGTTACTTCACTGGCTTTACCAAGACCCCAGCCTACAATTCCGTCTTCGTTGCCCACAACGACGATAGCTGAAAAGCTGAATGTTCTACCACCTTTGGTGACTTTTGTGACGCGGTTAATTGCTACTAACCTGTCTTTAAGCTCGAGATCGCTGGTTTTAACTTTTTTAATATTTTTCGCCATAATGCTTAGAATTTTAAACCTCCTTCACGTGCTGCATCAGCAATTGCCTTCACACGCCCATGATATAAATAACCGCCACGGTCAAATTTAACAACACTGATTCCTGCAGCAAGTGCTTTCTCGGCAGCAAGCTTCCCTACAAGAGCAGCTTTCTCCGTTTTGGTCCCTGTGGCAGCTACAATCTCTTTATTCAATGAAGAAACTGACATTAAGGTTTTTCCCGCTACATCGTCAACAAACTGCACATAAACCTGTGTATTGCTGCGATATACGCTTAAGCGGGGAACCATGTTCGTACCGGAAACTACTTTTCTGATTCGTTTACGGATTCTTTCTCTTCTTTCTAATTTTGTGAGAGCCATAACTTATAAAGTCAATTATTTTTTAGAAGCCGTCTTACCAGCTTTACGACGAAGTTTTTCGCCAACAAATTTAACACCCTTCCCTTTATACGGCTCCGGTAAACGGAATGATCGGATCTTGGCTGCAACATGACCAATTAATTGCTTATCGGCACTGTTGAGTGTGATGATCGGATTGGCACGTTTATCCGTAACTGCAAGAACCTTAACTTCGTCAGGAATCTGTAAATACGTATGGTGAGAAAATCCGAGTACAAGATCCAGGATCTGTCCCTGAGATTCGGCACGATAACCTACTCCCACAAGTTCAAGTTTTACTTCATAACCCTTAGACACCCCTACCACCATATTGTGTAGAAGTGAACGGTACAGCCCATGCATCGCACGGTGACGTTTTTGTTCAGTAGGTCTTTTAACCACCATCTGGTTTGCTTCGACAGCAACCTCCAGATCGGGATCGACTTTCTGAGATAATGTTCCCAGTGGACCTTTTATGGTAACAAGGTTTTCCTTGGTTACGTTTATTGTAACTCCAGCAGGGACTTCAATTGGTAGTTTTCCTATCCTTGACATTGTAATTCCTCCTTAATTAATAAACATAACATAAAACTTCGCCACCCACATTCAATTCTTTGGCTTCCTTATCGGTGATCACACCTTTGGAAGTTGAGATAATAGCCACACCAAGGCCGTTTAATACACGTGGGATCTTATCTGTATCGCAATATTTGCGAAGACCAGGTTTTGAAGCACGTGTCAGCGATTTGATCGCTGAGGTACCATCGGCAGGATGATATTTCAGGGCTATTTTAATACTTCCCTGATAGTTTACCTCTTCGTCGAATTTATAATTCAGAATATACCCTTTTTCCTTCAGAATTTTGGTAATCTCTTTTTTAATGTTCGACGCAGGTATTTCCACGACTTTATGTTTTGCCTTAATGGCATTACGTAGTCTGGTTAGATAATCTGCAATAGGATCCGTCATTTTGTAAAAAATTTAAACGATTACCAACTAGCTTTTTTAATTCCGGGAATTAGTCCGGCAGATGCCATTTCGCGGAACTGAATACGCGAAACGCCAAACTGGCGCATATAACCCTTAGGACGACCTGTCAGCTTACAGCGATTGTGCAAACGGATAGCAGCCGAGTTGCGGGGCAACTGACTCATTCCGATGTAGTCACCTTCAGCCTTAAGACGGGCTCTTTTTTCAGCATACCTTTCAACAAGCTTTGCGCGTTTAACCTCGCGGGCTTTTAATGATTCTTTAGCCATATCAATTAGTTCTTTTTAGCGTTCTTGAAAGGTAACCCAAAATTCTTAAGCAGTGCATAGCCCTCTTCGTCCGTATTGGCGGTAGTAACAAAGGTAATGTTGTAGCCGTTCATTTTGGTAACTTTATCTAATACGATCTCCGGGAAAATGATCTGCTCGGTAACCCCAAGAGTATAATTTCCACGTCCATCCAGTTTATCAGAGATACCCTTGAAGTCACGGATACGGGGAAGTGCAATGCTGACAAGTCTTTCGAGGAACTCGTACATTTTATCACTTCTCAGTGTTACTCTGACTCCGATTGGCATTTTCTTACGAAGCTTAAAGTTGGCAATATCCTTTTTTGATAAGGTGGTTACTGCCTTTTGTCCGGTGATAGTTGTCAATTCCTCGACAGCGACCTCCATAATTTTCTTATCAGCGATAGCAGAACCAACACCTTGGTTGATTATAATCTTCTCGAGCTGAGGAACCTGCATGACGGATTTGTATCCGAATTCTTTCTGCATGACAGGAACGATCTCGTCGCGGAATTTCTGCTTTAAAGTAGGTACGTAACCCATTATTTAATCTCCTCCCCTGATTTTTTTGAATAGCGAACTAATTTTCCGTTTTTGTCAAGGCGGCGACCAATTCGGGTTGGTTTACCTGTTTTCGGATCTTTTAACATCAGGTTGGAAACATGAATTGTAGCTTCCTGTTTGATGATACCACCCTGAGGACTTTTGGCGTTGGGTTTGGTATGCTTGGATACCAGGTTAACCCCCTCCACGATAGCACGTTCGTCTTCTCTGACTACTTCAAGGACTTTACCTGACTGTCCTTTTGAGTTGCCGGAAATAACGACTACCGTGTCTCCTTTTTTTATGTGTAACTTTTTCTGCATAGTCTGAATAGATTAAAGTACTTCAGGAGCTAATGAGACGATCTTCATGAAATTATCGCGTAACTCGCGGGCTACCGGTCCGAAAATACGGGTACCCCGCATTTCTCCGGCAGCGTTGAGCAACACGACGGCGTTATCATCGAACCGAATATACGATCCGTCGGCGCGGCGTACTTCCTTGGATGTGCGCACGACAACTGCTTTCGAAACCGTTCCCTTCTTCATATCGCTTCCGGGAATGGCATTTTTAACAGTCACGACAATTTTGTCTCCAACAGTGGCATAACGCTTGCGGGTTCCTCCTAAAACACGGATGACCAACGCTTCTTTAGCACCGCTGTTATCTGCGACTGTACAACGTGATTCTTGCTGTATCATGGCTATTTCGCTCTTTCTAAAATTTTAACTAATCTCCAGCCCTTCTGCTTTGACAGAGGGCGTGTTTCCATTATTAATACGGTATCTCCGATATTGCAGTCATTTTTTTCATCATGCGCATAGAATTTGGTAGTCCGGTTTACGAATTTACCGTAAATCGGATGTTTTTCTTTTCCCTTCTCTGCTACAACAATGGTTTTTTCCATTTTATCACTGACAACAACACCAATACGCTCTTTCCTAAGATTCCTGGTTTCCATAGTCATAATTAATTTGCAAGTTGACGTTTACGTAATTCAGTATTCAGGCGAGCGATGATTCTGCGGGTAAACCGTATTTTCATCGGATTTTCAAGTGGGTTCACGGTGTGGTTTAAGCACATACGTATATACTCCTCTTTGGTTATAGAAATCTTTTCGATGATTTCCGCCGTTGTTAATTCTATGATCTCAGAATTTTTCATTATTCAATAATTGAAGATTCAACAAAATCGCGTCTAACAACAAATCTGGTAGTAATTGGCAGTTTTTGAGCTGCCAGACGTAATGCCTCTTTTGCAAGATCGAATGGAACTCCTTCAATTTCAATCAGAATGCGGCCAGGTGTAACTGTGGCCACAAATCCTTCAGGAGCTCCCTTTCCTTTACCCATACGAACCTCTGCAGGTTTTTTGGTTATTGGTTTATCGGGGAAAATACGAATCCAAATCTGACCCTGACGCTGCATATGACGCGTTACCGCGACCCTGGCTGCCTCAATCTGGCGGCCGGTGATCCATGCTGTTTCCAGGCATTTTATCCCAAAAGAACCAAACGATAACTGATTTCCACGCTGTGCGTTTCCTTTCAGTTTGCCCTTTTGTACTCTTCTAAATTTTACTTTTTTCGGTTGTAACATCTTTTTTAGCTTTGTCGATGGTTACTTTTTACGTTTTTTAAACCCACCTTTACCGTGTTCGGCTGCAGGGCGGTTCGGTCCACGTTGCTGTTGTACAGATTGTCCGACATTGGGAGAAAGATCGCGTTTCCCGTAGATTTCGCCACGGCAGATCCAAACTTTAACCCCAATTAAACCTGTTTTTGTCAACGCTTCAGCAAGTGCATAATCGATATCGGCTCTAAGCGTGTGTAAAGGGGTTCTTCCGTCCTTGTACATTTCAGAGCGGGCCATCTCAGCACCGTTCAAACGTCCTGAGACCTGAACTTTTATCCCTTCAGCACCCATTCTCATGGTAGAAGCAATCGACATTTTAGTGGCACGGCGGTAAGCAATTTTGCCTTCCACCTGGCGGGCGATGTTGCTGGCAACAATCTGAGCATCCAATTCAGGACGTTTGATTTCAAATATATTAATTTGAACCTCCTTTTTGGTGATCTTCTTAAGCTCTTCCTTGAGTTTATCAACCTCCTGGCCACCTTTACCAATAATAATACCGGGTCTTGAAGTGTGAACAGTTATGGTAATAAGCTTCAGTGTGCGCTCAATGATGATCCTTGAGATGCTTGCCTTTGAAAGCCTGGCATTCAGATAACCTCTGATTTTGTGGTCTTCGACCAGTTTATCACCATAATCGTTACCTCCGAACCAGTTGGAATCCCATCCTCTGATGATTCCAAGCCTATTTGAAATCGGATTTACTTTTTGTCCCATACTATTATTTGGTATTTTCTTCAACAACATTTTTACTTGCCAACCGGACAGTTACGTGATTTGAACGCTTGCGAATCCGGTGACCGCGACCCTGCGGAGCAGGACGTAACCGTTTGAGCATGCGGGCAGAATCCACAAAAACTTCCTGCACGTATAGGTTGCTTTCTTCGAGTCTAACCCCTTCGTTTTTAGCCTGCCAGTTGGCAATGGCCGAAAGAAGGAGCTTCTCTACTCTGCGCGAAGCCTCTTTAGAGGAAAACTTCAGGACGTCGAGTGCACGATTTACCGCCATTCCACGAATCATATCGGTAACAAGGCGCATCTTACGCGGTGAAGTTGGGACATCGTGCAGAACAGCCTGGAATCTGGCGGCTTTTGCTTGTTTTAGCAACTCAGCGCTTTTCTTTTTTCTAGAACCCATCTTGGTACTTTTTACTACTATTATACATTTCCCCGTTCATGGCTTATCGTTTTTTGTTACCGCCATGTCCCCTGAAGGTGCGGGTAGGAGCAAATTCCCCTAATTTATGGCCAACCATATTTTCGGTAACATAAACAGGGATAAATTTATTCCCGTTATGCACAGCGATTGTGTGACCAACGAAATCAGGAGAAATCATTGAATGTCTTGCCCATGTTTTTACGACCGACTTTTTATCTGCTTCGTTCAGAACCAGAACTTTTTTCTCTAACTTAAAGTCAATAAAAGGGCCTTTTTTAAGCGAACGACTCATAATCTACTTTTCTTTTATAATTAGTGATTACTTTTTCCTACGTTCAATGATATACCTGGTAGAAGCTTTCTTCTTCGAACGGGTTTTAAATCCTTTCGCAAGTAATCCTTTACGTGAACGTGGGTGACCACCGGAAGCACGGCCTTCTCCACCACCCATTGGGTGATCGACAGGGTTCATAACGACACCGCGGACACGAGGACGACGTCCCTGCCAACGGCTTCTACCGGCTTTACCTGATCTTTCAAGGCCATGGTCTGAGTTTCCGACGGTACCTACCGTTGCGCGGCATGTAACTAATACCATACGGGATTCGCCAGAGGGGAGTTTTATGATGGCATATCGTCCTTCACGCGAGGTGAGCTGCGCATATGTACCGGCTGACCGGGCCATGATGCCTCCCTGTCCGGGATGCAACTCAATGTTATGAACGATTGTACCTAGAGGTATTTTGGCTAATGGAAGTGCATTACCGATTTCGGGAGCTACTTCTGCACCAGAAAGAACGGATTGTCCCACCTGGAGACCATTCGGTGCAAGCATGTAACGTTTTTCCCCATCGGCATATACTAACAGTGCGATGCGAGCAGTACGATTAGGATCGTACTGGATCGAATCGACCCGTGCAGGAATACCGTCTTTCTCTCTTTTAAAATCGATCACACGGTATTTCCTCTTATGCCCTCCACCTATATACCTCATTGTCATTTTACCGGCGCTATTGCGACCACCGGTACTCTTCATGGGCCTTAACAATGATTTTTCAGGTGTGTTGCCAGCTGTAACGGTTTCAAAGGTACCTGCAATCTTGTGCCTTTGTCCCGGAGTTACTGGTTTTAACTTTCTAACTGCCATCTCTTAATTTAGATATTGCTGTAAAAATCAATACTTTCTCCTTCGGATAACGTGACGAGTGCTTTCTTATAAGCATTCATCCTTCCGGTAATAACCCCTCCTTTTGTAAAACGGGATTTTAATTTTCCGGCATACACCATGGTATTAACGGTGATAACCTTAACGCCATAGATTTCTTCCACGGCCTTTTTGATCTCGTGCTTGTTTGCCTTCTTATCGACCCTGAACCCATAGCGGTTATACTTCTCCGTTATCAGGTTCATCTTCTCGGTTACGATAGGGCGAATCAAAATATCAACCATTGTCTTTCGCGTTAAATCTTAAATAATTCTTCCACTTTATTCACAGAACTTTCAACCAAAATTATCTTATGGGCTCGCATAATCTTGTAAGTGCTTAGGTCAGAGGCTATTACAATCTCTACGTTCTGTAAATTTCTGGAGGACAAATATATATTTTTATTTGCTTCCGGTAACACTATTAATGATTTTTTATCACTAATATTCAGATTATTCTGAATTGCAGCAAATTCCCTGGTTTTTGGGGCTGCAAAAGAAAAATCTTCGAGAACCAAAATACCGTCGGATTGTGCTTTATAGGTCAGTGCCGATTTCCGTGCCAGCTCTTTGAGCTTTTTGTTCAGTTTGAAACTGTAATCTCTTGGACGGGGACCAAAAATACGGCCTCCTCCGCGGATTGTTCCGGATTTCCGGCTACCTGCACGGGCGCCACCTGTCCCTTTTTGACGTTTGATCTTACGGGTTGATCCCGCAATCTCGCCCCGATCTTTAGCTTTATGCGTTCCCTGACGCTGATTGGCCAGGTATTGCTTCACGTCGAGATAAATCGCGTGATCGTTGGGTTCCACCGCGTAGATTTCTGCGTTGAGTTCTACGTTTCTGCCGGTTTCCTTCCCTGCTGTATTAAAGATTGCGATTTCCATTACTTCTCGAGAATTAAGTATGAACCATTCGGTCCCGGTACGGAACCCTTAACTATCACCAGGTTATTCTCAGGAATAACTTTCAAAACTTCGATGTTTTGAACAGTTACCTTGATTCCACCATGACGACCTGCCATGCGCATTCCTTTGAATACACGTGAAGGATACGATGATGCACCAACAGATCCCGGTGCACGGAGCCTGTTATGCTGGCCGTGTGTGCTTTCGCCGACGCCACCAAATCCGTGACGACGAACTACACCCTGAAATCCCTTACCTTTTGAAAATCCAGTGATATCAATGAAATCTGAAGGTTCCAACAGATCAACTGTAATGATATCTCCAAGCTTTACATCATCTCCGAAGCTGTCGAATTCGGCAACTTTTTTCTTCGGAGCAGTACCGGCCTTTTTGAAGTGGCCGATTTCGGGCTTTGTCGCATGTTTCTCTTTCTTATCCAGAAAGCCTAACTGAATCGCTTCATAACCATCTTTTTCAAGGGTACGAATCTGCGATACAGCACATGGACCTGCCTCAATCACAGTGCATGGGATGTTTCTCCCCTCAACACTGAATACGGAAGTCATTCCGATTTTCTTTCCAATTAATCCTGGCATTTTTTACTGATTAAGCAATTAACTAATTACACTTTAATTTCTACCTCGACACCACTGGGCAACTCCAGTTTCATTAGTGCATCGATCGTTTTAGCGGTGGAACTGTAAATGTCGATCAACCTCTTGTAAGAAGATAATTCGAATTGTTCCCTTGATTTTTTGTTAACAAAGGTCGCTCTCAAAACGGTAAAGATCCTCCGGTGGGTAGGAAGCGGAATTGGTCCGCTTACGATAGCTCCCGTCGATTTTACGGTTTTGACAATCTTCTCGGCTGATTTATCAACCAGGTTGTGATCGTACGATTTAAGTTTAATTCTAATTCTCTGACTCATGATAAGAACGTATTATGGTGTTGTTTTATATCAAATCTGTTCTGCCTTTTACTGCCTCAAGAACTGCAATTGCAATATTCTTCGGCACTTCGGCATAGTGTGAAAACTCCATAGAAGAGGTAGCCCGACCGGAAGACAATGTACGTAAAGTAGTTACATAACCAAACTGCTCAGATAGCGGAACTTTTGCTTTTAAGACACGGGCTCCGAATTTGGAATCCATACTTTCGACATGACCCCGGCGACGGTTCAAATCTGAAACAATATCACCCATGTAATCATCGGGTGTCACCACTTCTACCTTCATAATGGGTTCCAGTAAAACTGGTTTTGCCTTCGAAGCTGCATTCCGGAATGCCTGTTTGGCACAAAGCTCAAACGAGAGCGCATCCGAGTCAACCGGGTGGAAGGATCCGTCGATAAGTGTGACTTTAAGATTCTCAATTTTGAAACCTGCAAGAGGACCATTATTGAGTGATTCTTTGAACCCTTTTTCAACGGCGGGGATAAATTCCCGAGGAATTGTTCCCCCTTTAATCATATCTACAAACTGTAAACCGGTAACGCCTTCATCAACAGGACCAACTTTAACGCTGATATCTGCAAACTTTCCACGACCCCCGGTCTGTTTCTTAAATACTTCACGAAGTTCAACCTCCTTGGTAATAGCCTCTTTGTAAGCAACCTGGGGAGCACCCTGGTTACATTCAACCTTGAATTCGCGTTTCAGACGATCCACGATAATTTCAAGGTGAAGCTCACCCATACCGCGAATAACAGTCTGACCACTGTCTTCATCGGTCCTGACCTGGAAGGTTGGATCCTCTTCAGCCAGTTTTTGCAAACCGTTTGACAATTTGTCAATATCGTTCTGAGTTTTAGGCTCGATGGCGATACCAATAACCGGTTCAGGGAATGTCATCGATTCAAGAATAATCGGATGATCGAGACTGCACAGGGTATCCCCTGTACGAATATCTTTAAATCCGACAGCTGCACAGATGTCACCGGCTTCGATGACATCGCGGGGCTGCTGTTTGTTGGCATGCATCTGGAACAAGCGGGATATACGCTCTTTTTTGCCGGTGCGCATATTCAAAACATAGGAGCCTGCGTCAATTTTACCGGAATAAACGCGGATAAAACAGAGGCGTCCTACGAATGGATCGGTAGCAATTTTAAATGCCAATGCAGCCAATGGCTGATCGATGGATGGTTTACGCTCAACTACAGCATCGGTTTCCGGATCTTTTCCTTCAATAGAACCAATATCCAAAGGATTTGGAAGGAAGGCACAAACGGCATCGAGCAAGGTCTGAACCCCTTTGTTTTTAAATGCTGAACCACAAAGCATCGGAATAATTACTCCCGAGAGTGTGGCTTTACGAATAACGGCGATAAGCTCATCTACTGTGATACTGTCAGAATCCTCAAAGAATTTTTCCATGAGAACTTCATCCTGTTCAGCTACAGATTCAACCATTTTATCGCGCCACTCTTTTGCCAATTCAAACAAATCGGCAGGAATCTCTTCGATATCGTACTCTGCTCCCATGGCCTCATTGTGCCAGTAGAGCGCTTTCATACGGATCAGGTCAATAACTCCTTTAAAATTTTCTTCAGCTCCGATTGGAAGCTGGATTGGAACCGGGTTTGCACCTAGTTTTTCCTTAATGTCACTATAAACACTGAAAAAATCAGCGCCTGCACGATCCATTTTATTGATAAAGGCGATTTTAGGTACGCCATATTTTTCAGCCTGACGCCAAACAGTTTCGGACTGCGCTTCTACACCACCTACGGCGCAAAATGTAGCTACGGCGCCATCCAATACCCGAAGAGAGCGCTCCACCTCAACGGTGAAGTCAACGTGCCCGGGTGTGTCAATAATATTGATCTGATGGGTTATGTCATTATACGTCCACTCCGTGAAAGTCGCAGCGGAAGTAATAGTGATACCGCGTTCCTGTTCTTGTGCCATCCAGTCCATGGTAGCGGCACCATCGTGTACCTCACCGATACGGTGAGTTTTGCCGGTATAAAACAAAATCCTCTCGGAGGTAGTTGTTTTACCCGCGTCGATGTGAGCCATGATACCAATGTTTCTGGTATTTGTAAGATCCCTTTTAGCCATTATATATGATACTGATATCTACTGTATATTTCAAATTAAAACCGGAAATGAGCAAACGCACGGTTTGCTTCTGCCATTCTGTGTGTATCTTCTTTCTTTTTGAATGCTCCCCCTTCTTCATTATAGGCTGCCAGCGTTTCTGCGGCCAGCTTTTCGGCCATTGAGTGACCGGAACGTTTGGTCGCATACTGGATCAGGTTGTGCATGGAAATAGCCACTTTACGTTCCGGACGGATTTCCATCGGAACCTGAAAGTTTGCACCACCCACACGTCGGCTCTTTACCTCAACAGCAGGAGTAATATTGAGCAAACCCTTTTTCCAAACATCAAGCGGGGAAACTTCACTGTCTTTCATCTTTTTCTCGACGATGTCAAGGGCATCGTAGAAGATCTTGAAAGCAATAGACTTCTTGCCATCGAACATCAGACTGTTGACAAACCTGGTCACCAGTACATCTTTAAATTTCGGATCCGGCAAAATGATCCTTTTCTTTGGTTTTGTTTTTCTCATCTTAGTTACACATTGTTTGTGTTATTCGAATCGGTTGTTGTTCAGTCTTCAGTTTAAATAGTCCGCTCAAGGCAAACCCTTACTCAACCAAACCTCCAAACAAATAACTAATTTTTAATTACTTTTTCTTTTTTGTAGCCGCTACAACTTGTCCTGGTTTTGGGCGTTTTGCTCCATACTTCGAACGACGTTGTTTACGACCTTCAACTCCTGCGGTATCGAGAGCTCCGCGAATAAGGTGATAACGTACTCCTGGCAGGTCTTTTACACGACCACCGCGGACAAGCACGATAGAGTGCTCCTGCAGGTTGTGTCCCTCTCCCGGGATGTATGCGTTAACTTCCTTTTGATTGGTTAACCTAACCCTGGCCACTTTTCTCATAGCCGAGTTTGGTTTCTTAGGCGTCGTGGTGTAAACACGGACACATACGCCTCTTCGTTGCGGGCAAGAGCTGAGTGCCGGAGATTTACTCTTATCTTCGATACTTGTTCTCCCTTTACGTACTAACTGTTGAATAGTAGGCATAAACGTTTTTAAATTTTTGAATTATATAATACACACGAAAATGAACTCAATTCCAATCCTTTTGATAGAAAGATCAACGTATTCGTCAATTCCGACCTGGCGGATCTTCCCCAAAATGGACTGCAAAAGTACACAAATTCGCAATAAAACAATCAATCGGTTGAAAAAAAAGCACTTTTATTCAAAAGTTTAAGTCTAGACAGTTTCTGTGGTGGAACAGAATAACGGAAGAATCTCTTTCTTGCAAACATTTGGAACCTGCACGTTCACCGATCCATCCCGACTTTTACGAATCAGATTGAATAATTATTCCTATTTAAAAACATGTTTATCACTGTCAAAAAAAATCATCTCCGTCATACTTTGGACGGTTATCCTCTATAAATCAACTAACTGTCAATTAATTTTACCTAAAGTAGTCCGGGTTACAAAAATGTTACGATTTTTGTCAGCGATAGGAAATTTTCAAAAATTTCCTATTTTTGGTGTCAGTGTAAAATAATCATCCAAGTTAGGAACGGAATAATCAGACAACATTCTATTCGGCTTTTCAACCATTTGTCCACCTAACGTTAGAATGACAGCCCCTGCAGTGAAAAACTGTTCCAGGATCCAAAATGCTGTATATGCTTGATTATTAATCGTTTATTATTCTTGTTTGAATTTGGGATCCTTGAAAGAGGTCTCATTTTTACCAGTGTTGATGAATTAAGTTGAGTTTCGAACAATAGATTCTTAAATTTTTATCTAAATTTTATCACATGAAAGTATTTCAAACTAATGAGATCCGGAACATTACTGTAATTGGTAATTCCGGCGCCGGGAAAACCACCCTTGTAGAGACGATGCTCTTCGAGGGTGGTATAATCAGTCGTAGAGGCGATGTAAAAAGCAAAACGACTGCATCAGATTACAATCTTGTAGAACAGGAGTATGGCAATTCGGTCCACCCAACCGTCCTCTATACCGAATTCGAGGGCTGCAAGATTAACATCATCGATACTCCCGGGATGGACGACTTTGTCGGCGGTGTAATCCCTGCACTCAGTGTCGCAGCAACCGGTCTCTTACTTTTCAATGCAGTTAACGGAGTAGAGGTAGGAACCGAGATTGCCAACCGGAATGCTGAAAAATTCCACAAACCATTGATTTTTGTGATCAATCATCTCGATCATGAGAACAGCAATTGGGAGAATACGATTGAAATGGCCAAAACCACCTTCGGAAATAAACTGGCCATTGTACAATATCCATTAAATCCGGGACTTAGTTTTAATAAAGTTATCGATGTCCTGAAAATGAAAATGCTCCAATGGGGTCCTACCGGAGGAGCACCCGAAGAACTGGATATCCCGGCCTCGGAACAGGAACGGGCAGAGGAAGCTCACAATCAACTGGTTGAAATGGCTGCCGAAAACGACGAGGACCTAATGGAACTTTTCTTCGAACAGGGAAACTTAAATGAAGATGAAATGCGTAAAGGGCTTAAGCTTGGAATGTTAAGCAGAAGTCTTTATCCGGTTTTCTGTACCTGTGCTGCGCGCGATATGGGAATCCGCCGACTGATGGAATTTATTTGCAATGTGGCTCCTGATCCGGGAGAACTTGCCCCCGTTGAAACTATCGACGGGAAACTGATTAAAATGGACATTCACGGTCCCACCTCCATTTTTGTGTTCAAAACATCCATTGAACAACATGTAGGAGAGGTTACCTATTTTAAGGTGATCTCGGGAATTTTGAAGGAGGGGATGGATTTGGTAAATACCTCCAAAAATTCGAAAGAGAGGATCTCGCAGATTTATGCCGTCGCCGGTAAAACCCGAACAAAAGTACCGGAAATGCAAGCCGGAGACATTGGCGCAACCGTAAAACTGAAAGACGTTAAACATAACAATACGCTTTGTGAGAAAGATGCGGATATTATTTTCCCTCCGCTGAAATATCCTGCCCCACGATACACAACCGCGATTAAAGCTGTAAATGAGTCAGACGAAGAGAAAATGGGCGAATACCTGCATAAACTCTCCGAAGAGGATCCTACCTATATTATTGAGTATTCAAAGGAACTTAAACAAATTCTTCTCCACGGGCAGGGTGAATACCATATTAATACGTTAAAATGGTATTTTGACAATGTTTATAAAATTGATATTCAATTTCTGAAACCCAAGATCCCCTATCGCGAAACAATCACCAAAATAGCTCCCGGAGATTATCGCCACCGCAAACAGAGTGGCGGGTCGGGACAGTTTGGTGAGGTTCATATGGTTATCGAACCATTTGTAGAAGGGATGCCAGCTCCTGACATGTATAAGATTGACGGCAAAGAGATGAAGATAAGTTTACGCGGAACTGATGTCACCGATCTCCCCTGGGGCGGAAAACTCGTTTTCTGCAATTGTATCGTCGGCGGTTCAATTGACGCCCGTTTCCATCCGGCTATTCTGAAAGGGATAATGGAGAAGATGGAGGAAGGTCCGCTTACCGGTTCCTATGCCCGCGACATCAGGGTGTGCATCTATGATGGTAAAATGCACCCGGTTGATTCGAACGAAATCTCATTCCGTCTCGCCGGACGGAACGCCTTTAGCGCAGCATTTAAGAATGCCGGACCAAAAATTCTGGAACCCATTTATGACGTGGAAGTTTTAGTTCCGGCCGACCGCCTTGGCGACGTAATGGGAGACCTTCAGGGGAGGCGTGCGCTGATCATGGGAATGAGTTCGGAAAAAGGGTTTGAGAAAATTTCAGCCAAAGTTCCGCTCAAAGAGATGGACAAGTATGCAACTTCCTTAAGTTCCATTACCCAGGGAAGGGCTATGTTCAAATTGAAATTTGCCAGTTACGAAAAGGTCCCTGCTGAAATTCAGGAAGAGTTGCTCAAAGCTTATGAGGCAGAGCAAGTCGAAGAATAGACTTTACCAAATTAAAAAAACCGGATAAAATATTTGCATTTTTATCCGGTTTTTTAGTTTCAGGAGATCTGTACTTTAAACAGTTCTTTTATTTTATCTATATAATCGAGCTTCTCCCAGGTGAAGAGTTCAACTTCCTTTACTATTTCGCCAAAATATGGAGAGGAGTACCTTTTGGTGACAATCTCAGGAGTTCGGCCCATATGCCCGTAAGCAGCGGTCTCCTCATAAATTGGATTGCGGAGTTTAAGACGCTCCTCGATCGCATATGGACGCAGGTCAAAAAGGGTAGCAATTTTATCCGCAATCGCTCCGTCATTCAGGTTAACCTTAGCCGTACCATAAGTATTCACATAAATATTGACTGGTTGTGCAACTCCAATGGCATATGCAAGCTGTACCAGAATCTCATCGGCAATACCTGCGGCAACCATATTTTTGGCAATATGCCTGGCGGCATAAGCAGCCGACCGGTCAACTTTTGAAGGGTCCTTTCCTGAAAAAGCTCCGCCACCATGAGCCCCCTTACCACCATATGTATCCACAATTATTTTCCGGCCCGTCAATCCTGTATCGCCATGAGGTCCTCCGATCACAAATTTTCCGGTTGGATTCACATAAAGGATATAGCCGGGGTTAAATAATTTTTGGATAGACTCGGGTAATTTGGCAATAATTGCCGGGATCAGGTATTTTTGCACATCCTCCTTGATCTGATCACACATGGCCTGGTCAGTTTTCGCCCGGAGTTCAGCTAAATCACCCTCCGGCAACAAAAACTCATCGTGTTGGGTTGAGATAACAATAGTATGAACTTTTAAAGGCCTATTGTCCGAATCATATTCGATAGTGACCTGGGATTTTGAGTCGGGACGCAAATAGGTCATCACCTTTCCGGCACGACGGATTACCGCCAGTTCCTGCAATAATAAATGTGAAAGGTCAAGAGATAATGGCATGTAATTCTCCGTTTCATTTGAAGCGTATCCAAACATCATTCCCTGATCTCCAGCCCCCTGGTTCGCACGGTCAATCTTGTCAACCCCACGATTAATGTCGGGGGATTGTTCATGCAAGGCAGTTAAAACGCCACATGAATCACCGTCGAACTGGTATTCGGCTTTAGTATATCCGATCCTGTTGATGACCCTGCGAGCCACCTCGCGCACATCCACATAAGTTTGTGATTTAATTTCGCCGGCCAGGATCACCTGACCTGTCGTGACGAGCGTTTCACATGCCACTTTGGAATTAGGGTCATAGGCCAGAAATTCATCAAGCACAGCGTCCGAAATCTGATCAGCTACTTTATCGGGGTGCCCTTCTGACACCGATTCCGAGGTAAAAAGATATCCCATAATGATTATAAATTGATGACCTGAATACTCAGATCGATTAATAATTAATAATTTACAGGGATAATTGATTGATAGGGAAGAATCCGAAAATTTGTTTTAGCATTTTTTTCCGTGGTTGCAATCAATCAAATTTATCCACTAATAATTCGACAAAGATAACGTCTTTTATTTGTATTCTGCAAATAGTGATTAACTATTTTGCTTTGTAGGTAGCTACTTTAACACGATCAGCTTCGATGTCATCATCTTCTCGCTCCAACGCATAACACAGTAATAGACTCCGGTCGGAAGAGAGTGCTGGTAAAGAACATTCTGGACTGTTCCTGCTTCCACTTCCGCTTCAAAAACCCTGGCAATAAACTGTCCGGTTATTGAGAAAATCTCAAGCTTGACGTCTGAATTTTTATCAATCTGAAAATCAAAGTTAGCTACACCTATATTGGGGTTTGGGTATACCTTTAATTCAGTTGCAGTGCTGGCTAAATTGATACTCACAGCCTGGCTGACCAAAGCTGAGGCCACTTCAGTTGTAGTGGTATCTGTAGGGATGGTAAGCGATTTTAATCCGTTGATTACAATGGTTCTGGCTGCACTTGTTCCGCATCCGTTGGAGGCGGTGACACTTAAAGTACCTGAAGTTGCAGTGGTTGAAAAGCTGACCAGTACTGAATTTGAAGTTCCCGTAATTGTTGCCCCCGTTCCTGAATAACTCCATTTATAAGCCACACCGGATACCAGTGGAACGGTATAAGGCACATTCGACTGACCCAGACTGACCTTGCCGGACGATGTTGTAAATTTGCCGGGTTGACCCGGAGCTGTGTTCACCGTTACGGTTGTACTCGTACTATTTGTACATCCACTGTTATTGGTAACTGTATAGAAGATGGTCGCTGTTCCACCGGCAACACCGGTAACGACTCCGGTGGAGCTGACTGTGGCAATTGAAGAAGCCGAGGTACTCCAGCTGCCGGAAGTAGTTGCGTCTGTCAGCGGGGCTGTATATCCCAGGCAAACAGATGAGCTCCCTGCAATAGCTGCAGGGGCGGCAGGTAAGGAGTCTACAGAAACTGTAACACTTCCGTTCATCACTATGGAACAGGTTGTGTTCGTATTTGTACCCAAAATAGTGTAGGTTCCTGCAGATTTCTGGAGACCGAAAGAGATTGAAGCTCCTGTTCCGGAAACGGCACTTCCTGTATTGACTCCTCCTACTAACAATTGATATTTAACTCCCGATTGTGAATTACTCAATCCAACTGAAACCCCGGTTCCTCCGACACAATAGCTCCCACCACCGGTTACAGTATACTGAGTTGGTAACGCATTCACCGTTACTGAAGTGCTGGTACTGTTTGAACAGCCACCCGCGTTGGTAACGGTATAACGGATAGTAACTGTTCCTGCAGAAACACCTGTCACTGCACCTGTAGAGGTAACTGTCGCAACGGCAGGGGTGAGACTACTCCAAACACCACCTATAGTTGAATCAATTAAATTTGTGGTACTACCAACACAAACTGTTTTGGTACCGCTTATTGAAGCAGGAGCTGAAGGCATAGCACTGACAGTAATTGTGGCACTACCAGACATTGTAACCGAACATGTAGTAGTGGTATTTGTGGCAACCACGGTATAAACACCGGCCACTGTTTTTATCCCAAAACTTATTGGTGCCCCGGTTCCGGCTACCGCTGTTCCCGTGTTGACACCGGCTAATTTAAGCTGATAATTAACCCCTGTCTGTGACCCATTTATTCCGATAGGCACACCACTTCCTCCGGTGCAAAATACCCCTCCACCGGTTACTGTGAAGATGACAGGTAAGGCATTAATATTAACAGTTGTACTCACGCTATTATTACAACCACCTGAATTTGAAACGGTATAAAAAATTGATGCCGATCCGGAGGAGATACCTGTAGCCAATCCACCTGAATTTACCGAGGCAACAGAAATATCGGAACTGCTCCAGACACCACCCGGTGTCGAATCGGTTAAGAGTATGGTGCTTCCGACACAAGCTGAATTTGTACCTGAAATAGCTGCAGGGGCAGATGGAACAGCACTTAACGTGACCGTGGCATTACCGCTCATTACATTCGAGCATGCTGTGGTTGCGTCTGTTCCAATCACTGAATAGGTACCCACTCCAGTCTGATTGCCAAAAGTAATCGGTGAGCCTGTCCCCGGAACAGTGTTCCCAATATTAGCACCATTTAAGACCAGCTGGTAGTTAACTAATGGTTGTGAGCTACTTAATCCTATAATAACGCCGACTCCTCCGGAACAAAAAGCTCCGCCACCTGTTACTACAAACGAGGTGGGTAACGGATTTACAGTAACAACTGCACTTCCCGACATTATACCTGAAAGTGACGATATTGTATCAGAAGCAACCACTGTATAGGTACCGTCTATTGTCTGAAGTCCAAAATTCAAAGCAGATCCCGTTCCAACAACCGCACTCCCGGAATTAGTTCCATTAATAACCAACTGGTATTTTACGCTGGTTTGCGAACCTCCGAGCCCGACGAGAACTCCACTGCCTCCGGCGCAAAAGGCTCCACCGCCGGTAACATACTGAATAACCGGGGTCACTAAAGCAGTCGTATCACCCTCATATTCAAAAGCTCCGATGTCTGATTTTAAACCATAAGGCCGCGGTGAACCCGCGAAATCATAGTTAATATATGAATACACATTTGAATGATCGATCAAAGGAGATCCGGACAGCAATTTGAAATCCTTCGGAGATTGAAAAGCGGAAGAGACAAATTTTACTGAGTCGGCATTTCTGGCAAGATAATTATTTTGAAGCGTGACTGAAACTCCTGTATTCTGAAACATGATGTATGAATCCACACCTTTAAAACTTGTATTTCCATTTTGGTAATAACTGAATGCTCCGGGGTTTATAATAACATTAGAAGCGATTATATTATTCTTACTGATGACGCTCGAAAAACGGATTCCCTCCGATTTCGGATTAATAATGTTGTTGTTTTGAATAAAAAATGAGGAGTCGGGTTCTACCGAAACATCAGTTACATACATCCCATATTTCATCTGAGTAGAATCTGTTGGAGCAAAATTTCGTCCTGCGTCCAAAACAATATTATTGAATATCCGGCATCCTCCAAGTCCATGACATTCAATACCATCGCCATTTCCCTCTGCTATAAAATTATTATAACAGTCTGCCCTGGTACCTCCACCCATTATTATACCGGACATTTGAGCATAAACCTGGGCCTGACTGTCATAAAGAACAGTATTGTTATAAATCCTGCAATTTCTGTAGGCCGAGCTTACCTGAATACCGTCCCAGCCCGCATATTTAACGATGTTATTATATATTTGCACTCCATCAAGTAAACTGGGCATCAAAAGAGTGTCTTTCCCATTACAATTTACTGTTTGTCCGCTATACTTGGTGCTTCCGATGTATAACCCTTCATTCCCGGTATAAGCTATATAATTATCATGAATAATGGTGTTATATTGTGTAAATGTACCTCTGATCGAGGTCAATGTGCAATCAGGATCAGTTTTGGCATAAATACCTCCGATAAGCGTATTTTGAATCGAAATGTGATCTATCTCAAAATCAGAGCTCAAATCTCCAATCCCCAATCCAGCACCATTGGCAACCCGGTTAACCTGAAATCCATAAGTTTGGGTTGGATCGCCTGTCCCGGTAAATTTAATATACTGGCAATTCTGAATGGATATCCCGTAATAAAAATCGGTATCAATAATTATGGGACCACCCGAATTAATCATCACAATTGGTTTCCCGGGAGCTCCATGGAGATTTTTGATTAACAGATAATCTTTGTTGCCTGCTGCGAAATAAAGGGTGTCTCCAGGCTTAATCGATTGATAGACTGCATTACTACCATCGATATAGATAATATTTGATGCAATTGTAAAACTTGCCCGGCTCTCTGAAGGGATTAACGTCAATATCGAGAATATGCAGCTTAGTATAAAATATCTTCTTTTCATAGCCTTATTCATTAGATTAATAATCGTGACTCCGGAATTGTTACCTTGAAACGGGGGTAACAAGCTTCAATATTCCCGAGATACAGTCAGGATCGGATCATGAACACTTAAATGATTTTAAGAACGGACAACAAGTTTTAATATCAAGGAACCAATTTAAATATAGGTCAAATATAATATTATTTTACACCATGTAAAATTTAATGTGTAAAATAATTAATTATTTTACACATTAAATTACCGTTTGCCGAAAGATTAGATTATTTCACTATATATTAATCATTAGCCTTCATTTCGTAATTTCCAAAAAAACATTTTCAAGGGTGGATTCCTGCTTGCTTAGTGTTAAAATAGTTAATTTATTGGCAACGGCATATCTGAAAATTATCGGGCGGAGGTCATCTTTCTCTCCATTGATCATCAATATTCGTCCGGAGATAGGTTTGATCCCGGTTACTCCGGGAATTCCGGACAATTTATCGGGGTCGATCGGCACCTCAAATTCAACCAGTATGGATTGCGTACCATTTGTTGCAAAGTTTTTGATATTAACGGGTGAATCGGTGGCAATGATCTTTCCGTGATTAATAATCATGATGCGGTCACATAATGCCTCAACTTCCTGCATAATATGTGTTGAAAGCAGGACTGTCTTTTCGGCGCTTATATGACGTATCAGTTGCCGGATTTCCACAATTTGGGTTGGATCCAGTCCCGATGTTGGCTCATCCAGGATCAGTACAGAGGGATCATGGATCAGGGCCTGAGCAACCCCGACACGCTGCCGGTATCCTTTTGAGAGGGCTCCAATCTTTTTATGTTGCTCCTTTTCGAGTCCGGTCAGGCCAATCATCTCCTTAACCCGGGACCAGCCAGCATTAAGAGGGTAGAGCCCGGCAGCATATTCCAGGTATTCACCAACATATAAATCGGGATAAAGCGGATTATTTTCAGGTAGATATCCAATTTGACGCCTGATTTCAAGATTATTCTCACCAACATCTACCCCATTCACCCTGACCATGCCAGCATCCGGATGCAGAAACCCGGTAATTATTTTCATCATCGTCGATTTACCAGCCCCATTGGGACCTAAAATTCCAACAATTTCACCGGAATTAATCGTAAATGAAACACCATCAAGCGCTCTTTGATTCCCGTAAATTTTCGTAATAGATTCTACCAGTACAGACATTGCAGTTATTTTTTAACAAATCTAATTCAAAATCGCGAACCACATCCATTATTGTGATTTCAACAGAACTCAAATATCCGAAATAAAGAATAAATTTGTCGAAACTATGGACCTTAACAGACAAGTGGAATGAACAACGAGAATTTCAATTACATCGATTCACTTTTAAGATTCAAAAGACAAGATACTGCAATCGTTAGAATTGGGATGGTTACACTTGGCGGGATGTATCCAATCAGGTTACAATCGATGACAGACACCGATACAAAAGATACGGATAACACGGTAAATCAAGTTATTAAAATTCTGGATGCCGGAGCTGATTTTGTTCGGGTTACGGTTCAGGGGATCCGGGAAGCTGAAAATTTAAAGAATATCAGAGCTGAACTTGATCGCCGGGGATATCTGAACCCACTGGTTGCCGATGTCCATTTTAATCCAGCGGCAGCCGACATCGCCATTAAATATGTGCGCAAAGTTCGGATCAACCCCGGTAATTTCTATGATAAGCGGGCAAAATTCGAACACCTTCTCTATACCAATGAAGAATACCGCGAAGAACTGGCTAAAATTGAAGAACGGTTTGTGCCATTCATTAAAGAATGCAAAAAGCGGGGCACTGCTTTACGGATAGGGGCTAACCAGGGGTCCCTTTCAGACCGAATTATGAGTCGTTACGGAGATACTCCGGCAGGAATCGTTGAATCGGTCATGGAATTTCTAAGAATCTGCAAAAGAGAGGATTATCACAACATTGTGGTGTCTATCAAATCCAGTAATACCAGGACCATGGTTTATACTGTCCGGCTGATGAATTACCGGATGAGACTTGAAGATATGAATTATCCCTTTCATATTGGGGTAACCGAAGCCGGAGAAGGAGAAGATGGGAGGATAAAATCGGCCGTGGGATCCGGAGCGCTTCTTGCCGACGGAATAGGGGATACCATTCGTATTTCCCTTACTGAAGATCCTGCTGCAGAAATCCCTTTTGGTCGTAAACTGGTTGATGTTTTCAAAGGAAGGGAAAACCATGCTCCGATAAAAGCCCCTCTGGTGGCTCAGACAAATCCGTTTGAATATGAACGTCGGTCAAACAGACCTGTTAATGATATTGGAGGGAAGAAACCTGCAGTAGTAATCGGTAGTCTCAATAACTACACCAGGGAAGAGATCCGAACATTGAATTTAGGAAGTGAACCTGAATATTTTTTTGATGGTCGTCGGATTCTCGATCGCGGGAACAAGTCCTATCCGATCCTGTCGTGCGAAGATTACCTTTTCAACGACAATTACACGGGGCAGATGCGCTTTGTTCGGATCAATAAAAATGAATACGATGTTTTCAAAGAAGAAAACCCGGAGATTATTGAAAAGCTGAAGAGGGAGCGGAAGGTTATCCTGATTATGGAAAGCGACAACCTGAATTGTTATGCCGAGATGCGCGCTTTTTTTATGGAGCTGGATGCACATATCATAAAATGCCCGGTAATTCTTTTTCGTGCCTACAATGAGAACAATTATGAAGATTTGCTGATTAAAGCTTCCACCGATTTGGGCGGGTTATTCATTGATGGATATGGCGACGGTATTTTGTTGACAAACGAAGGGAATACCGGTTACAACGAACTGAAAAACCTTGCTTTTGGCATTCTCCAGGCCAGCAGGATGCGTGTGACAAAAACCGAATTTGTATCGTGCCCGGGTTGCGGCAGAACACTTTTTGATATCCGGGATACTCTAGCCGAAATTAAACACAACTTCGATCACCTGAAAAATCTGAAAATCGGGATTATGGGGTGTGTAGTTAATGGTCCCGGCGAAATGGGAGATGTTGACTATGGTTTTGTAGGTTCAGGAAAAGGGAAAATTAGTCTGTATAAAGGTCAGAAATTAATCAAACGCCATGTGGATATTGAAAATGCAGTGGAAGAACTCAAGAAACTGATCATGGAATATGGCGAATGGAAAGACCCGGCTTGAGGGAGTTAGGGACGGATTGACGGAGAGACGGAGTGAGAGACCAATATATTGTCCTGCCTATTTCACCATCTGGTTTTTCCCCTTTTTCAGAAGAAATCACTCTCGCTACCGTGGGTATCCTTCTCTTTCATTACCTTGGAGCAATCAAGATCCATTCTGAACCCCTCGGGGGCTTCGAACCGGGTGGTTTGGGAATATCCTAAGGTCGGATCACGATAGATTTTATTCATGAAATAGCCATAAACCGGTAAAGCCATATTTGCACCCTGGCCCATGGTAAGTCCCTCGAAATGAATTGCCCTTAAATCACCCCCGGTCCATACACCTGTGACCAGCTCGGGTGTAATCCCCATAAACCAACCGTCAGATTGATTTTGGGTAGTCCCGGTTTTCCCTGCAATATCTGCAGTCAGATTTCCATAGATCAAACCTTCACGCCGGAGTCTCTGACTAGTTCCCTCATTGACAACACCTTCCATGAGATTAAGCATCAAATAGGCCGTTTTTGGATCGATTGCGTCATGATGATCTGGAGAGAAACGGGCCAGTACGTTCCCATTCTTATCCTCAATGCGTGTTACAAAGATTGGTTTCGTGTATACCCCATGATTGGCATACGTACCATATGCTCCAACCATTTCATAAATACTTACATCAGAAGTTCCCAGGAACATCGATGGGACAGCATCTATAGGACTGGTTATCCCCATTTTTCGCATCATATTAGCCATTGATTCCGGATTAAACTGCTTCATAACCCATCCAGAAACCTGATTGACTGAATTGGCAAGGCCCCATTTTAAGGTAACCATCTGTCCGTCGTAGTCGGTATTCGCTGAATTCTTGGCCGTCCAGGTCGTCCCATCCGGCAAATAAAAAGTTTGCTCCGCATTTGGGACCATTGTACATGGTGAGTAGCCATTCTGCATGGCCAGGGTATAAAGGAACGGTTTAACCGTCGATCCGACCTGCCTCTTTCCTAACTTCACCATGTCATACATGAAATATTTATAGTTTGGACCCCCAACCCAGGCTTTTACATGGCCGGTTTTAGTCTCCATGGTCATCATTGCGGATCTAAGGAATCCCAGCGAATATTTCACTGAGTCCAGTGGAGTCATTGTAGTATCAATTTCTCCGCGCCAGCTGAATACAGTCATTTCAGCAGGTTTCCTGAATTCCTGCTGAATCTCGTCCTGACTTAGCCCCTGACTTTTAAGTTGCCGGTAATGTTCACTTTGTCTGACTGCAATGTTAAGCAGGTTACGTGCTTCATCATCTGACATTGAATTCGGGAAGGGACGATTTCTTAATCCTTTCAACCGCTGATTAAATACAGGTTGAATTTCGACACTAAGATGCTGTTTAATTGCGTATTCAGCATATTTCTGCATCCTCATATCTATGGTCGAATAGATTTTCAATCCGTCCGAATGAATATTATAAGGTGTTCCATCAGGTTTTGGATTTTTATGACACCATCCATATAACGGATTAGTTACCCATTCTGTTGAATCTTCACGGAATTGCAGGTTTTGCCAGGTTCCATATTTTGCCCGATCGGGCTTTTGGGCCATCAAGGTTGTCCGAAGGTATTCTGTAAAATAGATTCCCGGACTTGATTTAAAATCTTCTTTATGATAACTCAGACTTAACGGCTGTGATTTTAAAACATTACACTCTGCTGTTGAAATGGAGCCAAATTTGCGAACCTGATTCAATACAACATTTCTCCGCTGTTTCACTATTTCAGGGCGCCTGACCGGATTGTACAATGATGGATTCTTAGCCATTCCGATAAGCATTGCAGATTGTTCCAGAGTCAGCCGATCTGGGGTGGTTCCGAAATAGATTTGGGCAGCCGATTTTATCCCAACAGCCAGATTGAGAAAGTCAAATTTATTGAGGTACATAGTCAGTATCTCCTCCTTGGTGAAATTGCGTTCAAGTTTAACTGCAATAACCCATTCCCTGAATTTCCTGAAAGCCAGATTTAACTTGTGGTCCATCTCTTCCCGAGGGAATAACATCTTGGCTAACTGCTGGCTGATGGTGCTGCCTCCGCCAGAGCTTTCATTTCCGGTAACGACCCCTTTGGCAACACGTAGTAATCCCCTGACATCAATGCCGGAATGGTGGTAAAATCGTTCATCTTCAGTGGCAATCAGCGCTGTAATCACATTTTGACTGATTTGTTCATAAGGAACATAGGTTCTGTTTTCTTTATAAAAAAATTTGCGGATGACCACTCCATCGCATGAATAGACCTCCGAGGCCAGGGATGTCTCTATATTCTCAAGCTCAGTGAGTGATGGCATAAATCCCAGTTTACCATTGGCAACCAGCGTAAACAGAAGGATAATCATCAGGATTCCTAAGCCAAAAAGGCTCCAGAAAACTTTAATATATTTACGAAAAGAATGATCATTACCGGTCATAAGCAGAATTATTTGGATGCTGCAAACTTACATGAAAAGTATAAAAGAATGAATGCGGAAATTTTATTTACGGTCTGAAGTCCTGATAATCGAAGCAGGTTATTTGCTCCAGCAAAGGAAGGTTTTTATCCTTTTCCGAGAGTTTGACCGCTTCAGGGGCAAGTATCCAGTCAATATTTACTGTCGGATCATTCCAAATCAAACCTCCATCGGCTTCTGGCTTGTAATAATTATCACATTTATAAGAGAATACTGCAGTTTCACTGAGTACCGCAAACCCATGGGCAAATCCTTGGGGGATGTAAAGCTGACTATGGTTTTCTTCTGACAAGCGAACCGACACATGCTTCCCAAAGGTAGGAGATCCGATTCTGAGATCTACAGCAAGATCAAGAACTTCTCCCTGAAGGCATTGAACAAGTTTTGCCTGGGTAAAAGGTGGGCGCTGAAAATGGAGCCCTCGCAAAACCCCGTAACCCGATTTGGATTGATTGTCCTGAATAAATTGAACTTCTCCGACGTATTGTTCAAAAATATCCGTGCGAAAGGATTCGAAGAAATAACCCCGGTGATCACCAAAGACATCGGGTTCAAAAATTAATACTTCAGGAATGGAAGTTGATATTACTTTCATCGGTATCTAATTTGTTTTTAAGCCGCTTGACAGAATCCAACATCCGCAAAGCTGTTAGCTATGATAAAATAACCATTTCTGCTGGTGCTATTCTTTAAATGACCAGTTCAGGTAGCGTAATATATCTTTACTCCCGGACCTTATTGATGATTCTGCGAATTGCCGAAGAGTTTATGGTTAAATGCTTCTGTTCCCATTGGGATCACATGAAAGGCTGATCCATGAATCCATCTTCTTAATTAATCTGTAGCCAACCTGATCAGGTATTGTCCGTATTGATTTTTAATCATAGGCTGAGCCAATGAGATCAACTGCTCCTTTGATATCCAGCGGTTATGATAAGCAATCTCTTCCGGACAGGCCACTTTCAATCCCTGACGGGTCTCAATGGTTTCTATAAAATTGGAAGCCTGGATCAGGGAGGTGTGAGTCCCTGTATCAAGCCAGGCAAAACCGCGTCCCATCGTCAGTAATTTCAATCTTTTCTGGTTCATATATTCCTGATTGACTGTCGTTATCTCCAATTCTCCCCGTGGTGATGGCTTGATTTTTTTAGCCACCTCAATAACCGAATTCGGATAAAAATAGAGCCCTACGACTGCAAAATCCGATTTTGGAACTTCCGGTTTCTCCTCCAATGAAAGGACATTCCCATCTTTGTCAATTTCTGCAACACCATATCGTTCAGGATCAGAAACGACATAACCAAAGATTACCGCTTTCTGTTCCTTTTTAACCAACTTAACAGATTCATGCAGCATTCCGGAGAAGCCATAACCATAAAAGATATTGTCTCCCAACACCAGACAAACATCGTCATTGCCAATAAACGCTTCCCCCAGAAGAAATGCCTGAGCAAGTCCGTCAGGTGAAGGTTGTACCTTATAGGTTATTTGAATACCCCAATCTTTACCGCTTCCCAATAATCGTTCGTACAATCCGATATCTTCAGGAGTTGAGATCAACAGAACTTCTCTGATTCCGGAAAGCATCAGAGTCGATAACGGATAATAAACCATAGGTTTATCATATACGGGTAGCAATTGTTTTGAAACCCCTTTGGTGATCGGATACAATCTGGTACCTGAACCCCCTGCAAGTATTATTCCTTTCATTGACGCATATTGAGTTTAATTAATAGGCATTTGACTTAATCTATTTTCCCAATAACTGATTAACCATTGGTGGATTGATACCTCAGGCGAATTTCTGAACATTATTGTAACGATGTCATTCCTACAATGCTGTTGTTTACCCCTTCACAACAACCTGGTTCATGCTTTTCTGAATAAAATGTTTATTCAGTCGAGCAAGTGTCATGTAGATTGCAATACCTATTAAGGTTCCGATTGAATTTGCCAGAATATCGTATAACTCAAAAGAGCGTCCCATATGCATTAAAAATTGAAAAGTCTCCATGATAACTCCCCAGCCAATTGCAAAGAAAATTACTGCATAATACCATTTTTTTCTGATCTCCGCATGCAAAGACCAACAAGCAACCACAGCAAGGCCAAGGTACATACAAATATGGATGATTTTATCTGCTCCAGGGAATAAAGGCAGTTGAGGAAGATCATGAGCAGGAAGCAAAGAAAGAATAGCTACTAAAGTCAGATAAATTAGACTCAGTGTAATTCGTAGCCATTGTCGGATTGAGAAAAGAATAGAAATCATTAATATTTGTGATGCATTTGTTAACCATTAATCTGGTCAGGGATGGCAGTAAATTAAAATCACACCCAACTTTCCTGATCTATTTTTTACAAAGATATCTAATTTAATGCTGATTGAAAAAATAATAAAGGAGGTAATTCTTCTGGGCTCTTTAGCCCGCCACACCATGGGTGAACAAAAGTAAGGAAATTAAGGTATTATTACCCAACCGTCAAGACGATCAAAATGATAGAGGGCAATCTTCTCAGCGAATATTGCAGCTTTCTGAAATCCATATTACTAAGTTTAACTGACAACCTATATAAAAT
>Ga0364867_10018_pt1 | contig 109593 bp, 85 predicted proteins | sample ExccelAu500001D4_3_FD_206915 | JGI IMG/M metagenome (GOLD analysis project Ga0364867, IMG submission 206915) | Enriched cells from Trout Bog Lake Hypolimnion, Wisconsin, USA - BchlTB.Aug13.5000.01.D4 | ecosystem: Environmental > Aquatic > Freshwater > Lake > Hypolimnion/Profundal zone | place... | reverse complement strand
AACCCTGATGGTTGGGTTACATCCAACGTTTTAAACGTGAACCTTATCACTGTCACACAAACAACTGATTGTCATTCAGGTTCTTCCGCGGCGAAAGGTATAGTAGTTGTTTTCACGACCGGTAACGTTTCTCCAGTACTTCAGACCGGTCCCGGTGGGACTGGTTTTTCAATCAACCAGAGATATTCGTCTTTAGACATGTATTACAAATTCACTCCTGTGGGTGGTGATATATTTGCCGTGAATGCCGAATTGTACAAGGCAGGTACTCTCGTTGCCCAAGGAGCTGTGGCCATGACATCAGCCGTGAGCATTTATACTAAACTCGATGTCCCTTTTACCTATTTTTCTAACTCAGTGCCGGATACAGCGATTATCCAGATTATGATCGTGGGACCAGTCACTGGCTCCGATTATCATGCCGGCTCAATGATGTTCGTCGATGACCTGATTTTTAACCAGGCATCTGGCCTTGAAAACACGGTTGCTCAGGATCAGAGTGTTTCTGTGTTTCCCAATCCGGCAAGGAATATTGTTCATTTTAGAGTGAATGGGGAGATCCCAGGCAACATCATCTTGAAATTGTGTGATTTCACCGGAAAGGAAGTGAAAACCATGACATACCATAAATCTGCTGCAGGACAGGAAGAGATTCAGCTTTCTTTGACTGGTCTCCCTTCGGGGATATATTTTTACACTCTCACTGCACCTGAAAAGCAGTACAACGGAAAAGTGATGATTAGGGAAGAATAAGTGTTAGGAAGAAGTTTTTAGATACGGCTTGTGCCGCGGGACTTTGCATTAATTTTTCAATAAGTCAGGCAAGATCTGATTTATTATTATGATGGTTTCGGAATCCGCTCATCATACCATAAGCATCTTCCAACATTCGCAGTGGGTTACCTGAGTGATTGGTCCCATGGGAGGTTCAATTAACCGGGGATTTCTTTATATTTGGGAAAAGTTTTCAAATAATGGTATGACCCCCGGCAAGCCCCGGCAGGGCATTAAGATTCTGCTCTGTGTATTTTTCATTTTATATAGTGCCCGCTTATGTTCCCAGACATTGATAAGCGAAGGGACAGATTTCTGGATTGCTTTTCCTCCGAACCTGGGAACTGCAACGATCAAACTTGAAATTTCGGCGGCTGTTGTGACAAGCGGTAATGTCAGCTCGGCCTTTCCCGGTGTGAACCAGGCATTTTCAGTCACCCCCGGAGTCGTCACGGAACTGACTTTACCTGCTGGAGTAGAACTGCAGAGTGGAATTGAAAACAAGGGAATCCGGATTACTTCCAATGATCCGGTCACAGTTTATGGAGTGAACACAGCGCCCGCATCATCGGATGCATATATGGCTCTGCCGGTCAATGTCCTTGGGACGGATTACAGGGTAATGACATACAAATGCACGCTGAATGGCGACGCCACCTGTTTTTCGGCGGTAGCCACACAAGACAATACAACTCTGATCATTTTCAACCATCAGACGAATATAACCGACACGATATATCTGAACACCGGGCAAACATATCACGTCAATTCCACCGCCCTGAACAGCGATGTAACAGGCTCGAGGATACAGTCCAATTTCCCGGTTGCTGTTTACGGATCGGTAAAATGTGTGAATATTCCAAGCGGTTGCTCCTTTTGTGACCATATCGTTGAGGAAATGTTCCCGTACTATTCCTGGGGCAAGAATTATGTCACTATCTCGCTGGCGGGGAGGGACGGGAGCGGGGATGTGTTCAGGGTCCTGGCCGGTGAGGACAATACGACGGTATCGTTGAACGGTACCACTGTAGCAACTCTTAACACCGGGGACTACTATGAAAATATACTCACCGGACTGAATTCAATAAATACTGACAAAGCCACACTGGTAGCGCAGTTTTCAAAGGGACAAACATGTTCCGGAGGTGGGACGGGAGACCCGATGATGATGCTGATACCCCCGGAAGAGCAGTTCCTGACCAGTTACACAGTATGTAATATCTCGGGCTTTACATCCCACTGGATCAATGTTGCCGCACCCGGCTACGCGATCAGTTCGATATACCAGGATGGGGTTCTTATCCCCGACACGGCTTTCCACCAGATAGGTGCCACCAGCTTTTACGGGGCACGCAGGCAGGTTGCCGAGGGCACACACAACATGAACAGTGTTTTTCCCTTCGGGGTTTTTGTTTATGGATGGAGGAATGCAGATGCTTACGGTTACCCCGGGGGATGCTCATTATCCCCGGTCGGACTGGTGCACAGTGTGACCCTGTTGCCTGATACATCGTATGGACAACTAAACGTGACCAACATATGCCTCACAGCCAATGTCAGGGATATTCTTAACAATCCGGTGCCGGGTGTCCTGGTCAATTTCAATGTCAGCGGAATTAACCCGCTGACCGGCAATGCATATTCCGACAATTCAGGTAATGCCCAGTATTGTTACACGCAGACAGGTGCCTCAGCCGGACAGGATCATGTCTTTGCCGAATCGTTCGGTTACAACTCGGATACCGTGGTGGTTTTCTGGAGTTACACCCCACCCTGTTCCAACCCGACCGGCGGGGGTATGATCGGCAGCGACCAGAGCGGATGCGGAAGCTATACACCTGCGACCTTGAGCAATCTTTCAGTTCCAAGTGGTGAGGTTGGGACACTGGAATATAAATGGCAGCAGTCAATTACAGGAAGCAGCTCAGGTTTTACTGACATACCTTCATCGAATTCAGCTTCATACAGTCCCGGGACCATTAACCAGACCACATGGTTCCGGCGCCTGGCCAGGGTCGACTGCATGCCCGACTGGTCCGGGGCGGCAATTTCGAATGTCGTCGAAACAACTATGGTCAATCCCCTGCCTGTAAGTTTAATTATAACAGCCTCTCTAAACAATATTTGCGCCGGAACCATGGTAACATTTTCAGCAACGCCGGTGAACGCGGGAAGCAATCCTGTATTTCAATGGAAAGTAAACGGTTCCAACCAGGGGACCGGTAACAATTCTTTCACCTGGCCGCCTGCGAACGGAGATGTCATCAGCTGTGTACTCACATCATCCGAACCATGCACCACCGGTAATCCGGCTCTCTCAAATGCAGTGACCATGACCGTGAACCCTGTTTTGCCTGTGACGGTCAGCATTTCTGCATCCGCAAACAATGTCTGTGCCGGTACTACGGTCACTTTTACAGCATTCCCGGTGAACGGAGGAACACTCCCCTCCTACCAGTGGAAAATGAATGGGGCCAACATGGGTGTCAGCAGCCAGACATTTTCATATATCCCTCTGAATGGCGACCTTGTAAGCTGTATCCTGACTTCGAGCGAGGTCTGCACAACAGGCAATCCTGCGTCAAGCAACAGTATAAACATGATCGTGATCCCGAATCTCCCTGTAAGCGTATCCATTGCTGTTTCGGCAAATCCGTTTTGTATGGGAGCCCTGGTGGCATTCACGGCGACACCCATGAATGGCGGTTCTTCTCCAGGCTTCCAATGGAAAGTGAACGGCAGCAATACCGGTACCGGCGGTGCCCAATTTTCCTATATCCCAGCAAACGGGGACCAGTTGAGCTGTGTACTTAACTCCAGCATCAGTTGTGTAACCAACAACCCTGCAACCTCCAACACAATTGTAATGAGTTCGCTCCCGGTTCCATCGGTCAGTTTCGCACTTTGCTTCGACAGTATCACTACCTTGAATGCAATACCTTTCCAGCTCAAAGGCGGTGTTCCGCGGGGCGGGACATACTCTGGTCCAGGAGTAAACCCGTTGTCCGGTATCTTCGATCCACAGGCAGCCGGAACAGGTATAAAAACCATTACTTATTCCTACACCAACATGTATTCATGCAATGCTCTGATGACCAGGAATATCATTGTGCAAGCCTCACCTGCATTCAACTGTGGGAACAACCTGACCGACTTACGCGACGGCAAAGTCTACCCTACTATACAGATCGGAACCCAGTGCTGGATGCAGAAAAACCTAAATTACGGAACTTCCCTCCAGGGTACCACTGAACAGACAGACAATTGTATAAATGAAAAATACTGTTACGACGACATTGCTGCAAATTGCAATCTTTATGGTGGTCTGTACCAATGGGATGAACTGATGGCTTACAATAGCACCCCAGGCGCCCAGGGGCTTTGTCCGCCGGGATGGCATGTACCCATACAAACCGAATGGAACGCTTTGTTTACCTTTTATCAGAATCAGGCATTGGCGGGGAAACCTTTACAGGATTCAATTCTCAACGGGTTTAAAGCAAAAGAAAGCGGTAACGTTTACAGCAACATCAGTTGGAAGTTCCAGGGATTTGCAACTATCTACTGGACTTCAAATCCTTTTAGCACCATAAAAGCCCTGTCACATGGGATGAACGTGCTGGATTTCAGTGTATCTGATTACTATTCAAACAGGTCGAATGCGTTTGCAGTGAGATGCTTAAAGAATTAGTCAATGTGTTCATATTCTCTATCAATCGTATGAACCCCGGGGAAAGCACCGGCCCCTGGTTAAGTGCGTCTAGCACCTTCCTCCCGGCACCGGGTAAAAGTCAAGGCTGCTTCCGCTGTAATGCAGTATTATGCTGTCGTTTGTCCGGTACCCGTCAAGCCACTGTTCGCCGGTGGGGAATGAAAACTGAATGACATAGGCTGTCACGGTTTCATAGGTGGCATTGGCTCTTATATAATACGTAGAGTTTGGAGTCAGCCCCGAAAGTTTGCTTGTGAACTGTTCACATGGTCGCCAACTTTGAAGTTGATTTGAGAAAGAGTTTCGTTTTGGCTGGCATGTAACTGATAAAGTCCGAGGGAATAACCCAACTGGCATCGATATTTTCACTCAGGATCTGGCTGGACCTAATATATTATGCGTGATCTGGTAATTAAGGTACCCTGTCACACTGAATAGTGATGCAATATTTTTAAAATCATTTTCATCTGATGAATCCTGTACCACATCCGCCTCAGGTTTATTGGTCATTACAGTTCCAACATCAAGTGTCGCCGTTACAGGTCCTGCGATTTTTGTGATTACCTGCTGATTTCCAGAAATCTGACTGTCGCTGCTGTTATTTTTATATGTCGTATGCAAAACCATCAGAACAGCTCCCGCAAGCATGATAACAAGAACATATCGATTTCTCATACCGTTTTGATTTCAACACTTCCAAAAATACAAAATAGAATGGGAAAGTCAAGAGGAGGGCTTGACAGGTAGGACTCAACATGAATAGCACGACTCAGTGTGACTTCAAAAACTCTTCCTTCGACCAGCTTTCGCCGATACATGTGACCACCTTGTTAGATTGATTGATAATAAGGTGAAGTAAGCAGGAAAAACCAGAGTAAAATGGTCAATTGGTAAGTTTTATTAAATAGTGGAATTTAACAGTAAGATGAATATCAGCCAATTATACATATTTCTTCAATATCATCCTAATGGGCAGGTAAAAATCTGCCTTATAATTTGCAATATAACTTGTTTTTTTATAAATTTCAAGGTTTTTTTTTGCACCGATGTTATAACGTACCGTCAAGAGTTGTTCAATCAAGCAAATTCGGATGTTATATGAAAAAAAAATCCTCTGTAATTTATTTCTCATTTATTACAGTTTTCGCTTTTTCTCCATGGACTGCTTTTTCAATAAGAACATCTTTTGATTTGCACTCAGTTTACTTTCCCGATACTCTTGCAGGTTACGAGGTAGGCTCAGTGGGATCGATCTTAACAATGACGATTTATGATGGAGTTTTACCTAATTCGTCCTTTCAATCCAACTCACTAAAAATATACCCCAACCCTTCATCAGACAATTTGGTTATTGAAACATCAGCAATGCCAAAAAACAGCCAATTATCCATACTAAACCTGAGTGGGCAACATCCAATCACCTGTCAAATTACTGAAACCAAGACGCAGATTGATATTACAAATCTACCCAGCAGTGTTTATTTTATGCGGCTTACTAATGTTAAGACATTAGAAGTTAGTAAGTTAATTAAAAAGTAAAATTACCCATTCATTTTTATAAAGAAACCAATAAAACGATGTAATTATGAAAAGAATTAGTCTCATTGCAACTATCAGTATTCTGGTAATACTGACAACAGGTGCACTTCTTACAGGATGTAAGAAGAAAAGCACTACCCCAACCCCGACTGTACCTTCATTCATTGTTACAGCAACAACTGTACAACTCCAAGCGGGAGGTGAAGGACTTCAGTTTTATGCAAAATGTTCTAATACGGATGTAAAAATGACAAAAGTCACGGTTACTGATCCCATTGGTTCGAATTCAGTCACCTATAATCTAAACGGGACTTATTATGTTGCCAATCAAGTCTTCATGCTTGAAGATGCAACATCGGCCTATACAAAAGAAATAGGTACATGGTCTTTTTCTTTTGTAGGTAACCTTACCTCTGACGGCAGCAGTTTTTCAGTTGGAGCGACTTTAGCTGTATCAAAATAATACCAATTAAATAAGGAGGATAAAAAATGAAAAAACTTTTACTGTTTTTACTGGTTCCGTATCTCTTTGCCGGTTTGTCGGTTGCAGGACCGGTTGATAAAGACCTTGCCCAAAAGGTTGCGATCACATTTTACAACCAATCTGTTAAAAATGTGGTTCTGGCGGATGCGGCTTTTTCTCTTGCTTACACTGAAACTACTAAACAAATGAGCGACCTGAAAGTTTCAGGGGATCAGGAACAACCTGTTTTTTATATTTTCAATGTAAGTCCCAATAATGGATTCGTGATAGTTTCTGCCGATGACCATGTCCTGCCGGTTCTCGGCTATTCAACAAAAGGGAGTTATGACAGCCAAAAGCTGCCACCACCTTTTCGCAAGCTCCTGGAACTTTATAAAGACCAGATTCGTTATGTTATGGTCAATAAGCTGGAATCCAGCGACAGGATTGATTCAGAGTGGGCCAACCTTCGTAATGGACAAAAGCGGAATCCTTCAAAGAGCCCGCATACTGTCGACCCTCTTCTACAGACCACTTGGAACCAGTTTCCTTACGAGAGCGAGATGTGCCCGGTTGATGCTTCCGGCCCGGGAGGGCATTGCGTGACTGGATGCCCGGCGACCGCGATGGCGCAGATCATGAAGTATTACAACTACCCGACCACAGGTACAGGGTTTCATTCATACAACGACAACCCCTATGGTACTCTTTCCGCCGACTTTGGAAACACGACTTACAACTGGACCAACATGCCCAACCATCTTGATGCGTCGAACGATGCCGTAGCTCTGTTGATGTTCCACTGTGGCGTTGCCGTCGAGATGAACTACGGGCCCAACGGAAGCTTCGGCTGGGTGATCCAGAATGACAATAGCGGGAACCATCCTGCCTGTTGCGAAGTTGCCTACCCTACCTATTTCGGATACAAGTCCACCCTTCAGGGTTTGATGAGAGCCAACTACTCCGATGCTGACTGGAAGCAAAAGCTGAAGACAGACCTGGATGCCAGCCATCCTGTACAATATGCCGGATTTGGCACTGGTGGTCACACCTGGGTCTGCGATGGATATGACGCAAACGACTATTTTGATATGAACTGGGGATGGGGTGGCCAGGCCAACGGTTTCTTTGACCTGGATGCCCTGAACCCTGGAACAGAAGATTTTAACAGCAACCAGCAGGCCCTGTTCGGCATTGAACCTGGCAGTAACGGGGGTGGCGGAGGCGGCGGTCTTGACGCTTATTCCGCCTTGACGGTCAACCCGAACCCAATCCAGTTCAGCCAGGGTTTTACAGTTAATGTTGACATCATCAATGACGGAACAACCACCTTTAGCGGAGATTACTGTGCCGCTCTCTTCAATAGCGATGGTAACTTCATAGATTTTGTGGAGACTCTTACAGGTGCAAGCCTTGCTCCGGGGTACCATTACACGAACGGTCTCACATTCACCTCATCAGGAATCGCAGCTGCCACCCCCGGTAATTACACCATCGGGATCTATTCAAGGCCGACCGGTGGAGGTTGGACTATCATTGGCGCCGGAAATTATGCAAACCAAATTAACGTGGTAATTCAGGGTACAGCCAACTCTATGGAACTCTATTCCACGATGACTGTCAGCGTTAACCCGATCATAGTGAATCAACCATTCACAGTCACTGCTTCCATTGCAAATACGGGTACCTCCACATTCAACGGGAATATCTCCCTCGACCTTCATGCCTCCGACGGTACCTGGATCCAGACAGTCCAGGAATACGACAATGTTACACTACAGGCAGGATATTACTTTAATAATGCACAATTCGCCACAACAGGAATGAATGTCTCTGCCGGTACCTATTATCTTGTATTGTGGGATCAGGTTTCAGGCGGACAGTGGGAACTTCTCGGCTCCGGCTCATATTCGAATCCCATCCAGGTGCTGATCAATGATGTTGCGCTCCAGGCAGATGCCTTTGAACCCAATAATACAGCACAGACTGCTACTGACATGCCACTAAGCTTTAACGGAAACCAGGCGAACGTCAACACCACGGGTTCTAACATTCACAACGGGAGTGATGTTGATTACTATAAGGTTTCATTCCCGGCAGGATACAGTTACGATATCAATGCCCGCGTCTGGGACAGCTATGCAGGAGGCAACGGTCAGACTTACACCTGCGATGTAATGTTCTCCTATTACAACGGCTCGAAATGGTCGGATGCCTATGACGCTACCATGCCATCTGATATCATCCTCCCGAACGGGGGTGCACTAACATTTTTTGTTTTCCCCTATTTTCCGGGAGCTACAGGAACATATCTTCTCGACATCAATATAACACGCAATCCTGCCGGTATTGATGAACCGGGTGCCAGTGAACTGCTACAGGTATTCCCGAATCCTGTTCAGACGGTTGCTACATTCCGTTTTAATCTGAAGAGCCCTGTTCAGGTAACGGGATCTCTTAATAATATAGCCGGTCAGAAAGTAATGGATATCGAGGCTTCGCTTGATTCAGGACAGCAAGATATCAACCTCGATGTGAGCCAACTACCCGCTGGGATTTACACCTACCAGGTAAACACCGGAAAGGAAAGAGCCTCAGGAAAGATGGTAATAGTCAGGTGATTTTTAGGATATCCAAGAAATAATTATTAATTAAGATCTAAAAGAAAGGGAGCCGGAAAGGGTCCCTTTCTTCATTATGCGCCCGGCAATAAGACCCGGAAAAGATAGAATTTTAAATTGGATTCGCCCTTGAATGAATTCAGGAAAATGAAAATTCCGGTAACCTACACAGCAACTCTTAAAATGCAAAAACCCGCAATCAACAGATTAACGGGGTCTTTACATCTTTGAGTTGTGCCCGGAACAGGACTCGAACCTGCACATCCTGGGGACACTAGTCCCTGAAACTAGCGCGTCTACCAATTCCGCCATCCGGGCGATTTTAAATTTCAAAAGAACAATAAAAAACGGCTGATGTTCAGCCGGTTATGGTGCCCAGGACAAGACTCGAACTTGCACATCCTAAGGACACTACCCCCTCAAAGTAGCGTGTCTACCAATTTCACCACCTGGGCAGAGAACCCTGAAAACAAAAGAAAAACTGCTTTATTTTCAGCTTTATTTCTTAAGAACACTTTTAAAACAGGGCGCAAAGGTAGGAAAAAATGTACAATTTACAAGGTACAATGTACAAATTCTTTTATGGTGTTAACCAATGTGTCAATGAGCAAACAGTGAAATGGCGTAAGCAACAAGCAGCCCCATGCAAACGGTGAAAAATTTCCGAAGGTTGTATTTGTGATGCTCCTCGGTTTCGAACAGTATGGAAGTTGAAACATGCAGGAATATTCCTATTACAACCGCCATGCTGTATGTAAAAAAGATATCAAATGATGCAATAATGCGGCTTTCGATAAACAGTCCTGCGAGCGAACCCAATGGTGTCATTATGGCAAAAATCCCCAGATATATAAAGGCCTTTGAGGGCTTGCAGCCGTAATGCAGAAAAAGTCCCATCAGCGTCAGTGAGATGGGGATATTATGTACTACAATGCCGAGGACGAGTGAGTGCCGGATCTCGGTCGCGAACCGGCTTACCAGTGGCATCCCTTCAAGGAAAGCATGTATGCATAATCCAGTGAGAAGAAGCCAGGGGGAAGCTTTTTCCCCTTCTGTATGAACATGCTTATGACCGTGTTCGGCTCCCTCGGTGATTAGTTCAAGAACCAACTGGATCAGGAAACCGACAAGGACGAAAAGTCCTGCAAACGGGGCGGGCTTTGAGAACACTTCAGGAATAAGTATCAGGAAACTGATACCGATCAGGAATGCTCCCGAAAAAGCAAGAAGGAGCTTCAGTAATTTCTGGTCATCACGCCGGATTAGAAATACCAGGGAGCCGCTGACAAGAACGGTGGCGATGAGTGTGAGATAAATAATAATATTCATTCGCATTTTAGCTCGTTATCACGGTATGACGATATGACGATAAGACCTTATATTAGGTATTTTGGGTTGCATTATTCCCAATGTTAAATCAATTTAACATCATATCGTCATATCGTCCTATCGCAATACCTTACTATTCAACGTCAATTATCCTGTATTTCGTACTCATTGGCACACCCTTGAAATTTTCCAGGAATGGTTCCGAGATATGGCCCAGGCATCCGTTATTACCGGGAAGTCCAAGGGCTTTCAGGTCGTGACGAACCTTGTCAAGGAATTTTTCGCTCAGAACGATCCTGTTTTCAAAGCTTTTTGTCATCAGCCGGGCCGAAAGATCCACGTCTGATCCGTAATAGTCATTCGCGCCTTCAAAAAAAGTTACATTATATACTTCGGTACAGTAATGAATAGCCACTTTACAGGCAAGGAAAGTATCCTTAACTGGGTAATGCTTTATGTTGAACAGAGTCGCATAGATCTCTTCAATCAGCATGTAATAGGAATTGATGGCTTTGTCGGACTTCAGCACATCATCGGGAATAAAAAGCATGATCTCATCGCCTATCCCTTTGACGATATACTGTGGAAAATTGTTCAGCAGCGACAGAAAATTAAAAGTATTGTTCAGCTTCCTGCCCCAATCGGTCAGCCCTCCGAGATATTTCATGTCGGTAGAGCGGTTGATGTCCATAAAAAAACAAGTACCCGGGCAATTAGGAATGGAAGAGAGAAAACTTACCATCTCCTCCGAGTTGGGGTCTTTAAAATGGATATAATAGGCCATCAGAACACCCTGAGGGCATCTTCCTCACTGGGATGAATTTCAAAAATTGTGGTAAATCCTGAAATTTCAAATATTTCCCGGATGTTTTCCTGGAGGCTGCAAAGCACGAACTTACCTTTCACCATAGTGATCCTTTTCAGTGCCATCAGCAATATCCTCAGTCCGGAGCTGCTAACATAATCCATCTGCGAACAGTTGATCAGTATCCTGTCTGTATTCTGATCAAGGAGTTCAGTGAGTCGTTTTTCCAGTATGCTGTAATTTATAGTATCCAGTCTGCCTTTGATGCCGATGATCGTGCATTTATCAGTTTTCCTTTCGATCAGTTCCATATCATGAATTGCGTTAATAATTGCGGGTTAAAAGTACAATATTTTTTCCATCATGCCGCTCATAGCTTATCTCATTCACCAGCTTCTTTACAAAATGTATTCCAAGTCCTCCTACCTGCCTTTCCCCGATCGGCTTGTCGACTGTAGCACTGGTATCTTTTTCGAGAAGGTTGAATTCCTTCCCGTCATCTTCAATCCGGATAATTACAGTCTTCCCGTCAGCATGTTTAAATGTCACAATGATCTCATGATCTCGCCCATCGTCAAAAGCATAAAAAACAATGTTGGTAAAGAGTTCTTCCAGGATAAGGTTTAGTTCCATGCTCACTTTGGAAGGAATTTCCCATTCTTCGGACAGTTGTTCAAGTTCCGCCACCAGGCGGTTCAACTCACCTAGCCTGTTAAGCAGGATTATCTGCTTCATCTTTGTGGATTTGTTTTCCCGAGAGGGCATTCCCTTTGATCTGAGTATCAGTAGTGTTATATCGTCGGCCTGGTCGACTCCTTTCATAAATTCAATCATATCTGATTCAAGACAGCGGATCAGGTCGGTTGGACAAAGGTCAGGATTATTGTGCACAATTTCAAGCATGTGCTTTTCACCATAAAAATTACCCGAACTGTTAATCGCTTCAGTGACCCCGTCGGTATACATCAGGAATGCATCGCCGGGAGAAAACAGGACGGTACCGGAAGCATAGGTGGCATGTTCAAATATTCCCAGGGGAATTCCGTGGACTTCCCCGAATTTATTAATTTTCCCCCCGGGTTTTATCAGGAATGGCGGGTTATGTCCTGCATTGCAATAGGTCATGCTGCCGTTTTTAAGGTCAACAATCCCGGCAATAAAAGTAACGAACATCTGGTTCGAATTTTCCCGGCAGATCTCCTTGTTGATCTCATAAACACTCTGGTTCAGGGGGACTCTCAAGGATATCCTTGAACGGAAAAGGGTGCGTGCACTTACCATGAAGAGAGAAGCCGGAACTCCCTTGCCAGAAACATCACCGATGGCAATAAACAGGTGGTCGTCATCCAGAAAATAAAAATCATACAGATCGCCTCCCACCGCACGTGCAGGATTCAGAAGTGAACCAAGATCCCAGTCATCCCGTACAGGAAAATTTCTAGGCAGAAGTCCCATCTGGATATCGTGCGCAACATTAAGCTCGCTCTCTATTTTTTCACGGGCGGCAGTGGCATCCTGGAGATGCCTGATGTAATTCACCAGCTCGTCTTTCATTTTGGAGAATGCATTTGTAAGCTGGGAGATCTCGTCCCTGGAGGTGTAAACAGGCAAAGCTGTGCCGAAATCCCCCTGCCCTATCCTGTGGGTCGCCTCTACAAGCCTGCTGATAGGGCGAATGAACTTCCCGGTGATCAGGATTGTTAGCAGTATCATTGCTGCAAGGCTGACAGCAAAAATTGCAACAAGTTTATAGATGAAATCGTACAAGCCGGAATATAATTCCCTGGTCGGGAAGGTGATTGCAAAGATCCAGTTGGTGTGGGGAACAGGTGCCGTATAAAGCCAGCTGGGTACTTTTACATGGGTAAGATCCTTCATTTTAACGAACATCCTTTTACCCTGAAGCATCAGGTTGACCGCGGAATCGGTTTCTTTATCCGATACACCTGCTATCACTTTCCGGATATTTTTATTGATGTAAGCTTTATTGGGATGGGAGATCATAATGCCTTTGGATGACATCAGGAAACTGAAGCCCGTCTGGTAAACCTTTGCCGAGCTGAGGATATGCATGAAAGTACCAAGGGATATATCCATCGTGATCACACCTGCAAAAACACGTTTGTTATTGATCCTGTGGTAGAAAGGCACTGAGTAAGTACACATCAGGGTGTCACCCCCTCCTTGGTCGTAATATGGTTCCGACCATACCGCTCTGCCCAGTTGTTTAGGTATACGGTACCAGTCCTGGTTAAAATAATCATATTCTTCGGATGAGAGATCCCGTTGAACAGTCTTACTATGAGTTTCGAACACATACGGACAATGCCTGTAAATCTTTTTATCAAACATATAGGGCTCGAAGGCAATGGCGCTTCCGAAAACTACTGTATCTTCAATCACAAATTCCCTGGCCAGGTCCCTGATTATGCGGTAATCGGGCTTTTCGGCTTCCAACGCGGTCGAAAGTGTTGTAGGCACCTGCTCCACAGGCCTGATCACATTGCTGATCCTCGAAATGGTAAGATCGGTGATCGTGGAAGCCCTTTGAGATGCATCTTCATCAAGTATGTTAAGGGTAAAAGAAAAAGTATAATAAAAGGCGATACTGAAAACGAATAAAAAAGCCAGGATAAAAAAACGGGTATATCTTATGGCGAGGCCTCCTTTAGGGAGAAGAGGCTTCCCGGGTGTTTTCGGGGTTTTGTCGTTTTTTTCTGGTTCCATCGGCGGTTGTATCTTACTGGCCAGTACTTACATATAATTTCTCCTGATGAATCTCTTCGCCGCAACCAGCGAGATATCTCCGGGCAATATTTCATATTCTCCGCAAGAGGCGGGCAATTAAACCCTTATGCGATTATACTCCCCTCAGTTTGCTGCGGAGCGAGAACTTTCCGGAGTTAATGCCATTGATAACAAACATCTGCAATATAAAAGTAAAAGTAAAAAAAATTACATTTGCAGGTACATAAATTATTCACCATGGAAAATTCACTCGATCAGCTTAAACCCTCAAGGCTTTGGTATTACTTTTCAGAGATCTGCAAAGTACCGCGTCCTTCGAAGAAAGAAGAAAAAATCACCTCCTGGCTTATGGCTTTTGCCTCGGGCCACGGGCTTGAATGTATAAAGGACGATTGCGGAAATATATTGATCCGCAAAAATGCTTCTCCCGGATATGAACAGCGTAAAACAGTCATCCTTCAGTCGCATATGGACATGGTGTGCGAGAAGAATTCAGATACGATTCATGATTTTGAAATGGATCCCATTCAACCTTTCATTGACGGCGAATGGGTGAGGGCAAGGGGGACTACTCTTGGGGCCGATGACGGGATAGGCATTGCTGTTGCACTGGCAATCCTGGAAGCGAAAGACATTTCGCACGGACCAGTGGAGGCCTTATTTACCATTGATGAAGAAACCGGGCTTACCGGGGCCTTTGGGCTTAAACCGGGATTGCTTAAGGGCCGGGTGCTGATCAACCTGGATTCGGAAGACGAAGGGCAGGTATTTATCGGCTGTGCGGGTGGTAAGGATACCGTTGCCAGCCTGCCCCTGGCGACCGAACCGACTACTGAAGGCCATGCTGCTTATATTGTCAGTATGACCGGCCTTAAAGGCGGGCATTCGGGGGATGACATCAACAAGGGACTGGGAAATGCCACCAAACTGCTGAACCGTTTCCTCTGGAATGCTGCAAAGGATTTCGGGATAAGGATTTCATCAATCAATGCCGGTAACCTCAGGAATGCCATTGCCAGAGAGGGTTTTGCAGTTGCGGAGGTACCTGTGGAACACATAAAGGCTTTCGAATCGGCTGCTGAAGCCTTTCATCACGACCTGGAAGGGGAACTGCATGTGACCGAACCCGGGCTGAAATTTGGAGTAAGTCCGGCTCCATCTGCAGGGACCGTATGGACAAAAGAACTTCAAACAAATGTGCTGAATGCAGCGTATGCCTGTCCTCATGGAGTGCTTGCCATGTCGAGGGAGATCCCCAACTTCGTGGAAACTTCAACGAACCTGGCTTCAGTAAAGGAAAAAGACGGAAAAATTTACATTACAACCAGCCAGCGCAGTTCTGTAGAATCTTCCAAAAAAGATGCCGGCGACATGGTAGCAAGCGTGTTCAGGCTGGCCGGAGCCGATGTAGAGCAATCGAAAGGGTACCCTGGATGGAAACCTGATCCGGGTTCAGAACTGCTCAAACTGACGGTTAAATCGTATAAGAAACTTTTCGGAAATGACCCGGAGGTGCTGGCAATCCACGCCGGGCTTGAATGCGGGCTCATCGGTGCGATTTACCCGGGAATGGATATGGTTTCTTTTGGCCCGACCATCAAGGGAGCTCATTCGCCGATGGAGAGGCTTCATATTCCTTCGGTGAAGAAGTTCTGGGACCTGACGCTGGAGGTACTGAAGGAACTTTAAGAGGCATTAGGCAATAGGTATTCGGCAGTCGGTAGTCCGCAGTCGCCTTTCAACATTTCACCATTTCGCCATTTACAATCCCACCCCCACTCCTATGCGGAATACCGGGTTGGTATAAGGGGAATAATACGAGTTGTTCAGGTTGAAGAGTATGAGGATGTCCATAAATACCCTTCCGCCCAGTGGTTGGGAATAGCCGGCGCCCACCAGGATGCTGTTATATGAGATGCTGGTTTTACCAGGGGAAAGCTTGTTGTTATATGGATCATAGATGTATCCTTTATATGGGTCGTAATGATACGGCTCTATATAGGCCAGGTACTCGTATTCGGCATGTGCAAATATATTCCCGAGCCAGTTGCTGAAGATGCTTCTAAGGTAATATCTCAGGTATATCCTTCCTCCGAAAACGTTGGCAGCATAGTTTATATAAGTTTTGGTTGAATCGTTCCAGTAATAATCCTTGTAATTAAAGTACTGGTATGTAAATCCGATTCCTACATACAGCTGGTCAATTGCACGGATGCGGACTTCGGGAGAAATCATGATACCGGTAACTGATCCGAACTGGAAACCAAAATTTCCACCTATTGTTACTCTGTGCCAGAAGTTATCCTTGGGTACAGGTGGTTTGCCTGCATGGAAAATATTGACAGAATCCTGTGCAGAACAAGTAAGACCTGAAGTGATCAGTGAAAGTATGAGGAAGGTTGTGACTGTATAATTTCTCATAGAGGAGAATCTGTTGCTGATTTTTTGATTGTTTGCTGTAACCTTTTCCTTTGATAACAGTACAAAGGTACAACACAAACGCAACTTACGGAGTGTGATTGTGATTTTCTTATTATAATATGTATAAAGAAATAATTAAAAAAAAGTTAAATTTTTGTTTTTTGTATGAAAAAAAGATGTAATTTTGCACTCCGATTTCGATGTTCTTTTATCAAGCTGTGAATGAAACGAGAAAAGCCCAGATGTAACGGGGGTTTTCGAAAAGTGAAAAACTTTTTTACAGAAAATGTAAAAAAAGTTTGGAGGTAACGAAAAAGTTTGTAATTTTGCAGTCCGATTTTGAATAAAGTACCCGAGAGGGTTCGAAATAAAGTTCTTTGAAAGTTTGAAGTAAATAAAGTAGCAAATATCCCAGAGATATAGAATACTCAAGTTTCTATCAATTTCTTTGGTAATGGTTAACCTGAGGCATTAAATTTTCCTTATACAATGGAGAGTTTGATCCTGGCTCAGGATTAACGCTAGCGGCAGGCCTAATACATGCAAGTCGAACGGTAACAGGTCCAGCAATGGATGCTGACGAGTGGCGCACGGGTGCGTAACACGTATGCAATCTACCCTTAACTGGGGGATAGCCCCGAGAAATCGGGATTAATACCCCATAAAATTACGAAGTGGCATCATTTTGTAATTAAAGCTCCGGCGGTTTTGGATGAGCATGCGCGACATTAGCTAGTTGGTGAGGTAACGGCTCACCAAGGCGACGATGTCTAGGGGTTCTGAGAGGATTCACCCCCACACTGGTACTGAGACACGGACCAGACTCCTACGGGAGGCAGCAGTAAGGAATATTGGTCAATGGACGCAAGTCTGAACCAGCCATGCCGCGTGAAGGATGACGGCCCTACGGGTTGTAAACTTCTTTTGTACGGGAAAAAACCCCTGGTCGTGAACCGGGGCTGATGGTACCGTAAGAATAAGCATCGGCTAACTCCGTGCCAGCAGCCGCGGTAATACGGAGGATGCGAGCGTTATCCGGATTCATTGGGTTTAAAGGGTGCGCAGGCGGAATGATAAGTCAGTGGTGAAATCCTACAGCTTAACTGTAGAACTGCCATTGATACTATCGTTCTTGAGTACATTTGAAGTGGGCGGAATGTGTCATGTAGCGGTGAAATGCTTAGATATGACACAGAACACCGATCGCGAAGGCAGCTCACTAAGTTGTAACTGACGCTCATGCACGAAAGCGTGGGGATCAAACAGGATTAGATACCCTGGTAGTCCACGCCGTAAACGATGATTACTCGATGTTGGCGATACACTGTCAGCGTCTAAGCGAAAGCATTAAGTAATCCACCTGGGGAGTACGGCCGCAAGGTTGAAACTCAAAGGAATTGACGGGGGCCCGCACAAGCGGAGGAGCATGTGGTTTAATTCGATGATACGCGAGGAACCTTACCTGGGCTAGAACGCAAGATGACAGTCCGAGAAATCGGATCTTCCTTCGGGACATTTTGCGAGGTGCTGCATGGTTGTCGTCAGCTCGTGCCGTGAGGTGTCGGGTTAAGTCCCATAACGAGCGCAACCCCTATCATTAGTTGCCATCAGGTCATGCTGGGGACTCTAGTGAAACTGCCTACGTAAGTAGTGAGGAAGGCGGGGATGACGTCAAATCAGCACGGCCCTTACGTCCAGGGCTACACACGTGCTACAATGGCCGGTACAGAGGGTCGCTACCTGGTGACAGGATGCCAATCTCCAAAACCGGTCTCAGTTCGGATCGAAGTCTGCAACTCGACTTCGTGAAGTTGGATTCGCTAGTAATCGTATATCAGCAATGATACGGTGAATACGTTCCCGGGCCTTGTACACACCGCCCGTCAAGCCATGGGAGCTGGGGGTACCTAAAGTTCGTGACCGCGAGGAGCGACCTAGGGTAAAACCAGTGACTGGGGCTAAGTCGTAACAAGGTAGCCGTACCGGAAGGTGCGGCTGGAATACCTCCTTTCTAGAGAAGGTTTTCCATTTCCTGGTTGTGAAACCAGGATGATATTTGCTACTTTTCTTTACTTCTTCCCAAATCGAGCTCAGGCAGGTGCATAACCGAGCAAAGGATTAACGAAATTTGTACATTGTACATCGTACATTGTACATCGTAAATCATATAGTCCCGTAGCTCAGTTGGTTAGAGCACTACACTGATAATGTAGGGGTCGGCAGTTCAACTCTGCCCGGGACTACAGAATCGTTTTGGGGAATTAGCTCAGCTGGCCAGAGCACTAGCTTTGCAAGCTAGGGGTCAAGGGTTCGACTCCCTTATTCTCCACTTTGGGATGAAAATTCAATGAAAAAGCGTGAATGCCGAATTCCCTTTTTCAGAGTTTTCAACAAATCTCATCTGTTCTTTGACATATTGAAAGAAAATACACAATGTTAGTCTTAAGATTAACACTGTATCCTAATAAGAGTAGAAAGAAAGTAATTAAGAGCGTATGGCGGATGCCTTGGCTCTCAGAGGCGATGAAGGACGTGGTAAGCTGCGATAAGCTTCGGGGAGGTGCAAACAACCTTCGATCCGGAGATTTCCGAATGGGGCAACCCCTTATATTGAAGATATAAGAACCGTAAGGTGGCTAACCCGGGGAACTGAAACATCTAAGTACCCGGAGGAAGAGAAAACAATAGTGATTCCCCAAGTAGTGGCGAGCGAACGGGGAACAGCCCAAACCAGGATTGTTACGGCAAACCTGGGGTTGTAGGACAGCAACGTGGACTGTAGTTTTATAGTGGAAGTATTCTGGAAAGTTTTACCATAGAAGGTGATAGTCCTGTACACGAAATGAAACTACTACCTAGCTGTATCCTGAGTATCGCGGGACCGGAGAAATCCTGCGAGAAACAGCCAGCACCATCTGGCAAGGCTAAATACTCCTGAGAGACCGATAGCGAACAAGTACTGTGAAGGAAAGGTGAAAAGTACTTCGAACAGAAGAGTGAAATAGAACCTGAAACCATGCGCTTACAACCGGTCGGAGCCCCTTTGGGGGTGACGGCGTGCCTTTTGCATAATGAGCCTACGAGTTACTCCTCACTAGCAAGGTTAATCGCGTTAACGCGAGGAGCCGAAGCGAAAGCAAGTCTGAACAGGGCGTTCAGTTAGTGGGGGTAGACGCGAAACTTTGTGATCTACCCATGGTCAGGTTGAAGGTCCCGTAACAGGGACTGGAGGACCGAACTAGTATGCGTTGAAAAGCGTTTGGATGAACTGTGGGTAGGGGTGAAAGGCTAATCAAACTGAGAGATAGCTCGTACTCCCCGAAATGCCTTTAGGGGCAGCCTCGGAGTGAGTGTCATAGAGGTAGAGCTACTGATAGGACTAGGGGGCTTCACCGCCTACCAAATCCTGACAAACTCCGAATACTATGACATATATCCGGGAGTGAGGCATAGGGTGCTAATGTCCTGTGCCGAGAGGGAAATAACCCAGACCATCAGCTAAGGTCCCCAAATTCATGCTAAGTTGATCTAACGAAGTCCGATTGCTTTGACAGCTAGGATGTTGGCTTGGAAGCAGCCATTCATTTAAAGAGTGCGTAACAGCTCACTAGTCGAGCGATTGGGCGTGGATGATAATCGGGCATTAAGCATGATACCGAAGCTATGGATCCATTGTAAAATGGGTTGTAGGGGAGCATTCCAGCGGCAGCGAAGGTGTATCGTAAGATATGCTGGAGCTTCTGGAAAAGCAAATGTAGGCATAAGTAACGATAATGCGGGTGAAAAACCCGCACACCGAAAGACCAAGGTTTCCTGATCAATGTTAATCAGATCAGGGTTAGTCGGACCCTAAGGTTAATCCGAAAGGAGATACCGATGGACAATAGGTTAATAATCCTATACTGGCAATTACTGTGATGGGGTGACGAAGTAGTGAAAGGTCTGCGTACTGACGGAATAGTACGTTGAAGGGCGTAGGTATACGTTTGGCAGGCAAATCCACCAAATGTGCTGAAACCTGATAGTACCGAGAGTCTTCGGACAATCGGATAATGACTGTAAGCAAACTTCCAAGAAAAACCTCTAAACTTCAGGTAGTTGCTATCCGTACCGGAAACCGACACAGGTGGTCGAGGAGAGAATCCAAAGGTGCTCGAGTGATCCACAGCTAAGGAACTAGGCAAATTAGTCCTGTAACTTCGGGATAAAGGACGCCACGAGCAATCGTGGCCGCAGAGAAATGGCCCAGGCGACTGTTTATCAAAAACACATGGCTATGCTAAATTGTAATATGACGTATATGGCCTGACACCTGCCCGGTGCTGGAAGGTTAAGAGGAGAGGTTAGCAGCAATGCGAAGCTTTGAATTGAAGCCCCAGTAAACGGCGGCCGTAACTATAACGGTCCTAAGGTAGCGAAATTCCTTGTCGGGTAAGTTCCGACCTGCACGAATGGTGTAACGATCTGGGCGCTGTCTCAGCTGTGAGCTCGGTGAAATTGTAGTCCCGGTGAAGATGCCGGGTACCCGTAACGGGACGGAAAGACCCCGTGAACCTTCACTATAACTTTGCATTGACTCTGGATAAACAATGTGTAGGATAGCTGGGAGACTGTGAAGCGGGTTCGCTAGGATTCGTGGAGTCAACGTTGAAATACCAGCCTTTGTTTATCTGGCGCCTAATCCCTAACGGGAGACAGTGCATGGTGGGTAGTTTGACTGGGGTGGTCGCCTCCAAAAGCGTAACGGAGGCTTTCAAAGGTGCCCTCAGCATGCTTGGTAACCATGCGTAGAGTGCAATAGCATAAGGGCGCTTGACTGTGAGACCGACAAGTCGAGCAGGCAGGAAACTGGGATATAGTGATCCGGTGGTTCCGAATGGAAGGGCCATCGCTCAAAGGATAAAAGGTACTCCGGGGATAACAGGCTGATCACCGCCAAGAGCTCATATCGACGCGGTGGTTTGGCACCTCGATGTCGGCTCGTCACATCCTGGGGCTGAAGAAGGTCCCAAGGGTTCGGCTGTTCGCCGATTAAAGTGGCACGTGAGCTGGGTTCAGAACGTCGCGAGACAGTTCGGTCCCTATCTGTTATGGGCGTTGGAAGCTTGAGGTCACCTGACTCTAGTACGAGAGGACCGAGTTGGACAGACCGCTAGTGCATCTGTTGTAGTGCCAACTGCATCGCAGAGTAGCTATGTCCGGATGAGATAAGCGCTGAAAGCATCTAAGTGCGAAACTCAGACCAAGATTAGGCTTCCTTTAAGGGTCGTTGTAGATTACGACGTTGATAGGCTACAGGTCTAAAGGCAGTAATGTCAAAGCCGAGTAGTACTAATTACCCGTTAGCTTTCTTCTACGTGTTAAACTTAAGTCAAACTGTGTATTTTCTTTCTAATATATGTCATATAATATTCAAGATCTTACGGTGACTATTGCAGTGGTGATCACTTCTTCCCTTTCCGAACAGAATCGTTAAGCCCACTTGCGCAGATGGTACTGCTATACCAAGCGGAAGAGTATGTCGTCGCCGATCTTTTCTAAATCCCGGTTCAAAAGACCGGGATTTTTTTTTACCCTCCGCATCCCTCCCTCCCTGAGCGATTCATCGGTTTATATGTTTATCTTTGAAAAATAAAACCCCTCCCATGAAAAGAAACTTTACCAAGCTTGCAGCAACGCTAAGCGTCCTCATGTTGTTCATTATCCCGGCCCGGTCACAGACTGTCAGAGAACCTGTAATGGTTCCTGTAAAAGGAGGATCCTTTATTATGGGCACAAATTCGGGCGTCAGGGATGAAGCTCCTCCCCATAAAGTAACCCTTTGCGATTATTTTATCGGGAAGTATGAAATATCCTACGCTGAATTTAAAAATTTCGTGGATGCAACCGGCTATGTTACTGATGCCGAACAACCTGATTCGGTTCGCATGAAACAGGGCCTGGCTTCCAAGAATGTACGTAACGGGAGCTGGAAAGCATATGCAAACGGTACGCCCGTTCCTGTTTCCGACACCGACAAGCCGGTTGGTAATATCAGCTGGTTCGACGCCATGGCCTATTGCAAATGGCTGAGCGGAAAAACAGGAAAGAATTACAGCCTGCCCACTGAAGCGGAATGGGAATTCGCAGCAAGAGGAGGTGCTTTCAGCAAGGGATATAAATATTCTGGGAGTAATTCCATTGATGAGGTAGCATGGTATGCAGGAAATGCCGAATATAAGGCCCATAAATGCGGCCAGTTAAAAGCCAATGAACTTGGGATCTATGACATGAGCGGGAACATCAGGGAATGGTGTGCCGACTGGTACGGTGAATATTATTACAAAGAAAGCCCTGAATACAGCCCGAAAGGCCCTGACCGGGGTAGGGTCCGCGTAATCCGGGGCGGAGCCTGGGGCACACAGGCCCAGAGCATGAGTGACTTTTACAGGAATAATGAACTCCCTTACAACAGTTCCCTGGATATTGGTTTCAGGATCGCCATAGCGGGAAAACAGGCTGAACCTCCAAAACCTCCTGAACCCGAACCCGTAAAAAAAGATACCGGCCTTTTCAAGGATTTCGATGCTACCGGGATGGTGGATATTTACGGGATCTATTTCGACAGCGGGAAGTCGGTTGTAAAACCCGAAAGTTACCCTGTGATAGTTCAGATTGCAGCCTTCCTCAACGAGCATCCGAAGATTAGGGTGGAAATTGAAGGCCATACCGACAATACTGGTTCAGCCCAGGTGAACCAGAGCCTTTCCGAAAAAAGAGCCGAAAATATCCGAACAGAGATCATCAAAAAGGGAATAGATCCTTCAAGGCTCGAAGCAAAAGGGTATGGCTCTTCAAAACCGGTTGCCGACAATAAAACTGCAGCTGGCAGGACTCAGAACCGCCGGGTTACAATTAAAAAACTTTGATCTTTCCCGGTAAATTCCCCTGAACCTGCTGCAGAACCAGGGGCCGGGATCATTCATTTTTCTTACTTTAGCTGTTTCAAAACTCCACCCATGAGGGTCACGCCAGCATCGGTCCTGCTGTTATCCCTGCCATTATTTTTCCTTACAAAGGTTATGGGCGGGAATGTTGCCGATACTGCACATATTCAAAAGAAATCCGAAAATACAGCTGCATCAAAGGATACTACCGCGATATCTCATAAAAAAACATTCAACCCCCTTAAAAGAAAAGATTCTACTGTCGTTTCATTCTTTTATAATGATTTTGAAAAGATCGGCCAGTTGAACACCCATTCGTATGATACCACACTTACCGGATTTCAGAACTATGATGCCCTTGAAAAAACTGACCGATTTTACAATAACCTCGGAAACATCGGAACAAACTACAATTACCTCATCCCCTACCCTTTTACAAGGCCCAGCGGATGGGATTACGGTATCCATACTTTCGACCAGTACCTTTATCTCAACGACAGTGTGAAGTATTATAAAGTCTTTAAAACCTTTACTGAAGTCTCATATTTCCAGGGAGCCAAAAAAGAGAATACCTTCCATGCTATCTTCAGCCGGAACCTCTACAAAAGTCTCAACCTCGGATTCGATTTTAAAGTGAACAACGCCCCGGGAGCCTACCTCAGGCAAAGGACAAACGACATCAACTTCGCACTCACACTTCAATATTTCACAAAAGATAAACGATATGGCTTCATTTCCAACTTCATCTTCAACCGTTTACAGAATTATGAGAACGGAGGCCTCCTTTACGACAGTATTTTCGAGAAAAATGTTGAGAGTAACCGGCAAATGATCCCTGTAAACCTGCAGTCAGCAGTGAACAGGATGAAAGAAACAGGTTTCTACACCAAGCATTATTTTAACCTTTCAAAGCATGCCCGGGATGAAAAAGACACCGCTTTCCTTAACAGAAGCCATTTTGATCTTGGCCGCCTCACTTATTCATTCTATTTTAACCGGCAGGTTCAAAACTATATGGATGGCTATCCCGACACCAGCTATTACAAGAATATTTACATCGACTCGACCAGCACCAGGGACTCCATTACGATAGACCGGATTGTGAACGAGGTGACCTGGTCCAATCCCACTTTCAGGAAAGACAGGAAACTCAGACTGCTGCAGATCGAGGCCGGCATCAAACAGCAATATATTCATTTGTCGTACAAGGACAACGATTTCGCTGTTCACAGGTATTTCAACCAATATATCCCGAAATTTGCCCTGTTTTTCCATCCGTTCTCAAGCCTGCTCCTTGAAACCCATGGGGATTACGTCCTGGGGGATAACAACCAGGGTGATTTCAGCCTGAGGGTGGACCTCAGCTCCATACTTGGCAAGCAGGACAAGAATGCCGGAACGATCACCCTGACAGGAATATATTCCTACCAGCAGCCCGGCTGGTATTACAGCCATTTCGTAAGCAATAATTTCAAATGGGACACTACTTTCAATAAACAGGGTCTGATCTCAGCAGGATTTGACTACCGGCTTAAATTCCTTAGCGCCGGTTTTAATTTTAACCGTATCACGAATTTTGTTTACCTTGACAGTACTGCTCATCCCAAACAATTCAGGAACGAATTCGGGTACATTTACGTATATTTCAATTCAGATGTCGATCTGTGGAGGTTCAGGATACACAGCAAACTTGTTTACCAGACAGTTCAGGGAACTACCGTACTCAGGCTTCCTGCATTCATGGGCAGCCTGGCTGTTTATTATTCCCAGCCCCTGTTCAAAGGTGCAGCCTTACTTCAGCCAGGCCTGGGTTTTTATTATAACACTTCTTTTTATGCCGATGGTTACATGCCTGCTTTAAGGTCATACTACCTCCAGGATCAGAAGGAAATCGGGAATTACCTGTACATGGATGTTTTTATCAACCTCAAGATCCAGAGGGCAAGGTTTTTCGTCGCTTATACCAACTGGGGTTCCTTTTTCGAAGGTAGGACCTACTGGGCAGCACCTCATTATCCGAACCAGGACGCTTCCTTTAAATTCGGGATAAGCTGGAGGTTTCATGATTGATGAGTGATGAGTGATGAGCGATGAGTGATGAGTGATGAGCGATGAGTGATGAGTGATGAGTGATGAGTGATGAGCGATGAGTGATGAGTAATGAGTGATGAGTGATGAGCGATGAGCGATGAGTGATGAGCGATGAGTGATGAGTGATGAGTGATAAGAAATTTGGGAGAAGTTATGGAATACAGGGATTTTGGTAATACCGGGTTAAAAGTTTCGGCCCTGGGGTTCGGGGCTGGTCATATCGGTGATGGAAATGCAGACCCCCGATCGGTTGAGAAGCTTCTAAATACTGTTCTTGACCTGGGCATTAACTTTATTGATACTGCCCGGGCTTACGGGTCATCTGAGCAAAACATCGGCAAATATCTTGCTCACAGGAGAAGTGAATTCATCCTTTCGACAAAGGTCGGATATAATGACCACTGGCATCCCGACTGGTCCTATGATACCGTCATGGCCAATATTGACGATGCTTTGAAACTGATGCGGACTGATTACCTGGATCTTGTTCATCTCCATTCCTGCGGCCGGGATGTGCTTGAACGCGGGGATGCAATTGCCTCCCTAGAAAAAGCCAGGGATCAGGGGAAAGTTAAAACGGTTGCGTATTCAGGTGAAAATGACGCTCTTGCTTATGCGATTGACAGCAAACGGTTTGCAAGTCTTCAAACCTCAGTGAATTTTTGTGACCAGAGAGGGATCACCAATTACCTTCCTGCGGCAAAAGCAGCCGGAATGGGGGTAATTGCCAAACGGCCGATAGCCAATGCACCATGGAAGCATTCAAATCCACCAGTGGGTCATTACAGTGAAGAATACTGGCACCGGTGGAAAAAGATGAACCCCGATCCTCATGGCCTGCCATGGGATGAGCTGGCCCTGAGGTTCACTGTGTTTACAGCGGGTGTGGACACAGCCATACTCGGAACCTCATCCGCAGTCAACCTGCAAAAAGGAATAGAAGCTCATGAAAAAGGCCCGCTTCCGGCAGGGCTTTACGAGTATCTCACGGATGTGTTCAAAAAATGCGATAACGGCTGGGCAGGTCTTATCTGAATCCTTTGTAAAAATTTAGAATAAATCCAGACAAGAAGGGTGTATGTATCCTTATTTTTAGTTAGTCTAATTTAAATTTTAAAGGATTGTCATGAAAACGAAAATATACACTTTGTCTGCCATGATATTTCTGGCAGGAATATTCACATGCTTTACTGTTCACGCTATCATTCACCAGGTTTTAGTATCCGGAATGGTCTTTACACCATTCAGCCTGAATGTGATGTTTGACGATACTTTTGAATGGGTATTGGTAAACGGCTCGCATACCGCGACTTCCACAAGTGTCCCCACAGGGGTAACCAACCAGACAGTCACTGTTTCACAGGCCGCTTAGACTCTGGGAGTTAATGATCAGGCATCAGATGAATCTACGATCTTTCCGAACCCTGTATGATCAGAATTTTCAGTCATTTCCGAATCATTAAAGATATCCCAACAACAGGTCAGCATTTATAATATCGACGGGTTAAAGGTTCTCGGGTCTTTAACGATTTCGGGGAGCCCGTTTTCTGTCAACATCGGCAATCTTCCCGACGGAGTATATTTCGTATGGGTCGGCAAGGACAACACCGGCAAGGTTCAGAAGATTGTAAAAGCAAATTAAACCGGCATTAACCCCTGGGCGGAATTCCTGACCAGTGTTTTGCCCCGGGGGGCTGGAAATATATCAGAGGATAATCAAGAAATGCCCACCGGGTCCCGCCCCGGGGCCAGGAAAACTTCCTGGAATGGATCAATGTATGAACCATGAGGCTAGCCCCGGCCCTTGGGTACGCAGCAATTTACGGGGAATTGACCGGGAGAGATTAAATCCGTTCTTCAAGGTATTTGCGCCAATGTAAAGAACGATCCTTGTCATTCTGGTAGCAGGCCATTTTTCCAGAGTACATCACTGCGATGCAGTAATTGGTATGATTACAGCCGGAGACTGTCAGTTCTCCAGTTTTCAGCTTATTGATGAACGACGGATCGTAGATGAGGGCACGGGCGATCTGCACAAACTCAAAACCTTCCCCCAGTACTTTTTCAATTCCGTCCCATGAGGTCATACCTCCGACGTACACAAGAGGCAGATTGACATTTTGCCTGATCCTTAAGGCATCATCGAGGAAATAGGCTTCTTTGAAAGGTTCAGGTTTCATAAGCAGGTTGCCGAACCATCGCACTCCCGGTCTCATCCATTTTTCATGCATATAACATGCCATGACCCTTACAGGCATCCTTCCCCTCATAACATACATAGGTGCCCTGCTCACGAAACCGCCGCTGAGAACCAGGGCATGGACACCCATCTTTTCAAGGATCTTTGCTACTTCAAGTGATTCTTCTATCTCCATCCCGCCTTTAAAACCATCACGCAGGTTCATCTTCACCAGTACGGCCATATCGGTAGCTGCAGCCGTCATTACTTCACTGATCACTTCTTTCATGAACCTGGACCGGTTTTCGAAACTTCCACCGTACCCGTCTTTTCTTTTGTTGGTACTGGCCGAAAGATACTGGCTGATCAGATAGCCATGCCCGGCATGAACTTCCACTGCGTCGAAACCGCTTTCCCTTGCCAGCCTGACGGCCTTGCCGAAATCAGCACCGACATTCCTGATATCCTCAGTCTTCATTGCCCTTGGCCAGGTTGGACCGTAAAGATTGAACCCTCCGGATGGGGAAAAACACTTACCGCTGACCGATGTTTTAGCCATCTGCCCGCAGTGGCCGATCTGTATGGCTGCAGTTGCACCGGCAGTGTGCACCGCCGAGGTAAGTCTTTTAAGACCGGGAACAGCTTCTTTTCTCAGCCAGAGCTGGTGAGGAAAAGAGAGCCCGCTTTGTGAAACCGCAGCATAGGCCACGGTAGTCATTCCAATTCCGCCTTCAGAAACCGAACGGTGATACTCCACAAGATCCTCCGAAACCAGGTGTCCCGGGCACATTCCTTCAAAAGCCGCAGATCGGATTGAACGGTTCCGCAGGTTGAGCGGACCTATGCGAGACGTTGTAAATAAAAGTCTTTCCATATGAAAAAAACTAATCCCCGGTCTGGAGGTTTTCAGATTATAAGTCTTTGCTTTTTGATCTCCTCATAAGCAGCATTAATTTGCTGAAATTTTTCCGTTGCAGCCTGCTTGATTTCGTCACCCAGCTGCGCAACCATATCGGGATGGTGTTTTTTAGCCATTTCGCGGTAAGCTTTCTTTACCTCCTCGTCACTGGCATCGGGGCTTATCTCAAGCACTGTGTAAGCCCAGTTCGTATCCCTGACGAACATTGCCTTTACCGATGAGAAATCCTGGCTGCTTATCCCCATATACCCGGCGATAGTCCCTATCACCGACACTTCATCGGGATGAAATTCCCCGTCGGCGGCGGCAATGCCGAAAAGGAAATGAAGGAGGGTAAGCTTCGAGGAATAATCCATAAACCGGCCAACCTGGGAGCTGACTTCCTGAACCCTGATATCCTGTTTGAGTATCTCCCTGAGCATTAGAATCAACCGTGAACCTTCTTCTTCTCCAAACTGCCGGATGAAAAAGCTCCGTACATAATCGAGCTCAGCTTTCACTACCTTGTCATCGGCTTTCATGACAGCGGCTGATAACACCAGCAGGCTCATTGAAAAATCGCCCCGTGGCGTACCGCTGTATGCATATGTCCCCTTGTTCATTCCTTCGAACATGGATCCGAGAGCAAACCCGAGAATTCCGCCAATCGGCCCGCCGAACACCCAGCCCAGGCCCCCTCCTACCCATTTTCCGTAACCTCCTGCTGAACCCGGTCTTAAAGGACCTTTGTCGCGCGGAGGTATATCAGTGCCGCTTCCTTTGTTATTGCTTTCTTTACCGCCGGGAGAACCAACGGGTTTCTTCCGCATGGTTACCACAGCGTAAATGACTATGATAAGGATGATTATTGCGATCAGTTTTGACATATTCACTAATTTGCCAATATGCTGCAGGCTGCTGCCTCAGGTTAATTAATGTTTTCAGATACCGGGAGTCCGAATTCCTCGCTCATTTTAATTCCCAGCGATTCCAGTGCATTTAAAACAGGATTATAGATTGAAGGGATGACCGGGATATGCACTCCTGTTTCGCGGATTTCACCCTTCAGGATCATCTCAACACCTATGGCGGCCGGCAGGGCGACAGTGCGGGCAATTGAAGTATCTGATGAAGGCGATCCGAAATCCAGCATACGGGAGCGGATAACTTCCCTGCGGCCATCGGAATAAGCGGCCAGGAAGGTATGCTGCATTACCACCATATCCCTTTCATTATCTCCAAGGCCCATTTTTTCTATCATCAAGTCCGAAACAACTTCAAAAGTGCTGTCTGTCTTACGGTTCATCGGGATATCTTCAAAAAGGCCAAGCCATTCCATGGCGTCAAGGGCATAAGAATCACGATGAATTCCTAGCTCATCCGCAATTTCATCCCTCAGATGCGTTTTTTCATTCGTAATCCGGTTATTTAATTCCCTGAGCTGCCTTCTCACCATGCCGGCATAGCTCATCCCGCTCATATCAAATTTATCATTGGAGATCAGTCTGAGACGCTTGATGACACTCAGTGTTTCACACCAGCCTTTAAAGCGGAAAGTGCCCCGGTAAACCGTTAGCGCTTCCGGGATGCCATAGATATCCCTGTAGGCAAGGGAATCACGGTTTGGATATACTTCCAGAAGACCCACATCCGGAAAATCTACTGTAAATGGGTTATTGAAGAGCTCTGCAGTGGGAATTCTTACTGTCTTCCCGTGACGGAGGAACAAAGCATCATTATTACCTGCCATAACCACTCCCTTGGGGCTCCATGAGAACTTGTATTTAAACGGGTTGTCTGCTGCTTCAGGTGCAGGGAGAGCCCCGCAGATACTGTGAAATTCAAGAACAGCTCCTTCGTTTGAATGGATATGATCGATTATGCGCATAGCCGACATATGATCGACACCGGGATCGAGGCCGATCTCGTTCAGTATAATGATCCCGGCTTCCCTTGCCTTTGCATCAAGTTCACGCATTTCGGGTTTCACATAGGATGTGGTAACCATGTTTTTTTTATGCGCAATACAATGAAGGGCCACCATAACATGAAATGTATACGGAAGAATGCTTACTGTAAGATCATGGTCCCTGATGAGGGAGTCCAGGAAGGTTTCATCGGAAGCATTCCATAAAACGGCTTTTCCGGAGGGATGCCCGCTGATCATGCTGACCGCCCTATCGGGCGTGTTCGATGCAACCGTAACAGAATACCCTTTGGATAAAAGGTGCCTGATGATTGGCCGTGCTATGAGCCCGGCGCCAAGAATGAGAACTTTTTGAGACATTTTGTTTGTTTTAATATAGTACAGGCTAACATTGATTTACGAAGTTCGATTTACGATTTACGGTTCTTTTTACTTTTCACTCATTTCCTCATTGTTCATCACTCATCACAACTTAGCTATTCGCTAATCGCTATTCCCTCATGGCTCGAGCCTGTTGCCAATTGCCTGTCGCCTGTTTATTTAAGGAATTCCTCCATATATTTATATTCAGGCGTAAGCTCACCCTTATGAAGTATCAGTCCTTTTTTGATGGCACGTGGAAGGTCTAAGTCTTCGAATGGCTCATCAAAATCAGCATCGGCAATGGGTTTCACGAAATTCACAAGGGCATCGGCAAAACCGTCGGAGGAGTCTCTTGGCAATTCAGCGGGAAGGATATCCACCGCCATTACCAGCATACCTTCCCCTTTAAATCCCATTGACGCTGTCCTTTGATAAGGATCATAAAGGAATACAGGATCGGAGATCACGGTTGGGTGAAGAGTGCATTCCACCGACCCTTCAACATCGCAGCTGATATCCCCTATCACTGTGAGTTTAGGCTGGCCTTTCTGAAACTGTTTCTCAAGGTAATCCCCGGTGACCAGACGGGGGAAGCGGTTATCCCAGTATATACAGTTGATCAGCATTGACAGGTGCGGAATGTATTGTTCAAACCTGCTTCTGAAATCCTGGGGATTATGCATATATTCGTACAGGTCGAAGGGATGTCCGTGTATATTTTCATACAGGTCCTCCTCCCTGAACACCACTTTATATACCACGTTATTCGGGACCTGTTTGCGCTTATGCAGACCAAGAAGCTTTTCAGGAGAAATCTCTTTTACCGGAAGCAATCCGCAGATCTCCTGGGCACCCTGTGAAACATTGCCATATCCTGTAAACCCGATCACGAAAGGGCGGAACACCGGGTTGATCCCGTTTTCAGCTATCAATTCCCCTACATAGGATACAGCATCTTTGGCTTCCTTAAGAGAAGCATAGTTATGTGCCTGTTTAATTTTCAGAAGTTCCGTCTGGTACCCAAACTGATGGAGCCTCTGCCCAAGAGCCCAGAATGAATTGACCATCCCGGCCATCCCGGCATAACGTCCGAAAAAAATAAGCCGTTTCCCCTGCTCATCAACTACTTTCTCGTAATCGATGAGGTTGCACTTAAGCTCCATCATGCGCCTGAGCATCGGCATATTATGCTTTTGTCCCTTGATAACATGCGCGAAGAAGACATAGGTTTTTTCAGGTTCAAAGTAATGATCCGGTATCTCCTTTACCCCGAAGATCACCGAACAATCATTCATATTATCACATATTGCTGCCCCGGCGCTGATATATTCAGCATCGGTGAATATCCGTTTCGAAGACGTCTCGATAACAAAATCAAGCTTTTTCTGTTTCACAAGACGTGCAACGTGTTTTGGAGTAAGCGGGGCACGACGCTCATGTTCATACTTATCCTCGTGCCTGATGCCGATGTAGTTGCTCATAGTCCGTTTTGTTAGGGGATTCACAGCAAAATTACGAAAAACGCTCGAAACGGCAAGAGGGATGGAGGATGAACACCGGAAGACAGACAGTGTGCGATGGGCTGAGACTGACAGATGATCATCCTTGCCGGGGTTGATATCTGGTACATGGTGTTAATAAAAAACCTTTGCAGGTATGGTGGCAAGAATGTAATTTTAAAACAAAAACAAATCATGCAGCGATTAATCATTCTCTGTTTTGTAGTTTCATGCTTAACCTGCCAGGCACAAACCATACAGGATTTTTTCAACGATAAAGCCGGTGCAGTCACCTGGCTGGGAATTGATTATTTTAACGTAAAGCTTATAGGAGAATTCACACAGTTCAAGGATGCCGGCGCATATGACCAGGCAGAGATCCGCGACAAATATTTTCCTGCATGGAACAATCTTGTCCTCAATGAGGTCTCAAAATACGATTTTAAAGGCATGTTCATGCTTTCAAACCTTGTTTACGATATAAGCATGATAACAAAACTGAATGCCACTGCGGACCCTGAGAAACTAAAAGCTTACAACGAAAGCAAATTAAATTCCGATGATGTAAAAAAAATCGTTAAGCAATATGAACTGCCCGGGAAAGAGGGTCTCGGAATTGTGATCATTGCCAATGCCCTTAATAAAACGACCGAATTGGCTTCATACGTAGTTGTAGTGTTTAATATGAAGGACCGGGAAGTTTTGCTTTGTGAGCCGGTGGTTGAGAAAGCCGGAGGAATCGGAATAAGGAATTACTGGGGAGGATCGCTGTATAACCTGGTCAAGGACGGAAAGAAGAATCTTTATTGGGAATGGAAGGGGAAATATGACAAATAGCGAAAAGCGAAAAGTGAAAAGTGAAAAGCGAAAAGATGTGGCAAGCGGTTAAAAAAATTCTTAAGATTATTTTGTACATTTTCCTGGCCTTCCTTATTACTTCGACTTTCTGCGCCTTACTATATAAATTTGTTAACCCTCCGGTAACCCCGCTCATGGCCATCAGGCTTGCCGAGCAGAATTTTTCGGGCCAGGCGATGAAAATCAGGAAGGTTTGGGTTGGTCTTGACAGCATTTCCCCTTCACTTCAGCTTGCTGTGGTGGCTTCCGAAGATAACAGGTTCCTTGAGCACCATGGATTTGACATGGATGCCATCGATAAAGCCAAGGAATATAATAAAGCACATCAGGGGATGAAATTCCGCGGAGCCAGCACGATTTCTCAGCAAACGGCAAAAAACGTTTTCCTCTGGCCCCAGCGTTCCTGGCTGAGAAAGGGGCTGGAAGTTTATTTCACTTTCCTTATCGAAATGATCTGGGGAAAGAAACGGATCATGGAAGTTTACCTGAACGTGATTGAAACAGGAAAAGGGATCTATGGCGCCGAAGAGGCTGCCCTTACGTATTACAACAAACACGCAATTTCACTGTCCCGGTCTGAGGCCGCTATGCTTGCAGCGCTTCTGCCCAATCCGCAAAAGTGGGATCCCCGGTTTCCCACACCCTATCTCCGGTCCAGGCAGGACTGGATATTATGGAATATGGACAACATCGGGAAGCTGGATTATTAGAAGTTTGCAATTATCCGATATCAACCCCTTACAGTCCCGGCCCAAGGTTCCGAAGCATTCTGCAGGTGATAACGGGAGGCAGAAAACAGCCAATTTTTAGCTGAGAGTTAGTAATTTAAGTGGAAAATTGTTGTAATTTTGCACCTTAATTCTGACAGAAAAAATCCTTTTTAAAAACTATAAAACTATGGCTAAAACAGTAAAAGAAAAGAAGTATGTGTACTACTTCGGCGGCAAAAATGCCGAAGGCGATTCCGACATGAAGAATCTGCTCGGTGGCAAGGGAGCAAACCTTGCCGAAATGGTGAATATCGGACTGCCTGTTCCGGCAGGGTTCACACTCTCGACCGAAGTATGTACTGCTTACTATGACAACAAGAGAAACTACCCGAAGGAACTGAAGAAACAGGTCCTCGATGCACTTAAAAGGACGGAGAATGAAATGGGTGCTATTTTCGGAGACAAGAACAATCCATTGCTTGTTTCGGTCAGGTCCGGGGCTCGCGCTTCCATGCCCGGCATGATGGAGACCGTTCTGAACGTTGGGTTGAACGACGTCACCCGTGAAGCCCTGATCAAGAAGACAAAAAATCCGAGATTTGTTTATGATTCCCAGCGCCGGCTGATCCAGATGTATTCGGATGTGGTGATGGAGAAAGCCGCCGGTGTTGAGCCGAAGGAAGGCATGGGAGTAAGGGTTCAGCTTGAGCGTGAACTTCATAAGATGAAGGAAGCCCGCAAAGTCAAGAATGATACGGATCTCACTGCTGATGATCTGAAAAAACTTATTGAAATATATAAGAAAAAAGTTAAGGAAGTTCTTGGCCAGCCTTTCCCTGAAGATCCCATGGAACAATTGTGGGGAGCTGTCGGAGCCGTATTCCAGAGCTGGAACGGGAAGCGTGCGATCGCTTATCGCCGTTTTGAAGGCATTCCTGATTCCTGGGGAACCGCGGTCAATGTTCAGTCCATGGTGTTCGGTAATATGGGCGACACTTCTGCAACAGGTGTGGCTTTCACGCGTAACCCGGCCACTGGCGAAAAATATTTTTATGGCGAATGGCTGCCCAATGCACAGGGAGAAGATGTGGTAGCAGGTATCCGTACACCGAATCCCATCAATGAAATCGGGAAGAACGAACATACCCGCCACCTTCCTTCACTTGAAACAGCAATGAAGGTTGTTTATAAAGAGCTTGATGCTATCCAGAAGAAGCTGGAAAAACATTACCGGAACATGCTCGATATCGAATTCACCATCCAGGACGGCAAGCTGTATATGCTGCAGTGCCGTGTTGGTAAACGTAACGGACCTGCCGCTGTTAAGATGGCTCTCGACATGCATGCCGAGAAGCTGATCACCCGCGAAGAAGCAGTACTCCGTGTCGAGCCATCACAGCTTGACGAACTTCTGCACCCGGTGCTTGACCCGGCAGCAGAAAAGAAAGTGAAGCCGGTTGCCAAAGGACTGCCTGCAGGTCCCGGCGGAGCTTCAGGACAAATCGTTTTCACATCCGAAGAAGCCGTGGCATGGACAAAGAAAGGCAAGACTGTGATCCTGGTCCGTGAAGAAACCAACCCCGAAGATATTGAAGGGATGCGTTCCGCTGAAGCTATTCTTACAGCACGCGGAGGCATGACATCTCATGCAGCTCTCGTTGCCCGCGGATGGGGCAAATGCTGCATAGTCGGCGCCGGCACCCTGAAGATCGAAGCTTCGAAGAAAACCATGAAGATCGACAACATCACACTTAAAGAAGGTGATTATATTTCACTGAACGGTTCCAAGGGATATATTTATAACGGAGCAATCAATATGATCAAGGCCGCCGAGGAAAACCCCGATTTCCAGAAATTCATGAAACTCTGCGACGCAACACGTACCATGAAGGTGCGCACGAATGCCGACACACCCGACGACGCTGCTAAGGCACGTGCTTTCGGAGCAGAAGGTATCGGTCTGTTCCGTACCGAGCATATGTTCTATGGAAAGAATGCCGAGAAACCACTTTTCATCCTGCGAAAAATGATCGCTTCCAAAACTGTTGAAGAAAGACGCAAGGCTTTGAACGAGCTGTTCCCGTTTGTAAAGGAAGATATCAGGCAGACCATGGCAGCCATGGACGGATATCCTGTTACCATCCGTACTCTTGACCCTCCCCTGCACGAGTTCATCCCCCAGAATCCTGAAGGAAGGAAGCAGATTGCCGACAGCCTGAAGATCTCCATGCAGGAATTTGACAAGCGGGCCGATGCCCTTCATGAGACCAATCCAATGATGGGGCACCGCGGTGTTCGACTTGGAATCACTTATCCGGAGATCACCGAAATGCAGGTGAGAGCCATATTTGAAGCCACCGCCGAACTGATGAAAGAGAAGAAAAAACCTTTCCCCGAAATCATGATCCCCGTAACCTGCGTGGATACCGAGTTGAAAGACCAGTATGCAATCATTGAAACCGTTTATAAGGAAGTCCTTGCCAAGTTTAAGATGAAGGAAATTCCTCATATGATCGGCACCATGATCGAAATACCGAGGGCTGCCCTGACTGCAGATAAGATCGCGAATATTGCACAGTTCTTCTCATTCGGAACGAATGACCTCACCCAGATGAGTTTCGGTTTCAGCCGCGATGACATAGGGAGTTTCCTTCCCGAATACCTTGACAAGAAGGTTCTTCCCGTTGACCCCTTCAACGTTCTTGACCGCGAAGGTGTTGGCCAGCTGATGAAGATAGCTGTTGATAAAGGACGGAGTGCACGCAAGGACCTGAAGATCGGTATTTGCGGAGAGCATGGAGGAGAACCTTCCTCTGTTGAATTCTGCTACTCGCTTGGATTCAGCTATGTAAGCTGTTCACCTTTCCGCGTTCCCATTGCACGTCTTGCCGCGGCTCATGCTTATATCAAGGATATGAAGTCCCGTGCTAAAACGAAACCGGCAGCCGGGTCGGTACCCAAAACAAAGATAACCCCTGCAAAACCCGTGAAGAAGGCTTCAGGAAAAAAATAACCTTTGGACTACCAGACACTAAACGGGCCGCAAGTGAAAACCTGCGGCCCGTTGCATTATCACTTACCTGTTTCCTTCTTGCAACATGACGGGAGCTTAGCGTAAGCTGCCTTATCCTTAGCAATATTATCGGCATCATAACCAAGTTTCGAAACAGCCTTCCGAATGTCATCGGGAGTGGTCTTCGATGGGTTATAAGTTACTGTCAGGATCTTTGTATCAACATCCAGAACTGCGGTTTTCACGCCTTTCTCAAAAGCGAGGCTCTTTTCGATACGTTCCTTGCATTGATCGCATACTGCAGAGGTCTTGATCTTGATGGTAGCTTCTTTTTTATCCTGGCTGAAAGCTGCAGCCGATATCAGCATGAGTGCAAACAGCACAACACTGCTCAGAATTACATTTTTTGTTTTCATGTTTACTTTTATTTGATTATTGGGTTTGTTAATATTTTGCCATAAGCCATGAGCCATGAGCCATAAGGATTTCGCCATCTATTCGCACCAATCTTCTATTTCATTTGCGTACTCATTTCGGCTGCGCCGAACACCATTTCGCTTTTCGCTTTTCATTTTATTGTCAGCCTTATCCCCGCATATCCTGTGATCCCGACCACCGGCCCCCAGGCCATGGAAGCGTCGAAATGGGTATGATATGGTTTGAAGTATTCCACAATGGGATTGTCCTGCCTTACGTTCAGCAAATTTTCACCTCCCAGGTAAATTTCAAAGTCCTTGAATTTCCTTGTAACCTGGGCCAGGAGGTTGAACCAGACCGGTGAATCGGGTGGCAGCTGAAGCACTGCGGGCATTTTTTTCGTATCAGGGATGCGCGAAGGCCCGTTAAGCTGACCGGTAAGGTCGAACTTCCATTTCTCAAAGCGGGTGGCATACGAAAGTGTCAGCAAGGCCTTATACCGGTTTACCAGGGCTTTCTGAACAAGCCTGTTCCCTTCGGTCACTTTTACATCATTATACCTGAAAGCAGCCAGGGCAGTGAATTGCTTCACCGGCTGGAAGCTAAACTGTGCCTGCAGCACATTAGCGTAGGACTGACCTTTCAGTTTGTAAAAAAAGACCGCATTGGGCATGCTGTCCTGGTCAACCACGGTCTGCTTCACAAAACTGGTTCGATACCCGTCGAGGGTGAGCTCCGCCTTGCGTTTGAAGATATTGAAATCCCATGTAAGGCTCAGACCGAAGTTCCAGGCTGCTTCATTGGTGAGACCGGGGGCAAAATACAGCGCCCTCTGGCTGATCAGCATGGGTGAATTCTCGGCAAGTAGGTTGGGCGAACGGTATCCCTTCCCTACGGAACCGCGTAAAGCAAGTCCTTTGGACAGAGTCATTCTCAGATGAAGCCTGGGTGTAAAAAGGAATCCCCATCGGTTATTATAATCACCTCTCATCCCTGCAATCAGCGTAAATTTATCCTTTACATTGAAGGTGTATTCAAAGAATCCGCCGGCAGCCCACTCCCTCCGGTCCATTATATAAGTATATAACGAATCTTTAACAAGCGTGAATTTATCCGCATCAGTCGGGCTGACCGAATCGGGAAGGTACTGGTAGCGGTAAGCCAGCCTGGTCTGAACGTAGTTCTCTGAATAATTATCGGTGAAACCACTTGCCCCTGCAGAGATCTTATGTTTCTCTCCGTCGAACTGGGCAGTATAGATCAGGTTCGCATTGAAATTCTGCTCGTGACCATGGTAGAGGTTGATCCCGTAAAAGGCATCCTGCTGATGGTTGGTGAACGAAAGTATAAGGCCCAGGCTGGCCCGGGCTGATCCTTTAAAGAACACCCCGTTTTTCCAGAATGTTTCAAAACGGTTCGTCCTGATCCCAATCCCGTATTTCTTGGTATCATTCGTAATACCGGTTGTGTCGGTGTTCCATTTATCTTTATCAAAATCCATCTGTCCCCCGTTCCTGTCCTCATACAGGTATTTGACCCCGAGCCTCGAAACCCACTTCCCTGGATCGATAAAATCCCATCGGTTAAAAATGTTGATGTTGGTAAGTTTCGGCATGTCCATGAATCCATCACTGTTCCTGTCGAATTTATACCTGAAATCATCGGCATGCACCAGGATCAAAGTACTCAGTTTATCAGTGATCTTTATGGCGCTGCCTGCATTGGCTTCAAACCTGAGGTTGCTGTTGCCGTAGACGTTAAGGTAGAACTTCTCGGTGTTTTCGGGCTTTTTATATTCCACATTGATCTGGCCTGTGATGGATTCATATCCCTGCACTACCGATGAAGTGCCTTTGGCCACCTGTATCGACTCCATCCACGGGCCGGGTACGTAATTCAGGCCATAGGGAGTTGCCAGGCCCCTGATCAGGGGCACGTTTTCGGCCATGATCTGGCTGTAGATCCCGCTGAGTCCGAGAAGCTGTATCTGCCTCGCTCCTGAAACTGCATCGCTGTATGAAACATCCACCGAAGCATTGGTTTCGAAGCTCTCGGCCAGGTTGCAGCAGGCCGCCCTCTGCAATTCGCCAATATTAATAACAGTGGTGGACTGGGTCTTCATTTTCGATACAAACGAATTATCCTGCCTTCCCTTCACTTCGACTTCCGATAACAGTCGGTCGCCCGGCTGCATTTCAATATTCAGCCTGGCTTTGTCTTTTGGCACCGGAATGGTATCTCGCCTGTACCCGAGAAGGCTCACCACAAGTTTTGAATTCCCTCCCCTTGCCCTTTCCAGCCTGAACTTCCCGTTCTCATCCGTGACGGTGCCGGTTGTAGTCCCGGCCCAGTAAACATTGACCCCGGTAAGAGCGCCCTGCAAACCGTTGCCAGTCTTCTCAAATACGAATCCCGATATGTTCTGTGAAGAAGCAATACCGGTGAGGGAAAGCAGAAACAGAAAAAATACAGAAATTTTAATCAATGGAGTGAACCCCTGGACAAGTCCCGGACCCAAATTCCACAGAAAGCTGAGGGTAATGTAACAGTAAAAATTCAGGTAACTTTTATTCAAAATCCGATCGTTTAATGATGTTTGAATTACTTCGGATGACTAAGCGGGTAAAACACACCCTCATGGTGTATCAAGTCCCCGTCAGGGCAATTCAACGATCAAGAAACAAAGATGGAAGAACCAGCCCCGCCTTAGCTTAAACAGCTTGAAGGGCATGGAATTTTAGGCTGGTGAAAACTGATTACCCGCTGGCGGCCGGTCAGAGGCGGCCCGGTATCGCTAAAAAAGTTGGTAATCTGAAAATCGCAGGTAACCTTTGATTTCAGGTTGTAAGGCATATCACAGCAGCCTTCGGCAAATTCAGGAATGCAAAGGGCTTCAGTCTGAGCCAGTGTAGTGTGAAAAGAAGCTTTGATAAAGATGTGGATAGTCTTGCAGCAATCCGGAGAATCCAGATTTTCGTTAACTGGCAGTCCGTCAGCAGATGAAGGTGTATCATGCACATTGCAGCAGCATCCGGCAGACTGCCCGGTAAGCTCAGGAAAAAGCTTTACGCTGGTTTTATTGGTTGCTGAACAACGATGCTGCTTTGCGGAAATACCTATCGTTCCTGCCAACAGAGGAAGCAGGAGCAACAGGATAAAAGCATTTTTCAACATCGTTCTCATCCGCAGTTATAAAGATTATCTAAAGTAACAGATATTACAAAATTAATCAAATACCTCTCACGTTCGCATAAGAGGATTTGATTTATTCATTATTTTTGAGAACACAAAATGGTTTCACCCTGTTAAAATCCCGTATCATGAAGAGTTTAAAAATCGGGCTGGTTGCTGCAGCCCTTCTAAGCCTGCTTTCCTGCCAGAGGACAGCTCCTGTTAATAAAATCGATCTTTCAGGTCTCTGGAAATTCCATACAGGGGATGATATTGCCTGGTCAGTCAGTACATTTGATGATTCAAAATGGAAATCCATCAAACCCACTGATGTGTGGGAACACCAGGGTTACAAGAACCTTGACGGTTTTGCCTGGTACCGTTTCAAAGTCGTGATCCCTCACTCTCTGATAGAAAATGCTTTCATCAAAGACAGCCTGCAGATAAAACTCGGAAAGATCGATGATTATGACCAGGTTTTCCTCAACGGTGAACTGATTGGCGAGAACGGCAGGACCATTGCAGCAAAAACAAATCCCAGACCTGATTTTTTCAACGGGCCAAGCCAGTGGTACACCAGCAGGAGGTACACCCTGGCTGTCAGTGATCCGAGGATTCTATGGGATAAAGATAATGTTATATCGGTGAGGGCATACGATTCGGGAGGTTCAGGAGGTATGTTCTCAAGCCCTTTTGAAATAAGTATGATCGACCTTTCGGACCACGTTATGTTTGATTTTACACAAAGCGGTTTTACTTTTTCAGGTGACACCATGATCAGCAAGAAGTTCGAAATTTATAATATTTCACAGAAGGAAGAGTTCAGGGGTATGCTCACTGTCACGGCCAATCGTTGTGATAACGGCGGTGAGCTTTTCAAACAGGAAACCGTGCTGAACATGACGCCGGGTTTACGTACAAATTTTACTGTGGATGTTAAAAAAGATAATTCGGTCCCTGCATCCATATCATTTGTTTTCAAAGAAAATTCTTCAGGGAAGGAAGTCAGGGCTTTGCTTGACATGCCATATATCCTCACTCCCGCTCCAGGCAAGTCGCCCAGGATCAACGGAGCCAGGGTGTTCGGGGTTCGTCCCTGGTCCCCCTTCCTTTACACCATTGCTGCTACCGGGGAACCGCCGCTGACATATAGCGCTGAAGGGCTGCCCGAGGGTCTGCATCTGAATTCCGGCAACGGGATGATCAGGGGCATGCTGTCTAAAAAAGGGGACTATACCGTTAAACTGAAGGTCACAAACAATGCCGGGAGTGCCGTTCGAGATTTTACTATAAAATGCGGCGATCTGATCTCACTGACGCCGCCCCTGGGTTGGAACAGCTGGAATGTATGGGGGCTGAGTGTAAGTGATAAAAAAGTCAGACTGGCAGGCGATGCTTTTGTAAAAAGCGGGCTGATCAGTCATGGCTGGACTTATATAAATATCGATGACGGATGGGAAGATACCCATGACAAGAACGGGAGCATACTTCCGAATTCCAAATTTCCAGACATGCACGAGATGTGCAATTACCTCCATTCGCTGGGGCTTAAGGCGGGTATTTACTCATCGCCGGGCCCGAAGACCTGCGGAGGCTATGAAGGCAGCTATACCTTCGAGGAAAAAGATGCCCAGCACTATGCCGAATGGGGAATTGATTACCTGAAATATGACTGGTGTTCCTACGGTGGTATTGCACCGAATCCAACGGACCGCGAGCTGAAATTCCCTTACCAGGAGATGAGAAAATACCTGCGTAAAGTCAACAGGGATATTCATTACAGTCTTTGCCAGTATGGCATGGGCGATGTGTGGAAGTGGGGGCATGAAGTCGACGGTAACTCATGGAGGACTACGGGTGACATCGAAGACAGCTGGGAAAGCCTCTCGGGGATAGGCTTTTTCCAGGATACATGCTCCCCGTACTCTGCCCCGGGAAGGTGGAACGATCCGGATATGCTCGTTGTCGGATGGGTAGGCTGGGGACCAAGCCTGCATTATACCAGGCTTACGCCGAATGAACAATACACCCATATCAGCCTGTGGTCACTGCTTGCCGCACCTTTGCTGATAGGCTGTGATCTTACACAGCTTGATGCGTTCACACTAAACCTTCTGACAAACGACGAAGTGCTGGCAATAAACCAGGATCCGTTAGGCAAACAGGCAAGGAGGGCCATGAAAACATCCGATTACCAGATCTGGGTCAGGGATCTTGAGGACGGTTCAAAAGCAATAGGATTGTTCAATCTCACTGAGAATTCCATGCCGGTCAATGTAAACCTTGAGAACCTCGGCATAAAAGGTAAATGGATGATGCGGGACGTTTGGCCCCAGAAGGACCTCGGCCTGGTACAATCGCATTTTGAAATGAGCGTACTTCCTCACGGGGTGAGGCTTCTGGTGTTGAGAAAATCATGAAAATATGTACAATGTACCATGTACAATGTACAAATTGAATTAACTGTCGGCAAATTTAGAATTCGTACGTTGCATATGGTACATTGTACATTCTTTACCTGACCTGCCCGATGGCCCAGTTCAGTGCGTCTTTGATCATATCGAAAGGCGGCTGCTCTATGAAACCGTTATCAGTCAATGAACGGGTGAGAGAACGCGAATGTTCAATGTCTTTTGTTGCTTTTTCGAATGCTTCTTCGCGGGTCATCGTCATACGTGCAACACCATCTGCGATGGCCTGCATTGCCACATCAGCTGCTTCATGAGGGAATACTCCGGCTTCTTCCATGTTTGGCACAATATTCTCGGGATCAATTCCCCTGCGTTCGGCATAATCGGCAAGGGAATGCGCTGCCCTGATAGCCATGTTGTCGGTAATTTTACGTGCTCTTACAAGCAATGCGCCTTTTAAAATTCCCGGGAAACCGATGGAATTATTTACCTGGTTGGGAAAGTCACCCCGCCCGGTTGCTACAATAAATGCGCCTTCTTCCTTGGCAGCATAGGGATAGATCTCGGGAACAGGGTTGGCACAGCAAAATACAACCGACCTGGATGCCATACTCCTAATCCATGGCCTCTTGATAACATCCGGACCCGGGGTAGAAAGGGAAATCAGAACATCGGCATTTTTCATCGCCTCGTCCATGGTTGCGACCTTGCCCGGATTGGTAGACATGCATAGCTCCCATTTGCGATAGAAACGTTTATCACATTCGCAATCCTTTCGGCCGGCATGAAGTGATCCTTTTGTATCGAATAAAATCATTTTTGCCGGATCCGCACCGTCGGAGATCAATAAGCGGGCAATCGTGGTGTTAGAGGCTCCGGCTCCGTTAAGGACTATCCTCACATCGCCGATTTTTTTACCGGCAAGTTTAAGTGCATTAATTACACCGGCGAGCGTGACACAGGCAGTGCCCTGCGCATCGTCGTGCCATACAGGGATATCGCATTCTTCCCTCAGAACATCCAGCACCCTGTAACAGTTAGGCTGGGAAATATCTTCGAGATTTACAGCGCCGAAGCTGTGCTGTACCATTTTTACAAACTGGATGATCCGTTCAGGATCATTCTTTCCGTTTTCATCTTTGCTATCAACACACAGGGCAACTCCATCCACACCACCCAAATACTTCATCAGGAAGGCCTTGCCTTCCATAACTCCCAATCCGCCCGAGGGAGTACAGTCACCGTCGCCAAGCACCCTTGTCGAATCACTTACAACTGCCACCAGGTTACCACGGTTGGTCAGTTCAAAAGAACTGTCGTTGCGATCCCTTATATCAGTCGATACAATGGACACGCCGGGCGTATACCAAACATTAAACCAGTTAAAACCGGGAACCGGAGCTTTAGGGACGGTCTGAATCTTGCCTGAGTAAAATTTATGAGCCTGTTCTGCAAGCTTTTTTAAAAACAAGGTCTTGCCTTTGGCTATTTGTTCCTGAGAGAAATTCTCTGGAAATACTTCGTTTAAATTACCGAGGTTCTGATTGATCTCTTTCATAAAAATGTTTTTTGTAAAAATAAATAATTATTTGTGTACCTTTGGCGATTAATTAATTAAAATTTGTTTTTATGTCTACAGGTAAAGTTAAATTCTTCAATGAAAGAAAAGGTTTCGGATTCATCGTTGATGATTCTAACCAGCAGGAAATTTTCGTACACGTCAGTGGTCTGATCGATAAGATCAAACAAGATGATGTTGTTTCTTTTGATGTCACAGAAGATAAAAGAGGGAAAAAAGCAATCAATGTAAAAAGGGGATAATCCGCATTTACTTTGAATGCATAAAAAAAGGCTGTCATGCACGACGGCCTTTTTTATTTTATTTCAGATGGTTCTCCTATTTATTCAGCATGACCGGCATCACCAGCATAAGAATATCTTCGTCCTTGTTTTCAATATTGGCAGGCAGCAGCAGCCCGGCTTTGTTGGGAGTGGACATTTCCATTCTTACTTCACCGGCATCGATATTCCCGAGCATTTCCATCAGGAATTTTGAATTGAAGCCGATCTCAAGATCTTCTCCGTCGTAAGCACAGGTTAACCTCTCTTTACCTTCATTTGAAAAATCAACATCTTCGGCAGTAAGAAGAAGTTCTTTTCCAGTGATTTTAAACCTGACCTGGTGGGTCGACTGGTTGGCGAAAATGGATACACGTCTGATCGAGTTAAGTAATGAAATCCTGTCGATCACCATATGGTTGGGGTTTTCCTTGGGGATCACCGCTTCATAATTCGGATATTTCCCGTCGATAAGACGGCAGATCAGGCTTACGTTCATAAAGGAGAAGAAGGCATTGGTGCGGTTGTACTCCACGTTAACTTCTGTATCCTGGGCTGTAAGAATATTCTTAAGAAGGTTTAGTGGTTTTTTAGGCAGGATGAATGTGGCTGAGTTTTCTGCTTTGAAATCCAGGCGGGTGTACCGTACGAGTTTATGGGCATCGGTGGCTACAAAAGTGATGTCATCGGGTGAAAGCTGGCAGAACACGCCCGAAAGAACAAGCCGTAGTTCATCGTTGCCCGTTGCAAAAATGGTTTTGGTAATGGCTTTGGAAAGCACTCCAGAAGGAAGAGTGATGGAAGTCGGTTCTTCAAGCGGGGGTGTATGGGGATACTCATCGCTTTTGTGCCCGCTCATTTTAAATTTACCTTCACCGGCCGAAATTTCAATCAGCAGGGTCCCAAGGTCAATTGTGAATGAAACCGGCACATCGGGAAGTGTTTTCAGTGTATCGACAAGGATCTTGGCAGGTATAGCCAGCGATCCGTCAGCCTCCGATTTATCGGGTTTCACAGTTACGCTCATGGTGGTTTCCAGGTCGGATGTAGTGATTGTAAGCAGGTCGTCCTTAAGGTCAAATAAAAAATCATCAAGAATGGGCAGAGTGTTATTGCTGTTGATCACGCCAATGATTGCCTGCAGATTTTTTAACAACAGGGAACTGGAAATGATGAATTTCATAGTATTTTAATTTTGGATGAATAAGGGTGTAAATATACTGTATTTAATTTTTTACAGCAAGATGGCTGGTAATCAAGATTTCATTTTTTATCACCACCCCTGAAATTGAATTTTTTCTCCTCTCCTTTCGTTAGTCTGCTGATATTTGTGCGATGCGTAAACAATACGAAGACCGCAACGAAAACCGACAGGATGACGAGTCCCGGATGTCGTTCACCCAGAAAAAGTACCACTATGAAAGGAAAGGCCGAGGCCGCAATGCAGGACGAAAGGGAGACATAACGCGAGACAGCCAGCACAATAATAAAAATCCCCAGAACGATGAGTAATGCCCATGGGAAAAGTGCAATACCAACCCCGGCCATTGTCCCTACACCTTTCCCTCCACGGAAACCGGCAAATACCGGAAAAACATGGCCAAGCCCGGCGGCTACCGCTGCGCCTATCCTGATATAGATGATCTGGTCGGGCGACATACCGTGGTATGGAAACAGGATGGTGATGTAAACAGCAAGCCATCCCTTGAAGACATCAAATAGCATCACAGGAACGCCGGCTTTATATCCAAGTACCCGAATCACATTCGTAGCCCCGGCATTCCCACTTCCGTGCTGCCGGATATCAATACCGTAAAACACTTTCCCAACCCATACGGCAGAGGGAATGGAACCGAGGAGATATGCAAGAAGAATCTGTAATATGACAAGGATCATAACGGCAAAGTTAATTATTCATCTGTTTTCTCAAATTTTCTCAGGAAATCTCTCTTCTTTCTTTCCGTTGAAATTGTGTAGCTGAAGCCTCTGGCTTTTTTACTGGCTTTGTTCTGCTCGGTTTTTGATTTACGCGCGTTGATTATGAGATCGTTGTATGCAAGATTTGATGAAAGGGACTGAAGTATATTGTTCCTGTAATTGAAAAAATACCAGTCCTGGCCTGAAAGCTGAAGGTAAATGCTGAACTCATCCCCGTTCCTTTTCTTCGTGAATTCCATCATTCCGGTAACATACCTGTATACCTGCGTTTTACCGATTGTCGCGATGCCGATAGGTCCCGACGAAAGCCATGATTTTGAGGTAGTATCCCAATGCATGTTGATATCTCCGAAAAAGATAGTCCTTTCAAGCTGATCGGGGAACTTGCGCAGCCTGCCGGTAAGGGAAAGTTCATTTTTGAACCGTTCCATTTCCTTTGGGTCTAAAATAAGCTGCAGGGCTTCATTGAAGGGTGTCTTGTCGATGGTCATCCCGGTCAGGTTGGAGCTTGTAAGCTCCGAACAGAATTTTTGCATTGCTTCGTCAGAAAAAGGAAAATCCATGGCCAAAGCCATATGTGCATTGGTTGAATCGTTGATCATGTAATGGTCCATGGTACCATAGGCCTCAAGGTCAAGCGGGCCGCCGTTAACTCCCAGGGTCAGCCTGCCGTCACCCCTCATCCTGCAAAGAGTTTGATTGAGAGAAATAAAATTGCCAGGCAGGGAAAGGTCCCTGAGTTTGGCAGTATCGGCAATCCTGAATTCGGTTGTCGGGACATTATACGTCATCATCCCTGAAGCAACGGCCATGGACGAATCACTGAAACTCTTCCTCCCGGTGAAAAATGCAGGGTAGATGTCAGCTTCAGAAGTCGAAAACTGCAAGGCAAGCGACATCTTTTCACTGATCATATTCACAGGCGGAGAGTCGATCGGGATCATGATCTTCTGGGGGTTGATGTTTGTATTGAACTTGATCCATTCCGTTTTGATTGTATGTAAACATTCTGAAACCGGTCTGAATCCCCCTTTGAAATTCAGCTCCTTCCTGCCGGCATTAACTGTGACTTCCCCCCTGAACTGGAATTCGGGGCTGAGGTTAAAGAAAGACGAGTCGGAGACTAAACCGTTCGCCACAGTCTGACCGCTGGAATCCACCCTGATACTCTGGAATTCTATTTTTTCCCGTTTCCCGTCACGGTCAATATAATCCAGCATTCCCTTTCCAGTATATACTTTTCGGGAGGCAAGCGACACTTCAGACTGATAGAACTGATGGTATTTTGATTTTGTGTTTGCAATGATAATGGCATGTTTCAACGTTGGAATCTGAGCATCCCTTAAGATACTCACCTTTCCCGAATCGGGAAAAACGGCAGCATCAGCGACTTTGATGATCCTGACATCCTCGGCATTGATGACATTCGTCCTCAGGTTATACCTGGCCCTGGCCGCAAAAAATTTCAGTGAATCCTGCAATGGGTGGACCGAAATGAATTCGGACCCTGTGTAGCCGGTATTGATCAGTTGCTCAAGGTTCAGGGAATCGGGGATGGATTTACTGCTCCGCTCGTTCGACAGCGTGATCTCCTCGTAGTCAATGAGCCAGTCGAAACGGTCCATGGAACAAACATACTTGTTCAACGGGAATTCAACTTTTGAGATCCCCACATTGGAACGGAATTCTCCCCTGCGTTTGTCGAAATCGAAATGGGTCTGGTAATTCCTGGTCGAAATGGTCAGATCGTTCAGGTCATAGGATTTGATCCTGAAATTAGCGATAAGGGCATCAAAAGTCCTTCGTTTGAATCTGAAGCCCTTGGAATCCATTTCCGCATCCTTGATCTTCACCGTTCCATTCCCGCTGAGCAGGGCCGGGGTTAGCGCAAGCGTGCCGCCAAAGGTCGACTGATCGTTGTACATATGCATATCCTTCTTTATCGTACCAACGACCATTGAATCCCTGTATGGCATCCAGAACTGGTTCACCGTATCGGCCTGAACCGAAGGATATTCCACATCGGCAAGCTGCTCTGTCATCTGGAATTTTTTTACAATAGCACGCAGTGAATCCGGCAGGAAGAGAAAAGAACCCGAATTCGAGGTTGAATTCAGGTATAGCAGCGTACCGTCACCCCTTAACCCCTGCTCGCTCAGATCAATTTTGGTGATAAAGGTCCCCTTGCCTCCATAGACAGGCAAGCCGCCCGGCTCTGTATTCTTTTCAAAGCCAAGGGAATAATCCGGTCGTACCTTCAGCGGCTGGATTATTTTCGGGAATATTCCTGCAGATGTCAACGCCCCGCCGAAATTCAGGCTGTCGGTATGCACTACGTCCATGCTCCGGATGGTAAAGGGATCCACGTCAAAGTAAAACTTATCCCTCGAATAAACCCCTCTCTGTATATACCTTTTGTCGTAATATACCTGTGCTGTGTCTTTATTATGAAAGATCGGATATTCCTTCAGGGCTTTGAGACCTGCTTTATTATCAGGCCTGTCGATCTCAAGATCACCGCTGAGGTGTCGGATCGCTGTTTTTACTTTCACCAGTGGAAACCTTCCTGACTTGGGGTCCCATGTTTTGCTCAGGACGTAAAACACCATGGAATCCACGTTGGGCAGGTTAAGCTTGAATTTATTATACTCGAATGAGCAGTCTTTCCCGTAAAAATCAAAGAGCCCGGCTTCGATCTTCCCATGAAAAAGCACGTCCATATCCTTCTTTACGAGAAGTTCTTCTCCTTTGGGATAAATGGCCACATGCTGGGAGTCACTGATAAAGACATTTTTTACACCCTGGATCTTCAGGTCGAAATTATTCAGGTCCAGAATCGCATTGCTCGCATTGGAAACATTGGAGTTAAAGTAGATCCCATCATAGTCGGTCTTGCCATCCCTGGCCTTGACATAGTTGAAGAGTTTATCCTTTACCATAGCGACCTTATCCTCATAGTCATAAACAAGGAACCCCCGGTTTGCCAGGTTCAGAAGATGCACTTCCACCTGTTCCCGGGGTTTCGCCATATAACGGGTAAGGTCTTCCAGGCTGATTTGCCTTGACTTGATTTTATCACTAAAATTCCTGATGATATTCAGGATGTTGATTTCGTCTATCCCCTGCAGACGGTCGTAACGGTCCCTGGAATAATAGTTGGTCGATTCGAAAATGGCGCGGCTCTCCCTGTTTGGGCCTTTCATCATCTCAAAGTTGAGCTTTGGCTGGTTGATAACCCATTTGAGCTGTTCACAATAGATCTCTATTTTATGCCAGGAATCAAACCATGGTGTTATGGATTTCATCTGTTCATCCTTCGTAAAGGTAAGTTCCCTGCCTCCGTCAAGATATTTCATTTCAAGCCCGGGATGGTAGATTGAATCCGCTTCATGATAAATTGAAATGGAAGCAGAGGCAGCATTGATCCTGTCGGGATGGATTATAAAAACAGGCGCTTTGATAAGCATAAACTCCTCATCCCCTTTTTTAACCACGATCCTGGCATCCCGTTTGTGTTCACCTGAACCCAGGACCCTCGATCCCTCCATTGCAAAACCTCCCAGGTAATCCATATTGTTGAACAGGTTCTTTATGCTGATCTCCTTATCGTATGAATAAAAGCGGGGGTAAGATGCTCTTTCAGTATCCACATCTACCAGCACTTTATCGGTTAGTCTGCCCATGAGAGGTGAGGAGAAATACTTTTTATTGTACAGACGTACCGAGTCGGCAGTCAGTTTCGAATATCTGACCTGCATCTGGTAGTGGTCCAGTTCAGCAAATACCTTATCGGGGCCGATACCAACCCTTTGCCAGTCGACCCTGCCTTCATGCCCCACCCATCGCAGCGATAGTGGGAAATAAGTCCCCAAGGTTCCAAAAATGACCATGGAATCCTTGTTAACGTGACAGATGAGATTGGCTTTTGCAAATTCGATTACAGGCACCGAATCAAGCTTCATGCTGAAGATAGCAGGTGTTATCTTCCATTGAGTGGACTGAGATTTGTAGATCATTCCTTCACCAAACAGTGTAGTAGTGATATCCAGGAAACTGCTGAAGTTCCTGGAACTTTTTTCGGAGATCAGTTTTTTAAGGATGGCTGACCAGTTGGTGAACAAACCTACCGGCTGATGGGTATCAATAAAAACGTTAAGCGATTGTATATAATTGAAGAAATCGGGAAAGACGCGGAGTTTCTTTTTCAGCATCTCGTTGCACAGTGTATAAATCAGTTTCTTAGTGGCAGGGTCGAACGATTCCTGGTTCCAGTTCCTGACAAAATCTGTCATGACCGGCTGCACCAGCTTCTTGTCATTGTCGGAAAGCCCGAACAGCAAGCCGTTAAGTTCTCCAATAAACTTAGTAGAATCTCCTGAGAAACTGGTTGTGCGCTGGTTCTGTGACTGCCCCTGCATTACAGTCAGGGACATCATTGAACAGAAAAGGAGAAGAAACAATAGTTTGAATCTCAGCATTTTTTAAACCTTACTGCCACCCAGTGATTCAGGGTAAGCAGGGATAACAGATCCATTCCCAGGGCCTTTGTTTGTTCACCGATGGATTTCAGGTCCTCTTCATAAAATCCACTCAGGATCAGTTCCCCTTTTTCATCAAGGAATTTATAATATGCCGGGATATCCCTCATTAATACGTTCCTGTTGATATTTGCAAAAATAAACCCGTATTTCCCGGCCGGGATACAGGAAACATCACCCTGAATAACGTTTATTCCCCTGACATTATTTCTGACGGCATTTTCCTTTGCATTGAGAAATGCCCATTCATCATTATCTATTGCCACCACCAGTTTTGCGCCCAGTTTTGCCGCAAGTATTGACAGAACGCCGGTACCCGTTCCCATATCAAGCACCTGGCTGTCTGCGATTCCAAGTTTCAGCAAAGTCTCTATCATCAATCGTGTGGTTTCGTGATGAGCGGTCCCGAATGACATTTTAGGCTCTATCAGCAGGTCGATCAGTGCTTCAGGATCCGGTTCGTGAAATGGTGCACGGATATAGCAGATACCGATCCTGACCGGCTGATAAGATGATTCCCAAACCTCATTCCAGTTCCGTGAAGCGATCTTTTCAACTTTATAAGTAAAGCGATAATCTGCAGATTTCTGTTCAAGAAAATTGGCTACCGGCATGATATCGAACGAATCAAGAGGGATATAAGCGAAGAATGTTCCCCCGCTTTCTTCCGTAAAACTCTCAAAACCAAGTTCGCACATTTGGGCAGTCAGGATACCGGCAAATTCTGCGGAGATCCCTTGAATATTGACTTCTACGTATTCCATCAGAATGAATCGACGATGCCGAGAAAATCCTCTGCCTTAAGGGATGCTCCTCCTATAAGGCCCCCGTCCACATCGGGATTGCTGAACAATTCAGCGGCATTCTTTGCATTGCAACTGCCTCCGTATAGAATTGTGATCTCTTCTGACAATTTTTTACTGTATTTCTTAGCAATCAATCCACGTATGAAAGCGTGCATTTCCTGGGCCTGGGCCGGAGTTGCGTTTACCCCTGTTCCTATTGCCCATACCGGTTCGTAAGCAATTACAACCTTTTCTACATGTTCTTTTTTCAGATGAAAAAGCGATTCTTTGAGTTGCTTCTCAACCACCACGAAATGGTTTTTGGAGTTGCGTTCGTCAAGTAATTCACCGCAGCAGAAAATGGGGATGATGTTAAACTTCAGCAGGGCATCAAGCTTGCGCGCCAGGAATTCATTACTCTCACCGAAGTACTTTCTCCTCTCCGAGTGGCCGATGATGCAATATTCCACCTCCATTGATTCCAGCATGGCAGGGCTGACTTCTCCTGTAAATGCCCCGCTGTCAGCGGGAAAAACATTCTGGGCGCCAACCGAGAAATTAGATAAACAGGCAATATCAGTGGCAAGCTCCAGGTAAGGGAACGGGGGGCACAGAACCACCACGGTATTCTTCAATTTGCGGGTTTCAAGCTCTTCTGCAACACGTGCTACAAGCTTTTCAGCCTCCAGGAAGGTCATATTCATTTTCCAGTTCCCGGCAACGATTTTTTTTCTCATTTGTATGTTTTTTATTTTATTCTTATCCGTGGATCAATCAGTCCGTACATAATATCTGCAAAGATATTAATCAGGATAAGAATAACTGAAATGAATAAAACTGCTCCCATGATCACAGGGAAGTCATATTTGTCAAGAGCGTTCACAATTACAAGTCCTATCCCTTTCCAGTCAAAGATATATTCAACGAACACCGCTCCTGCAAGGAGTGAGGCAAGCCAGCCGGTTGCAGCAGTAATAACAGGATTCATGGCATTTTTCAGCGCATGTTTGAAAATGATCTTACGGGGGCTGAGGCCTTTTGCCCTGGCTGTACGGATATAATCCTGAGAGAGCACCTCCAGCAGGGAATTACGAGTAAGTTCCACTATGATGGCCAGGGGCCTGATGCCAAGAGTGAAGGCCGGGAGTATCAGGTTTTTAAGGTCAAGGTACTCTCCTCTTCCCATATCATCAACAGAAAACAGGCTTCCGGTCATATTCAGATGAGTTACATGAGCCAGAACAAAGGCAAAGATCCAGGCATTCAGGATAGCCGCAAAAAAAGAAGGCAGGGACATGCCCAACACTGAAAATATCACTGTAATCCGGTCAATAAAAGAATTTTTATTAAGAGCGCAAACGATTCCCAATGCTATGCCGGCGATCAGGGCAAAAGTCATGGCCACGATGGCCAGGATGAAAGTGTTGATAAAGCTTTCGGTGAGGAGTTCCGAGACATTCCTTCTTGTTTGGTAACTCTGACGCAGGCAAGGGTATTTCACTACCAGCATCAATTGCTGATATTTAAGTGCGAACACGGGGACCCCGTATTTAGCAGTATCGTAATTAAAACTGTTACCCGCCCGGCCTGTCACATGGAATGATACCGGGCTCAGGTCATTCAGGTAAGACGCGAACTGAATATACAAGGGCTTATCGGTTCCAAGCTCTTTTTTAACTGCTGCTACCGAAGCGCTGTCGGCCCTCTGCCCCAGCATCATCCGGGCAGGATCTCCCGGAAGGATATTGAACAGGAAAAAAATCACAACGACCACCCCCAGAAGGACAAGGATACCGTAGCCAAGCTTTTGAAAAATAAACTTTATCATTTGAGATATTTCTCCGAGACTTCGTCCCAGCCGGGAAAATCCCTGAAAGCCCATTTGTTTATCACGACTCCGTCCTTCAGCAATATCAGACCAGGATTGGACCTGACCATGGTTTTCAGTACCACGTCATCGGCATTGAAAAAATCAAAAGAAGTGCCGTGAATCAGGCGGAATTTCATGATCTCATCAGGCATTGCAGTGGTTAAACATATAAATGCCCTGCCGTTAGCCAGTGCTTTTTTATAGAACGGAAGAATACTCAGGAAAGCATCTTTATTCGTTTCTTTCAAATTATAGGCCACAAGGATGAATTGGTAATCGGGGTTGTGCATTATCGAAGCGGTCACATCACGCCCGTGCATGTCTTCTACAAGCAGGGTGGCTGCTTTGCCGTCGCTGGGATCTTCCACTCTCTGGCTGTCGAACACCCACTGTGACATCCAAACAGTATCGTTCCATGGATAATTTGATGCGAGGTATTCTTTCTTTTCCCCTGTTTTTTTATTCCTGTAAGTCACGTAAAATTTTACCGGGAGTGTCTCGGTTTTATTCACCTTATTCCCCTTTCTCCAGGCCATGAAATCGATGAGAGGAAGATGTCTTGCACTGTAAACCGACATCCAGGTGAAGGCACCGGCAATGATAATCAGCAGAATAATATCGAAATGCACGGGCAGCGCAGAGCGGTATTTCTTCCTCCAGATAAAAACAGGCACCACAAAAAGCAACAGCACCAGGTTTTTTATGAAAGTCTGCATGTTCGTAAGTTTGATGGCATCCCCAAAACAGCCGCAGTCGGGAACAAGGTTCCAGATAGCATCGATAAAGGTGAGCACCGTAAAATAAGTCATTACGAGAATCAGCAGCCATGCTGTCTTTTTGATCCAAAGGTTCAGCAAAAGGCTAATACCAATGGAGAATTCAAGTGTACAAAGCACGATCGCGATAAACGTCGCAAACTGGACCGCCCAAGGAAATCCGAAAGCGATAAAATAATCCTCGATACGGAAGACGGTCCCCATGGGATCCACTCCCTTGACGAAACCGCTGAAAACAAATACCAGTCCAATGAGTACGCGGAAGATGTTTCTAAGAATTTTCATATTCCAATCTTATCAGGGCAAAAATAGCGTAGTTAATAATATCATAATAATTGGCATCCAGGCCTTCCGAAATGTATGTTTTACCTTTATTATCCTCGATCTGCTTGATCCTCAGGAGCTTCATCAGAATGATATCGGTGAAGGAACTGATCCTCATATTCCTCCATGCCTCCCCATAGTCATGATTCTTGTTAAGCATAAGATCCCGGGCTGCATATATATATTTGTTGTAAAGCCGTTCGCCTTCTCCGGGCTTCAGTTCCGGATTTTCACAAGTACCCAGCTCAAGTTGCACCAGGGCCATCACCGAATAATTTACGATACCGATGTATTCAGGCTTTATGCCCTCATCGATCTTTTGAATGCCTTTGTCGTCAATGCTGCGGATCCTCAGAGCTTTGATATAGATCTGGTCGGTGAGGGCAGTACTGCGCAGGATGCGCCATGCCGTACCGTAGTCCTTCATCTTGGTAAGAAATATTTCCCTGCAAAGGTTTATGATATGTTCAAATTCCTTTTCTGTATTATGATTTATATTCATGTGTATGCTGATGAGATAATCCCAGGTCCCCTGCGGATCCCGGCTGTGGTAACAGCATCCGGGTTCATGCAGCAGGTTTAGGTGGACTAAATTACAAAAAAAATTGCAAAACGGATGAAAATTGTGTTGAAGCATTCAATTCATTAGAGGTGCTGAGAACTCGATTTGATTTACGAATGGACGATTTTCAATTTCAGATTGAGTTTAACGATTTATGATTTTAAGATTTTATTCGTAAATCGTCAATCTCAAAATTCAATCGTAAATCCAAGATCGTCCAATCGTAATAATTACTTATCTCTCATGATTCACAGGTTGCAGCTCAGGGTTTATGGTTTAACAATTTGCAAACTTTGGACACATCGGTCGTTTGAACTCTTACAAACAGCAAACCATGATAGCCGGTGGCTATGCTGACCTCGGTCTCAGAACCTGTAAAACTGATTTCATTTACCGCAACGCCATCCTCAGTAAACACTTTAACAGAGCGTATAGGACTCCCGCATCGAATATTAAATAGTCCCGCCGAAGGGTTTGGCCATATCGTGACCCCACTGCACCCTGGCTCGGAAATCCCATAGCTCTTTCCCTGTTGTCTCACTGTAAAGCCTAAAACCTGCCCGTCATACGAATGCAATTCAAAAGCATTGATGAGTTCATAATCATTGGTATTGGCAAGGGTAGCGGTAAATACCACATAGCCGTTTCCTTTACCGCTGAGACGGCTTACGCTGAGGAAATCGGGTATATAACCCTGTATAGTCCAGTTTGTGTCACATTCGATATACAAGCTGTCACGGCTCCCAAGCAATGGCATCAGCACGACTGAATCAACGGTCAGGTGAAAAGTATGGATATCGCTCCAGGCACGCTTCCACACTCCCACATCGGTGGTCCCGACGAATACATTATGATCGCCAATAAATATCGACGGCCCGCCGAAAAAATACGGGCCTTTGACATCCGAAAAACTGCTTCCCTGGTTCTTTGAATAATAAATGCCATTATTGCTCATGATGAACACTGTATCCCCTTTTACAGCAATGCCTCCCACAGCCCCCACCCAGGGATTCTCGATCTTCTCCCAGCTTGCTCCATGGGTATACGAACGGTAAAAACCGTCGTAAGTACCCGCGAACATGCAGCCTGCATCCCCAGCCAAAGCCATAATGCAGGTGTTTGTGATTCCGTTGTTCATCGGCTGCCAGGGTTTTGCCCCGCTCATCCCCCTTCTCATAATGCCTTGATCGCAAGTTCCTGCCCAGATGTCGGTATCGGCTATGGTTTTTAACAATTGTACGTCTGTGGATGGCATTCCATCGGTGAACGGATAGAAGTGCATATCGCTGAGGTTTGCCCTGGAAACCCCCGAAATACCGTTTCCGCCTCCGGTGGCATAAACCCATCCCCCGGCTGTAGTTACGGCATAAACATACATACTGGGCAATCCCAAAGTATCCCTGACCCAATTGTTTCCCAGGTCGGAGGAATAGTATATATGATCCTCAGTTCCGGCAAAATACGTTGACCCGGCGAAAGCAAGATCGTGGAGTTCAAGCAGTATATGGTCATAGCGGTTGAGGCCGTTGCTTATCTCAGTCCAGTGGTCACCGTCGTTAGTGGTATACCAGAAACCGTTTGGATTCCCTCCGGCTATCATCCGCCCACCGTTTGTCCGTAAAAAACAATTTGTGCCTATCAAGCCGGTATTTCTTCCTGACCAGCTTGCTCCTCCATCACCGGAAACATATACGCCACCGCAAACCCCTGCAAATATGAGGCTCCCCACAGAAGCCAGGGAATGCACTCTCCAGAAATCAAGGCCGTTGACTATCCTGGTCCAGTTGATGTTGGCCGAGAGCCCCGATGAAAAAATCCCATTCCAGCAGCCGGCGAATATTTTTCCACCAGCGACCAGCAATGTATTCGCATCCACAGCTTCCCCCGATTGTATCAGCGACCAGGTCGATCCATTGTCTTCCGATACCCGCACTCCCTGGTGACCTCCGGCGAAGACAGATGTACCTGAGAATGCCATGGAGTTGAAACCGTCTCCTGCCAGGACCGGGGCCCAGGCCCCTCCCTGTAAGCGATACAGCCCGTCGTTCGTCGCAGCCCAGATCGCACCCGCACCAAAAAACAGGTTGTTTATAGTATTCCCCTGAAGACCTGCAATGACCCAGTTCGAATCGCCCAGGTTTGCCTTGAAAACCCCCAGTCCTCCGCTTCCACCTATATAAATATCCGATCCGCTTATCGCTACCGAGCCCCCACTGGAAGAAGGAATGGGTATCGTTTGCCAGCTGAGCCCGTAATCAGAGGATTTATGGAGGGCATTGTCCCCGCAACCATAGATCACTGTTCCCGCTACTGCAAAACCGCCAACCCCCATCGCCACATTAACCCCGTAAGCAGTAGGCGTCCAGTTGTTCCCAAAGTCGTTTGAATAAAATGTACCACTGTACATCGTCGCTGCAAACACCGTTGAACCAAGCACACCCAGGTTCATCACATCACTCCCGGCGATCCCGGAAGTCTGCACCCATTGTGCTTTGCCCAAACCGCATAACAGAATCATTGCCGCTATAACCAAAAATCGTTTCATACATAGCGAAATTAAATTATAAAGGTAAGAATTCCTGCAGTACATGTCAAGAGCATGAAGCCTAAACCGCGAGTAAATAACCGTATCGAATCATCACTCATCACTCATCACTACTTTTACTACCTTTGCAAAAAACATGGCCAGTCTCAACTGCAACGGTAAATCCCTTGATTTGTCTGCTCCCGCTGTCGTGGGAATTCTGAACCTGACGGTTGATTCGTTTTTCGACGGGGGAAGTTACATTACCATCGACAGTCAGTTACAGAGGACAAGGGAAATGCTGGCCGAGGGAGCAGAAATCATCGACCTGGGCGCTGTTTCAACCAGGCCGGGGTCTGTCGCAGTTTCCCAGGATGAAGAGCTTGAAAGACTTATTCCATCGATAAGGGCAATAAGAAAAAACTTTCCTTCGGCCATTTTATCTGTGGATACTTTCAGGTCGGAAGTGGCCAGGGCGGCGGTGGCAGAAGGCGCAGACATGATCAACGATATTTACGGGGGAAGGTATGAAGCAGGGATGATAGTAACTGTGGCCTCCCTCAAAGTGCCTTACGTCATCATGCATATGAAAGGTACGCCCGGGAACATGCAGGATAATCCCACCTACTCGGATATCATCGCCGAACTGACTTATTTTTTTGAGAAACAGCTGGCTGAAGCCAGGTCCAAAGGGATTCACGATATCATCATTGATCCCGGCTTCGGTTTCGGAAAGAATGTTGAACACAATTACCGCATACTTTCAGATCTTGAATCTTTCAAGTCGCTGCACGTGCCTGTAATGGTCGGCCTTTCAAGAAAAACGATGATCTATAAAGTACTGGGCACTGATGCTGCACATGCCCTTAACGGAACCAGCGTTTTACAGACTATAGCCCTGATGAAAGGGGCCTGCCTGCTCAGGTCACACGACGTGAAAGAAGCAGTGGAAGCGGTAAAGCTGGTTGAAACTTTGAAAAAGCATCACAATAACGGTAAAAACAGTGTGTAATGTTCCATTTATTAACTATTGACGGATTGTTTAACTTCAGGATCGCCGACCTTGTCGACATCGTTGTTTTTGCCATTTTGCTGTACGAGGTGTACAACCTTGTGAAAGGGACCGCTGCCATCAGGATTTTTATCGGCATAATTGCCGTATATCTTGTATGGAAAGTAGTCAAGGCTTTCCAGATGCAGCTTCTGACCGAGATCCTGGGGCAGTTCATCAGCGTGGGGGTCATTGCCCTGATCGTTGTGTTCCAGCCTGAGATCAGGCAGTTTCTGCTTATGCTGGGAAACACACGTATTATGCAGAACCGTAACCGCAGGTTCTTTTTCTGGAAGTTCAAGGTTCAGCATTCCTTTGTCTCCTGCATCGATGCGGTGGTCATGGCCTGCCAGAAGATGGCGGAAACAAAGACCGGAGCCCTGATCATCATAGCACGTGAAAGCCAACTCAGTACCTTTGTCGAAACCGGCCAGGAAATTGATTCAAGGGTATCGGAACTGATACTTGAAACCATTTTTTTCAAGAACGGTCCCCTTCACGACGGGGCTGTGATAATAAGCGGGGATTCCATCAGGGCGGCAAGATGCATTCTCCCCGTTTCAAAACAAAGTTCGATCCCCTCCTGGTATGGGCTGAGGCACAGGGCTGCAATAGGCCTTACAGAAAAATCCGATGCCATTGCAATTGTAATATCCGAAGAAAGGGGAACGATTTCCTACAGCACCGACGGGAAGTTGATGGAACGTGTTAGTCCCGCAGAATTGTCCGAATACCTGGAGAATACGTTTGCCAGGTAATGCTTATTTTTTCCTTTTGCCTGCTTTTTTCAGTGAATCTGCCCGCATCGCGCTGTCAGCCTTTTGCTTCTTTTCAAATTCCCTTACCATCTGGTCGGGGGTCTTGCCAAGGTTATTCAAGGCCATCTGGGCATCATCCGCAAAATCATGATGGGGATATTTTTCTATGAAAAGGATGTATAATTCCTGAGCTTTATCGAGGTTTCTTAACAGGTTCTCATAAATATAGGCAGTAAAAAACAGGCACATGGCTGATTTAACGTCGTTAGGGTAGGTGGCCCTGTACAGATCGAACATCTCGATGGCCGATTTCCCGTTCCCCGTATTCATATAAAGGCTCCCTGCCTTGAATGTGTATTTCTGCGTAAGTGAATCGCCGGGATAATTTTTTATGAATGCCGAATAGAGCGTGAGAAGGCTGTCTGCTGCCTCCTTGTCTAGGGAAGTTGCCTTAGGTGAGAACAAGCGGCTTTCAATTGAACGGATTTTAGCTGCATCCTTACTTCTTGAAGGACCGCAGGAAATCATTCCGATCAGTAAAATAGGAAGTAACAGAATCTTTACTTTCATGAGATGTTTTATTTCTTTCGTTTTTTTTGAAGGGGGAAAATCATTTTATAGGATGTATCAACATTCCCTTTGCTGATATCATTTAGCCTGCGGTTCAGAAGCACACGTTTCAGGGAATTGATCCGGTCGACCATAAGGATCCCTTCGATATGATCATATTCATGCTGTATGATCCTGGCCAGGATTCCATCAAACTTCTGATCATGAGGTTGAAATTCTTCATCAAACCACCTGATCCTGATCATGGGTTTGCGCGGGATATCCTCCCTCATACCCGGAAAACTCAGGCATCCCTCGTTAAATATCCATTCCTCTCCTTCTTCTTCATAGATCCCGGCATTGATAAAAAGCTGTTTAAAACCATCGACTTCAGGATGGTCTTTTGCAAAAGCTGATGCATCGATGGCAAACATCCTTATCGACCGGTTGACCTGCGGAGCAGCCAGACCAACACCATCTGCCTCGTACATGGTTTCCCAAAGATCGCTGATGAACTGTTTAAGGTCAGGATAGGTGGGGTCAACGTTCAGGGCTTTCTTCTTCAGAACCGGGTGCCCGTATGCCACTACAGGTAATATCATGACTCTCTTCGTTCTTTGTTAATGCGTACCGATTCCATAAATGACTGAAGAATGATGGTTGCGCTTACCGCATCAACAAGGCTTTTATCACGACGGGCCATCTTTTTAATACCCGCTTCGAGAATTGCCCGGCCAGCGATTGCCGAGGTAAACCGTTCATCCATCCGTTCAATCCGTATTCCAGGGAAGGCCTGTGACAATTGTTTCAGAAAAGGTTCAACGAAACGGGCTGACTCTGATGGTGAATTATCCATCCGCTTAGGTTCTCCAACAACGAAACATTCCACTGTATTCGCCGGGACATATGTCTTCAGGAATGGTATCAGTTCCATGCTGGGGACTGTCTTTAATGATGTGGCTATCATTTTAAGCTCATCTGTAACCGCCAGTCCGCATCGTTTCCGGCCATAATCAATTGCAAGAATTCTTCCCATAACTTTATTCGGTTGCAAAATTACGTTTTTTTTCTTTCGTTAGCGAGTTGGTGGCATTGAGAACTAAATGACCTGCAGATACAGCGTTCACAGTGCAAGAGGACAGCCTGCAAGATAAATGTAATGAAGTGAGACGCTCATGTCTCATAGCTTACAATCGTATTTTTTGTACATTTGGGCCCCAATAAAACCTTAACATGTCAGAGCAGCTGCGGCCATTCATTGAAGCGGCGTGGGAGAACAGGGAGCTCCTCGATAAAGCCGAAACACAGAAAACAATCAGGGAAGTGATCCGCCTCCTGGATAAGGGGGAGCTGCGGATTGCCGCACCCGTTATCGAAGGATGGATCATCAACGAATGGGTTAAAAAAGCTGTCATTCTTTATTTCCCGATCCAGAAAATGTCGGTAACAGAGGCCGGGCCTCTTGAATTCCACGATAAGATCCCTCTTAAAAAAGGATATAAAGCCCTTGATGTGAGGGTGGTTCCCCATGCAGTTGCCAGGTATGGCTCATTTATTGCCAAGGGAGTGATCCTTATGCCTTCATATATTAATATAGGTGCATACATCGATCATGGATGCATGATTGACACCTGGGCTACGGTTGGTTCCTGCGCCCAGGTAGGCAAGAACGTGCATCTGAGCGGAGGTGTCGGTCTGGGAGGGGTTCTTGAACCTGTACAGGCTTCGCCGGTGATCATAGAGGACGGTTGCTTCCTTGGTTCAAGATCCATTGTTGTTGAAGGTGTGAGAGTATGTGAAGAAGCTGTGCTTGGAGCCAATGTGGTTCTGACGTCTTCCACACGCATTATCGATGTTTCGGGCAGCAAACCAAAAGAATACAAGGGCATTGTCCCATCCCGTTCGGTCGTCATCCCCGGGAGTTTTGAGAAACAGTTCCCGGCCGGCAAATTCCAGGTCAGCTGTGCACTGATCATAGGGAAGCGCAAACCTTCCACCGACCTGAAAACCTCCCTGAACCAGGCCCTGAGGGATTATAATGTAAGTGCGTAGTGAACCATGAGCCATAAGTCATGAGCCATTTCTCCATTTCACCATTCAATATATGAAGATCCTCGTAATCCAGACAGCTTCCATCGGTGATGTAATCCTCGCCACGCCGGTGCTCGAAGGTTTACACCACGCGTACTCATCCGCAGAAATTGATATACTTATTAAAAAGGGCATGGAAGGATTATTTAAAGGCCATCCCTTTCTGAACCAGGTAATCGTTTGGGATAAATCGAATAAATGCAAGGACTTCCTGAGGATATTGCACAGGATCAGGAAGCAGAAATACGAACTTGTGGTTAATATCCAGCGGTTTATATCAACCGGCATGCTTACAGTATTTTCAGGAACAAAGGCCAGCATTGGTTTCAGCAAGAATCCCTTATCATTTCTTTTCACAAAACGAATTCCACACCGCATCGGCAAAGGCATACATGAGGTTGAACGGAATATGTCGCTCATAATGGAGATAATTGCCGCAAGCGGTTTTTCAAATGAAACCGGGAGCAGTGGAAGGCCAAGGCTTTATCCCTCCCCGGCGGACAAGGCCAGGGTTTTACCTTTTAAAACCGGGCCTTATGTAACTATCTCGCCTGCTTCACTCTGGTTCACTAAACAATTCCCTTTACAAAAATGGGTGGAACTGATCCTGAGCTTTTCAAATGAGGTTAAAGTCTATCTCCTGGGTTCCCGATCAGACACAGGGCTTTGCGAAGAGATCATATCCCTTGCAGGTAACAGGAATGCCAGCAACCTTGCAGGAAACCTTAGTCTGCTTGAATCTGCGGCCCTGATGCAGGATGCGTTAATGAACTATACCAACGACTCGGCGCCGATGCATCTGTCGTCAGCAGTAAATGCCCCGACCACCGTGGTTTATTGCAGCACGATCCCGGAATTTGGGTTCGGACCGTTGTCTAACAAGCGCACTATCATTCAAAGCCCCAAACAACTGAAATGCCGCCCCTGCGGACTGCACGGTAAAAAATCATGTCCGCTGCAGCACTTTGAATGCGCGACAACCATAAGACCCGACCAATTTCCGGCACTCCCCCTCTGAATTCAAAAATTGTAGGTATTTTTGTACCATAACTCACAGTTGAAGTGATCAGCAAAGAGATCAGGCAGGAAGTCAGTTCATGCCTGGAAATACTTAATTCGGGAGGCACAATATTATACCCTACCGAAACCATATGGGGTATAGGTTGTGATGCCACACGGGCCGATTCGGTGGACAGGATCTATAAGATCAAACAGCGAACCGGCAGTAAAAACATGATCGTATTGCTCGACAGCCCAAACAAGCTTTCATTGTACGTTGAAGATATTCCGCTGATCGCATGGGATATTTTAAAAAATATAGACACACCTCTCACTATTATTTACCCTAAAGGCAAGAATCTTGCAGAAAATCTATTCGGCGGGGACGGTTCCATCGCTATCCGCATTGCCAACCATGAATTCTGCAGGGAACTGATAAGGGAATTCGGGAAACCTTTAGTTTCAACCTCTGCCAACCTTTCCGGCGGAGCAAATCCTCATACCTTTAGTGAAATCAACTCCGGCATTATCAAACACGTTGATTACATCGTGGGATTATACCACGATGCGATCTCAACGGCAAAAGCCTCCCGCATCATCAAACTATACGAAAACGGGGAATTCAGCGTTATCAGACCATAATATCGCATTATACATGAAGTTTCCCCCTCCCCTTGTATTTTTTATTTTTTGTTTGCTGATGTCCGTATCCTGTTTTGCTCTGCCGGAGTCCCCGAAAAAATATACGATTACGGGTAAAGTCACCGACAAAAACGACGGGGAATCCCTTGTAGGAGCAACCGTGTTCGTACAGGAACTTAAAACGGGTACGACTACTGATCAGTACGGCAGATTTTCGATCACACTGAACAACGGGCAATACAACCTGTCGGTGTCTTTCATAGGGTATACTTCATCAACCAGGGAGATTACACTGGATAAGGACATGAACCTTAAAATAGAGCTTGCAACCGAGCAGAAGGAACTGCAGGAAGTGGTGGTAAAGAGTGAACGGCACGACGATAATGTTGTCAAGCCCGAGATGAGTGTATTCAAAATGGATATTCACACCATCCAGAAGATCCCTGCACTTATGGGTGAAGTCGATGTGATCAAGGCTATACAGATGCTCCCCGGCGTTCAAAGCGTTAGCGAAGGATCAAGCGGCTACAGTGTACGCGGGGGCGCCCCTGACCAGAACCTTATTTTACTTGATGAGGCAACTGTTTACAATGCCTCTCACCTTATGGGATTCTTCTCGGTTTTTAATAATGATGCGGTAAAGGATGTTAAACTATATAAAGGTGACATTCCAGCTTATTATGGCGGAAGGCTTTCATCGGTACTCGACGTGAGGATGGATGAAGGCAATTCCAAGAAGTTCGAAGTGAACGGCGGTATCGGGATTATTGCAAGCAGGCTTACAGTGGAAGGTCCTATAAAAAAAGATCGCTGTTCCTTTATTGTTTCTGCCCGACGTACCTATGCCGACCTGTTTCTGCCGTTGTCATCCAACAAAGCGCTTCAGAATAACCGCCTTTACTTTTATGATCTTAATGCCAAGATCAACTATGTGATAAACGATAACAATACGATCTTTTTGTCGGGTTATTTCGGAAGAGACGTATTCAGCAACCAGTTTGCAAAGATGAACTGGGGGAACGGAACCGGCACTCTCCGCTGGAACCACGTGTTTTCGAAGAAACTGTTCTTCAACTTCACCACGGTATACAGCGATTACCGATACCTTCTCGGCACTCCCGACGGGAATACAAACTCGTTTCAATGGAATGCCAGTCTCAAGGATCTTGGGATGAAGGGAGATTTTGCCTGGTACCTGAACCCCAACAACACCCTGCATCTGGGAGCCCAGATCACATATCATATGATCAATCCGGGAAATGCCAGCGGTACGGGAAGTGAAACGGTGTTTACCTCGATCCAGGTACCAAAGAATTACAGTCTTGAATCAGGTATTTATGCAAGCAATGAACAGAAATTCGGGCATCATATCACAGCAACCTACGGCCTGAGGCTTTCCCTTTTCCAGAACATAGGACCTGGTACGGTTTATCATTATACTCCAGATCATGTGGCGATAGATTCATCGGTTTATAAAACAGGTGTCATTTACAACACTTACGGGGGGGTCGAGCCAAGGTTAGGACTGATGTACACTTTCAATGAGAAATCATCCATCAAAGCCAGCTATGCCCGCACTTATCAATATCTTCAGCTTGCACAGAATTCTTCGGCAGGAACACCTCTTGACATCTGGTTCCCGGCAAGTCCCAACATCAAACCCCAGATCGGGGACCAGGTTGCCCTTGGGTATTTCAGGAACTTCAGAAGGAACACCATAGAAACTTCTGTCGAAGCCTATTACAAATGGATGCAGAACGTTATCGATTTCAAGAATTTTGCGCAGCTGTTGCTGGTCGACACACTTGAAGGCCAGATAAGAACCGGAAGAGGCTATTCTTACGGAATTGAATTCCTGGTGAGTCTCAATGAAAAGATCGTGAGCGGCTGGGTCAGCTATACTTACTCAAGATCTTTCCGCTATATTCCCGAGATTGAACCGAACCCATACCCCGCTCCATACGACAAGCCCAATAATATCAGTGTAGTTGTGAATGTGCAGGTTGCAAAACGCTGGAACATCTCAGCCAACTGGGTTTATGCAACAGGAGCTCCGGTGACTTTCCCTACTGGCCGGGCTACTGTTGACGGTAAAGTGATCCCTATCTATTCCAACAGAAATGCATATCGGTACCAGGATTATCACAGGCTCGACCTCGCCGTAACTTTTGCTTCCAAGGAAAAACCGCAAAGAAAATTCACATGGGACCTGAACTTTTCGGTTTACAATGCCTATGACCGGCACAATACGTGGTCGATCAACTTTGTACAGGATAATGTGGACCCGAATACCACTTATGCTGAAAAAATATACCTTTTCGGAATCATTCCTTCGGTGACGTTTAATTTCCATTTCAACCATGAATAAGCTACTCCTCAGCCTGCTTATCCTGATACTCGCAGCCGGGTGCACCGAGAAGATCAATGTGAACCTCGACAGTTCCTACATCCGGCTTGTGGTTGACGGCGGAATTACTAACGACAGCATGCCGAAGTCGGTCAAATTGAGCAAGTCGGCCAGCTATTTTTACAACCAGCCTCCTCCCACGGTAAGCAATGCCATTGTTACGCTTACCGATGGTTCCTTCCTCGATACTCTTAAAGAAGGGCTCCCCGGCAATCCCGGCGTTTATTCCCTGCCCGGCAATTTTAAGGGAGTAATCGGAAAGACATACAGCATCGATATCAGGCTCCCCGAAGTCATCGGGAACAGTGCAGAATATACATCTTCCTGCAAGATCATGAAAGTAGCAAGACTGGATTCCATCCAAACAGTATTCGATCCGAACATGGGTAAAAACGGCCATTGGCTGATCAAGATCTTTGCCCAGGAACCCGGGGACGAGGTCAATTACTACCTGCTCCGCTATTACAGGAACGGTGTGCTGATGTCGGACTCTATTCAGAAATGGAGCACTTCCAATGACAAGTTTTTTAACGGAAGCTATATCAGGGGACTTACTGCCTTTCGCATAAACAATGCAAATACCTGGGAGACCCTTTACCCGGGCGATACTGTAAAAGTGCAGATGAGCGGCATCACCAAGGAATACTACGACTTCATTCAGCAGGTGCAGCAGGCCGGTATACAGATCCCATTCTTCTCGGGCCCGCCTGCAAATGTTGAAGGCAATATTGACAACGGAGCAATCGGGTTCTTCTACGCGTATTCCGATTCCTTTGCAACCTGCATCATCCCTAAATAAGCATAGCATTAAAAGATCGCTACAGTTAATACATATTGACAAGATTGCCCAAGTATTCGTATTTTCGTATTGAAATTTACATGAACAAGCTTTATCATGGATTCATCACTATTTGCCATCTCCCCGGTGGATGGAAGGTACAGGAAGGTTACTGAAAAACTGGCAATGTATTTTTCTGAAGCCGCCATCATCCAGTACCGTGTCGTGGTGGAAGTTGAGTATTTCATTGCCCTTTGCAGGATCCCTCTTCCTCAGCTCGTCGGGATTGACAAGAAGTTCTTCACGAAACTGAGAAGGATCTGCAGCCAGTTCAGTGAACATGATGTGGTAAGAGTCAAGGAAATTGAAAAGGAAACCAATCATGATGTCAAAGCCATCGAGTATTTTCTGAAAGAGAAATTTGTAAAGCTTGGCCTGGCTGAATATTCGGAATTTATCCACTTCGGTTTGACTTCCCAGGATGTGAATAACACCGCTTTCCCCATGGCGACAAGGGATGCGTTCGTTGAGGTGTATCTTCCCATGCTCGAAGAGATTTTCAATGTGCTGCATACCCGTTCCCAGGAATGGAAAGATGTTCCGATGATGGCCCATACCCACGGCCAGCCAGCGTCCCCTACCACGGTTGGCAAGGAACTGTACGTTTTTGCAGAAAGGCTGGGTACTCAGATGGCGCTGCTGGCTTCCCTTCGCTTTGAAGGAAAATTCGGAGGGGCCACCGGAAATTTCAACGCACATAAAGTGGCATACCCGGATATTGCATGGGAAGGATTTGCCAACATGTTCCTTGAAAAGACTTTCGGTCTGAAACGTCAGCAAACTACAACCCAGATCGAACATTATGACGTGCTGGCGGCATTTTTCGACAACCTTAAAAGGATCAACACCATCCTTACCGACCTCGACCGCGACCTGTGGGCGTATATTTCAATGGAATATTTCAGGCAAAAAGTCAGAAAAGGCGAAACCGGCTCATCCACCATGCCCCATAAAGTCAATCCCATTGACTTTGAAAATTCCGAAGGGAACCTGGGGATTGCCAATGCCTTATACGAACATCTTTCGGCCAAGTTGCCGGTAAGCCGGCTACAGAGGGACCTCACCGATTCGACAGTTATCAGGAACATTGGTATGCCATTTGCCCATTCCGTGATAGGATTCAGATCCCTCCTGAAAGGCCTGGATAAACTGATCCTTAACGAGGAAAAGCTGCGAAGCGACCTTGATAACAACTGGGCCGTGGTCTCTGAAGCTATACAGACGATTCTCAGAAGGGAAAAATATCCCAATCCATATGAAGCGCTCAAAGACCTGACCCGGGGCAACCGGCATGTGACCCGCGAATTGCTTCACGAGTTTATCGATACCCTGAAAGTGCCGAAAAATGTCAGAAACGAACTCAAAAAAATAACTCCCGAAAATTATACCGGCATTATTTCGATCTGAAATGAAAATCAGCGGGTTTACGTTTGTAAGGAACGCGGTAAAATTCGACTATCCCGTCGCCGAAGCCATACGTTCGGTTTTACCTTTATGCGATGAGTTCATCGTTACAGCAGGCAATTCCGAAGACAACACCCGTGCGCTGATCTCCTCTATTGACCCTGGCAGGATCCGCATCATTGACACCGTTTGGGATGACCAGCTGAGGGAAGGCGGCAGGGTGCTCGCAGCGGAAACCGACAAAGCGCTGGATGCCGTTTCGGACGACAGTACATGGGTTTTTTATATACAGGCAGATGAGGTCGTGCCTGAAGCCAGTCACGCTGCTATAAGGGCGGGCATGGAACGTTTTAAGGACGATGCAGCAGTGGAAGGGCTGTTGTTCAATTACCTTCATTTTTTCGGATCCTATGACTATATAGCCAGCTCCCGCGACTGGTACCGGCACGAGGTCAGGATTATAAGGAAACAGGCAGGGATACGCTCTTACCGGGATGCCCAGGGTTTCAGGAAAGACGGACGTAAACTGCACGTAAAGCCGCTTGATGCATGGATATATCATTATGGCTGGGTTAAACCACCCGGTTACCAGCAGGCCAGGCTGGAAGCATTTCACAAACACTGGCACGATGACGAGTGGTTGAAAGACCATGTTCCCCCTGTAATGGAATTCGATTACAGCAATATCAGCGGGCTCAAACCTTTTACAGGAAAGCATCCGGATGTGATGAATCAACGAATTTCGCAGAAAAACTGGAATTTTCATCCCGATCCGGGCAAACACAAACCCACTCTTATTCAACAGGCCTTGAAGGGAGTTGAGAACCTCACCGGCTGGCGCATAGGAGAATACAAAAACTACAGGTTAATCTGAGCAGGCTTTTTGTATATTTGCACAAAATGCAGCATTATGGACCTTACTAAAATTGTTTCCATCTCGGGTAAAGCCGGCTTATTTAAAATTGTTTCACAGGGTAAAAACACCGTGATCGTTGAGTCCCTTGCCGACCAGAAACGTTTTCCCGCTTTCGGGCACGAAAAAATGAGCTCCCTGGAGGAGATCAGTGTGTTCACCACCGGAGAAGACCGCCCACTTAAAGACATTTTCAAAGCTTTTTATGAAAAGCTGGATGGAAAAGAAACTCCGGATCCCAAATCTGACAACAACATATTGCTGAAGTTCTTTACTGAAATGATACCCGATTTCGATCCTGAAAGAGTTTACGTTTCAGATATCCGCAAGATGATGACCTGGTTTAACCTGCTGCTTTCGCAAAACCTCCTTAATTTTACTGATGAGCCCAAAGAAAAGGCTGTTGCAGCAGAGGTTAAGGAAGAATCGTCCGAACAAACGGCAACTGATGAGAAAAAAACGGGTGTTGTAGCGGAAACAACGGCCATTGAAACGGGAAAAACCGCTATTGAAGCGGAAAAACCGGCTGATGAGACTACACAGGCCGGGCCAGGCGAACAACCTGAAAAAAAGGTTTCAGGGAAGAAGAAATCAGAATAATTTTGTAATATTGGACATCGTTAATAAATTATCAAGATGAACATAATACAGAAAAACGCATTGTTGCTCATTGCTGTAATGGCAATCAGCCTTTCAGCCACAGCAGGCAAGAAACTCGTCCGTTTTACGGTATCTGAACCTGATGCTAAAATTTCGGTGGACAGCAAAATGATGGGTTCCGGGCAGTTGGAGATCACCATCCCACCTTATGAATGTGTAAATGTAAAAGTTGAAAAACTTGGGTACCTCACCGGTCTTATCGAATTCTGCAATAAACCCGGCATCACACCACCGCCCAAGAATTACTTTTACCAAATGGAAAAGGACGATGCTTTTGATGCAACAGAGGCTACCGACGTTGCTAATGTTGACATTGAAATAAAAACCACAAAAAAGGAAGATGATGCATGGAAGCTTCTCAGCCAGATCATCACTACTTATTTTGATGTAATAGAGGTCACCGATAAAAATACCGGCTACCTCCGCACCGCATGGGTGATTCAGACGTTCAAGCAGAAGACCATCCGTACAAGGATCATTGTAAAGCTGGCATCGACAGATCCCCTGGCCTATAAGATCAAGCTGGTGAGTGAAGTAGCGGAAGCAAGCCAGGTAAGTGTTAAAAGCGACGAGCTGTTCAAGGAATGGGACCGCATCCTGAGAAAATACAAAGAAATAATTCGCGAAGCACAGACCAGGCTCGGCAGCTAAATCGTTCATTTCCCCTGCTGATGAAGAAATTCGCACATGATTTTATTGTTTTTGCAAATACCCGGCTCAACACAAGGCATTTTATTTTAGAACTTCAGTCCCCGGCGCCACTTCCCGAAATATTACCAGGGCAGTTCGTGCAGGCCCTTGTGCATGATTCACCTTCAACTTTTCTCAGGAGGCCATTTTCCATCCATTTTGTGGATTATGCAAAGAATACGTTAAGCCTGCTGGTGCAGGTGAAGGGCGAAGGAACCCGTCATATGGGCATGCTGAAGCCCGGAGATAAACTAAACCTTGTTTATCCTCTGGGAAATTCATTTTCCCTGCCAAATTCAGGAAGACTGCTGCTTGTAGGAGGTGGAGCAGGAGTTGCACCGCTTATGTTCATGGGGGATATGCTGAATAAAAAAGGGTTAAGACCCGATTTTCTGGTAGGGTTCAGGTCTGCGGATGAGGTGTCCCAGATCAGAGAATATTCCAGTTATGGCAAGGTTTACCTGAGCACCGATGACGGCAGCATGGGCGAGAAAGGTTTTGTTACCGAGCATCCGGTGATAAACCAGACTCCTCTGCCTTATGACAGGATATACTGTTGCGGTCCTGATGCAATGATGCATGCAGTGGCAAAACTCGCCGCATCAAAAGGTGTCAGCTGCGAAGTCTCCCTTGAAAACTTCATGGCATGCGGTTACGGGGTTTGTTTATGCTGCATAACAAAAACGGATAAAGGGAATGAGAGAGTGTGCGTTGAAGGACCGGTGTTTGAGGCGGAAAGACTTTTATGGCTGACTTAGGGATAAACATAGCAGGCATGCATTACAAAAACCCGGTCACTACTGCGTCCGGCTGCTTCGGCTATGGTGAGGAATTCAGGGATTTTTATGACCTTGGATTGCTTGGAGGGATCTTTGTGAAAGCCGTGACAGGATCCAACCGTGATGGGAACAAATATCCCCGGATGGCTGAAACTGCTTCAGGAATGCTTAATTCAGTGGGGTTGCAAAACAAGGGAGTAGACCACTTCTGTAGTTCCATTTATCCCAGGATCAAAGACTTCAATACACAGATCATAGTGAATGTTTCAGGGTCGACGATTGAAGAATATGTAAGGGTTGCCGAAAAGATCAATGAGCTGGACGGGATTCCCGCGATCGAACTCAATATCTCCTGCCCTAATGTAAAAGAAGGAGGAATGGCTTTCGGGGTAGTGCCGGCCACTGCAACTGAAGTAACACAGGCCGTTCGTAAGGTATATAAAAAAGTGCTGATGGTGAAGCTTTCACCCAACGTTACCAGCATTTCCGAGATGGCTAAAGCTGTCGCCGACGGAGGAGCTGACGTTCTCACCCTGATCAACACACTTCTTGGAATGGCAATTGATGCAGAAACCCAAAGGCCAGTGATCTCCACACTTACCGGCGGCTTATCCGGCCCTGCTATCAAACCCGTTGCACTCCGGATGGTATGGCAGGTCTACAAGGCTGTGAAACTACCGATCGTTGGGCTGGGAGGCATCATGAATGCCACGGATGCAATAGAATTCATGCTTGCAGGCGCTTCGGTGGTGCAGGTAGGCACTGCTAATTTCATTGACCCCATGGTCTGCCCTAAGATCATTGACGGCATGAATGAATACCTCGACCGCCACAACATTGCAGCCGCCCGCGACATCATCGGGGCTCTGAAAGTCTGTTAGATCACGTTGACCTCTTTTTCGATGATAATCGCAAGAGCCTGATAAAAGTGCTGAAAATCCGCTAGATTACATTCACCTCTTTTTCGAGGGTGATCCCGAACTTATTCTTAACTGATTTTATAATTTTCCCGGCCAGGCTGAGGATATCAGCACCCGTTGCCGAACCGTAGTTGACCAGCACCAGGGGCTGGTTTACATGCACGCCGGCATCACCGGTCCGCTTTCCTTTGAAGCCGCATTGTTCGATAAGCCAGGCTCCGGGAATCTTGAAGCTGCTCCCGCTGCCGAAGGATGGCATAGCAGGGAACTGTTCTTTTAAACGGGCGTACTCATCCGCAGTAATTACAGGATTCATAAAGAAACTGCCGGCATTTCCCAGTTGCAAAGGATCGGGAAGTTTGCTGCTACGGATCTTAATAATAATATCCCTGACTGCGGCTATCGTTGGTTCTTTGATCCCCTCCCTGTCCAGTTCGTTCCTGATATCACCGTAATCAAGCTTCAGAACAGGCTCTTTGTCCAGCTTAAGGCAGATACCGGTAATGACGAACCTGCCCTTCCCCTGCTTTTTGAAGATGCTCTTGCGATAGCCTAGCTCACAGTCGGCCGGCCTGAAGGCCCGGTAATGCTGTGAAATCACATCGGCAACTTCCACCGAATACAATACATCCTTTATTTCCACCCCATAGGCACCTATGTTCTGGATGGGAGCGCTGCCTGCGTTGCCGGGGATCAGCGATAGGTTTTCAATTCCTCCCAGCCCGTGTTCAACTGCGTATTTCACCACATCATCCCATACTTCACCGGCGGCAATTTTCAGGAATACATGATTTTCAGTTTCAAGCAGTTTCACAATGCCCTTGCTCCTGATGCAGGCCACGCTGCCTTCGAAATCCTTTGTGAATAAAACATTACTACCCCCTCCGAGGATGAGTACGGGGACGAGTTCAGGCTTCAGGCTGCTGTAAAACGCCACTATATCCTCATCGGACTTTAATTCGGTAAAATACCTGGCTTTGACGTCTATACCAAAGCTATTATACGGTTTTAATGAGATGTTCTCCAGTATTTGCATGCATCAAAAGTAAAACTTTTACCTTTGCTATATCAACCCGGTGCAAAGAACCTGATGCAGAAAGCCATAGTTACAGTTACCAACGACCTTACCACCGACCAGAGGGTACACAGGACCTGCATGGCTCTTGGCAAAGCCGGGTACGAGGTGCTGCTGGTTGGCAGGGAGCGAAAAAACAGCCTTCCGCTTTCCGACAGGTTATATGGCATACACAGGATGAAACTCTGGTTCGACAAAGGGCCGATGTTCTATGCCAATCATAATTTCAGTCTCTTTTTCATGCTTATGTCACGACGAATGGATCTCATCGTTTCAAACGACCTGGATACCCTCGCCGGATGTTATGCTGCATGGAAATTAAAGAACCTTTTTGGCCATAAAACCAGGCTTCTCCACGACTGCCACGAGTATTTCCGCGGAGTTCCCGAACTGGTCGGACGCCGGCTCACCACCAGGATATGGAAAACCATGGAGGATTATTTTTTCCCAAGGCTGGAAGCAGTTATTACCGTGAACAAGAGCGTGGCCGTTATGTATGAAGAGGAATACAAGGTTCCGGTGACCGTGATCAGGAACGTACCATTCAGGAAGACTCCCGGATCTCCCGCCGATAAAAGCCGGTATGGGATTGAACCGGGACAGAAAGTGATACTTTACCAGGGAGCGGTGAACGTTGACCGCGGACTTGAAGAAGCCATCCAGGCTATGAAATTTTTACGTTCGGATGCAAAACTGGTGATTGCAGGAACAGGAGATGTTTTTGATAAGATCAGGCAGTTTGCGAAAGATCAGAAAGTTAGCGGGAAAGTAGTTTTTCTTGGGCAGATACCTTTCGAGGAGCTTCATTCGATCACCACGATGGCCGACCTTGGTTTATCAATCGAAAAAGATGTAAGCCTTAATTATCATTTCGCTCTTCCTAATAAGTTCATGGATTATATCCAGGCCGGGGTACCGGTGCTTGTTTCTCCTTTTCCTGAAATGAAGGCTGTGATTGATAAATATTTCATTGGGGAAACCATTGAGAATCATGACCCGGGTCACCTGGCTGAACGTATTGATTCTATGCTGATGAATGCCGGCCGCATGGAGCTTTACCGGCAGAACCTGGTGCGGGCAGCCGGAGATCTCTGCTGGGAAAATGAAGAAAAAACATTAATGAATTTACTTGAGAAATTAAACGCAGGCTGATGGATCAGCATTTGCATATCATCTCTTTCGATATTCCCTATCCCCCCGATTATGGAGGTGTGATCGACGTGTACTATAAGATCAAAACTCTGAGCGAAGCCGGGGTTAAAATACATCTGCATTGTTTTAAATACAACCGCAAACCTGAGAAAAAGCTCGAGGAACTTTGTGTCAGCGTAAATTATTATCCCAGGAAAAACGATATTAAAACACATTTAAGCCTGAAACCTTATATTGTCGGGAGCAGGATCTCGGCAGAGCTCGAAAGCAATCTCCTGAAGGACCAGTATCCCATTATTTTTGAAGGACTTCACACCTGCCATTTAATCAGCGACAAAAGGTTTGCAGGAAGATTTAAAATCTACCGTGAAAGCAACATCGAGCATCAGTATTATTTTCATCTCTTTAAAGCCGGAAGAGGCATCAGGAATAAGGCATTTTTTTATATCGAAAGCCTGCGCCTGAAAAATTACCAGAAGTCGCTGAAACATGCCGACCTGATGCTGGTCGTTTCAGAGGAGGACCGCAAATACCTTAAAAAAGCCTTTCCTTCCAAGCGCATCGAATACATGCCCAGTTTTCATAAGGAAGACGGAATTTTCATGAAGGAAGGCAGGGGAAGTTTTGCTCTTTACCATGGAAAGCTTAGTGTTCCCGAAAATGAGCAGGCGGCTGCTTACCTGGTCAGGGAAGTATGGGATCCATCCATGCCCGAATTGCTGATCGCAGGTCAGAATCCTGCTGCCACTCTGACCCTGCTGGCCAGGAGCAGGAAGAATATCCGCATCATTGCAAATCCTTCAGAAGAAAAAATGTTCGAACTGATCAGGGATGCCCACCTGCATATACTGGTAAGTTTTCAGGCCACCGGATTAAAGCTTAAACTTTTAAACGCCCTGTATAACGGTAGGTTCTGCCTGGTAAATAATGCAATGGTGGCGGGAACCAATCTTGCACCATTATGTCTTACCGGAAACAGCCCGGAGGAACTGAGGGGAAAAACCATGAGCTGTTTCGGCGAGGAATTCACCGAAGAGATGATTCAGGCCAGGCTGATGCTTCTCGGAAACACCTATTCAAATAAAAAAAATTGCAAAGAGCTTATGAATTTTTTAACTTTACGCTATGAAAAAAATCCTAGTACCCATTGATTTTTCCGAGCATACCGACATAACATGTATGTATGCCTTGGAACTGGCCGCTAAATTTGGCGCCGAACTGAAGCTGTTCCACACTTACTTCGACCAGATAATTCTTACCGACACCAGTTTTCCCGACACCCTCGACATGACCACTCTTTATAATGAGCAGCTGATGAGGGAAATTTTTAAACAGGCCGAAGCGAGCATGAAAGAACTCCATGAAAAACTGGAGGCCCGTATAAAAGAGAAGGATCTCGGAAACATTACTATCACAACGCAGGTAAGCGGAGGTGAAGTGGAGCATGAACTTCTCGACATCTATAATGATTTCAAACCCGACATGATCGTCATCGGGACTACCGGCAAAGGCAATAACATTAATGTGTGGGGCAAAGTCTCAACCTTTATCATCGACCATGTAAAAGTCCCTGTTTTCACTATTCCCGTTTTGAAAAACTTCAAAGGTTTCGAGAATGTCATGTTCGCCGCGGATCTTTCGGAAGGCAACCGCAACTCGATCAAAACCCTAGTCGACATCTTTAAGCCATTCAACAACCAGGTACATGTAGTTCATTTCTGTAACACTGCCAAAAGCGCTGAAGCTGAGATCAGGATGAAAGCTCTACAGTCGGGATTTGAAAAGGAAACTGCAGAAGCCAGGATTCATTTCAATGTGATTGTGATCGAGGGTGAGAACCAGGATACCATCGACCAGTTTGTAAAAGGCAAATTAATTAACCTGATTGCTTTCCAACCGCATAAACATTCACTTGTTTACATGATATTTACGAGGAATATTACAAAGAAGAACCTCTTTGCAACGAATGTACCGCTGCTGGCATTGCCCGAAGGGAAAGTTTAATTCTCCCTGAGCAGTTTAAAATTTTCATATTTGTACACCGACCAGTAACGGTTTTCGAAACCGTTATTTGAATTATTATTTCCCCTCCCAAATCCGAAACTGGTTTGTGAAGTTTTAAGTCTGAAATCAGGTATGCAGTCAGGGAGTTGCTTCCCGAATCTCATCAGGGCCGAAAGAAAGTAATAACCCACGTCGAAACCCTCGAAAGCTAGTTGCTCGGGGTCTGTTTTATATTGTTGCTGGTACCGTAATACCAATTGTTTCACTGCAGGAACCGAATAATCGACGAAGGACGGAGAAACCATATAAGTGCCCAGGCCATTGAGAAAATCCGTTTCCAGCCCTTCTATTTTTTCCCAATCCGGAAGACCTATGAGATGAATCGTATAATCGTTCCTCAGTTCATAGAACCTGCGCATGAATTCAAGAGCATACACATTGTTATCGGTAAACGCCACCACCACGTTTTCCTTCGATTTGGAAAGCTTGCCTATCGCAACATCCTGTCCCTCGGCAATGATGGCATTCAGGCTCCTTTCCAGGCATTCCTTTTTCAGCCTGTCGGCAATGTCCCTGTCCCTGTACTGCCCGTTCCTAACGATGATGATCTGCCCGCGGTACAACTTCTTCTGAATGCAGCCGGCCAGCTCATCCAGTAAAAAATTCACTGAAGGAAAGCTCTTGAACACCATATCGTTATCACGAATAATCTCACTTCGCTCACTCAGGGGATTTACAATGGGTATCCTGTTATCATGAGCGAACCTGGCAACCATCTGGAAGTTCTTGGTGAAGAGAAGTCCTATAATGAGGTCGGCTGCCAGGATTTCAGGCTTTTTAAGCAGAAGCCTGGTTTTAACTGTATCTTTAGAAACGTCGTATACATACAAGGTAAGATGAAGCCCCTGTTTTTGCAACGAATCCACCGCAAGCCTGAACCCTTCATAAAAAGGGAGGTATTTAATTGAATTCCAGTTTGATATTGCTTCATCTGTTGCGGTTTCGGTATTCATGGCTGCTACCTCTTCAAGGTAAAGAGGAAGCATCAGCACCACTTTCCAGGTTTTATTCCTTGCCGTTGAATCGGATCCGCATGGAACTTTAATTGAAGGAGGCGGTGCAGAGGGCTGAACTGTGTCAGGTTTAATGATTGAAGGATGCTGGTTTACTGCTGACTGCTGCCCCTTCCCTGCTGCAGGTTTTTTGATTTGATCCTGTTCGTTCCCGGACAAAAAAGGGACCCAAAGGGTCTGATCTGCCTTCAGACCTTCTTTAACCGCAGGATTCTCGGTAATGATATCATTTACCTCCACCCCGTATGCCTTCGAGATCATATACAGGGTCTGCCCTTTTTTAACGGTATGGATATAATACGATTTCCCATCCTTTTGCTCAACCACTGAGGAACGTATTGCCTTAAGCTGTTCCTGGTATGTCTGAGACTGAAGGTTCAACGTTACTATGAGAAGCAGGAGGGAAATCAGAAGTTTGTTCATTTGGGCATTTTCATATTGATGATTGATTTATATTATAGTTTCTTCTTACCACTCATCACTCATCACTCATCACTCATCACTAATCACTCATCACTCATCACTCATCACTGGCTGTTTATTATTCCCATTCAATCGTAGCCGGTGGTTTCGAAGATATATCGTACACCACCCTGTTCACTCCTTTAACTTTATTGATTATCTCATTACTGATGTGCGAGAGGAATTCGTGGGGAAGATGAGCCCAGTCGGCAGTCATTCCGTCGGTTGAGGTCACAGCCCTAAGGGCCACCACATTTTCGTAGGTCCTCTCATCCCCCATCACTCCAACGCTTTGCACCGGCAGGAGCACTGCAAATGCCTGCCAGACCTTGTTATAAAGATCATATTTGCGCAATCCGGAGATATAGATATCATCCACATCCTGCAGCAGGCGTATCTTTTCAGGGTCAACGTCGCTGAGAATACGCACTGCCAGGCCTGGACCCGGGAAAGGATGGCGGTTGAGGAACTCCGGATCCAGCCCGAGTGTCAGGCCAACCTTTCGGACTTCATCCTTAAACAGCGCATTCAATGGTTCCACAATTTTCAGTTTCAGGTGTTCAGGTAACCCTCCTACGTTATGATGGGATTTGATTGTTGCCGAAGGGCCTTTTACCGAGCGCGATTCAATCACATCCGGATAAATAGTACCCTGGGCAAGCCATGAAATACCCTGTATCTTATGAGCTTCCTGGTCAAAAACATCGATAAAGGTCTTGCCGATGATCTTCCGTTTTTTTTCAGGGTCCGAAACCCCCTTGAGAGCATCCAGGAACTGGTCCCTGGCGTCAACTCCTGTCACATTCAGGTCAAGCTTTTCATAACGGTCCATCACTTTCCTGAATTCATCCTTACGCAGTAATCCGTTATCCACAAAAATGCAATATAAATTCCTGTGGATTGCCCTGTTTAGCAGCATGGCCGTGACCGAAGAGTCAACTCCTCCCGATAACCCGAGGACCACCTTGTCGCTCCCAAGTCTGGCTTTGAGGTCCTTTACTGTGGATTCAACGAACAGCTCCGGGGTCCAGTCCTGTTTACATCCGCAGATATTAACAACAAAATTCTTCAGTAAATGCTGGCCTTCGGCGGTATGATAAACTTCGGGATGGAACTGTATGCCGTAGGTTTCTTCGCCCCTGATCTTGAATGCAGCATACTCCACATCTGATGTTGAACCTGTTATTTTAAAGGATGCGGGAGCTTTAAGAATGGTATCGGCATGTGACATCCACACCTGGGTTCCCGTGGCGAGGCCCTTTACAAGCCTGCAGCTCTGATCGATGAACCCCAGGTGCGCCCGACCGTATTCCCGTATCCTGGAAGGAGCTACTTCACCTCCGGATGATTGGACCAGGTACTGCGCACCATAGCAGATGCCCAGAATTGGTGCAACGCCCCTGATCCCGTCAAGATCAGGGAAAGGGGCGTTCGGATCCCTCACTGAATAAGGACTTCCGCTTAGTATCACACCTTTAAGGCCTGCAAGGTTGCGGGGAAAATTATTATAAGGGTAAATGTCACAGAAAACGTTCAGCTCCCTTACCTTGCGTGCAATAAGCTGGGTATACTGGGAACCGAAATCCAGAATCAGAATGGTTTCTTGCATGATACAAATTTAAAAAAATCAGCGGACAAGAGAAGCCTCATAGCTGCTTTTATTCCCCACAGCATCGGTCACGACCAGGTGAAAAAGATTTTTCCCTTTTGGCATATGCTCGTCGATCAGGTAGGTGAGAAGGCCTGTCTTTGTGTCGAAATCCATAAGTATCCATTTCCCGTTCATGGTCCCCCGGTACGACTTGAGACCCGCCAGGTTATCCGATATCTTCAGAGTTATACTCCCCTGCCGGCTTACATTCCTGCCCGGTTTCACATTAATGGGCTGGATCACCGGAGGTTCCTGATCCACTGCAATGCTGTAATCTCCGAATTCCTTTATCTGTGTTTTCAGGAAACCATTCTCCCACTGCCCCCCGTGGGCAGTAAGCCTGTGCCCGGGTTCAATTGAAACGATTAAGGCTTTACCTGCCAGCTCTTTGGGAAGATCAAGAGGTTTTATTGACAGGCTGCAATTGGTATGCAGCGGCGTGTCCTCATTATGAACCCTGTGGATCCTAGCATAAGTCCCGGGTGCAGGCGGCTCGCTGGAATATTCAAAATCCAGATCCTCGTACAATGCGTCATTGGGTATATCCAGAACGATATCCGGTCTTGAAAAATGGTTGTTCTCAAGGCAATGCATCTTCTGAACACCATGTGCAGCGATATTTTCCTGACGGCGCCCTGCGGGCGGATGACTTTTCACACAGAAAACGAGCTTCGATGCATTGCCATACAAGTCGGTCACTGTATATGCCACTTTATGCACCCTGCTGTCATTGAAACTCACAATGCCACGGTTTTTAACATTTTTATAAATATCATTTTTATTGTTCACTGCGATATAGGAACGCTGGATCTTACGGTCGCCGTGGATCAGCAACTGATAATCGAGCAGGCTGTTCACGTAACGCGTATTGGCAAAAGCGAATTTTTCCAGATTGTGCGAATACACCGGCTCATTGTCAACACTGAGGGCAACCGAAGGCACCCCGTTCTTCATTCCTGAATTGTCAGAAAAATCAGTTGTTTCAATCCCGAAAATGATATTACCCGAAACTTTTACTGTATCTTCCGATTTTAGTGAGTAGCTGCCACCGCCGCCTGTCACCCCAAACAACACCGGTTTACCGGCAAAGTTCACCAGGGCCATGGCATCGAATGGATAGATCCTCACAGCTGTGATCTTTGGCGGAGTATTATCGGGTATATCAAACCCGAATTCGAGTGGATTGATAACTTCCTGGCTCCCCGATTCCCTGACTTCGAAATGCAGGTGCGGACCACCCGAAGCGCCTGAATTCCCCGAATAAGCTATGATATCTCCTTTCTTTACCTTCATCAGGCCTGCAGGGACCTGCATATCGATGGCAAAGGATTCCTGATCGTACTGCTGTTTTTTTATCCATCCGGCAACAGCCCCGTTGAACCTGAGCAGATGTCCGTAAACCGTGGTATAACCATTGGGGTGTGCAATATACAGGGCTTTGCCGAACCCTGCCTGATTCACAAAAACCCTTGCAATATAACCGTCGGCGCTGGCCCTTACAGGTTTTCCAACGCTGCCCCCTGTGCGGATGTCTATTCCTGAATGGAAATGATTCTTCCGAAGTTCCCCGAACGATCCGGCCAACGCTATCGGGAAATCCACCGGCGACCTGAAATAATTCTGAGGGTACTTGTCAGCGCCAAGCGGAGTATTGCCAGGGAAGAGCAACGTCAAGACAACTATAAAGATTAAAATTAGCTTGGACATGATTCAGAGTGATGAGCGATGAATGATAAGGCATGAGCCATGAGCGATGAGTGATGAGTTTAATGCCAAGTGCCTGATCATTTCGTGTTAAAATTACTTACTTTAATTTCCCCGGCAGAATGTTGGATTTGATTGTTATCAGATAATTTATGAACAGAAAAAGGTCCTGTTAGTGTCAGGCAACCATGTGCTTGTTTCCCGGTCATAATTATATATGGTATAAGTCTTCGTCACATGAAAAAGATCTTTACAATTTTGATGATCCTTGGAATTTGCATGGTTTCGGCCGGGCTTTACGCTGAAACAGATTCGATAACATGCAGTGTTTTCGTTTATAACAAGGCTTCGGTCGGGTGCAATGTATATGTTACTTACTCGGGTAGCGCACCAAGTTCTGCGTCTTACACCTGGAATTTTGACGGGGGTGTTATAGTGCAAGGTTCAGGTCAGGGACCCTACTACATCCGCTGGGATACAGCGGGCTATAAAACAGTGAGGGTTAATGTAACCTACCAGGGCCAGAACTGTTCAGCAAGCCATACCATTCATATCGTTTCGCCGCCTGCTGTATATAATGTGACCGGGGGCGGAAGCTATCCTTACGGCGGATCCGGTGTTCACATAGGGCTTAGCGGCTCACAAGCCAATTATGGCTATTACCTGTATCTTAACAACTCGACAACAAGTGTTGCAAATACTACAGGAACAGGGAATGCAATCGATTTTGGTCTTTTTACAACTGCAGGGACTTATTATTGCAAAGCGAAGGTCGACAGCAGTTCCTCTTCCTGCCTGGTCAATATGCACGACAGCGCAGTTGTTACCGTAACAGGATATGTACCCACGCCTTACATCTGCATGGTAACATACGACACCGCAACGCACTTCAATAAAATTGTATGGAATAAATACCCGGGCATGCACCTGGCTCATTATAATGTGTTCAAACAAACAGCCCAGGAAGGTTCATTTTTAAAGATCGGGCAGGTTCCATTTGCGGCATTCAGTACATTTGTCGATACCACAACCGATCCTATCATCATGGCCCAGAAATATGAGTTGTCGGTAACCGACTCCACGGGCAATGAATCTGCTCTTTCTGCTTACCATAAAACATTGCACCTGGAAGTCAGTCCCGGTGTTCAGGGGTTTAACCTGATATGGAACCCTTATGAAGGATTTACATTTTATACTTACAGGATACACAGAAAACTTAACAATGGCCCCTGGCAGCTGGTTGATTCCATCGCCAGCGACCAGGTGTCCTATACCGATCCTTATTTTACTTCAGGCCTGATGACCTATTGTGTTGAGGTGATAAGACCCTACCCATGCAATCCGACATTGAAAGCTGATGCTTACGAATCGGTGATCTCCAACACCATGACATCCGCGCCCCTTGGCATCAACGAGGTTAATGCCAAAGGATTCCTGGTCTATCCAAACCCGGCCCGGGAAAAGATCAATCTGCTTCTTCCTGAACAATCAGGTAACTTTTCGGCAGGTCTGGAAGTTTATTCCATGGATGGACGTAAATACATTGAAAAATCCGCCACCCAAACCAAAGCGGAGCTTGACATTTCATTATTGCCAGAAGGAATGTATTTCCTGAAAGTAATCACGAAAGGCGGCACATCAACCAAAAAATTCATAAAAGAATAAGAATTCGCATACCTGCGGGCCGAAGACTGCAGACTGCAGACTACTGATTACCTTCCTGCCGACTGTTGACCAACTTACTGCGGCCTACAGACTGCAGACTATCTTCCTCTTACAGGTAAAAAAGAATAATTCTTCGAATACTCCATCATCTGTGTTGCGAAGTCTTCAGGATAGGTAATCCTGATATCCGCTACCGAATCTCCTTTCATGACCGTTTCATAAGCCGGATTTATAAATCCTGCATAGGGAGCTATGTTCAGCTTTTTATATCGTTCCAGCACTTCAATATGCAGCTCCCTATCCACCTTTACGGCATAGGTCTCGATAAGTTCCCTGGCTGCCTTGTAATCCCCTTCGGAAGTGATCCTTTGTATCTCTTTAAGCAACCTGCCGAAAAGCGCCCTCAACCCCTGGTAATCATTGATCCTGAAATAAGTCCTGCCATCACGAATGAATTTTTCAATTGTATTTTTATCCTTTCCCTGTTCATAAACCCAATGGGCAATTAGCGAACGGTCACGCATATGGGCTTCCTCAATATCCTTACCCGGCCTGATGCGGACCAGCTGGGTCATCAGCCCGTTGCGCATGAATGAATCGTATTCAGCTTCACCTGCCTTCAGCGATTTAAGAAGACCCAGTTCTTCCATTTTCGGGTCCAGGATGTAATACAAGGCAAACAGGTCAGCCCGTGATTCTTCAATGGATGAATGGTAGTTTTGAAGCATATCATGGGTCACACCGGGCAAGAGCTGCCCTGAAGCATGGCCCAGGCATTCGTGCATGTCTGTAGTCAGGCTTGAAGCCGCATAACCGTATTCTTTGATCTTTACGACCTCATCCGGCGAAGCCGCAAATTCTTCAAGGAAACCATTGCCAAGGGAAGCCTGGTCGTATGCGTAGGTGATATTATCGATGGTCACCGACTTTGAGCCATGTTCCGCCCTGATCCAGTTTGCATTGGGCAGGTTGATCCCTATTGGCGTAGTGGGGTCGCACTCACCTCCCAGCTGGGCTACCGTAATGACTTTGGCCGAAATTCCCTTCACTTCTTTCTTTTTGTATTGCGGGTCAGTAGGGGAATTGGATTCAAAATACAACGCATTATCACTGATGATCTTAGTTCTTTTGGTTGCTTCAATGTCTTTGAAATTCACCACCGATTCCCAGGTGGCTTTCATCGCCCGGGGGTCGCCGTAGGTTTCAATGAATCCGTTCACGAAATCCACGAGAGCATCCTGATCCTTCACCCACAGAACATTGTACTCATCCCAGGCCAGCAGGCTGCCGGTGCGGTAATACTCAATCAGCTTCCCAACCGAAGCTTCCTGTTCAGCAGTTTCAGCTACATCCTTTGCCAGGCCCAGCCAGTAAACGATCTTTTCAATAGCCTGCGTATACAATCCTCCTGCCTTCCAGGTAAGTTCCCTCACTTTCCCATTTTCCTTTACCAGCCTTGAATTCAAACCATAGGATATCCTGGTATCTCTTCCGGCTTCCTTATCTGATGCCCTGAGTTTTATATAAAACTCCCCGGCTTCTTTCTCGTTCACTCCATCGTAAAAGTTGCAGGCCGAAGCCAGTAACAGGTCGCCCGCAGGATCCAGTGAAACCCGCTTAGGAGCAATCCCGGGGTTAAAAATGATCTCCGAGACTTCATCTGTGAACTGTTCAACCGTCTGGCCCCCGGAAAGCGGCAGCTTATAGGAAGGAACTGAATTCACTGCTTTAACAAAAAAATCATGGGAAAAACCGGGCTGTGTTTTATCTGTGGAATAATGATGGTGAATCCCATTATTGAACCAAAGTTCTTTCAGGTAAGTGGTAAAATCTTTAAAATCTGCGGATGTGCGGTCTCCCGGGAACCCCTCGTACACCGCTTCACAAGTGTGGCGGACCAGCAGGTTATACCTGCAGTGCTGGTCATAGGTAATATCCCTTCCGCAGAGAGCTGCCCGGCTCAGGAAAAAAATCAGCTTCTTCTGTTTCAGGCTTAGGTTTTCGAAACCGGGGACCTGGTATCTCAGTATTTTCGAATCGCCGAACTGTTCGGTGAGAAATTTGAATTTCTCCCCGGGCGAATTGTCGGCTGTTGCCTGTCCGCCGCTGGTAGCCAGGTTATCTGCAATGTTCATAAATCACAATGTTTCTGAGGGGTTCATATGAATCGTAAATATCTTATCTTTGGATGAGGGAATGCAAAAATACGCTTTCTGCCAATGAAGAAATTTATACCGGTAATTTTCCTCGTCCTGCTCGTATCTGTGGTCATTATCTTTTCGATTCCCCGGCTACGGGCAATCATTCTGAACCCGTTTATAAGGAGCTCCCGGCAATTATCTTTTAATACGGATTCTGACGGAACTACCCCGGTCCCTGATACCGGAGCAGGGGATCAGAACAGATCAAAGGTTTTTTCAGAACCCGGCATCGAAAGGATCAAATCAGACCTTATCGGGAAAAGGATACCCGGGTGGAGTTTCGACAGGATTACCGAATTCAGGAAAGCAGTAATAACCAGCATTGCCAGAACTGATACGCGGATCGATTTCAGGATCGACTTACAGATGCTGTCGTATACCCCGGGTGATGAAACATTATATGATGCCCAGGTTATCGTAACCTACATTGCAGGTGATGAAGACTGGGAACCGGGCAATCCTGAAGAGGTTTACCTCTCTTTTGAGATTACCATCCCTGCAGGCCGGTGGTTTACCATCAATTCAATTCCCGGATGCAGCATGCAGCCTGATATTAAAAACAAGCTTGAGTGGACCAGCAAAACCTGGGATTATGATATCATCACCGGCCCCGGGACTGATGAAATTACCCTGCCTGTGGCATCTTCTTATGATGTCAAAGCCCGCGGCAGTCATCCTGTAAAGATCAGGCTCACCTTCAGGCCTGCTGAATGATCTGACCGGGACTTCCCTGACTTCAGGCTGAGTTTTATAATAAACAGGTATTAACCCCAGGGCAAAGCCCTTGACCCGGATTCCGCCATAGGGGCGGGGAATTTACCGGGAGAGATTAAACTTATTGGCATCTCAAACGAGAGCCCCGGACCCTTGTTCCTGGGCAAGTGTTGTGAATTTACCCGGAGTCATTAAAATATTCAGCATTAAAGTACGTTTATCCCAATTGTTTTGCCTAATTTTACAGGATATAAACCAGGAACAATGACTTTAAAGATGCCGACCAACACATTATATATCAATACATTAAATTCGTATTACAATGAAATTACCATCTTTAAAAGCATTGATTATCATAGCGGCAGTCCTGGCCCTGGCAGCCTGCCATCATAACGCAGACCTATCAATAGCACCACCGAAACCCCCACCACCCGGGCCCGAATTTTTATGCTCGCACGATACTGTATATTTTCAGAATTTCGTGCTTCCCGTGATTCTTACAGGTTGTGCAAGAACAGGTTGCCATGATGAAGCCACGCACAAGGCGAATCACATACTCGACAATTACTCGCATATCATAACCCTTGTTTCGCCATTTAATCCGGCAGGCAGTAAACTGTATTCAGTATTATTCAGCAACTCCCAGGGAAGGATGCCTCCGGGCAATCCGTTTTCAGTGGACCAGAAAAGCATCATCTACTGGTGGATCGCGCAGGGAGCATATAATAATAAATGTGATTCTGCCGGATGTGATTCCACGAATGTGACTTACACGACATCGATAAACCCCATCGTTCAGAACTGGTGCATAGGTTGTCACGGGGGGTCCAATCCAGCGAACGGTACAAGCCTCGAAACATACGCCGATGTGGTGGCCTGTGCCAACAGTAACAGGCTGATGGGCGCTTTGCTTCATCAGAGCGGATTTTACCCCATGCCCAAGGGAGGGGAATCGCTTTCGACCTGCGATATCAATTTATTTCAGAAATGGATTAACCTCGGGAAACCACAATAACATAAAAACAGATGAGAAATATTATAAGAGGAATTATCATCCTGTCATCCATGGTTGTCTTGTTGAGCGCATGCTATAACGACAATGAATATGACCTGTATCCCTTTGCAGCGACTCCTTGTGACAGCACAAATACGACTTATTCTCAAACCATGACGGCTATTATGTTGGCCAACTGCAATGTTTGCCATTCAACGGCAGTGCAGTCAGGTGGCGTTATTACCGATACCTGGGCCGGGCTCAATGCCGTGGCAGTGAACGGGAAACTATGGGGCGGTGTGAGCTGGGCTTCTGGGTACAAGAATATGCCGAACGGAGGGTCCCAGCTGTCAACCTGTGACCTTGCAAAAATCAAGAACTGGATCAACCAGGGAGCTCCCAACAACTAAATCAGCAGTCATGAAAAACAAGATATACATTGTTGCAATCAGCTTCCTGGCGTTGCTGGCTTCCACGGCCACAGCCCAGGATGACATGATGAATATTCTGAACGAGAATACCAAACCGGTGATCGATTACACTTCGGCGACCTTTAAGGCTACCCGGGTTGTGGTCGGGCAGTCATGTGAAATTGCACCCCCAGGTAACCTTATATTCCTTTTTTCTCATCATTTCGGGGCCCTTAATACGGGTTATGACAATCTTTTCGGTTTAAAACAGGCACAGGTCCGCCTTGGCCTGGAATACGGCGCCACCGACTGGCTGGGCCTCGGGCTTGGGTTGAATACGCTCGAGAATACCTGGGACGGCTTCCTGAACTTTAAAGTTCTCAGGCAGAGCAAAGGAGGCAGGAGGATGCCTTTCACACTCACCATCTTTGGAAGTACAGCCATCTACACAACCAAATGGAGCGATCCTACGAGAACAAATTATTTTTCTTCAAGGATATCCTATGCGACCCAGGTGATCCTGGCCAGGAAATTCGGCCAGAGGTTTTCGCTGCAGATAGCTCCCACCTATGTGCATGTGAACCTTGTACCCACTCCTGATGATCATAATAATATATTTTCACTGGGAGCAGGGGCAAGGTTCAAGGTAAGCCAGCGTGTGGCCTTCAATGCCGAATATTATTACCTGTTCCCGCACCAGATCCATTCAACCCCGGCCACAAGCGCATTTTCATTCGGTATTGACATTGAAACAGGCGGACATGTATTCCAGATCTTCCTTACCAATGCAAATGGAGAGAACATGGAAAGCATTATCACGCAGACTACCGGCAAATGGCAGAACGGAGACATCTTCCTGGGATTCAACATTTCCAGGATCTTTACAGTAGTCAAACCAAAGGAATTCAGAAACCCGAAATAAATTTTTATTGAATTTAAAACTCAGTTGACCATGAGAACCTGGATCAAAATTATCATTGCCCTGGCCCTGATTGGTTTCATTGCCGCCATTCTGCTGTATATTTTCCTGTATAACAAACCTCATCCCGATTTTGAAAAGGCTGAGGCTGCTTACACCCTTGCAGCAACTGACCTGTATAAAAACTTCACGGCCAATAAAACTGAAGCAGGCGGGAAATACAATGGTAAAGTCATTGAAGTTAACGGCAAGATTGCAAAGGTTGAAGCTAAAGATTCCCTTACCATTTGCGTGTTTGTTTTTGAACAGGGTATGTTCGGAGACCAGGGGGTTCGCTGCACAATGCTGCCCTCATACAAAGAGCGGGCAGTAAAGATTCAACCCGGTTCCGAGGTAAGGGTAAAAGGGTATTGCACCGGGTTTAACGATACCGATGTCATTCTCGAGAAATGTTCAATAATAAAATAATATTGTATTAACCCCCAGGGCGAGCCCCTCAACAGGCTTCCGCACACGAAAAGCGGGAAGGAACCCTGAAAGATCAAATGAAGCCATGAAAACACTCATCATCTCAATCCTATTAATTACTGCCGTTTCATTTTCGGCGGACGCCCAGAAGTTCATCACCAAAACAGGCCATATCAAATTCTATTCCGACAGCCCGATGGAAAAAATAGAAGCCCATAACCACCAGGTCAATGCGGCTCTCGATGCTGCCACGGGTGATTTTGTATTCAAAGTTTTAATGAAATCCTTCGAATTCGAAAAGGCCCTGATGCAGGAGCATTTCAACGAAAATTATGTTGAATCCGACAAATTCCCCAATGCGCTTTTTACAGGTAAAGTGGTCAACATAAAAGATGTGAATCTTGGCAAAGACGGAACTTATGAAGCCCAGGTTGAAGGCAAGCTCACAATTCACGGCGTAACCCAGAATGTGAAGACTAAAGGCAGTTTCGAGGCTAAGGACGGGAAAGTTGCGGGCAAAGCAAAATTCATCATCCTTCTTTCCGATTATAATGTTAAAATTCCGGGAACCGTCACGAATAATATTTCCAAAACCATAGAGATTACAGTTGACGTCAACCTTGAGAAACTCAACTGATCCATGGATGATTACCTGAAGATATTTGAGAACAACAGGGCCTGGGTGCAGAGCAAACTGGCTTCCGATGAGCATTTTTTTGAAAAGCTGGCCAGGGATCAGAAACCTCATTATCTTTATATTGGTTGTTCCGACAGCCGGGTCCCTGCAAATGTGATCATGGGGCTGGATGGAGGCGAGGTTTTTATTCACCGGAACATTGGCAACCTGGTGGTCTCAACCGACAGCAACATCAATGCGGTGATACAGTATGCTGTTGAATATCTTGAAGTTGAACATATCATTGTATGCGGCCATTACGGTTGCGGAGGAGTAAAAGCGGCATTGCATCCGACCGATATGGGCCAGCTCAACAGCTGGCTTCAGACCCTGAGGGATGTATACCGTTTAAACCAGAAGGAACTTGATCTTATTGAGGATCCTCATACGAAGTTCGACCGACTGGTTGAGCTCAACGTTATAGAACAATGTGTAAATATTATCAAGATCGACCATGTTCAGCGACAGTGGTTTAAAACCGGCTTTCCCAGCATCCATGCCTGGGTTTATGACATTCACAACGGGCTGATCAAGGATCTTGGAGTTAATATTAACGACTTTATCAAAAGTATCAGGAGTATTTATGACCTGAACATAACGGACGACTGAAGTACCGGTGCTGCCAAATAAGGCAGGTTCTTCAGAATAAGTTTTTTAGCTTTTCTTCTTTGGTCCCTGTGAACCTGCCGGTTTTACCGGTGCATTTTCGTGTTTTCCCGGTGCACCTGCAGGTTTTATCGTTTTACCATTTGATTTTTTCGTTTTACTGTCAGCCTTCTCCGGTTTACCGCTGGATTTTCCCGGTTCGAATTTGCCCTTGCCCGGGAAAACCTGCCTGAACAGCGATGGCGACGCTCCTCCGAATACAGCCGGGTTCATGTTTGATTTCACAAAATAATGCTTGTTATCGGCATTCGCGTAACCCTGTAATTCAATTGCAGGGAAATTCGTCCCTTCAATTTTCAGCGTAAACGGGTAAGTGACCGGGATATCTTTTTCATCTGCAAACTCACCGTTGAAAAGGCTGGCCAGGGAACCAAGGTAATTTACTACGCTGGCCGAATCGGCAGGTTTATCCATCAGCATCCATTTGTTATCCTGTTTCTGAAGGATGAAGGATGAGTCGCCCGGACAGGAAAATGTGAGCTTGCTGACCTGTGTTCTGTTAAAGCGGCATAAAATCCTGTTACGGTAAGCGGAAACTTCTTCGCCAAAGAGCATCGACAGGAAACCGTTGACAACATAAACTTTATCATCGCCTGCAACACGGATATTCGATTTGACGCTCATTCCCTGCCTGCCGCCGTACCCCCTGCTGCCCATATTGTACGACATCTTCCCGACCCTGAAATCGGCTGCCACATCATTTCCCTGCTCAACAATAACCCGCACGGAAGAAGTATCTGTGACCTCGTATTCTTTCCATGAAGACCTGTCGGTGCCCGAGACCCTTTCGGGTTTCGCAGAGACCAGGGAACTTATGATCTGGAAAACGACATTGGTATCGGCCGGGTAGGATTTGTTTCCTGCAGCGATCTTCCAGTCCTTACCCGATCCCGAAAGCACAAGCACCGCTTTGTTCCTGGTTTTCGGGTTGATCGTAATCCTGCTCACTTTTGACGAATCAATGGTAAACAACTCGCTGCGGAAGCTCCGCTCTCCCTTTTTACTGTCATAAAAGTAAAAGACAACTGCCAGCAATGCCAGGATGCCAAAAATGATCAGAAGTGTGCTGTTCTTGATATTCTTCATTTCAGATATAATTTTCGTTCATTCTTTTCATCCTCAGGTTGCGCCTGTATTGCCACCTGAAAAATCCGTAACCAACAATAAGAAACAGGGGAAGAAGGAAGTTCAGATACTTGATAAAGGTTTTTTTACCATCCTCCATCTGGTCGAGCGGCCTGGAACTGACTTCCTTAGCCCTCAGGTCGATAAGACCTGTATCATCTGAAAGCCAATCCACACCGTTCACAAAGAAATTCAGGTTGTCGGGAGGGATCTGCCTGGCCTGCTGCCCCTCTCCGTTGATGGGGAAATCCCCGTCGGAGACCACGAGAATCCTTGAATTGGCATTCCCTGAGATCTTACCGCTCAACACTCCTGCAAGGACTATTTTAGAACGGGTAAAATCTTTCTGCTGCCAGTTCCTCCCTATATTAAAGGATAGGGGGGCATTTTCAACTCCAGCTCTTTCGGAAGATGTAGCTATTGGTGTAAAAGTCACATCCCTGATTACCCCAGAGTAATCCATCGAACTTGCAAACTGAAGCATGACAGATGTAAGGCCCTTGGTGACCGGGCTTTCGGGGAATTTCGTAAGAAGCGGAAGGTAAGGGAACTGCATATTGGTCTGAAAAGTCATCCCTCCCTGTTGCTGGTTCACCATCACGCTGCCGCAGCTCTGGTCGATCACGAAATCCGGGTTCACCCTGAGCCCTTTGTCCTGCAGCCAGCGTTCAAGGCCGGTATTTATCACGCTGCCCGAAGCGTTCTGAAAGTTTCCTTCAACGCGGTTCATGGCAATGTAAATATTCTTACTATTCGAGAGGAAATAATCCAGTTTTGCAAACTGGGCGGCAGGAATGGAATCTTTAGGTGCAACCCACACCAGGGTCTTATACTTGCTTAAGTCAAGGGTGGAATCGCTGAGTTTCACATCCTCCACATCATACAACACCGAAAGAGCCTGCACCACCTGCATCATTGAATTCGGGCTTGCTTCTCCATGACCCTGAATGAAGCCCAGCCTGGGTTTGTTCTCGATGGTCATTTTCTTGATGCTTGTCGAAAGACTGTATTCCATGGCAGCGCCGGGTTGTATAAAAGGGATCACCTCTTTTTTTTCACCATAATGGACTACGGCGCCCATATAAGCTTTCTGCTGCTTCATCTGGTCCTTCTCCCTCACATTGATCAGGACAGGCTGTATGCCTTCCTGCATGGCTTTCTGCTCGCTTTGTTCATCCTTGTTCGGGTTGATGAATTCGAACAATACCTTTCCGCCCGAGCGGTTTGAATATTCAGTCAGCTCATCTTTGAAATCCCGGCGCAGGCGGGCAAAATCAGGAGGAAGCTCCTCGCTGATATAAGCCGTGACAGTCACAGGTTCCTTCATCCCTTTTAAAATATTCCTGGTGGCTTCGCTCAGGGTATATCTTTTATCGGCCGTGAAATCCAGCCGTACAAAAAAACGGTCAGCCAAAAAGTTGACAAGTATAATGATCCCTATCACCAGGAGGATATATGTTGTGATTGATTTTCCTTTTTTCATAGCCAGGATTAATTGAAAAGGTTACGTTTAGAAAGTGCCAGTTCTGTTCCTGTAAGGCCCAGGATAATTATAGACAGGAAAAAGATGATATCCTTTGAATCTATCACCCCCCTTGCCATGCTTTCAAAATGGGTTGCAATGCTGAGATAACTCATGAAAGCGCCGAACACTCCCAGTGAAGTGCTCGAGAGCATTCCGAATACCAGCTGGAAAAATATCCCGATGAACAACGAGATCAGGAATGCCACGATCTGGTTACCGGTGATGCTGCTCGCGAACATGCCGATGCTGATATAGCATGCGCTCATGAACAGCAGGCCGATATATCCCATCCACACTGAGCCATGGTCAATCCTGCCGATGTTGGCAACAGAGATATAATAAGGAAGAGTCAGCGCCAGGGTGATGCAGATCAGTAAAAACGCTGCAAGGAATTTGCCCGCCACGATCTGCCAGTCACTCACCGGTTTGGTTACCAGCAGCTCAATAGTGCCGCTTTTACGTTCATCAGCAAGCAAACCCATGGTAACCGCTGGGATAAAGAAAAAAAGTGACCAGAATGCGATCCCGAAAAAAGCCTGCAGGCTGGCCTGGTTGGCCATAAAGACATCATTACCAAAAAGCCAGGTGAAGAACCCGCTGAAACCCAGGAAGAGCACTATCATCACGTAGGCCATCAGCGAATCGAAGAATGATTTCAGCTCACGTTTTGCTATAATCCATATTTTATTCATAGGTCGTATTTTGTATATTTTAATTTAAAAATGATGAAGCCTGAGATGATCCTAATTGACGGTTGTAAGATCACGGAACACTTCTTCGAGCTTGCGTTCGATCGGTGTCATCTCGGTGAGAATCCAGGAGTTCTCAACACAAAGCCTGAAGATCGCGCGCCTCGAGTTGGCTCCAGCCTTGCTCAGCACCTCGAATGCCTGGGTGTGTTCAGGAAGGAAATCCACCAGCTCAACAGTATCCAGGGCTTTCAGCTTGTTGAATGCCACATTTCGGTCGGCATCCTCTATGGTTACCTTAAGGATCTCTTTATTCTGGGCCTGCCTGCGCAGGGATGTCGAGGTACTGTCGGCAACCAGCTTGCCCCCGCTGATAATGACAATGCGGTCGCAGGTGGCTTCCACCTCTGCGAGGATATGCGAACACATGATAACAGTCTTTTCGCGCCCTATTTTTTTAATCAGTTCCCTGATCTCGACGATCTGGTTGGGATCCAGGCCCGAAGTGGGCTCATCGAGTATCAGCACTTCAGGGTTATGGATCAGCGCCTGGGCCAGCCCTACACGTTGCTGGAAACCCTTCGACAACTCACCTATTTTCTTATGCTTTTCGCTTTTAAGCCCGCATACATTCACCATCTCGAGTATTCGTTCCCTGATCTTCGCCTTGGGAACACCTTGTATCTCGGCAGTAAAAGCCAGGTAATCGATAATGGCCATGTCTTTGTAAAGGGGATTTGATTCAGGGACATACCCTATATGTCTCTTGACCTCTTCGGGGTCTTTTAACACGGAAATCCCACCCACAGTAACATTTCCTTCATCCGGTGCCATGAAGCAGGTAATGATCTTCATGGTGGTGGTTTTACCTGCCCCGTTGGGGCCAAGGAAGCCTACAATCTCACCGGTATTTACCTTGAATGAGATATTATCCACAGCCTTCTGAAAGCCATAAGATTTTGAAATACTTTCAACACTCACTTCCATAAGCAGTTAAATTTAAATTGCGGTGCAAAAATATTTCGATTTTTGATTTTTCGAAATATTTTAACAGAAGTTTAACGTTTTTTTTATCTGAAGGAAATACAATGCTTCTGATCCGGGATGCAACAACTTTAATGATCCCTGTTCAATTGATAAGAATATTACCATTCCGATTTCTAACTTTTCTTTCGTTTTGGCCGGATACGCCCAAAGGCAACAAATTATCGTAATTTTATTACCTGACAGACAACTTAATATTACCAGCTTTGTCATTTTAATAAGCCTCCAATCACGCGAGGTATGAAAAGAAGTTTTATTCTGTTTTCTATTCTTGGAATTTTTTTCGCATTCCAGGCTGATTATTGTTTTTCGCAGAAAGAATTCAACAACTGGTATTTCGGCATGCAAGCCGGGGTAACGTTTAATTCAGGCAGCCCTGTAGCACTTTCGGGAAGCGGACTAAGCACATTTGGATATGGAGCTTCCGATATTTCAGATTCCCTTGGCAATATTTTATTTTATACCAATGGAGCAATGGTATATAACAGGAATAATCTGCTCATGCCATACGGGGCTATTGGGGGGAACGCATGCGGCTATGGTTACGCCAGGAACGTAGCCGCATTCCGCTGGATCAACAATCCCAATAAATTCTATCTTTTTTCTGCTGGTTGTCATCAGGCTGTTAATTTGTCGGGGCTGAGGTATTCCGTTATTGATATGACGCTTGACGGTGGGTTGGGAGATGTTGTTAACCTATTTAACGGTTTACCGGTTCCATATGCCTCAAGCGCACGTACCGCAGTGACCGCTACACGGCAACACAATAACAAAGATGTGTGGATGGTGGTTCGCCTGCAGTCAACCGACAGCAATTATTATGCTTCCTATGCAGGAAATTCAGCAGGGATGAATTTCAATCCTGTTTTCAGCAACAGTCATTTGCAGTTATACAACAGTCCCTCTCTCACACCGGTCATTATGAGCCTCAGATTTTCGAGGAACGGGTTAAAGCTGGTTGCGGTTTATGACACTATCATTGAATATTGCAGCTTCAATACGGCCACCGGCCAGGTCACACCCCAGTTCCTGGTCCTTCTTCCCATGTGCGGGAATTACCATATCATTCCTAAAAGCGCTGAATTCTCTATAGAATCACATTATCTCTATGTCTCGGGCCAGGGCACGGGTACATGCCCGGATCCCAAGGGTTTCCTTTTCCAGTTCGATGCCACTATCACCGATTCGGCATCCTTCGCGAACAGTGCCGTCATGATCAGCAATGAAACCCATATCCCCGGTCTTCAGATGGCTCCCGACGGAAAAATTTATGGTTCTACCGGTGTAATTGACAGCCTGAGTGTCATTAACAATCCTTCATCTCAGGGTCCTGGATGCAATTACCAGCGTGATGTTCTGGAACTTCTCGGACATATCAGCGGATATTCCTTGCCGGATTTTGTGGAAAGATATTACGCCCTGATACATGTTACAGGTCAATGTCCCGGCCAGGCCGCATCTTTCACATCGGTCGTCTGGCCTCCTGCGGACAGTATTCACTGGGATTTCGGCGACCCGGCATCGGGCACTGTGAATTATTCGAATTTGCCGGATCCTTCCCACTCATATTCACTTACGGGAACATATACAGTTGAATTGTTTGTGAGACATATTGATCAACGTACCGACACGACCTGGCTTACAGTGAATGTTCTGCCAAATCCACATCCCAGCCTGGGTCCCGACCGGATCATATGCATCGGTGATTCCACGACTTTTGATGCAGGAGCATGCACCGGCTGCACTTACATCTGGAAAGATCTCGGTTCCGGATTAACGGTAGGCACTACTCGTACCTTCAGGACAAATCAGCCGGGAACTTATGAAGCAATAGTTACAGATGCCAATGGCTGCAACGGATCCGATACTGTTCAGATGTCGACAACCCAGGTCCCGATAGTATCCAATTTTCCTCTTTCGAAAACCATCTGCACAGGACAATCAACGGATATTCATCTGCTTTCCAATGTTTCCGGAACGACCTTTCACTGGACCTGTACCCTGACATCGGGAAATGTCACTGGATATAGCGCTGATTCTGGTCTGGTCATTAACCAGGTGCTTGTGAACCCTCTTTCAACCGCCGGCATCGTCACCTACCACATCACACCAAGGTTCGCCAACTGCCTGGGTGTTACAGTTGATTTCCCGGTAACTGTGAATCCCGGGGATTCGGTGAAGCTCAGCATTTCTGCCTCAGGCAACAATATCTGTACAGGGACTTCAGTCACGTTTACAGCAACTCCTAACAACGGTGGTTCTTCCCCATCATACCAGTGGAAAGTCAACGGGGCCAATGCCGGGACAAATTCAACAATATTCACATACGTACCGGTCAATAACGATGCAGTGAAGTGTGTTCTTACATCATCAAACACCATTTGCGTTTATAATAACCCGGCAACTTCGAATACGATTACCATGACCGTCAATCCAAATCTTGTGGTAAGTGTATCTGTAGGAGCTTCGCAAAACCCTTTCTGTGCAGGTGGTTCCGTTACTTTTACAGCAACACCAACCAATGGAGGAATACCCCAGTACCAATGGAAGGTCAACGGGACTAATGTTGGAGGAAATAGTAATATCTATACCTTTAATCCTCTTAACGGGGACCAGGTTATGTGCATCATGAATTCGAGCATACCCTGCCCCCTTAACAACCCGGCAGCAAGCAATACAATCACGATGACCGAAAACACCAATCTGCCGGCGGGGGTAAGCATTACAGCAATCCCAAATCCTTTCTGCCCGGGAACTACCGTTAATTATACTGCAACACCCGTTTACGGAGGCCCGTCCCCCACCTATCAATGGAAAGTGAATGGGACGAACCAGGGAACAAATTCTGCAAGCTTCTCGTATGCTCCACTGGCGGGTGACAGCATCCGCTGCGTGATCACTTCAAATCTTCCCTGTGTCACCAATAACCCTGCTTCATCTGTTAAGATCATAATGTCATCGTTACCTGCACCTGTGATCTCATTCCCCTATTGTTTTGACAGCATTACAACCATTACCGCTGTTCCCTTCATCCTGAAAGGAGGAATTCAATTGGGAGGAACCTATTCAGGGCCGGGCGTCAATTCCGTTACCGCTGTCTTTACCCCGTCAATAGCGGGTGTCGGGACAAAGACCATCACCTATTCCTACACCAATGTTTCTTTATGTACTGCAATAATGACAAAAAATATCATTGTACAGGCTGCCCCGGTCTTCAGTTGCGGAAACAACTTCACCGATATCAGGGATAATAAGGTCTACCCTACAATTCAGCTTGGAGCCCAATGCTGGATGCAGAAGAACCTGAATTACGGCATATTTATCCAGGGCACAACAGGGCAGACCGATAATTGCCTGAATGAAAAATATTGTTACTCTGACAATGCAGTTAACTGCACTCTTTACGGTGGCCTTTATCAATGGGATGAAGTGATGGCATATACCAACACCCCGGGAGCACAGGGACTTTGTCCGCCAGGCTGGCATATCCCCACCCAGGCAGAGTGGATGACCTTATTCAATGCAAACCTCACCCAGGGAATGGCCGGTAAACCCCTGCAGGATTCAATTTTCAACGGGTTCAGGGCAAAGGAAAGCGGGGTTGATTACAGCAATTTAATATGGAAGTTCCAGGGGTTTGCAACCATTTACTGGTCTTCGAACTCCTACGGAACTATCAAGGCCTTATCACATGGAATGAACCTGCAGAATTTCGGGGTGTCGGATTATTATTCAAACCGATCGAATGCTTTTGCGGTGAGGTGTTTGAAAAATTAGATTTGGGAGTAAGAGGAATAGGAAATTATACTCGTGTTAAGCCACTTCATATTCAAACTTCATGGGTTGGGGAATTTTTTTAGAGGCATTCAACATCTCTATAACAACTATATTCCCATTTTCATCATAATCAAAAATGATTCCCGGTTTAGCTTCATCGCTTTTGATAATCTTTCCGTCTGAAAAATGAATATACAGGACATCAACTTCTTTGTCATACTTTATTTTCATAATATTTGACAACGTAACAGGGAACCCTGATTTTATTACTCATTCACAGTATTCCCGGCTTGTTCGGTCAGTTCATACAGTGTTTCCGGAGCTATGTCAGCGCCATTAGGCCAGGAAATGGTCCAGCCGTCAACAAAAAGTTTTTTAAAGTAATCTTTGTTCATTAAGGGTTCAAAAATACCCGACCCGATATAGGCGCTCAAGTCAATATTTCCCTCTTTCCCATTGCTGAAAACAATATGGATACAGTAACCATTCAGATATTTCGCATCGATTACCCGGGGCATATAAATTGTTTTCATAAAAATTCTTTTAATGGAAAGGCTCAATTTTGTTAATGCCAGTTTTTTCTGAGATGTTTTTCCAGTTCTCTTCCAATTCTTTTTCCTTAAAATTGTCCACTCCTTTATCAGCCTTAAGGCATTACCGGATGTAATATTTCCTTGTAACATTTTACCATCAAAATTGAATATTCCTTCAGTGCCTTAATATTCAGCATGAAAATGGGGTGGGTTGTGCTCACTAAAAAACATCCTGATAATAATCCCGAAAAACATTGAAACATATGGCATTGTCCAAGCTGTTGCTGACTGAGGCTATATGCAAAGTTAAGGAACATTTTTACATTGCCGACTCGTTCATTACCTGATATTTATTCCTGCATGATTGAAAAAGTGGTATATCTGCTGTGATTTATCATCAGCCCATTTTTAAATTGATGTAATCCTGAGAATGACGATTGTACGAATGAAAAATTTTGTTACTCGGATGATCCGGCCAATTGTATTTTGTATGGCGGATTATACCAATGGGATGAACCTTCAGAATTTCTCAGTTTCCGATTACTACTCGAACCGCTCGAATGCATTCACTGTGAGGTGTCTGAAAAATTGACACTGAATCCATGGCGTCACCCCAAATCCTTTATCATCCCGTTTTCATAAACAGGAACAACCCTGGTGGTGTCAGTGGAAAAGCTGTAAGGGATCACATCATCCAGTCCCAGTTTCTTGAGCCTGTGGCGGTGTGCTGCCTTTTCAAGATATGACAGAAGATCAAAGGAAGCTATTTTCCAAAGATCCATCGAGGCCTGGGCGCTGTCGCAGCAGGCTGTGTAACCCGTGTTGTTAAGGAGTTTCGCAGTCAGGGCTCCGGCAAAGAGGGAATCTTCAAGACAGAATTTATTTTTCCATCCGGAACAAAGGATCACCACATTTTTATTTTCTTTTATCAGCCATTCGGCCAGAGCGGAAAGGTTTACAAAGGCACCCATGGCGATCTTCTCTGCATCCTTTGCAATATCTAAGGCACGGGTTCCATTTGTTGTGCAATAAACCAGGGTGCGGCCGCCTATAGCCTCAGTAGTAAAATTGAATGCTGAATTCCCGAAGTCGGCCCAATCCATTTTTTTCCGTCCTGCTCGCTTGCTACAAGGAAGCCTTTGGATTTGAGCTCCCTGGCTTCTTCCAGGCTGGCAACCGGCAAGATCTCTTTAACTCCGTTCTGAAAAGCTGCGCAGATGCTTGTAGTAGCCCTGAGTATATCGGCAAGAACAACTATAAAATTCTCTGTCGTTGTGATGTCAGGAAAGAGCTTGGGAGTGAAACAAACCTCAACAGTCATTTACGATTTACGATTTAAGATGTACGATTGCATTTAATTGATTTACGATTGATGGTATTGATCTGCGAGTTACGATTGAAGTTATTGATTTACAATTGCAGAATGAAGGAAAATTTTTATTTCGCTACCTCGCTTCTCGCTACTCACTACCTCGCTTTTCGCTACCTCGCTACCTAATAGTACACTACCTCACATTTCGGGTGCATCATCTTGAATTTTTCAACCTTTTTTGCTGAAATCTTGGTATTAAATATCTTGAGAGACTCCAGTTTGCGCAGATTCTCGAGTTCATCCAGCCCGCTCACCTTGGTATTGTATAATTCAAGTACTTTCAGATTGCTCAAATTGACCAGGTACTTTAGCCGCTTCACCGGAGTTCCGCTGAATTTAAGGCTTTCAATCTGGGTCATGTTCTGAATAGGCATGAGCTCCTCAACCTGGCTGTTGCTGAAGTCCAGGTCGGTCAGTTTTGACAGGCTGGCAAGCGGAGTAAGATCTGTAATGGGGTTCTTTCCGCAATGCAGGCTCACGAGTGTTACCATATTCTTCAATGGCTCTAGGCTGCTCACCGTGGTGCCTGTAAAACTGAGCTTTTCAAGCCTTGAAAGTTTCTGCACCGGGGTAAGATCGCTAATAGAGAAATTCTCTGCAAAGCTGAGTTCATCAAGGTTGGCGATCTGCTGCAGTTGCAGCTTGTCAGGCTGGCCTTTTAGCCCTTCAGCAGCTATGAATACCTCCTGCCATGGCTTGCTGAGTCCTTTCCACCAGCTGTTGTTCTCAAACGTCTGGAAGATCAGGAGACAGCCCGGGACTTTATCGAAAAATTTATTGGCTTCCTTAAGAGTAACCTGGCTGTTATCTGCAAAAATATAAACAAGGTTCGACATGCCGTATAAGGGAGAAAGATCGGCAACCTGCGTATTTTCAATGCTGATAACCTTCATGTTGGCCAGCGCCCCCAGGGGCTGCAGGCTGCTCACTGAGGTATTGTTGAGATAAAGAGTCTGCAGGTTGACCAGGTTTTTAAGCGGGCTGATATCGGTCACCCCGGTGCTTGATGCATATAAAACCCTGAGCAGAGAAAGCATGGCCGCTGGTTCCAGGTTCTTTATATTCATCCTCCCTACAATATTCAAACTATCGACCAGTATAAGTTTATGAAGTTGTTCTTTTGAAGGCGGATTGCTGAGTTCGGTAAAATGGCTCAGCAGGTTCTGCCAGTCGGTGTTCATTCCGCTCCACCATTTTGCCAGTTCGGCCGATTCGAACACCAGGAAAGCATTTGGATGCTTTATCATGAAACTGATTGCCTCCTGCTTTGGCAAAGAGGTGTAATCGCAGTAAAGTTTCTGCAAGGCAGGTAAATTATCAAGCGGCCCAAGGCTGGATATCCCTGTACTGTCAGCCTGCAATATTCTTAGCTTAGTAAGGTTCTTCAACGGATCCAGGGATTTAACCTTTGTGGATGAGATGTTGAGCAGTTCAATATTTACAAGTCCCGCAACCGGGGCCAGGTCGCTTACCTGTGTATTTGAAAGCCTGAGATCGTCAATGGAATCCAAAGCGCTGATTGGTGCCAGTGAAGAGATACGAGTATTGCTGAAGTCAAGGATCTGAAGAGAAGGAAAATTCACCAGCAGGCCAAGGTCGGTGATCCCGGTTCCCCTGATGTTCAGCTCGGTAATATGGGTGCAGTAATGCAGAGGTTCAAGGCTGCTTACTGCAGTGTTCGAGATGTTGAGAGCCCTGAGGTTGTTCAGGTTCCTGAGCGGCATCAGGTCGCTCACAGGAGTGCCTTTAAGGTTGACCGACTGAAGTGCGCTCATTTTGCTGAGGGGGCTCAGGTCCGAAATCATCACCTCGCCCGAAAGATCAATCTTTTTCAATCCAATGATCTGCGTCAGTCCCGTATAATAAGCTCCCTGGTCAATAACTGTTTTCTGACCGCCTATCATCGCGGCTGTATCATTGTATGAACTTACCTGGGCAAGAGTGATCCCGCCTCCAATCTGGATTTCCTTTCCAAGTTTCTGCTGCCATCCCTGTGAGAGCCCGTTCCACCAGTTTCGCATATCGTCCTTCTCGTTGAGCTTGGTCGTATAAATGCTGACGATCTTGAGCTGCTGTTTACTTTCGTCGTAATTGATCTCTATGTACCTGACCTGGTTGCTGTTCACACTCACATCGTTAAGGTTGGTGCCGATGATATTGCGGTTACAGGTGATCTTGAAAAAGGAATTCCCAAGCTCATTGGTCATCACGCTGATATCCTGTAGATTATAGGTAAACTTAGCCTGTTTGAAGAAAAAATCCACATCGGTAAGGTAGCTCTGGACATCCTTGTACATAGGCACCTGATGGGTATCGAGGTCGTCTTCGATCTGCACCTCGCTGTCCCAGAAAAACTTCAGGTAGCTTTCGTTGATGATCACCTGCTTGTCCTGGACTGTATTCTTTTTATCGGCCAGGAAATTCAGGGTGCTTTCAAAGAATTTCACGAGGCCCGTGGCCTGTGCCCTGAGTGCAGAATCCTGGCCCGCAGGCAACGCCCCTGCCTTAGGAACGTCCTTATCGGTAGATTTTCCCGCACTCTTGTTTTTATTATTTGCTGACTGCTGACTGCTGACTGCCGACTTCGTACCCTTGCTGCCCGATTTAGTCTGTGTACTGCTTGTCTTCTGGGTTTGTGACCGGGCCTGCGGGCTCGCAAATCCGCCGAAGGCGATGATTAAAAAAATGACCGCTATGGTGTGAAAGCTTGTTTTCATGTACTAATTACTATGTGTGTAATGCTTAAGCAATTCTTTTTTGTCCCCGGGAGAGATTCGGACGAGGTTCGAGATGAGCCATCCGCTGTTGTAGCTGTTACGGTTGAAGAATGAGATCTCAAAATACCAGTTGGGAACCTGGAAAACATGGAATTTTTCATTGGTGACCGAGACAAATTTAAGATTTCCTTCCTTGAGTTCCGAAACAAAAAGGGCGAGGTAGTCGGGAACATAGTCACGGGCCAGGTAGTAGTCAATGTTTTTGGCATCGTCAAGGGCTTTGTGAATGTTCATGAAATCAACCTCGTGGCTCATGGGGTGCAGAAAATATTTAAGGTTGGTGGTGTCGCCGAGATGTGAGAAATACGAGTTGAACTTGTCACAGTAGGCATTTGAAAGCACCCACTTGTAGCCTCCATTCTGCTGCTCGATCCTGAGATAAAGAATGATATTGATGGTCTGTTTTTTCCATGTGAAGGTCGTAGTGATCTCACAGAACCAGTCTCGGGCGTGGAAATCCAGGGATACAGGAGCTTTTTTATTCAGGACATCTTCGATGAACACTGTTTTCTGGTCTCCATTGATAAGCGGGCTGTCTTTATCAAAGAGCATATTCAGGTATCTTCGCCTTGCCTTAGGGTCCCGGTAGCCGTTCTGGCCGGGGTAAAGCCGGGTGCCGCTTACATCTTCCTCCGCGTTGAAACGGCGGAAGAACTGGTTCACCTGTTTGGTCTGGGCGTAAAATACGGTTTCATCACCGGTAATGCCGCCAATATTGTTCTGCGCCCCCGGTATGAGAGGTGCAAACAACAGAAGAATTAAAGCAAACTTTCGCAGAGCCTTATTTTTTGGAGGTTTCTTTTACCCTGATATCTCCGAGCATGACATCCCAGAAACCGATAAGCCTGCCGCCGATCTGGGTTTCCTTGCGTTTTACGTAGATAGTGATGTCTTTCTTGGTCGTGTCTTCATAAACCAGACCTTTTTCCTTGTTGTAGCCCTGGAACTTCTGGTACACGGTGATAACACCAACAAAAGTGCCGTCGGGCTGGCGTTCGAGATCGCTCACATATTGAATCTTGTACCAGTCGATAACCACCTTCGAATAATTCAGCTGCATAAGACGGTCAAAATATTCACGGACCTTGTAGTTATTAACCTGGTCAGGGCGGTTGATCGAGCTTACACCAATCTCTGCTCCGTCCATGAACAGTTCGCAGGCGCGTTCGATCACCCTCTGCGCATCACTCCAGGGAGTTGTTTTATCTCCGATAATACTTATATATTTCGAAAGATCACGGACTTTTTCCAGTGCAAGGCTGTCGATGGCATGTTTGCGGTCGGGAGTGATCTCAACAGGAGGAACCTGGTTCTGGGCAAGCAATCCCGTTCCGAAAAGGATTGCAAATATCGTCAATGCTGTTAGCTTCTTCATGTTTCTTACTTTTTGATCAGGTCAATTGATTTGATTTTGCCGCTTCCATCCAGCGATATGGCATCCACAACATTGGCGCTCTTCTTCTGGTCCTTGCAGAAGTTAAGGTAATGCTGGATGGTAGTGGGTTTGTCATAATCGACAGTGGTTCCCTGCCGATAAATGATAATCAGCACCGGAGCATCGGGATCAGAGAAATACTGCAGGGTGTTCTTGATAACTTTGTCAGCTTCGGTTAAATTACCGGCTTTGGCTGCATCGGCAATTGCCTGGAAGGAGTTCTCAAGCTGGGTTTTCATAGGGACGGCAGGGTTTGAACTCATACCGTCGATTTTGTTCTGGACCTTCTGTATAAGATCATTGAGCTCCTGGTCATTCAGATTCTGGGCCTTGATGGCGTTGAGCTCCTTTTGCAGCTCGTTTGCCGACTTCCCATCCTTGTTGAGAAGCATGTCAAGCAATTGTGCCCTTGCCGCATCCACTTTCTGCTGGTGCAGTTTATCCTGTTCCGCATAAGCTTTTTTAATAGCCTGCTGGGCCTGGATGATCATGTCGTTGACCGTGGGGTCATTAAGCTTTTTATTGATGATCTCATTCACCAGCTTTTCCTGGTTAGGCAGTGAGAGGGTGGATGTACCACTGATAATTGGCTGCAATTGCTGCTTTGCCTGCGAGATTGCGGCTTTGCGGTCCTTTTTTGACATTTTGCCTGTGGATTTACAACTCTCGGTACTCAGGCCAACGGCCAGGACCAGGAGAAATGCCAGCAGGGATTTCCACCCCAGTGATTGCATGTTGTTCATAACTTTTGTCATATACTTTATATTTTAGGTGGCAAAGTAGCGAGGTAGTGAGAAGCGAAAAAAATTCCGATACGTCTTTTCGCTTTTCACTTTTCGCTTTTCGCTTTTTGATAACGTTTTTTAAACTTTCTTAGTATTTTTTATCCTTTATAGAAGGGAAACTTCACAACGTGGGCTTTCAGGACTTTCTCGCGCACTTTCACGTAAATCGTTGAGCCTTCTTTGGATAGTTCAGTGGGGACATATCCCATGCCTACAGGTATTTTCACCGACGGGCCCATAGTCCCCGAGGTTACCTCCCCTGTTTTGTTCCCGGCTGCATCGGTGATGTCATAACCATGGCGGGGAATTCCTTTGTCGTCCATCACAAAGCCAACCAGGCGGTGTTTAACGCCTTCGTTCTTTTGCTTCAGCAAATAAGCCTTATCCATGAACTCCTTGGTATCGGTGAATTTTGTGATCCATCCAAGCCCTGCCTCTATAGGTGAGGTAGTATCGTTGATGTCGTTCCCGTAAAGGCAGTATCCCATCTCCAGGCGAAGTGTGTCACGGGCGGCTAAACCTATAGGCTTAATGCCATATTCCTTACCTGCTTCAAACACTGCATTAAATATTTTTGGAGCATCTTCATTTGACATATAGATCTCGCAACCTCCTGAACCTGTATAACCTGTCGTTGCAAAGATCACGTCTTTGACTCCTGCAAAAGTGAGTTTTTTAAACGTATAATATTCCATGTCGGTGACCTTGGTGTCGGTCAGTTTCTGCATGGCTTCCAGGGCCTTCGGACCCTGTATGGCCAGTTGGGCGATCTCATCCGAAGCATTGTACAATTCGGCGCCCATCTTATTGTTTTTATTGCACCAGGCCCAGTCTTTGTCGATATTGGCGGCGTTAACTACGAGCAGGTACGTAACGTCATCCACCTTATAAACCAGAAGGTCGTCAACGATTCCTCCCTGCCCGTTGGGGAAGCAAGAGTACTGCACCTTGCCCGGCACCAGTTTTGAAGCGTCGTTCGACGTGACCCACTGAACAAAATCCAGGGCCTTCGGGCCTTTCACCCAGAATTCACCCATGTGTGAAACATCGAAAACTCCAACGCCCTTGCGAACGGTTTCATGTTCTTCAATAACGCCTGCATATTGCAGCGGCATGTAATATCCTGCAAATTCAACCATTTTGGCTCCCATGGCCTCATGGAACTTTGTAAAAGCTGTGTTTTTCATTATAGCGATTTTTGAAATGTCGGAGGAAAAAGCAAATTTAGGAAAAAACTGCCATGCCCGACGTGATGCAGGGCCATATTTCAGCTGAAAAATAAAAACTAAGCCGGGAATCACTAATTTTGAACCCGCTATGAACATTTTATCGCTTCGCAGGAACACCCCCAGGGGCATCATCTGGCTCATCGACCTTTTGATCGTTCTGGGGTCTCTAATCCTGGCCTACCTGCTGAGGTTCAACTTTGACATTCCTGCCCGCGAGATCAAGCCATTTCCCATCCTTATCCCATGGATCCTTGCCGTGAGGGGAATCAGCTTCCTGGTCTCCCGCACCCATGCGGGCCTGATCCGCTATACCAGCACTGCCGATGGGCAAAGGGTGGTAGTGACTCTGCTGGCGGGAAGCGCTATATTCGGTTTAACCAACATATTCACATGGTTTACCATGCACTGGTTCATGATCCCCACAACCATCATTATGCTCGAATTCCTTATTACAACCGTGGGCATGATACTTTTCAGGACCAGTGTCAAGATAGCCTGGCTGGAATTCCAGAACCCCGGTGGACAGAGGGTTGATGTGATCATCTATGGTGCAGGTGAAGAGGGGATCAATGCAAAGCATGTAATGGACCGTGATGCCGCCACCAGGTATAAGGTGATTGCTTTTATTGACGAGGACAAAGGGAAACAGCATAAAAAACTCGAAAGGGTCGATATTTATCCTCCTTCAAAACTTGAGTCGCTGCTCAGGGAGGGTACCGTGGCCCAGCTGATCCTGGCTTATCATCCCGTAAATGCCGCCTACAAACAGGAGCTTGTGGATCTCTGCCTGAGATACGACACCCGCGTCCTTGCCGTGCCTCCCGCGATCCACTGGGTTAACGGCCAGCTCAGCTTTGCCCAGATCCGCCAAGTCAATATCGAGAACCTGCTCGAACGGGATGTGATCGAACTGAATATGGAAGAGATCAGCCGTTACCTGCATAGTAAAGTCGTAATGATCACAGGTGCGGCCGGTTCAATCGGTTCCGAGATCGTGCGACAGGTTGCCGGGTTTGAACCTGCCCGCATGATCCTTGTCGATTATGCTGAAACTCCGCTTCATAATCTTGAACTGGAATGCAATGATTCAATCCGCGGTATTAAAATTGACTTTATACTTGGGAATGTTTGTAATGTACTGCGGATGAGGTCGCTCTTTGAACAATACAAACCCGGAATTCTCTTTCATGCTGCGGCCTACAAGCATGTACCGGTCCAGGAGGCCCATCCCGGCGAAGCCGTCTTTACCAATGTGCACGGAACCCGTGTGATGGCTGATCTTTCCATGGAATTCGGGGTTCATAAATTCATAATGATCTCTACGGATAAGGCCGTGAACCCCACCAGCGTGATGGGGGCGAGCAAAAGGATTGCCGAGATATACTGCCAGGCCATGAATAAACTTAACAGTACCTGTTTCATCACCACCCGTTTCGGGAATGTTCTCGGATCGAACGGTTCGGTGATCCCGCTTTTCAGGCAGCAGATCGAAAAAGGTGGACCGCTTACAGTAACCCATCCCGAAGTTACCCGCTTTTTCATGACCATTCCCGAAGCCTGCCGGCTGGTGCTTGAAGCCGGGGCCCTCGGAAAAGGAGGAGAGATTTTTATTTTCGACATGGGTAAGCCCGTCAGGATCGTTGACCTGGCTAAACGCATGATCCGGCTTTCAGGCCTGGAACCGGGCAAGGATATCATGATAGAATACACCGGTATGCGGCCGGGTGAAAAACTTTATGAAGAACTGCTCAATCTCCAGGAAAATACTCTTCCGACGCATCATCCGCTGATCATGATCGCAAAGGTGAGGGAGCAGGATCCGGAACAGGTTAGGGCCGATATTGAAGAACTTGTTGAACTTACCGCCGGCTCAGCTGATACCGAAGTCGTGCGGAAGATGAAACAGATAGTGCCGGAATATAAAAGCCAGAATTCGGTCTATGAAGCCATGGACAAAGAAAATTAGCGAAATGGCGAAATAGCGAAAATTTCGCTTTTCACTTTTCTCTATTTATGAAAAACATGCCAGTCATCCTAGGTCCAACTGCCTGCGGCAAAACCGCGGTGGCAGCGCGTCTTGCATATGAACTGAACGGCGAAGTGATCTCGGCCGATTCAAGGCAGGTGTACCGTGGAATGGATATAGGTTCGGGCAAAGACCTGGGTGATTATTTAGTTGACGGCCGGCAAATTCCATTTCACCTGATCGATATTGCAGATCCGGGTTCCGAGTATAATATTTTTGAATACCAAAAGGATTTTTTAAATGCTTATGCCGATATCACCAACAGGGGAAAACTTCCCGTGCTCTGCGGTGGAAGCGGAATGTACCTCGAAGCTGTGCTTAAAGGATATTCCCTGCCCGAAGCCCCGTCAGATCCCGGTTTTGCCGAACGGATGAGCTCCATGGATGATGCCGCCCTTCTTGATGAACTCAGGCAGCTCAAAAAACTTCATTCAACCACCGATACAGTGGACCGCCCAAGAATGCTGAGGGCCCTGGCAATTGAGCTGGCGCGAAGGGATACAAAAGAATCAAATAGCGAAATAGTGAAAAGCGAAAAGCGAAATGGCGAAATACACTCCCCTCCTGCTAACCATCCCCAAAACATTACCGGATCTCCTGCGACCCGAAGCGGGAATATCGCCATATCACCATATCATCATTTCGTTATTTTCGGCATCAACCCCGGCCGGGATATCGTGCGCCGGCGAATTACCTCACGTCTTCAGTCA
>Ga0364867_10017_pt1 | contig 109690 bp, 122 predicted proteins | sample ExccelAu500001D4_3_FD_206915 | JGI IMG/M metagenome (GOLD analysis project Ga0364867, IMG submission 206915) | Enriched cells from Trout Bog Lake Hypolimnion, Wisconsin, USA - BchlTB.Aug13.5000.01.D4 | ecosystem: Environmental > Aquatic > Freshwater > Lake > Hypolimnion/Profundal zone | place... | reverse complement strand
AGGCATTAAAAATGACAACACAAAAAATTCGTATTCGTCTTAAAGCATTTGATTATCGTTTAATTGATCAGTCAGCTCAGGAAATTGTTGAAACAGCAAAACGCACTGGTGCAGTTGTAAAGGGTCCAGTTCCATTGCCTACACGTATTGAGCGTTTTGATATTCTTCGCTCACCGCACGTTAACAAAACATCGCGTGATCAGTTTGAGATTCGTACACATTTACGTTTGATGGATATTGTTGATCCTACAGACAAAACAGTAGATGCATTAATGAAGCTTGATTTGCCTGCTGGTGTGGATGTTGAAATTAAACTTTAACTTTACCTCGGTACTGAAAATGTTTGATTCAATGAAGTAGTTGTAAATATAGGTTGAGTTCGGTATAATCCGCGCTCTTCTACAGAAGTCGGTCAATTGTAATCGGCTTTTTAACTAAATAATAAGGATACGATCATGAGCTTAGGGCTTATTGGTCGCAAGGTGGGCATGACCCGCGTGTTTACTGATGATGGCGCAAGCATCCCAGTAACCGTGTTGGAAGTGGTTCCTAACCGAGTGACACAGATCAAGACTATCGCAAGCGACGGCTATACTGGCCTTCAAGTTGCTTTCGGTGCACGTCGTGCAAGCCGCATCAATAAAGCGCTGACTGGGCATTATGCCAAGACAGGTTCTGCTGCTGGTGCTGGTATACATGAATTCCCGGTGACTAATGACGTTTTGGCTAATTACACTGCCGGTGCAAATATCACAGTTGATATTTTCCAGGTAGGTCAAATGGTTGACGTTACTGGCACTTCTTTGGGTAAAGGCTTTGCTGGTGCTATTAAGCGTCACCATTTCAAGTCAAATCGTGCATCTCACGGTAACTCAAAATCACATAACGTACCTGGTTCTATCGGTATGGCGCAAGATCCTGGTCGAGTATTCCCAGGTAAGCGTATGCCAGGCCATTTAGGTGCTGTTAAGGTAACGACACAAAATCTAGAAGTGGTTCGCGTTGATGTTGAACGTAACTTACTACTGATTAAAGGTGCAATCCCTGGTTCTAAAGGCGGTGACGTTGTTGTTCGTCCAGCCATTAAAGCTAAGCTTAAGAAGGGGATGAAATAATGGAACTCAAATTAGTAGATAAAAACGGTAAGCAAGCTAAAAAAGGCGTAACTGTATCTGATGATACTTTTGGCCGTGAGTTTAACGAAGCTTTAGTGCATCAAGTTGTGGTTGCGTACATGGCAAATGCACGTACTGCAACTCGAGCACAAAAAGGTCGTGACACTGTAGCGCATACTACACACAAACCATACGCGCAAAAAGGTACTGGTAACGCTCGTGCAGGTATGAGCTCAAGCCCGATCTGGCGTGGAGGTGGTCGTGCATTTCCTAACTCACCTAATGAAAATTTCAGCCACAAAGTAAACCGTAAAGCCTACCGTGCTGGTATGCAAACGATTTTGTCTGAACTAGTGCGTCAAGAGCGTTTAAATGTGGTTGAGGAATTTGTTGTAACTACACCAAAAACTAAAGCATTGGCAGAAAAAATTAAGGGTATGGGTTACGAGGGCGCTGTATTGGTTCTTACTGACGGATTTGATGAGAATTTATACTTGTCATCACGTAATTTAATTAATGTAATGGTGGTAGATGCGCAATATGCTGACCCAGTCAGTTTAGTTCGCTTCCCAAACGTTGTGGCTACTGCTGCTGCCGTTAAAAAACTTGAGGAGATGCTAGCATGATGACCGCTATTACTAAAACTCAAGACCGTTTATTGCAAGTGATCTTAGCGCCACAAATTACTGAAAAAGCAACTTACATTGCTGATAAGCATCAACAAATTGCTTTTAAAGTGCGTACTGACGCAACAAAGCCTGAAATCAAGGCTGCAGTTGAGCTTGTATTCAAAGTAGAAGTTGAAAAAGTTGCAGTAATTAATGTTGGTGGTAAAACCAAACGCGCAGGCAAAAGTATCGGCAAGCGTAAGGACTGGAAAAAAGCTTATGTAAGCTTGAAGCCGGGCCAAGAAATTAATTTCGCAGCGGCCGAATAAGGAGAGATGAGATGGCATTAGTTAAAGTCAAGCCAACGTCCCCGGGTCGTCGTGGTGTAGTTAAGGTGGTAACACCTGGCCTTCATAAAGGCAAGCCACACGCACCGCTGTTGGAAAGTCAAAGTAAACACGCTGGCCGTAATAATAACGGTCATATTACAACCCGTCACCAAGGTGGTGGTCATAAACAGCATTATCGTATGATCGACTTCCGTCGCAATAAGGACGGCATTCCAGCGAAAGTAGAGCATATTGAATATGATCCAAATCGTACTGCACACATTGCTTTGCTATGTTATGCGGATGGTGAGCGTCGTTATATTATTGCTCCACGTGGCATTGCTGCCGGTGCACAATTAATCAGTGGTTCAGAAGCGCCAATTAAAATTGGTAACGCTATGCCATTACGTAATATCCCAGTAGGTAGTACGATTCATTGTATAGAATTGCAACCTGGTAAAGGTGCGCAATTGGCACGATCAGCAGGTACTTCTGTGCAATTATTAGCACGTGAAGGCAGTTATGCTCAATTACGTTTACGTTCAGGTGAAGTTCGCCGCGTTCATGTAGATTGCATGGCTACTTTAGGTGAAGTGGGTAATGAGGAGCATTCACTACGTTCAATTGGTAAAGCTGGTGCGATGCGCTGGCGTGGTGTTCGTCCAACCGTCCGCGGTGTGGTAATGAATCCAGTTGATCACCCGCACGGCGGTGGTGAAGGTAAAACAGCTGCTGGTATGAATCCAGTAAGCCCATGGGGTGTTAAAACTAAGGGTTATCGTACACGTAGTAGCAAGCGTACGGATAATATGCGTATTAGTCGTCGTCCGAGAGGCGTAAGGTAATCATATGGCACGTTCACTCAAAAAAGGTCCATTTATTGATGGTCATTTGGCTAAAAAAGTAGAAGCTGCAGCTGCTATTCGCGATCGTAAACCAATTAAGACTTGGTCACGCCGCTCTACAATTTTCCCAGATTTTATTGGTCTTACTATTGCAATTCATAATGGTAAGCAACACATTCCAGTGTTGATTTCTGAAAACATGGTTGGTCATAAGCTTGGTGAATTTGCGTTAACTCGTACATTCAAAGGCCATGCCGCTGACAAAAAAGCTAAGAAATAGGAGCTGATGATGCAAGTATCTGCAATATTAAAAGGTGTTCATCTCTCTCCTCAAAAAGCTAGATTGGTGGCAGACCTTGTTCGTGGTAAGAAAGTAGATCACGCACTTAACATTCTTAATTTCACTCCTAAAAAAGGTGCTGAAATTATTAAGAAGGTAGTTGAATCTGCAATCGCTAATGCTGAACATAACAATGGAGCTGATATTGACGAGTTGAAGGTTACTTCGATTTATGTTGATAAAGGCATTGTGCTTAAACGTATTCGTCCACGTGCAAAAGGCCGTGCTGGACGTATTACTAAACCAACCTGTCACATTCATGTGACTGTCGGTAACTAAAGGATAATCATGGGTCAGAAAATTCATCCAATTGGTTTCCGTCTGAGTGTCCAAAAGAATTGGTCCTCACGTTGGTATGCCAATAGCAAAAACTTCCCGGCAATGTTGCAAGGCGACATTAAGGTTCGTGAGTTTTTAAATAAAAAATTAGCCAGCGCTGCTGTTAGCCGAATTTTGATTGAGCGTCCTGCTAAGAACGCAAAAATCACAATTTACAGTGCTCGTCCTGGTGTGGTTATCGGTAAAAAAGGTGAGGACATTGAGTCTTTACGCGCTACTTTACAAGGTTTAATGGGCGTGCCTGTTCACCTTAATATTGAAGAAGTTCGTAAGCCTGAAATTGATGCTACCTTGATTGCTCAATCAATTGCGCAACAACTTGAAAAACGTGTGATGTTCCGTCGTGCCATGAAGCGTGCTATGCAAAATGCAATGCGTTTAGGTGCTCAAGGTATCAAAATCATGAGTTCAGGTCGTTTGAATGGTATTGAGATTGCGCGAACTGAATGGTACCGCGAAGGCAGAGTGCCTCTACATACGTTACGTGCAGACATTGATTACGGTGTTGCTGAGGCCTTAACAACCTACGGCATTATTGGTATCAAAGTTTGGGTCTTTAAAGGTGAAATTTTTGCAAGTAATGTACAAGCGCCAATAGGTTCAACTACAACACCTGCTGCTGAACCAGAGAAAAAAGTAAGAAAGCCGAGGGCTAAAGATGCTGCAACCGTCTAGACAAAAATACCGTAAGATGCAAAAGGGCCGTAATAAAGGCATTGCAACTACGGGTAATAAAGTAAGTTTTGGTGATTTTGGCTTAAAAGCAATTGGTCGTGGCCGTTTAACGGCTCGCCAAATTGAAGCTGCGCGTCGTGTTATGACTCGTCACATTAAACGTGGTGGTCGTGTATGGATTCGTATTTTCCCAGATCAACCAATTTCTAAAAAACCAGCTGAAGTACGTATGGGTAACGGTAAAGGTAGTACCGAATTCTACGTAGCACAAATTCAGCCAGGTAAAATGTTATATGAAATGGACGGGGTGAGCGAAGAGCTCGCGCGTGAAGCGTTCCGTTTGGCAGCTGCGAAGTTGCCAATTGAAACGACATTCATGACTCGCCAGATAGGAAGCTAAGATGAAAGCAGCCGATTTAAGAGCAAAAAGCGTTGAAGAGTTAAATGCAGAATTGATAGATTTGCGTCGTGCGCAATTTTCTCTTCGTATGCAATTAGCTACACAACAATTAACCAAAGTTGATCAGCCAAGTAAAGTGCGCAAAGATGTAGCGCGTGTAAAGCTTGTCTTAGCTGAGAAAGCGAAACAGGCCTAATTATGACTGAAATAGCAAAAGTAGTACGTAGCCTTTCAGGCCGTGTAGTGAGCGATAAGATGGACAAAACAGTTACTGTTTTAGTGGAGCGTAAAGTAAAGCATCCATTAATTGGTAAAGTTATTCGTCAATCTAAAAAGTTTCACGCACATGATGAAACAAATAGCTGTAAAGAAGGTGACTTGGTGACGATCATTGAGAGTCGCCCACTTTCTAAAACTAAAGCTTGGGTAGTTAAAACAGCCTAAGTTGTTTTTATTACGCAATTACTTCTAATAGTAATTGCGTAAGTGTTACTTGGTATATATAATGTTTGGTTTTTCGGCGAGCGACTTATTTATAATATTTAAGTCAAAAGCTCTCGCCCCAATACTGACCGTGGTCTGTCGGCCGTATTAATTGCAGGTTTTAAGAGGTACTAATTTTTTAGTAAATCTTAATTGTAATTAAAAGTGGCTGGTGTTGGTTTAACGGATTAAGTTGGAGATTATTCTCATGATTCAAATGCAATCTCGGCTTGAAGTTGCCGATAATACTGGTGCGCGCTCTGTGCAATGCATCAAGGTATTAGGTGGCTCTAAGCGTCGTTACGCTGGAATAGGCGATATCATTAAGGTAAGCATCAAAGATGCTGCCCCGCGTGGTCGCGTTAAAAAAGGCGAAGTTTACAGCGCGGTAGTTGTTCGCACAGCTAAGGGTGTTCGCCGTCCAGACGGCTCTTTAGTTAAGTTCGATAGCAATGCTGCAGTCCTGTTAAATAATAAGCTAGAACCGATTGGTACCCGTATATTCGGCCCAGTAACTCGTGAATTGCGTTCAGAAAAATTCATGAAAATCGTTTCATTAGCGCCAGAAGTTCTGTAGGAGCTCACATGAATAAAATTCGTAAGGGTGATCAAGTCATCCTAAATACCGGTAAAGACAAAGGTAAGCAAGGTGCGGTCTTAAGCATTCTTGATTCAGGTCATGTGGTTGTGGAAGGTCTTAACCTAGTTAAGAAACACGCAAAAGCTAACCCGATGAAGGGAATTGCTGGCGGCATCATTGCTAAAGAAATGCCATTAGACATTTCAAATGTTGCTTTATTTAACAGCGCAACCCAAAAAGGTGATCGCGTAGGCTTTAAGACATTAGATGATGGTCGCAAAATTCGCGTATTCAAATCTAATGGCGAAGCAGTGGACGCATAGGAAGAATTATGGCTCGCTTAAAAGATTTTTATAAAGACTCAGTGGTCAAGGCGATGACTGAGCAATTTGGTTACACTTCAGTAATGCAAGTTCCACGCATAGATAAGATCACTCTTAATATGGGCGTAGGCGAAGCTGTTGCTGATAAAAAAGTAATGGAACATGCTGTTGGCGATATGGAAAAAATTGCAGGTCAGAAAGCAATTGTAACTAAAGCTAAAAAGTCAGTAGCTGCATTTAAAATTCGTGATGATTATCCTGTTGGTTGCAAAGTTACATTGCGCCGCGAGCGTATGTACGAATTCTTAGATCGCTTAGTTACTGTTGCAATTCCACGTATTCGTGATTTCCGTGGTATCTCAGCTAAATCATTTGATGGTCGTGGTAATTACAACATGGGCGTTAAAGAACAAATCATTTTCCCTGAAATTGAGTATGACAAGATTGATGCAATTCGTGGAATGAACATTACTATCACTACTACTGCGAAAACTGATGCAGAAGCGAAAGCTTTGCTTGCTGCCTTTAGTTTTCCTTTCAGGGGTTAAGACATGGCTAAAACCTGTATGACAGAGCGCGAAGTTAAACGTCGTGCAACTGTAAGTAAATTCGCTGTAAAACGTGCTGCACTTGAAGCGGCAATGAATGATGTAACATCAACAGCTGAAGATCGCCGTGATGCACGCTTTAAATTTCAAGCGTTGCCACGTAACTCCAGCCCTGTGCGTCTTCGTAATCGTTGTGCTTTAACTGGTCGCCCACGTGGTGTGTTTAGTAAATTCGGTATTGGGCGTAGTAAGTTACGCGATTTGATGATGAGTGGCCAAGTGCCAGGCGTCACCAAAGCCAGCTGGTAATAGGAGGATAGATCTATGAGTATGAGTGATCCAATTGCCGATATGTTGACTCGCATTAGAAATGCACAAATGGTCAATAAAGCGGTTGTAACAATGCCTTCTTCAAACGTTAAGACAGCTATTGCTAGCGTACTTAAAGATGAAGGTTATGTTGAAGACTTCGCAGTGCAAACTGAAGGTAGTAAAGCTACTTTAACAATTAGTTTGAAATACTATGCTGGCCGCCCTGTTATTGAGCGTATACAGCGAGTGAGTAAACCTGGTTTGCGTGTTTATAAAGGATCTCAAGAGATCCCTAAAGTAATGAATGGCCTTGGTGTGACTATTATGTCGACATCTAAGGGTGTAATGACAGATCGTAAAGCCCAAGCTGCCGGTATCGGTGGTGAAGTGCTCTGCGTAGTGGCTTAAGGAGAAGCAAATGTCACGTGTTGCTAAAAATCCAGTAGTCATTCCTGAAAAAGTTGAAGTGGTATTAAGTGCTAATTCAATTAATATCAGTGGCCCTTTAGGTAAACTATCTCATCCGCTTACCGATGCGGTTGTGTTAAAAAGGGAAGGTGAAACGATTACGTTTAAAGCTTCTTCTGATGCACAACACTCACGTGCAATGTCTGGTACATTGCGTGCTTTAGTAGCGAATATGGTTCACGGCGTTTCTCAAGGCTTTAGCCGCAAATTAACGCTAGTTGGCGTTGGTTACAAAGCTGCTGCTCAAGGCGCTGTATTGAATCTAGAGTTAGGTTATTCACATACGATTAATCATAAAATGCCTTTTGGCGTTACTGTGGTTACTGCAACACCAACAGAAATTCTGTTAACCGGTGTTGATAAACAGGTGATCGGTCAAGTTGCTGCGCAGATTCGTGCATATCGAGCTCCAGAGCCTTACAAAGGCAAGGGCGTTCGTTATTCTGATGAAGTTGTAGTAATTAAAGAAACCAAGAAGAAATAAGGCTTAAAAAATGAACAACGTAAATAATCGCTTGCGCCGTGCACGTAAAACCCGTGCCAAAATTGCAGAGCTTAAGGTTACCCGTTTAAGTGTGCACCGTACTAATACGCACATTTACGCGCAAATTATTGCTGAGTCTGGTGATAAAGTAATTGCGAGTGCTTCTACACTTGAGGCTGGTATGCGTAAAAATATTAAAAATGGCGGCAACATTGAAGCTGCTACTGTAATTGGTAAGCTAATTGCAGAGAAAGCGATAAAAGCAGGTGTTACTACCGTTGCTTTTGATCGTTCAGGTTATAAATATCACGGTCGTATTAAAGCGTTGGCTGATGCCGCTCGCGAAAACGGCTTATCCTTCTAATTGGTCTGATTGCTAAAGAGGTTAATGATGGCTAGAGAAATGGAACAGCAACAGCAGCAGACTGATGGTTTGCGTGAAAAAATGATTGCAGTTAATCGTGTAAGTAAAACGGTTAAAGGTGGTCGTATTATGAGTTTTGCAGCTCTTACAGTAGTTGGTGACGGTGATGGCGCTGTCGGTATGGGTAAAGGCAAAGCACGTGAAGTGCCAGTCGCCGTACAAAAAGCTATGGATGAGGCACGTCGCGGTATGTTAAAAATTAATTTAACTAACGGCACATTACATCATGCAGTTACTGGTGTACATGGCGCAGCTAAAGTGTTCATTCAACCTGCTTCTGAAGGTACTGGCATTATTGCTGGTGGCGCAATGCGCGCAATTTTCGAAGTAATGGGTGTAACTAACGTAGTAGCAAAATGTATCGGTTCTACTAACCCTTACAATTTAGTTCGCGCTACATTAAATGGTTTAGAGTCAATGAACACGCCAGCTGAAATCGCAGCTAAACGTGGTAAATCAGTTGAACAAATAAGAGGCTAATCATGGCTAAAGCAAAAAAAGATGCATCAAGCATTAAAGTTACGCTAGTTAAAAGTGTAATCGGTCGTATTGAAGCGCATAAAGCTACTGTTAAAGGTCTAGGTTTACGTCGCATGCACCATACGGTTGAGTTACAAGATACTCCAGCAATTCGCGGCATGATTAATGCTGTTAGCTATCTCTTAAAGGTAGAGGCATAATGCAATTAAATACAATTAAGCCTGCAGAAGGCTCAAAAAAAGAACGTCGCCGTGTTGGTCGCGGTATCGGTTCTGGTTTAGGTAAAACAGCTGGCCGTGGTCATAAAGGTCAAAAGTCGCGTACTGGTGGTTTCCATAAAGTTGGTTTTGAGGGCGGTCAAATGCCAATTCAACGCCGTCTTCCAAAGCGTGGTTTTAAATCAATGACAAAAGCTAAAACTGCTCATGTTCGTACTAGTGAATTGTCTTTAATTCCTAACGAAGTAATAGATTTGTTAGCTTTAAAAGCGGCTAATTTAGTATCTGGTACTGTAAGAAATGCAAAAATATTCTTGTCTGGTGATGTAACTGCTAAGTTTAATATCCAAGGCTTACTTCTAACTAAAGGCGCTCGCGCCGCAGTTGAAGCAGCCGGCGGTAAAATCTTAGAAGCTGCTTAAGAGAAAAAACTTGGCACAAGACGGTATTTTAAAAACTACAGCAAAAATGGGTGAGCTAAAAAGCCGCCTCCTCTTTGTTTTAGGTGCACTCATTGTTTATCGATTAGGAGCACACATTCCTGTTCCAGGTATCGACCCTGTTGTATTGGCTAAGCTATTCCAATCGCAAAGTGGTGGTATTTTAGGGATGTTTAATATGTTTTCGGGTGGTGCGCTGTCTAGATTTACAGTGTTTGCACTCGGTATCATGCCTTACATTTCTGCTTCTATTATTATGCAGCTCATGGCAGCGGTTTCTCCGCAGTTAGAGCAGCTAAAAAAGGAAGGCGAAGCTGGACGACGCACCATAACAAAATATACACGCTACGGCACAGTAGTTTTGGCAATGTTTCAGGCTATTGGTATTGCAATTGCATTAGAAGGTCAACCTGGTTTAGTGTTGGATCCAGGAATGGTATTTAGATTGACGGCAATGATTACCTTGGTCAGTGGTACGATGTTTTTGATGTGGTTAGGTGAGCAAATTACTGAGCGTGGTATTGGAAATGGTATTTCTATTATTATCTTTGCTGGTATTGTAGCCGGCCTACCTCGTGCAGTTGGTTCAACTGCTGAGATGGTGAATACAGGTGCTTTTAGTATTCCATTGGCCTTTTTCTTGCTGGTTGCAACGATTTTAGTAACTGCATTAGTGGTTTTTGTAGAGCGCGGTCAACGCAAGATAACGGTCAACTATGCAAAGCGACAAGTTGGCAACAAGGTATTTGGTGGTCAAACAACACATTTGCCTTTAAAGCTAAATATGGCTGGAGTTATCCCTCCAATTTTTGCTTCAAGTATTATTTTGTTTCCAGCCACTTTAGCTGGTTGGTTTGGAAGTAGTGAGCGTATGTACTGGTTGAAAGATATTGCAGCTGCACTATCTCCTGGTCAGCCCATTTACATCCTTTTGTTTGCAACTGCAATCGTATTCTTCTGTTTCTTTTATACTGCGTTGCAGTTTAACCCAAAAGATACAGCTGACAATTTGAAGAAAAGTGGTGCTTTCATTCCTGGTATTAGACCGGGTGACCAAACGGCTAAGTACATCGATCGGATTATGGGTAGATTAACGTTAGTTGGTGCAGCATATATTACGTTGGTTTGTTTATTACCAGAGTTTTTGATTTTAAAATTTAATACACCTTTCTACTTTGGTGGCACATCTTTGCTTATTATTGTAGTAGTTACGATGGATTTTATGACGCAAGTTCAGTCACATTTGATGTCGCATCAGTATGAGGGTTTATTGAAAAAAGCAAACTTTAAAGGTAATGCATCAAGTACTAAATAGTTGCAAACGTTGTAAGTTAGTTATTTTATTAAGATACGCAGTTTAAGAAGTGATGGAGTTTAAAATGAGAGTTCGTGCATCAGTCAAAGCATTATGTCGTAATTGTAAAGTTGTTCGCCGTCGTGGTGTTGTGCGTATCATTTGCACAGATCCACGTCACAAGCAACGCCAAGGTTAATTGATAACTATCTTTAACCGTATTATTGACAGATTAAATTATTGATATAGATAAGCTAATTGATAAAAGTTGGATTAACTGTTAAAATCCTCGGCTTTTTTGAAGCTGTAGATTTTTAGTTTTACCTAAATTTTGGAGTAGGGTATGGCGCGTATTGCAGGGGTAAATATCCCAAATAACAAACACACTGAAATTGCATTAACTGCGATTTTCGGTATTGGACGTAACACAGCACAGAAAATTTGTGCTGCAGCTGGTGTTCTAGCATCTACAAAAATGAAAGATCTAAATGATGCTGATGTTGAAAAGTTACGTGATGAAGTTGCTAAAGTAAAAGTTGAAGGCGATTTACGTCGTGAAGTTTCAATGAATATTAAGCGCTTAATGGATTTGAATTGTTATCGTGGTGTACGTCACCGTCGTGGTTTACCAGTTCGTGGTCAACGCACAAAGACAAATGCGCGCACACGTAAAGGTCCAATTAAAGCAATTAAGCAAGCTAAGTAATCTCAGTTTTAAATTGCAGGTTCGCAAATTTAAGTACGATTTATTGGTAAGGAAAGTGCAACATGGCAAAAGCTAATGTACGCGTAAGAAAAAAAGTTAAAAAGAATATTGCAGAGGGCATAGCTCACGTGCATGCTTCATTTAATAATACCATCATCACCATTACTGACCGTCAGGGTAATGCGTTGTCATGGGCAACTTCAGGTGGCCAAGGTTTTAAAGGTTCACGTAAGAGTACGCCTTTTGCAGCGCAAGTAGCCGCTGAAGTTGCTGGTAAGTCAGCTCAGGAAAGTGGTGTTAAGAATTTAGAAGTGCGTATTAAAGGCCCAGGCCCAGGTCGTGAATCTGCAGTGCGCGCACTTAATGCAGCTGGTTTTAAAATTACCAGCATTACCGATGTGACGCCAGTGCCCCATAACGGCTGCCGTCCACCTAAAAAACGCCGCATTTAAACCGAGCTTTTAGCTTAGTTTAGTAGAAATAACAGGAGAATCCCTTGGCTAGAAATTTAGACCCTAAGTGCCGTCAGTGTCGTCGTGAAGGCGAAAAGCTTTTCTTAAAAGCTGAAAAGTGTTTTACAGACAAATGTGCAATTGAAAAACGTAACTTCCCACCTGGTCAGCACGGTCAACGTCGCAACCAACGTTTATCAGACTATGGTGTTCAGTTGCGTGAGAAACAAAAAGTACGTCGTATTTACGGTGTATTGGAAGCGCAATTCCGTAGCTACTATGCAGAAGCTGATCGCAAAAAAGGTATTACAGGTGAAAACTTGTTACAACTCCTTGAATGCCGTTTGGACAATGTAACTTTCAGAATGGGCCTAGGTGGGTCACGTACTGAAGCACGTCAAATTGTTCGCCATAACAGTATTTTAGTAAATGGTCGCCGTGTAAATATTCCTTCATACCAAGTTAAAGCTGGTGATGTAGTGAGTGTTGCAGAAGCTTCTAAAACGCAATTACGTATTAAGAGTGCGCTAGTAGCTGCTGAGCAACGTGGTTTTCCAGCTTGGATCGAAGTAGATGTGAAAGCATTAACAGGTACATTCAAAGCTAAACCACAGCGCGACGAGTTGCCTGCAACAATCAATGAATCATTGGTAGTTGAGCTTTACTCTAAGTAACTAAATAAGTGAGCCGTTTAAACGGCTCACTCGATTGATGTTCGCTAACGCTTCACATTTTTCGAATAAATTGATGAAATATTAAAAGGTATAACTATGCAAAACAGTCCTACCGAATATCTAAAACCGCGTGTTGTTGATGTTGAGGTCTTATCTCCATTGCGTGCTCGCGTAACGTTAGAGCCAATGGAGCGTGGTTTCGGCTACACATTAGGTAACGCTTTACGTCGTGTTTTATTGTCTTCAATTCCAGGCTTTGCTATTACAGAAGTTAAAATTGATGGCGTAGTGCATGAGTACTCAACATTAGATGGTGTACAAGAAGATGTCGTAGATATCTTACTTAATCTAAAAGGCGTTGCTTTAAAGTTAAACACTAAATCTGAAACTATTCTGACTTTAAATAAATCAGTTGAAGGTGTTGTTACCGCTGGTGATTTTGAAACGGGTCATGATGCTGAGATTGTTAATCCAGACCATGTGATTGCGCATCTTACTAAAGGTGGCAAGCTTAACCTAGAAGTTAAAGTTCAAATGGGGCGTGGTTATCAACCTGTTCCTGCTCGTCAAAAAGCAAATGAAGAAGATCGCGTACTTGGTTTTATCATGGTTGATGCATCTTTCAGTCCGATTAACAAGGTGAGCTATCAAGTTGAGAGCGCCCGTGTTGAGCAACGTACTGACTTAGATAAACTAGTCATGGACGTTGAAACAAATGGCGTAATAGAACCCGAGCAAGCAATTCGCGATGCCGCACGTATTTTAATGGGTCAATTGTCTGTATTTGCTGACCTTGAAGGTGCTCCTAGTGAAGTTGAAGTTAAATCAGCACCTCAAGTAGACCCAATTTTATTGCGTCCAGTTGATGATTTAGAGTTAACAGTTCGTTCAGCTAATTGCTTAAAAGCAGAAAATATATTTTACATTGGTGATTTGATCCAACGTACTGAGAATGAGCTGTTAAAAGCACCAAATCTTGGTCGTAAATCACTAAATGAAATTAAAGATGTACTCGCAACGCGTGGCCTAACTTTGGGCATGAAACTAGAAAATTGGCCACCAGTTGGTCTTGAAAAAGCTTAGTCAATAAGCTTTATTAACTAAGTTAAAGAAACTTTAAGGAATTACTATGCGTCACGGTAATAGCAATCGTAAATTAAATCGTACTAGCAGCCATCGTGCAGCTATGTTCCGTAACATGACAGCATCATTGCTACGTCATGAAGTCATTAAAACTACTTTGCCAAAAGCAAAAGAGTTGCGTAAGTTTGCAGAACCTTTGATTACTTTAGGTAAAACGCCAACTTTAGCAAATCGTCGCTTAGCGTTTAGTCGTTTGCGTGACCGTGATATCGTAGGTAAGTTGTTTGCTGAACTCGGTCCTCGTTATCTAACACGCAATGGTGGTTACTTACGTGTATTAAAATGTGGATTCCGTAATGGTGACAACGCTCCAATGGCTTTAGTTGAGTTGGTAGACCGTCCTGACACTGGTGCTGAAGTTGTAGTTGCAGACTAATTAGCAACTCAGTCATTGTTGAATCTAAAAGCCAGCTTAATGCTGGCTTTTTTATATTTTAAATTGCTTACTTTAACGCTAGCTTATGAACCGCTCAATTTCACTCATAGTAAATGGCCATGCTAATTCTTGATTAGTATCTTCTCTTCTTAATACTGGTATTGAAGACCCATAAAGGCCTAGCAGAGTATCATCATCAATTATTTCAATAGTTTGCCATGCAATAGGATGTAATTTCACTAGTGAAATTAATATGTCCTCAGCTTGCTCACACAAGTGGCAATAAGATGTTGAATATAATTTTAGATTGGTAGCCAATATAATTTTGCCCTGAAAACTTAGAAAAACTGTACCTTACATACAGAGTAACAAATACCAATGGCTTAAGTAAGCCTTTCTAAGCATAGTTTATCGTTTTTTTTATTAATTCACGTGTTAGAATTAAAGAATAATTTAAAGTATTGTTTCCTTGTAAAGGCAGCCTTGATGAGTGACTTAGAAACCGTTCAAGATCATCGGTCTAAAATTAAAAGCATGATTGAGCGCCATAAGCTGGTTGAAGACTTAGTGCATAGGCAAGATATGCAACGTCACGACATTGTCGAGACTATGGTTCAACAGAATAACCAATCAGAATTGCGTCGCTTATTGGATAAATTAGATACTACAGAAGTTGCGCGCATCCTTGAAGCCTTGACATCCGACGAACGTCAGGTGCTATGGCAACAGATTAACGAAGAGCGTAAGGAAGAAATACTATTGGTTGTTTCAGATTCTGTACGTGTAGAGTTTGTGTCTGAACCTAAGCAACAAAGCCAAAGCATGGTGATTCGTGTGTTTGATTTACATGAAGGCCGTTTACGTCAAATTCCTATTTTTACTCGTGAAGATCTAGCTCAAGCTAAGCCAGTTTGGGTTGATTTGGTAACGCCAGAGGATGAGCAACTGGCTTGGGCCAGAGAAATCTTTGGTGTTAATCTGCCTAACCCTAAAGAGCTAACAGACTTAGAAACCAGTGCCCGATTTTATGAAGAAGAAGACGGCGAGGTGCATTTACACTCTGCATTCTTACTTGACCGTGAAGATGAGTCACGTAACGTGGCAGTTGCCTTTATATTAAAGAATGACACATTATTCTCAGTGCGTAGTGAAGAGTTGCCAGTGTTTCGCTTACAACGCTTGCGCGCACGCGCTCAGACTGGATATGTATCTGAGGCTAAGGATGTGCTGCTAGATTTGTATGCGGCCGATGTAGAGTACTCAGCGAATGCGCTAGAGGACGAATACGTCAGATTGGAAGAAGTGGGGCGTCAAGTATTTCGCTCTCATATGACCAATGAACAGGCTGCTAAAATTCTGACTGCGATTTCTGTAGAAGAGGATCTTAATGGACGCATTCGCCGCAATGTTCTTGATACGCGCAATGCCCTATCTTTCCTTATGCGCCGTAAATTTTTGTCTATCCCGCAACATGAAGATGTTCGCGAGATTCTCCGAGATATCGAATCGCTAGATGGCCACACCACTTTCTTGTTTAATAAAATCAACTTCCAAATGGATGCAACCGTCGGTTTCTTGAATGTTAACCAGAATAAAGATCTAAAACGTTTAACCGTCATTAGTGTGGTTTTTATGCCAATTAATGTGCTGGCAGGGATTGGTGGTATGTCCGAATTTTCAATGATGACGCACGCATTCCCTTGGCAAGTAGCGTATGGCTTTTTTATCTTGGGTATGATCGGTATCGGCCTCCTGACTTTTACAGGATTGCGCTATATGGAAAATCGTAGAATAAGAAATCATCGGTTAGAGCATAATTAATCTTAGTTTCTTCGTGACCGTTTTATTAACCTACCTATAATTAAGCGATCATGATGAATCAAGACATACAATTTGTTTGGCAAGAAGTTTATGCCGATCTATCTACGCATGCGGCGCTGTGGCAGCTAGCAATTATTGTTATAGCTTGTGCATTTGCTTGGTTTATTAATGGAGCCCTGCGCGCTTATGTGATGCGTAGCGCCCCTGATAATTGGAAGTTAGGCATAGGCGGCGTTAATCGCGTGCTGTTTCCCTTAACTTCCCTCATCTTTGTGTTGGTTGCTAAAGCCATTTTTGGCTACTGGCAACATACGAGCCTATTACGCTTAGCGAGTACTTTGTTGCTTGCAATGGCCGTAATACGTCTAGTCGTGTACGGGGTACGTTATATATTAACCCCGGGTGGTTTACTTAAAACTCTAGAGAACTCTATCTCAGCTGTCATTTGGGTACTACTGGCCTTGCATCTAAGTGGTTTTCTGCCAGATCTATTGAATACACTCGCCGATATTCAATTTAACCTTGGGTCTCACCAAATCAATCTGTTGCAAACCCTAGAAACCATTGTGATCATTGTAACTTCACTATTAGTTACACTTTGGTTTAGTCGGTTTATTGAGAATAAATTAATGCGCGCGCAAAACGTTAATATGAATATGCGTGTCGTACTAAGTAAATTGCTTCGCATCCTATTGTTGTCTACTGCCATGCTTATAGCTCTATCAGCTGTAGGCTTAGATATTACTGTTTTATCAGTGTTTGGTGGTGCGCTAGGCGTGGCTTTGGGCTTTGGTTTGCAGCGTATTGCTAGCAATTATGTAAGCGGTTTTATTATACTATTAGATAAGTCGATGCGGATAGGAGATGTCATAACCGTGGATACGCATTATGGCGTGGTCAATGAGTTGCGTATGCGGTACCTAGTATTGCGTAAGCTAGATGGCACAGAGGTGATTATTCCGAATGAGGTGCTCATTGTAAGTCCCGTCATTAACCATTCATTTTCAGATCATACCGCAAGAGTGCAAATGCCTATTCAGGTCAGCTACGAAAGTCCGTTAGACAAAGCTATGCAGCTCATATCAGAGATCGCTAAACGCCATCCACGAGTATTGCTTTCGCCTGAGCCTGCAGTGTTAGTAAAGGGTTTTGGGGAAAGCGGTATTGATTTATTGTTATCTATATGGATTCCAGACCCAGAAGAGGGCTCGGCGTTGCTTCAGTCAGAGCTTTATCTTGAAATCTGGCGTGCATTTCAGGAAAACCATATTGCCATACCTTATCCACAGCGTGAAGTGCGCATACTCGGCAATCCAACTATATCTGCCAATTAGATTGACACTAACTATTGATTTACCTCAGTAAGGCTAGAATGACAGACAATAAAAAAGCTCACATAAATGTGAGCTTTTTTTCTTAAATAATTACTTATTTAAGTTTAGTTTCTTTGTACATAACATGTTGACGAACAACTGGATCAAATTTCTTGATCTCCATTTTTCCTGGCATTGTACGTTTGTTTTTTGTAGTAGTGTAGAAGTGACCAGTACCGGCACTTGACTCTAATTTAATTTTTTCGCGCATGATTCAAATTCCTTATTAAGCTAAAATAATTTAGCGCTTAGATTTTTTGGCCTTCAGCACGCATTTTTAATAAAACAGCATCAATGCCATTTTTGTCAATTGTACGTAACGCATTGTTAGTAATGCGCATGCTGATCCAGCGATTTTCGCTCTCAACCCAGAATTTGCGGTTTTGCAAATTAGGTAAAAAACGTCGTTTTGTTCTGTTGTTAGCGTGAGAAACGTTGTTACCCACCATTGGCTTTTTGCCAGTTACCATACATACACGTGCCATGGTTAATCTCCAAACTTTTTGCTTTTTCTGAAAGACCGCAATTATAGTACTAAAACTTATATTTCCTCAAGCACAATATAAAGAAAATTCAAGGTTTATGTCCTAAATTTCATACTTAAAGCAAACTAACTGCATTAGTCGCTTAAATACGGGTCAGGTTAATGTTTTCCAGTACTGCCAAAGCCACCTTCGCCACGCTCACTAGTATCAAAATCATCTACTAAATGAAACTCCGCTTGTACGACAGGTACAATCAACAGTTGCGCAATACGTTCCATCGGGTTGAGCTCAAATGCAGTGTTGCCACGGTTCCAGCACGACACCATCAATTGACCTTGATAATCTGAATCAATTAATCCCACTAGATTACCCAATACGATGCCATGTTTATGACCCAGTCCTGAACGTGGCAAAATTAAAGCTGCGTAGTAGATGTTATCCAAATGTATTGCCATGCCAGTAGGAATTAGCGTCGTTTCGCCTGGCTGCAAAGTAATCGTGCTATCTATACAAGCGCGCAAATCAAGTCCTGCAGAGCCAGTAGTGGCGTAGGTTGGCATTTGCTCGTGCAAGCGATCATCTAGAATCTTTAAGTCGACAATAATTTTCATGAAACTCTCAGTAAATAATAATGTTTAATTAATTTTTTATGGCTAAAGGTTTAGGATTTAATTCAAAATATAAAGTACTAATTCTTGCGCGATACATGGAGTCAGTCCTTATTCCTAACTTTTGTACCCCACTTTTTTGGGACATATGACTAAGGGTTTCAAAATAACTACTCAGCAAATAAATGCCTTACACCATTACATGGTGGAAAAAAGACAAGCACTATAAGGTTCGGTAACTTAGCTACTAAATAATTGTATCGTTTTTTTTAGTTGAACTACTAACTATTCTATAGACACGGGTTGAGTTCGTTATATTCAACAACTCAAGCAAGCAGTTTAAGGAACACTATTTCGATCTTATTCATTCAAAACACCATGTGTTTGATGTGCATCAAGGTTGATTCAATAAATTCTTATTAGAGTTCAGGATGTTTGAAAGCTTATAAGAAGTTAAAATGAAAAAATCCCCTGTATTTATGGTTGTTGCAATCCTTTTCTCTGTAAATTCTTTTGCAGATGATGTAGAGCTTAATCCAGTAGTGGTGTCTGCAACAAGAACTCAGATTAATAGTTTTGATGCCCCAGCATCTGTTGATGTGGTTGATCAATCAGTAATTGAAAATGCTGGTGTCGGCATGGTTTTGTCTGAAAGTATTAATCGTGTTGCTGGGGTGACTGCTGAAACTAGGAATCAGTATGCACAAGATCCTCAAATATCTATACGCGGTTTCGGCGCACGTTCCTCATTCGGTGTATCAGGGATTAGACTTTACGTGGACGGTATTCCTTTGACCATGCCTGATGGTATTGGTCAGCCAGGTAATATTGATTTCGAAACAGTTAAATCAATTGAAATTTTAAAAGGTCCATTTGCGACAATGTACGGTAACGGTGCTGGCGGTGTGATTTCATTAACAACGAAAACTCCTCCAAGCGATAATGAAGTTACTGCTGGGTTAATAGCTGGAAGCTATGGAACAACCAAAGAGTCAGTGCAAGCAACAGGAACGGTTGATGGAGTTGGTTATTTACTTAATGAGTCTAATTTTAACACTGACGGATATCGTGAACATAGCTTAGCGCATAAGCAACAAACAACTGCTCAATTCTCATTTAATTTAAAAAATGATACCCATGTCACTATTCTTGCCAATTACATGAAAATGGAAGCTCAGGATCCACTTGGCTTGGCTGGCGTAGGAAGTGGTGCAATTAACTCTCATATCCCTAACGTATATTCCAATCCTAAAGGGACACCTTCTGCAGCGTTAGGGGCAAATACCAGAGTTTCTAGGGAGAATGCTCAAGTAGGTATTAATCTTGAACATATTATTAATGGCAATAACTCGTTTAATGTAGTGATGTATGCGGGGCATAGAGATAATGCTCAGTTCTTATCCACATCGCCTAATCCAAGCACATCATCATCTTCTACTTGCGGTCCTATAAGTTCTTATTGCGGGAAAAAAAGTACGATATCTCGTGATTTTGTAGGGACGGATGTAAATTGGACTAATAAGGGTGAAATTTATACCAAGAATTATACGTTGACTTCCGGTATATCTTATTCATATATGTCAGATGACAGAATGGATGTTTCAACATCAAATGGGTCTGTATTAAGTGCTGGAGCAGCTAGTCCAAATCGAAATGAAACAGATAATTCCTTGAATTTCGATGAGTATGTTCAAGGGAAACTTTCGCTTCTCAATAATTTTGACCTAAATGCTGGCGTTAGAAATATTCATAGTAATTTAGACTTTAATCCTAACTTGCCTTATAACCCTACTGGAACTGTCGGCGCAGCAAAAATAAAGAGTTCCGCAGTTCATTTTAGCAACACGACTCCATCCGTTGGCTTTCTTTGGAAAGTTAGGGAAGATACAAATATGTATGTCAATTATGGTAAAGGATTCCAAACACCAAATAGCATACAGATGGCTTATGGTGATAGCAAAGGCACTGTATCCCCAAATTTAAATTTGCTAGGAAGCTATGGTTTGGGTCCCAATACTAGTTTATCTGCAAGTACTAGCGATAATTATGAGTTTGGCCTGAAGTCCTTTTTGACTGACAATACACGGTTAAATCTCGCATTATTCAGAACTACGACTAATCATGAAATTGCAGTTGATTTTGGCGGTTCATATACCAGTTATATAAATGTGCCCGTTCAAACATCTAGAGATGGTCTAGAGCTTTCGATTGAAAGTAAGTTAGAACATGACTTTAATTTATATGCGGCTTACACCTATATGGATGCTAAATATGATGGTTCATTTAATTCAAATTCATTAGGTAAGATTTCCGTAGGAAATGCTATACCTGGCACCTTTAAAAACCAACTGTATGGGGAGCTTTCTTGGAAGTGCGCAGACTTAGGATTTACAACGGCAGTTGAGTCTTTAAACAACTCTAAAACCTTCGCAAATGATACTAATACAGCCTATGCTAATGGATATAGTATAGTTAATATTCGTGCTGGCTTTAAACAAAATATTAAGAGCTGGACTATGTCTGAATTTGCACGCATAGAAAATATTTTCGACAGAAACTACATTAGCGCGGTTAGAATTAATGATAGTAATGGTGAGTTTTACGAAGCTGGTTCAGGTAGAGGCTTTATTGCAGGTGTTTCACTTAGCAACCGCTTTTAATTAAGCAATAGGTAATAAAGCAGTGTGTAAGAGTTTTTGAAATAGTCGGTACCCAGGGAATTGCTATTTTATAGAAATGACTAAGTGTTCCGTTATTTTATTAGTTTAACTAATTGAATGTTCAGGATAAGCTGATATGAGTTAATTACTGCAGCATTTTTGATATGTGCTGCAATAATAGTCTGGCAACTTCTGTTTTTGGCGCACGTTCAAATGGATGCGCGCCATTTTTGTCTAGTAGGGTTACGCTATTGTCATCGACCGTCATGGCCTCACTGATTAAGTTAGCTACAATTAAGGGCAGCTTTTTACGCAGACGTTTTTGTTCTGCATATTCAAGAAGGTTTTCAGTTTCAGCCGCAAAACCTACACAGAATGGCGCGTTAGGTAAACTCGCCACCTCAGCCAATATATCTTTACCAGGCTTGAGCTCCAAGGTTAGGGAAGACTCACTCTTTTTTATTTTTTGAGTGTTTACTTGAGCTGGGCGATAGTCAGATACTGCCGCTACACCAATAAAAATCTCTTGCTCACCCACATGTTGCATCACGCTTTGATACATAGCATTGGCACTTGTGGCTGAGATTACGGTTACACCTAATGGTGGTTTCAATGTAGTAGCACCGCTGATCAAAGTCACTTCTGCACCCATGGCGGCAGCGGTCTGTGCAATTGCGTAGCCCATTTTACCTGAGCTTAAATTGGTAATTGCACGAACAGGATCTATCATTTCGAGCGTAGCACCTGCGGTAACCATGACTTTTTTACCCAGTAAAATTTTTTCTTCAAAGCTTGCTAGTACAAGCGCTAATAAGTCTTCGGCCTCTAGCATACGGCCTAAGCCAATTTCACCACACGCTTGCTCACCGCTCTCTGGCCCAAGTACGCTTATATCATCAGCTTTAAGTTGCTCAATATTGCGCTGTGTGGCTGGGTTTTCCCACATTTGTTTGTTCATGGCCGGTGCCACTAGTAACGGGCAAGGTTTTGAATCAGAACCACGCGCTAAACATAAGGTAGAAAGTAAGTCATCGGCACGGCCATGCACTAGTTTGGCGATAAAGTCTGCGCTGGCTGGAGCCACGATAATTGCATCAGCTTTGCGGGATAATTCTATATGTGGCATACCATTACTAATGCTGCTATCCCACATATCTATAAACACAGGCTTGCCAGACAGTGCTTGCATTGTCACTTGCGTAATAAACTGACAAGCGGCACTGGTCATTACCACCTGAACTTCAATGTTAGCCTTGACTAACAGGCGCACTAATTCTGCAGCTTTATAAGCCGCTATTCCACCGGTGATGCCTAAAACTATCTGTTTATTTTGCTTGGATTGCATGGTAAATTTTGAGTTATTTAATACTATTGGTTTAATTTTAACATGGGCATCAACGTCTAGGGATGTTCATAAGTTTGTTGGATGATTGAGTGCTGGTGAAAAACTCTACTCAATAGTCATTGGCTGAAATCAGGGCCTACTTTGTGCCAGTGTCTTAATGCCAATTATTTTTGGTAGTGGATATTTTAAGGAATTATTTTTGTCTGAAAATATCAGCTTACCTCTCTCTAGGCAGACTTTGTTGTAGACTAAAGCTCTTGTCACATCAAAAGTGTAAGATGTTAGGAAAATTATGATGATTGATAATGCTGTTTGGCTAGATTTGGCGGTGGCTCTGGGTATAGGCCTACTAATTGGCGCAGAACGTGAGCGCAATCGTGGACAGGCCGGAGATCAATCCATCGCTGGCATTCGCACCTTTACCATTGCCTCACTGGTGGGTGCTATTAGTATGATGCTCAACATCTGGCTATTAGTGACGTCTTTATTTTGCGTGACTATATTTGCTGCTACGGCCTCTTTTATTAAGCGGGATAAGGAGGCCGGTCTAACTTCTGAAGTGACACTTGTATTTATAGTGATTTTAGGTGGGCTTGCGATGAGCGCGCCTGCTTTGGCAGCGAGTCTTGCAGTCAGCGCAGCCATTCTGCTGGCAGCGAAAGATCCTATTCACGTCTTTGTGCGTGGTGCCGTTACCAAAGATGAAATGATCGATTTTCTGATTTTAGCAGCGGCCACCCTGATTGTATTGCCGCTAGTGCCCAATGAACTGATTGGGCCGTTTGATGCTATTAACCCACATAATCTTTGGCTGATTGTGATTTTGATTATGCTAATAGGTGCGTTCGGTCATCTCGCCTTGCGCTTATTGGGTCAACGGATAGGGTTGCCACTAGTGGGACTGGTTTCAGGTTTCGTGTCCAGCATCGCGACCATCGGCGCCATGGGGGAGCGGTCCAGACAATCACCACATTTAATTGCTTCGTCAGTGGCAGGGGCAACACTATCTAGCTTATCTACAATATTGCTCATGGCTACGTTACTGGCGGCGATTAATCTGCCAACGCTAGTCACTTTAGTGCCATCACTTATTTTTGGCGGACTCGCAATTGCAATTTATGGTCTGGTCGTTACTTTAACCTCGCTCCATGAAGGTACGCTAGAGCCGATTAAACCAAGTCGATCATTTAGCGTTAAAACTGCCCTCATGTTAGCTGCGGTGATTGCGGTGGTGCTGATTGCCTCAGCAGGTTTGAAGTTGTGGTTCGGTCAGACGGGGTTGGTGGTGGCATCAGGTTTAGCAGGTCTAGCGGATGTGCATGCGGTGACCATTTCGATAGCCTCACTAGAAGCCGCTGGAAAAATTAGCCCAGAAAGTGCAGCTATTCCAATCTTGGTCGCTTTCTCAATTAATTCTTCCTCGAAAGTAGTGATGGCTATTCTCAGTGGTGGTGGCGCATTTTCACGTAAAGTAGCGTTAGGATTAGTGTTGCAGGTCAGTGCGATTTGGTTCGGCTGGTGGATATTCTGAATTTAGCGGCTGTAGTCTAGATATTAGGCTAGTTGTAACTCAGCCAACCTTGCATATAAGCCACCTTGGTCGCGTAGTTCAGTTGGGCTACCAATTTCAACAATACGCCCATGTTCCAGCACGATAATACGGTCAGCTTTTTGGACGGTGCTCAAGCGGTGAGCAATCATCAATGTTGTGCGGTTTTGCATGGCTGCGTCTAGGCCTTCTTGTACTAAAATTTCAGATTCAGCATCAAGTGCGCTAGTAGCTTCATCTAACAATAAGATAGGTGCATCTTTTAATATGGCGCGAGCAATTGCAATGCGCTGGCGTTGACCACCTGATAAGCGTGTCCCACGCTCACCCAAAAATGTTTGGTAGCCATCAGGTAATCTTTGTACAAATTCATCCACTTGTGCTGCTTTAGCTGCGGCAATCACTTGCTCATCACTAGATTCTGGTTTCCCATAACGAATGTTCTCCATCGCATTAGCGGAGAATATGACAGGGTCTTGGGGCACGGTAGCAATGCAACTTCGCAAACTATGTAAGCTTAATTGACTAATGTTTTTTCCATTAATACTGATGCTCCCAGCGCTTAATTCATAAAATCTGAGTAGACATTGGAATAAAGTGGTTTTCCCGGCTCCTGACGGGCCAACTAATGCAATAGTTTCACCAGCAGTGATGCTAAATGAGACATTATCTAAAGCAATGGTTTGCGGACGTGATGGATAGTTAAAAACTAAGTTTTTAAATTCTATACTAGCGTGCAGTGGATTAATCAGCGTTTCTGGGTTAATCGGTTCTTCGATCGCAGCGTCAGCATGGAGTAACTCCATTAATCTTTCAGTAGCGCCAGCGGCGCGCATCACATCACCCCAAACTTCAGCCATAGTGCCAACTGCACCGGCCACCATCATTGCATATAGTACAAATGATGCAAGCTCTCCCCCAGTCATACTTCCTGCACTGACTTGTAGTGCACCCACCCAAAGTACAAAAATAATAGTGCCCAAAACAGCGGCGACCATTAGCATGGTGAGCATGGCGCGCACTTTTACTCTTTTTAGTGCAGTAGTAAAACTTAAGTCGGCGCTTAAGCTGTAACGTTTGGCTTCATTAAGTTCTTGTGTATAAGATTGTACCGTTGGCATTGCGTTGAGTATCTCCCCTGCCATGGCTGAGCTATCTGCAATTCGGTCTTGCGATTCGCGTGAAAGCTTTTTAACTGAACGTCCAATCACAATGATCGGTAAGATGAGCAATAGCATAAGTCCTACATTTAGCGAGAATAAATATAGATTGGTGATCGCCAGCATGACCATTCCGCCGATAAACTGGAATAAGCTTCGTAACCCCATAGATACTGAGCTACCCACTACTGTTTGAATGAGTGTGGTGTCACCGGTCAGACGCGATAGCACCTCACCTGTTTGGGTTGTTTCAAAGAATTGCGGTGACTGGGTCATCATCCTTGCATAGACTCCGCTGCGGAGGTCGGCAGTTACTCGTTCGCCTACCCAGGAGATAGTGTAGTAGCGAGAGGAAATCATCAATGCCCAAAACAGTGCAAGGAAAAACATCACCAAAAAATGCCCATTTAAACTTAAACTACCCATAAGCCCAGTGTTGACTTTGGTTGAAGTCGCATGAGTAACGAAACCAAAGTCAATCAGATCTCGAAAAGCCAATGGCACAATCAACAAAGTGGCAGAGCCCAAGCATAGCAATATAAATGCTAGAAAAATTCTGGAGCTGTATGGGCGCAGAAAGGGCCGTAGATTGGCCAAGGGGGCTAGTTTTTTGCTTGGAGTTTTTGTGGCAGTGTTAGCTTGCATAGTTACGGGATAACTTTATAAAATAATTGGCATATAGTAAAGGCAACTCAGTCTAGCTTAAGTTCATTGGTAAGCCTAATAGAACGACCTGGCAACGTTTGATTGCTTAGTTTTTTAGTCACCAACAGTAAATGCTGATTTATACTAGAATAATACAGATCAAACTCTCAATAATTATGAATAAAAATTTAAAAATAATTCTTTGGCTCCTAGTCGCGCTATTGGGCGCTGCTGCTATTAGTGCTATTGCTCTTAATCGTGGAGAAAGCATTAGTGCCATATGGTTTATTGCAGCCGCCGCTTGTGTTTATGCCATTGCTTACCGTTTTTATGCAGCGTGGATTGCCGCTAGTGTTTTAGGCGTAGATGAAACCCGCGCCACCCCAGCTGAACGCTTAGATAACGGCCGAGATTTTGTGCCGACTAATAAGTGGATTGTGTTTGGCCATCATTTTGCGGCTATCGCCGGTCCTGGACCATTGGTTGGGCCTACTTTGGCAGCGCAGTTTGGTTATTTGCCCGGTACTTTATGGATTTTAATTGGTGCAGTATTAGGCGGCGCGGTGCAGGACATGGTGACGCTTTTCTTTTCTACAAGACGAAATGCACGAAGTTTGGGACAGATGGCGCGGGATGAAATTGGCCCCATTGGTGGCACAGCGGCACTAATTGGCACCTTTTTAATTATGATTATTCTGATTGCAGTGCTAGGTTTAGTAGTGGTGAATGCGATGAAGCATAGTCCTTGGGCTACTTCTACCGTGGCTGCGACTATCCCGATTGCTATGCTAATCGGTTTTTATATGCGCAACTTTCGCCCAGGTCGCGTATTGGAAGCTTCTGCACTAGGCGTTATTTTACTTTTACTGGCAGTGGTTGGCGGTGGTTGGATCGATCATCAGCCAGCTTTACGCGTATTTTTTGATCATGAAGGCCTCACTTTGGCATGGGTCATTATCGGTTATGGTTTTGCTGCGGCAGTCATGCCCGTATGGCTGTTGTTGGCCCCACGCGATTATTTATCAACCTTTGTTAAATTAGGCACCGTTACGCTACTGGCAATCGCTATTATTACGTTGCAACCACACGTGCATATGCCAGCAATCACACAGTTTACAGATGGCACGGGCCCCATTTTTGGCGGGAAACTTTTCCCTTTTGTATTTATAACGATCGCATGCGGTGCCATTTCTGGATTTCATGCACTGATTGCTTCTGGTACCACACCTAAGTTACTGAGCAATGAGCGTGATATTCGCATGATCGGTTATGGCGCAATGTTGCTGGAAAGCTTTGTGGCAATTATGGCGATGATTGCTGCTACCGTGCTCGAACCTGGTGTATTTTTCGCCATCAATAGTCCAGCTGGCGTAGTCGGTAAAGAGGCTGTTGATGCCATCGCAAAAATTAATAGTTGGGGCTTTGCGGTTACTGTAGAACAAATGAGTCAGCTGGCAAAAGACATGGGCGAAAGTACTCTATTCGCGCGCACTGGTGGCGCTCCAAGTTTAGCGGTAGGGATGGCCAGTATATTTGGCAGTGCCTTTGGTAAAGGCATGCTGGCCCTTTGGTATCATTTTGCCATTATGTTTGAGGCAATTTTTATTCTGACCACTTTAGATGCCGGCACGCGCGTTGGCCGTTTTATGTTGCAAGACATGTTAGGCAATATTTGGCCAAAAATAGGCCGTACTTCTTGGATGCCTTCGGTAATTTTTACAAGCGCGCTAGTGGTAACAGGGTGGGGATATTTTTTATATATTGGCGTGATTGACCCCAATGGCGGCGTTAATATTTTATGGCCTTTATTCGGCATTGCGAACCAAATGCTTGCAGCGATTGCCTTATGTGTAGGAACTGGTATTTTGGTGAAATCTGGCAGGTTGAAATATGCTTGGATTACCGCACTTCCATTAGCTTGGCTTGTCATCGTAACAACTAGTGCAGCTTGGTTGAAAGTTTTTAGTGAGGATGTTCGTGTCGGGTTTCTGGCCGCAGCCAATGATTTGAGTGCTAAATTGGCTACTGGTAGTTTACCCCCAGAAAAGGCGCTAGTAGCACCCCATCTTATTTTTAATCAACAGCTTGATGTCTACCTGACTATGTTTTTTGTGGTGGTGTTATGGGTAGTTATTTTTGATACGTTAAGATTGATAATACGGTATTTATTAGGCAAAGCAACCTTGCCGCTGACTGAGGTGGCGCATGAGCCAAGTCGGCTAGTTGAAGATTGGGTAAGAGATTAATGTTTAAAAAATTACAGAGGTTTTGGCAAGCTGTTCGGCGATTGTCGGGGGATGACGCCTATGAGCAGTATTTGCTAAATTTCTTACAACATCAGAGTGAGCATAATGAGGCTCAAGAGCCTTTAAGTCGCGAGGAATTTTTTAAGCAATGGCAAGACAAGAAGTGGAAGGGAGTTAAGCGATGCTGTTAGATCAAGTTCTTAGTGAATCTGATGTTTCACGTATTATTGAGATGGCGTGGGAAGATAGAACCGCTTTTGAAGCCATACAGTTTCAGTTTGGTATCAACCAAGATGGTGTGATTAAGGTTATGCGTGCAAATCTTAAGTTAAGTTCATTCAAGTTATGGCGTCAACGCACGCATGGTCAAAAAACTAAACATTTGCAACTTCGAAGTCCTGAAGTCTCCCGACATAAAGCCAATCATCGCGTTAAGCAGTTTTAAATACTATTAAACACGTCCGTATTTATTGTGAGCCGCTACCCAGTACATCACAAAGCCTAGCAGAACCATTGGTAAGCTTAACCACTGTCCCATGCTTAGTCCCATAGATAGTAACCCCAAGTAGTTATCAGGTTCTCTTGTGAATTCAGCTAAAAATCTAAAGCTGCCATAACCGATTAAGAATAGAGAAGAAATTGCGCCGATAGGGCGAGGTTTAGCTGAGTAAATCCATAGTATTAAAAAGAGCACTATACCTTCTAAGCCGAATTCATATAGTTGAGACGGGTGGCGCAATAGGTTGTCCACTTGTGGAAAAACCATGCCTAAATTGCAATTGGTGGGTCTGCCCCATAACTCGCCATTGATAAAATTACCCATGCGCCCAGCGCCTAAGCCAATTGGCACCAACGGGGCCACAAAATCCATAATCGTTAGCCATTTCAACTGGTATTTACGTGCAAAAATCCACATTGCGACCAGTACGCCTAAAAAGCCGCCGTGAAAACTCATACCACCTTGCCATACAGCAAAAATTTCAAGTGGGTGTTGTATGAAATATTGAAATTGATAAAACAATACATAACCCAAACGACCGCCTAATATTACACCTAAAGCACCAAAAAATAGTGCGTCATCAAGCATTAAGCTAGTCCAGCCGTGCCAAGTTCGATGTTTGATTTGCCATTGACCTAGTCCCAAAAATGCTAAAAAGCCAACTAAATACATTAGACCATACCAATGAATGCCGAAAGAGCCTAGATGAATAGCGATGGGGTCAAATTGCGGGTGTACAAACATGGGTAATGACCTTTATTATTGATGTTGAATTTTACCTAAGTTTCAATCCATTAAGGCTTAAATTTATTAATAATTAGAGTGCTAATCAAAAAGTAACAATCTTGCCGAAAAAGCTAATCTTATCTATTAATTTAGTATAGTTATTGCAGTGAAATACTGAAGGTAAACCGCTTTTTTTAAAATGAGTTATCCTCTTGTAGGCTAGATGTAGATTTAGTGACTTTCATTGACCCAAGATGCTTGATTATTAGTATATTTATTTAGCTAGTTGCGGCTAGCTAGTCTAAAATTACACTTTATTTATTTGTATTCATTTCATTACGGATTTCACTTATGCCAGTATATCGTTCTCGTACCACAACCCATGGCCGCAATATGGCCGGCGCTCGCGCATTGTGGCGTGCGACGGGTATGAAAGATGGTGATTTTGATAAGCCGATTATTGCGGTCTGTAACTCTTTCACTCAGTTTGTGCCTGGACATGTACATTTAAAAGACTTGGGTCAGTTGGTAGCGCGTGAAATTGAACGCTCTGGCGGCGTTGCTAAAGAGTTTAATACGATTGCGGTGGATGATGGTATTGCTATGGGTCATGGAGGTATGTTGTATAGTTTGCCTAGCCGCGACTTGATTGCCGACAGTGTGGAGTATATGGTCAATGCCCATTGCGCCGATGCAATGGTGTGTATTTCTAATTGCGACAAAATTACACCAGGGATGTTGATGGCGGCTTTACGCTTGAATATTCCAGTAGTGTTCGTATCAGGCGGTCCGATGGAAGCGGGAAAGGTCAACTGGCAAGGCGAAGATCTAAAACTAGATTTAGTGGATGCCATGGTGGCTGCTGCTGACAGCAAAGTCAGCGATGAAAAATCCGAAGCTATCGAACGATCAGCTTGTCCAACCTGTGGCTCATGTTCAGGGATGTTTACTGCAAACTCCATGAACTGTTTAACGGAAGCACTAGGTTTAAGCTTGCCTGGTAACGGTTCTGCGTTAGCAACGCATGGCGCACGCAAAGAATTATTCTTAAAAGCAGGTCGATTGATTGTAGAAATAGCTAAACGCCATTACGAGCAAGATGATTATTCAGTCTTGCCACGAAATATTGCTAATATTAAAGCCTTTGAGAATGCCATGGCTTTAGATGTTTCTATGGGCGGCTCAACTAATACAGTATTACATTTATTAGCAGCAGCGCATGAGGCAGAAATTGATTTTAATATGGGTGATATTGATCGCATTTCACGCAAAGTACCATGTTTGAGTAAAGTTGCACCTGCTAGTCAAAAGTATCATATGGAAGATGTGCACCATGCCGGCGGTGTGATGGGTCTGTTGGGTGAGCTAGATCGTGCTGGTGTGCTACATCGCGATACCCCAACAGTGCATAGCCCTTCCATGGGCGATGCTTTGGATAAATGGGATATTATGGTGACAAAAGACGAGGAAGTTAAGAAATTCTTTCGTGCGGCTCCTGGTGGCATTAAAACCACTATCGCCTTTAGCCAAAGCATGCTTTACCCGACGCTGGACGATGATCGTGCTGAAGGATGTATACGTGATAAAGCACATGCTTATTCACAAGATGGAGGTTTGGCCGTTCTGTACGGCAATATCGCGCTCGATGGCTGTATTGTAAAAACTGCTGGCGTGGATGACAGCATCCTTAAGTTCACTGGTCGAGCTCGCGTATTTGAATCACAAGACTCTACAGTTGAAGCGATTTTGGCAGATAAGATTGTAGCGGGTGATGTTGTGGTAATTCGCTATGAAGGCCCACGTGGCGGCCCAGGTATGCAAGAAATGTTGTATCCAACATCATACTTGAAGTCTAAAGACTTAGGCAAAGCATGTGCCTTACTTACGGACGGTCGCTTTTCTGGGGGTACATCAGGCCTCAGTATAGGTCATGCCTCACCTGAGGCTGCTGAGGGGGGGGGGCATCGGCTTGGTTGAGGAGGGCGATACTATTGAAATTGACATTCCTAATCGCACCATACATTTGGCAATTAGCGATGAGGAAATGTCACAACGCCGCATCAAGATGGACGCCAAAGGTAAGCTGGCGTGGAAGCCTGTGAATCGTGAACGTGCTGTTTCTCCTGCTTTACGTGCATACGCCGCGATGAGCACCAGCGCTGCGCGTGGTGCGGTGCGTGATGTTTCACAAATTGAAAAATAAATTACCCTAAGTATTGTTAAATTAGAACTGAAAAAGTATATAAAAATGACCCCAGCCAATGTATTAACCAAACCAAGTCTCTCTGATATTGGTACTACCCATGATGTACGTGTAGTGCAAGATGATAATGGTTTGGAATATCTTGAAATTGAGAATAGCTACGCCACGGGCAAGTTGGCTTTGCAAGGTGCGCATGTGATGCATTGGCAACCCAAAAATACTGCTCAACCAGTGTTATGGTTGTCCAGTAACGCTCGATATACAGCTGGACGCTCTATTCGTGGAGGTGTGCCAGTTTGCTGGCCTTGGTTTGGTGCCCATCCAACAGATAGTAGCTACTGTCCACATGGTTTTGCTCGGGTCATGCCGTGGGAGTTAAAGGAAAATTTTAGTTTAAAAAACGGCACTACACGCTTGGTGTTAGAGATGACGCAAACTGATGTTGCAAAAAAACAACTATCCTACCCCTATCAATTTACACTGGCCATTACGTTAGGTAGTAGCTTGCGTATGGAAATGACTACCACCAACTTGGCTCATCATCCATTTATTATAGGTGAGGCATTTCATACCTACTTTAATGTAAGTGATATCGCCAATACCCAAATTACGGGTCTTGAAAATGTCGTTTATTCAGATAAGGTTGATGGTTATAAACGTAATGTGCAACATGGCGCATTGAAGTTTAATGACGAATTTGATCGTGTTTATCTTAACAGTGGTGAAGACTGTATTATTCGCGATAGCGGTTATGGTCGCGCCATTCGCGTCGCAAAATCTGCTAGTAATACCACCGTAATTTGGACGCCAGGCAGAGAAAAGGCTGAGCAAATGGGCGATATGGGCGCTGCGAATGAGTGGAGAAAAATGCTTTGTGTTGAGTCCGCTAATGCAATGGAAAATAGTGTCACTATTTATCCAAATGAAACCCACACCATGGTGACTGAGTATTCACTAGAGTCACTCTAGATCGGTATTTCATGGCAACTGAACATGAGAACAAGTTAGTAGAGGAAACCAGCCCCTATCTTCTGCAGCATGCTCACAATCCTGTTGAATGGTATCCTTGGGGTGAGCAGGCGCTTACATTGGCGCGTGAGCAGAATAAGCCCATATTACTTTCCATAGGTTATTCGGCTTGTCATTGGTGTCATGTTATGGCCCATGAGTCATTTGAAGATGCCACCACCGCCGCCATCATGAACCAGCACTTTATTAACATTAAAGTGGACCGTGAGGAGCGACCAGATTTAGATCAAATTTACCAAACTGCACATAGCATGTTATCTCAACGTAGTGGTGGATGGCCGTTGACTGTATTTCTAACCCCTCAGCAAACGCCCTATTTTACTGGTACCTATTTCCCTAAAACCCCGCGCTACCAGTTGCCAGGTTTTGCCGATTTATTGCCACGTGTCGCCGCTTACTTTCATGAACGCAAAGAAGAGTTAGCTACGCAAAGCGTGCAATTAGCGGAGGCTTTAGCGCGCACGATTCTTGTGGCAAATAACGTGGTGAGTGCAGATTTGGGCACCATCCAACTGGGCTTTGATCAACTTAAAGGCAATTTTGATTATAAGCATGGGGGTTTTGGGACTGCTCCTAAATTTCCAAATCCAGCTGATATCACTTTTCTACTTCACCAAGCGCATGCAGGCAATAAAGCTGCTGAAGAGATGGCTTTGCAGATGCTATCAGCTATGGCGGCCGGCGGTATTTATGATCAAGTCGGTGGAGGTTTTTGCCGCTACTCGGTGGATGAGCGCTGGAATATTCCACATTTTGAAAAAATGCTTTATGACAATGGTCAGTTATTAGGCTTATACGCTGATGGTTATCAACTCAGCAACAGTTCAGAGGAAAAAGCAGTTTACGCGCAAGTGGTTAGAGAAACTATTGCTTGGATGCAGCGCGAAATGCTGTCTGTACAAGGTGCAATTTACTCCTCTCTAGATGCAGATTCTCTAGATGCGAATGGCCATAGTGAAGAGGGCGCTTTTTATGTATGGCAACCAGTTGAATTAAAGGCATTGCTCAGCGCAGAGGAGTTTGTAGTGACGAGCCGTTGTTTTGGTTTTGATCGAGCAGCTAATTTTGAGGGTCAAGCTTGGCATGCCTATATTGCGATGATGCCAGATGAGCAAGATCGAGCGTTGTTACAAAGTGCAAAAGCTAAATTACTAGCCGCGCGTGAACTTCGCACGCGTCCAGGTTTGGACGATAAAATACTCACCTCTTGGAATGCTTTAGCGATTAAAGGTTTGGCACGCGCTGGCATAGTATTCGACAGAATGGATTGGATTGAGCTGGCTCAGGGTGCCGTTGATTATATCTATGATTATTTATGGGTTAAAAATGCAGTAGGTCATTTTCAGTTGATGGCAACTGCCAAGGGTAATAAAGTGCATCTGAATGCATATTTGGATGACCATGCTTTTTTACTGGATGCATTAATTATATTGCTTCAAGCTAGTTATCGCTTGAAGGATATGCAGTTTGCAGAAGAAATAGCGGAAGCCCTATTGGGGAATTTTGAAGCAGAAGATGGTGGCTTTTACTTTACATCGCATCAACATGAACAACTGATTCATCGAAGCAAGCAACCTTATGACAATGCAGCGCCTAACGGTAACGGCATTGCTACAATTGCATTGCAGCGGTTTGGGCATATTTTAGGTGAAATACGGTATTTACAAAGTGCGGAACATGCTCTACAAGCTTTTGATCGCTCGATTAAACGTAATCCAGCTGGCTGTGCTAGTTTAAGTCATGCACTGCAAGAATATCTAGATCCACCCATTTTGGTGATAGTCCGTGGAGAGGCGCTTCAACTCCAATACTGGCGTCGTGCATTAAGTCAATGCTACTATCCCCATCATATAATTTTATTTCTTGACGAAACAGCAACAATATTGCCGCTTACACTGCAAAGACACTTAGGCTCGGAGGTATTTGCTTGGGTTTGTAAAGGTGTTGTCTGTTCTCAAAGTATTTCTGATATACCAACTCTGTTAAGTCAACTATAATAACTACGGTGTGAAAAATTTGTTTCTTAACTAGTTTGTATAAATTATAATTGCACTTGTGAAACAAGTTAAAAATATAATAAATTAATAAGTGTAAATTCAAGGAGATAGCATGAAAGCATTATTGTTAGCAATCGCTGCTGCTGGTTCTATGTTAGTTGCAGCCCAAGCCAATGCAGTTGATGCGAAGGCAGCAGAAGCATTAGCCCAATCAAGTGGCTGTTTAGCTTGCCACAGTATTGAGAAAAAAGTATTAGGCCCAGCATATAAAGATGTTGCAGCTAAATACAAAGGTGATAAAACGGCTGAGGCACGTTTAGTTGCTAAAGTTAAGGCTGGTGGAAGTGGCGTTTGGGGCCCTATGCCTATGCCAGCTAATAGTCCACGAGTAAAAGATGCAGATATTACTACTGTAGTTCAGTGGATATTAAGTCTGTAACTCACAGCTTTTCTTGCTGATAAAAAGCCAGTCGATTGACTGGCTTTTTTTTGGATGTGACTTAAGGTTTTATTAAGACTTTAGCTTACTATGATGCATAGAGTAACTGAAATAAACCACAATCCCGATAAGTATCCATACTAAGAATCTAAACCAAGTACTTGCTGGTAAAAAGCTCATCAATGCGCCACATGATAATATACCAAGTGTGGGAATTAATGGATTCCATGGATTTTTGAATGGGCGTTTAAGCGTCGGTTGGCGTATGCGTAATACTATTACGCCTACACAAACCATGACAAAGCTGGCCAAGGTGCCTATATTCACTGTCTCTGCCAACTCACCCAGTGGAATAAATCCAGCGACTAAAGACACCACAGACCCACAAAGCAATATGACGCGGGTTGGCGTTTGCCGATCCGGATTGATTTGTGAGAATGCTGGTGAAATTAAGCCATCACGACTCATGGCAAACAGTATGCGCGTTAAGCCATAAAGCAAGACCAATTGAACTGTAATCAAGCCGGCTAGAACGCCTGTCGCAACGAGAGTGGAGGCCCAAATATGGCCAACTTTTGTAAGTGCATAGGCTACGGGAGAGGGAACGTTGAGTTCGGTATAAGACACGATACCAGTCAGCAATCCAGATACTATGATATAAATTACCGTGCAAAAAATCAGGGAGGCAATTAAGCCTATTGGTAAATCACGTTGTGGATTTTTAGCCTCTTCAGCGGCAGTCGAAACCGCATCAAAGCCAAAATAAGCAAAAAAGACTAGAGAGGCGCCAGCTAATATGCCTACATTTTTACCATTATGTAAGGTGCTGAACCAGCCGAAAGGCATAAAAGGATGCCAATTATCGGTATTTAAATGCATACTGGCTATACCGATAAAAATAGCAATCGTGCACAGTTTAACCAATACAATAATGTTATTAAAACGCACACTTTCTTTGACACCAATTATCAGCAATATGGTCAGCAGCCAAATAATGCCAAATGCTGGTAGGTTAATGATGCCACCCAACATCGGCGCTTTGATAATGGCATCTGGGAGATGTACATTAAAATTGGCTAGGGTATTCACGAAATAACCGGCCCAGCCATTGGCAACGGCTGCTGCTCCCACCCCGTATTCCAACAATAATATCCAACCCATGATCCAAGCGGCAAACTCGCCAAATGCTACATAACTATAACCATAAGCACTGCCAGAGCCACCAATTGAAGATGCTAGCTCGGCATAAGCTAATGCAGCAAATCCAGAAGCCACCCCGGCGATAATAAATGAAATCACGACTGCTGGGCCAGACTGAGTGGCAGCAGCAATGCCAGTAAGTACAAAAATTCCAGTACCGATAGCGCAGCCAATGCCGAGTAGCGCTAAGTCAAAGGCCGTGAGGCATTTTTTTAAACCGGTATCGCTATGAGCGAAGATAGGCTTGGTGCGGAGCATCTGCTTATGCATAATTTCTACTTTCTAATGAAGAATAATCAATAGGCTAACTCAGTGACCAATGCTAGCACTATTTTGACTGGGTAATCAATTAACTAGCAAACATGCTGCTGAGTACGGCGATCATATAACTATGATCCAGTACACCAGCACTTTCTCTAATACTATGCATGGCCCACATCGGTGACCCCACATCCACACTAGGAATACCTAAGCGAGCTGCAATAATAGGGCCTATCGTGCTGCCACAACCTAGATCGGTTCGATGAGCATATTGCTGATAGGGCACTTTCGCTTGCTCACAAAAGGCTATAAATCTAGCAGCTGATGAAGCATCTGTAGAGTAGCGCTGGTTAGCATTAGTTTTAATGACTGGGCCTTTATTGATTAAAGCATGATGGCCTGGTTCGTAAGCATTGGGATGATTAGGATGATAGGCATGCGCCATATCGGCACTGATAAAAAAACTCAGTGCTAGCGCACGGAATTTAGATTCATCACTTATTTCACTCTGTGATGCAATACGACTGATGATATCAGATAGAAAACTACCACTGGCGCCAGTTGCACTTTCACTGCCAACCTCTTCATGGTCAAATAAAGCGCAGATGCAAGTTGAATCTGGGGTTCTGTTAGCTATTAAGGCGCTCAAAGCGGCATGGCAAGAGGCCAGATTATCTAACTGACTATTAGCAATAAATTCTTGATTCGCTCCCCAGAACACGCCTTGTTGGGTATCGAATACATTGAGCTCGAAATTAATAATGTCAGTAGCTTTAATGCTTAGTGCTTGGGCTATGTGCTCTAAAAACTGTTGGTCAGCTGCTTGGCCGTCGTTACCTTCTCCAAAAAACAACGGCAATTCAGTTTGTTTATTAAGGACTAAGCCTTTGTCATTCACTTCACGATTCATATGAATGGCTAGGTTAGGCAAACGCATTAAAGCATCATCGAATTTTAGTAGACGTACTTCAAAGCCTTTTTCGGTTCGCACGTTGACGCGACCAGCAACGCTTAAGTCGCGGTCAGTGAATGTTGCCAAAATAGGACCACCATAAACCTCAACTGCTATTCTCACTAAACCATCACTGCCATAAGCTGCGTTGGGTTTGAGTCTAAGTCCAGGTGAGTCTGTATGCGCACCAATGATACGAAAGCCACTGTCGGTAAGGGTATGCTTACCTAAGCTAAAGGCAATGATAGAGGCACCACCTCGCACTACATAATAACTGCCACTCGACTTTAATTGCCAAACCTGCATTTCGTTGAGCTTTATAAATCCAGCTGCTACTAAGTGCTGTTCTGCTGTTTGAACAGCATGCCAAGGGCTGGGACTTGAGTCTATGAAATTAAGTAAGTCTTGTGCATTCGCTTTTACTTGGCTAGGGGTCATGGATGCTCTTAAGTTTAAATGATTGACAGCCAATCTTTATCGATCAGAAAGTCTGTATAAAGCTTATTTTCAGGACTCTTTGCTTCTGGTTTCCAGTCATAACGCCATTTTACTATGGGAGGCATCGACAATAAAATAGATTCAGTACGGCCATTTGACTGCAAACCAAACAGGGTGCCGCGATCATAGACTAAATTAAATTCGACATATCGACCACGACGATATGCTTGAAAGTCACGTTCACGTTCCGAATAAACGGTATCTTTGCGGCGTTGTAGAATGGGCAGATAAGCGCCTAAAAAGCTGTCGCCTACTGCACGAAGCATTTCAAAACTTTTCTCAAAACCTAAGGCATTAAAGTCATCAAAGAAAATGCCACCAATGCCTCGCGGTTCTTTACGGTGTTTTAGGTAAAAATACTCATCACATTCTTTTTTAAATTTTGGGTAATAAGCCGGATTGAAAACATCTAAAGCCGTTTTATTGCAACGGTGAAAATGAACCGCATCCTCTTCAAAGCCATAATAAGGCGTAAGATCCATTCCGCCTCCAAACCACCAAATATCTTCTCCATTGCTGGTATTTGTCTCATGGGAATCATTATTGGTAGGTGCTTTAGCGACGAAAAACCGTACATTCATATGTACGGTAGGTATATATGGATTACGCGGGTGAAATACCAGTGAGACTCCCATCGCCTCCCAAGCACGACCCGCAGCTTCAGGGTGTGCAGCGCTGGCGGATGGTGGAAGCTTATTACCAATTACATGTGAGAATCCGACGCCGGCACGTTCAAATACATTACCTTCTTCTAGTAGGCAGGAAGTACCACCACCACCCTCAGGGCGTTGCCAGCTATCGTATAAAAAAGTTTTACCATCGACCATCTCGATGGCTTCGACAATACGAGCTTGCAAGCCTTGTAAGTAGTTAAAAACTGCTTCTGAATTGATTGCCCTAGACTGATTGGAGCTGTTCACTGGATAACTAACCTTTAATGGCGCGATAGCCAATATCGCGGCGGTATTGCGCACCACAAAATTTAATTTCATCTGCTATTTGGTAAGCACGGCTTTGGGCAAATTTAGCAGTTTCACCTAAGGTGGTGACGCAGAGCACTCGTCCACCATTAGTCAATACCTTGCCATCACCGCTTAATGTGGTGCCGGCATGAAATACATACGCATCTTCTAAGTGTTTAGGTAAGCCAACAATTTCATCATTGAGTCTTGGTGTGTCTGGGTAGTTAGCTGCTGCCATTACTACGCCTAGGGCAGTGCGTCTATCCCACTCAGCTTCAGCTTGGTCGAGTGTCCCATCAATAGCATGTTTAACTAAGTCTATCAGGTCTGATTTTAGGCGTAACATAATTGGCTGGGTTTCAGGATCACCCATGCGGCAGTTAAATTCTAAGGTTTTAACATCACCGTTAGGCGATATCATCAAGCCTGCGTATAAAAATCCAGTATAGGGAATGCCATCTTTAGCCATACCCTCAACCGTTGGTCGGATAATTTCACGCATCACTTTTGCATGAATTTCCGGGGTCACAACTGGGGCTGGAGAATAAGCACCCATGCCACCAGTATTAGGACCTTGGTCACCATCAGATAATCTTTTATGATCTTGGCTAGTGGCAAGCGCTAAAATATTTTTCCCATCGACCATCACCATAAAGCTGGCTTCTTCGCCTGTTAAAAACTCCTCAATTACTACACGAGCGCCCGCGCTACCCAATTTATTGTCAGAGAGCATAGCGTCAATGGCTAAATGCGCCTCTTCTTCAATCATGGCCACCACTACGCCTTTTCCAGCGGCTAAGCCGTCGGCTTTAATTACGATGGGTGCACCTTGTTTTTTTACATAAGCATGTGCAAGCGTTGCATCGGTAAAAGTGGCATATGCTGCGGTAGGAATGTGATGGCGTTGCATAAAGGCTTTGGCGTAATCTTTAGAAGATTCCAACTGTGCGGCTGCTTTAGTCGGGCCAAAAATCTGTAACCCCGCTGCACGAAAGGCATCGACCACCCCTTGCGATAACGGCGCTTCAGGACCAACGATAGTTAGTTTAATTTGTTCTGTTTGTGCAAATGCGAGTAGATCAGCCACGCTAGAAATCGGTACATTGATCATATCAGGGTCTAGTGCAGTGCCAGCATTGCCAGGTGCCACATAGACGCGACTTACTTCTTTGTTTTGAGCCACTTTCCAAGCAAAAGCATGCTCACGACCGCCGCTACCAATCACTAATATTTTCATAGCTAAACCTTTAAATTCTTCTAGTAAACGCCGCAGTTATATTCGGCTGACTTAGTGCCTGAAATGGCGAATACCGGTCACTACCATGACCAAGCCATGCCCGTCCGCTGCCGCAATCACATCATCATCACGAATGCTACCGCCTGGGTGAATCACGCAACTGGCACCAGCTTCTGCCAATACATCAATGCCATCACGGAATGGGAAAAATGCGTCAGAAGCAACCACTGAGTCTTTAAGGCTAAGTCCGGAATTTTGGGCTTTAATCACTGCAATTTTAGTGCTATCGACGCGGCTCATTTGCCCTGCACCTACACCCAGAGTCATTTCATTACCGCAGAATACGATAGCGTTGGATTTTACATATTTGGCTACGCGCCAAGCAAATAACATATCGGCCATTTGTTGCGGGGTAGGGTGTTTCTGCGTCACAACTTTTAAATCAGCTGGGCTAATTTCATGGTTATCAGCGGTTTGAATCAGGATGCCTGAACCGACTCGTTTAATATCTTGCGCATTGCGGCCTTGATCAAAAGCTGTTGTGCCGCCTTTAGGTAAGGCAATTTGTAGTACACGTACATTGGCTTTGGCAGTAAAAATTGCTAAAGCTTCTGCGGTGTAATGAGGCGCAATTAGCACTTCTACAAACTGCTTACTAATGGCGTCTGCCGCCTCTTTATCTACCGTTGTATTAAAAGCAATAATGCCACCAAATGCGCTACTAGGATCAGTTTTAAAAGCTTTGCTATAAGCTTCTAGTGCATCTTTACCTAAGGCAACGCCGCAAGGGTTAGCATGCTTAACAATTACGCAGGCATTAGTGTTAAAGCTTTTAACAGTTTCCCAAGCTGCATCAGCATCAGCAATATTGTTATAGCTTAATTCTTTACCTTGCAATTGCTGTGCTGTGACCAGCGAGCCTGGTGCTGGGTGTAAGTCACGATAAAACGCCGCTTGTTGATGCGGATTTTCACCGTAACGCAAATCTTGAAGTTTTACAAAACGCCCATTGTTTTGTGCTGGGAAGTTACTTCGTGAGCCATCAGAATTAAATGAAGATAAATAATCGCTAATTGCACCATCATAATTGCTGATTCGGTTAAATGCGGCTACTGCCAATGTAAATTGAGTGGCTTGGCTCATCGCACCGCCTGTGCTTTGAAGCTCATTAAGCACATCGCTATATTGGCTCGCGTCAGTTAGAACGGCGACATCTTTCCAGTTCTTAGCGGCAGAGCGCACCATTGCTGGACCACCGATGTCGATGTTTTCAATTGCATCCTCCAGTGTGCAATCTGGATTAGATACCGTGGCTTCAAATGGATATAGATTAACCACCACCATGTCGATATTAGGAATATTTGCAGCATGCATTGCTGCTATATGTTCTGGTAAATCGCGGCGACCTAAAATGCCGCCATGAACTTTAGGATGTAGTGTTTTAACGCGACCATCTAACATCTCAGGAAAGCCCGTGTAATCACTAACTTCAATTACCGTAATTTGATTATCTCGAAATAGTTTTGCGGTGCCACCTGTAGAAAGAATTTCTACGCCCAAACTGCTTAATTTTTTTGCAAAATCTATAATGCCGGTTTTGTCAGACACGCTAATGAGCGCGCGTTTAATGGTTGCCATGTCGAAGCTCTTGAAGAAAGTTGATTATTGAATATTGTACTGCTGGAGTTTCTTACGCAGGGTGTTACGATTGATATCTAAAATTTCTGCAGCTTTACTTTGGTTGCCGCCAGCGAATTGCATCACGTATTCAAGTAAGGGTTTTTCTATGCATGTTAATACCATGTCATAAATAGCGTGTGGCGGTTGACCATCTAAGTCCTTGAAATACTCATCTAATGAAGCTTTCACACAGTTAGCTAGGGCACATTTATCCATTAGCAACCTTAAGTACTAAACTGTTCGTTGAGGACATGTCGCTCGCACTATCATCTAATTCGTATTGCAAGCGATGATCGCGACTTTGTAGGTGATCAAAAAATTCGTCAATAGCAGCCAGTTGCAAAGGGATAGTTTGCAATGTGTTCATGTTGTGGCGGAAATTTGCAGAGTCTTTTAGACCCTTGGTGTACCAAGAAATGTGCTTACGAGCCATTCGCATGCCAGTAAGTTCACCATAGAAGTCGTATAAATCATGAAGATGTTCTAGCATCACTGAGCGAATTTCTGACACTTCAGGGGGTGGCATATGTGTGCCGGTTTTAATGAAATACTCAATCTCGCGGAATATCCATGGTCGGCCTTGCGCAGCGCGGCCAATCATAACTGCGTCAGCGCCGGTATAGTCGAGCACAAATTTAGCTTTTTCTGGCGTCGTGATATCACCATTAGCAATCAATGGAATACTAATTGCCTGTTTAACCGAAGCGATGGTGTCATATTCTGCATCGCCTGTATACAAGCAGGCGCGCGTGCGGCCATGCATTGCTAGTGCTTGCACGCCAATATCTTCAGCCATTTTTGCAATTTGCACTGCATTGCGATTGTTTTTATCCCAGCCAGTTCGAATTTTTAAGGTAACTGGAACATCTACGGCGTTCACCACCGCCCGCAGAATTTGCGCTACTAGCGGCTCATCTTTAAGTAATGCTGAGCCTGCCATCACATTGCAAATCTTTTTAGCTGGGCAGCCCATATTAATATCAATAATTTGTGCGCCGTTATCTACATTATGCCTAGCTGCCTCCGCCATCATTGCAGGATCAGAGCCTGCTATTTGTACTGAGATAGGATCAACTTCACCATCATGGTTAGCGCGGCGTAGGGTTTTTTCACTCCCATATAGCAGAGAGTTAGAAGTCACCATTTCAGATACGGCTAAGCCTGCGCCCATTTTTTTACAAAGCTGGCGGAAAGGCCTATCGGTCACTCCTGCCATAGGTGCGACGATTAGATTATTTTTTAAGATGTGTGAGCCGATTTGCACTGATTTATATTCTGGTTTTTTATTTACAAACGAACTGCCTATTTTATACGCAATTGCGCTGGCATAAAACCTAATTCTTCACTTTCTTTAAGATGAAAATAAAGATTAACGTTAACTTAATTATTCAAGTATATTTGCAACGAAGAATGAGTAGTATGTTCTTGCATCTGAGGCTGCAAAACTTTATTTTCAATTGATCTGGATTTTTTTTGAAGCTTCATCAACAACTTTCTACTACACATATTGCTTTTGCCAGCTTTTTTGGCACAGCCATTGAGTTTTACGACTTCTACATCTACGCCATGGCAGCGGCTCTGATCATTGGGCAAGTATTTTTTCCAATCGGAAATGCTACTACGCAGTCATTAAATGCCTTCTTAACATTCGGCATTGCTTTTATTGCCCGCCCTTTGGGTGCGATTATTTTTGGCCATTTTGGTGACCGTATAGGTCGTAAGGTTACCTTGGCTTCTTCATTGTTAGTGATGGGTATTTCAACATTACTTATAGGTTGCTTGCCTGGTTATGATCGATTAGGTGTTTGGGCTGCAGTGTTGCTGTGTATTTTAAGATTTGGTCAGGGATTAGGCTTGGGGGGTGAATGGGGCGGTGCGGCTTTACTGGCTACCGAAAGTGCGCCTGCAGGAAAGCGCGGCTGGTTTGGTATGTTTCCGCAAATGGGCCCATCAATAGGTTTTTTGCTGGCAACTTTAAGTTTTTTAGCGCTCAGCTTATATTTAAGCGATGCTGAATTTAAAGATTGGGGTTGGCGCTTGCCATTTTTTGCCAGCGCATTGCTGGTAATGATTGGCTTATATGTGCGCTTTAAGCTAATGGAAACCTCTGCTTTCTCCAAGGCTTTGGCGCAACATCGTACTGTCCAATCACCCATTAAGTCTTTAATCAGCGGGCATTTGCGCGCAGTTTTATTAGGTGCACTGGCAATGACGGTATGTTACAACTTGTTTTATACTGCCACGGTATTTTGTCTCAGCTATGGTACTAAAACCTTGGGAATTACCCGCATTGATTTTTTGCAGATGTTATGCGTGGCTGTAATGTTCATGGCAATTATTACGCCACTTTCAGCACGTATGAGTGATACGTTCGGCCGCAAGCCTGTATTGTTGACTGGCTGTTTTCTTGGCATATTAGCAGGTTTTAGTTTAAGCCCATTACTTGGCAGTGGGTCCATACCATTAATTACTTTATTTTTGTCGGTTTCCTTGCTGTTAATGGGACTTACTTTCGCGCCTATGGGCGCATTTTTGCCAGAACAATTCCCAGTGGCAGTTCGCTATACTGGTGCAGGGTTGGCCTATAACTTAGGGGGTATGCTAGGTGCCTCGACTGCGCCTTTTGTGTCACAATTACTAGTCGATAAAGGCGGTTTGGTCTGGGTGGGTTATTATATGTCGACCATGGCAGCATTAAGTTTCTTAGCGGTGCTGGCCATGCAAGAAACGCCAATCGCAGACTATTAATTTGTAAGCGATTGCCAGGCCATTTGATGGGTATTTAAATACGATTGAATTTCATTCATTGCTTCCTTACAGGTATTAAGCTCCCCTTTTAGTCCAAGCTCAATGCTTTTTTTAGGACCTAGGCTAGGTAGGCTATACAGCTTGAGAGCAGGGTATTTTTGCAATATGGTCTGCATTAAATCTATTAGTACGCTCTCTGCGACATCCAATACTTTAATCACTACTTCACTGCTGATGTGGGTGTTAAACAGATGCTGGTAATGGGTATCGAGAACCCACTCCATCATAGGCCACGACATTTGCGGAAAACCGGGTAGAAAATAATGATTATGCATAGCAAAACCAGCACACCGATTGACCGGATTGGGAATTAGTGAAGCTCCCAAAGGAAAGTCGGCCATCAATACTCGCTTAGGGTAGGCCTCTTCGCCAAATTGTGCCTCGATTTCTGCTACTGCGCCCGCGTGGCGCACTATAGGTAAATCTAAAGCATCGGCAGCAGCTTGCCTAGTTAAATCATCAGGCGTCGCACCAATTCCACCAAACGAAAACACGATATCGTTACTTGAAAAGCTATATTTAAAGCTTTCGGATAATAGAACTGTGTCATCACCTAAATAGCGTGCCCAAGCTAGGCTTAGCCCGCGCGCTTCCAAGATCGCAATGGCTTGGCGAAGATGTTTATCCTCACGTTTCCCTGAGAGAATTTCATCGCCAATAATGTAGATACCAAATATGCTCATATTGTCCCTGATAATGCCTTATTAATTAATGGGCTGCTTCCCAGTTCTTACCGACACCAACCTCGGCGATAAGAGGTACATCCAGTTTTGCTACATTTTGCATCAGTTGAGGCAGATTGGTTTTGATCAACTCTAATTCAGACTCAGGTACTTCAAGGACAAGCTCATCATGTACTTGCATAATTAGTTTACTCTGCAATTTTTCAGCTTCAATCCAATCGGCTACTGCAATCATTGCTAGCTTGATTAGGTCAGCAGCTGTTCCTTGCATAGGTGCATTAATGGCAGCGCGCTCTGCTCCGGCACGGCGCATGCCATTACTGCTGTTTATTTCTGGTACCCATAATCGTCGTCCGAAATAGGTTTCTACATATCCCTTGCTTTTTGCCACCTCACGCGTATTTTGCATATATTCACGCACGCCGGGGTAACGTGCAAAGTAGCGTTCAATATAGCTTTGAGCTGCACTGCGTTCGATATTTAAATTTTGTGCCAGACCAAATGCACTCATACCATAGATCAAACCAAAGTTAATTACTTTAGCGTAGCGACGTTGCTCGTTATCAACCGAGGTGTGCTCAACACCAAAGATTTCGGCCGCAGTGGCGCGATGGATATCCTCACCGTCAGCAAAGGCCTTAAGCAGACCTTCATCCTGTGATAGGTGCGCCATAATGCGTAGCTCAATTTGTGAGTAATCAGCTGAGATAATCATGCTACCTGGTGGCGCGATAAAGGCTTCTCGGATACGGCGACCCTCGGCAGAACGCACTGGAATATTCTGTAAATTAGGATCTGAGCTTGCTAATCGGCCGGTAATCGCCACTGCCTGGTTGTAGCGGGTATGCACGCGTCCGGTTTGAGGGTTTATCATGCGAGGCAACTTGTCGGTGTAGGTTGACTTCAATTTAGCTAAGCCACGATATTCTAGTAACACCTTTGGCAGTGCGTAATCTAACGCTAATTCTTGCAATACATCCTCATCGGTAGAAGGGGTGCCGGACGGTGTTTTTTTAAGTGGCTTAATGCCAAGTTTGCCAAATAAAATTTCCTGCAATTGTTTAGGAGACGCCAGATTAAAAGGCTGGCCAGCCAACGCGTAGGCTTGGTTTTCTAGTGTGATTAATTTCATGCCAATTTCATTGCTTTGCGTATTAAGCATGTTACGATCAATTAAAACACCGTTACGTTCTATGGTAAATAATGCATTAGAGCTTGGCATTTCAATCTGACTGTAAATAAATTCAAGCTTCGCATCGGCAGCAATCTGTGGGTGTAAGGCCTGATGCAATTGGAGGGTAATGTCCGCGTCTTCTGCTGCATATTCAGCTGCGACTTCCACCGTCACTTGGTTAAAAGCGACTTGCTTTGCCCCTTTGCCGGCGACATCTTCGAAGCTGATAGTTTGTAGGTCTAAATGACGCTTTGCAAGATCATCCATGCCATGAGTTTTGTGTGACTCCAACACATAAGACTGCAATAAGGTGTCGTGTGCAATGCCTTTGATTTTGATGCCATGATTGGCCATAACATGCTGATCATATTTTAAATTCTGTCCAACTTTTTTAATCTCAGGATTTTCTAAAATAGGTTTTATTTTACTTAAGCAAGTAGCAAAATCAAGCTGGACTGGGGCATCAAAATAATCATGTTTTAAAGGTAAATAGGCGGCACTGCCGGCTTCTAGACTAAACGATAAGCCAACAATTTTTGCGCTCATCGGGTCTAAAGACGTAGTTTCTGTATCAACACAAATCAGTGCTGCATTTTGAAGTTTTTCCAACCACTTATCTAGTTGCGCCTCGCTTAATATGGTTTCATAGTCGCGGCTAGTATTGGCTTTATGTTGCATCACCGCAAACATATCAGCGGTTTGAGTTTTTTCGATAGTGCTTGAGCTAACCAATGGTTTGGGTGTTGATGTTGCTAAATTGGAATGCCCGTTGGACATATTCTCCAATTCTTTGCGCCAACTTCTAAACTCGAAGCGGTCAAATAATTCAGCTAATTTTGATTTGTCCATAGACTGTGGGGCAAGATCACTAAGTTTCTCTTGAATGCCAACGTCACAGCGAATTGTGATGAGCTGACGCGCAGTTGGAATCCATGGTAAAGCCTTGCGTAAGTTTTCGCCAACCACGCCGCTAATTTCGTCCGCATGCGCTACAATATTATCAAGTGATCCATATTGCTTTAACCATTTAACGGCAGTTTTTGGACCAACTTTTTCAACACCCGGAACATTGTCTGAAGTGTCGCCGATCAGAACTAAGTAATCGACAATCAAGCTCGGTGGTAGTCCGAATTTATTTTCCACTCCAGCAATATCTAGCACTTCATCACCGCGTCTAAATGCGTTAGGCATAGTGTTTACTAGCGTCACATGCTCGTTCACTAATTGTGCAATATCTTTATCGCCGGTAGAAATGATTACGCGCAACCCTTCACGCTCAGCTTGCTTTGCCAGCGCACCTATTACATCGTCCGCTTCTACACCTTGCTCCATAATGAGTGGCCAGCCCATAGCTTTGATGGCTTCGTGCAACGGACCTACCTGCAAGCGAAGGTCGTCTGGCATAGAAGCTCGATTAGCTTTGTATTCAGCATAAATATCATCGCGAAAAGTTTTACCTTTTGCATCAAAAATACACGCGCTATAATCTGAAGGGTAGTCTTTGTGTAAACGACGTAACATGTTTAGTACACCTTGAATCGCCCCTGTGGGTTCATTGTGACTATTTCTTAAATCTGGCATGGCGTGAAAGGCACGATACAGGTAGGATGAGCCATCCACTAATAACAATGTTTTCATATATTTAGGGCGCCTAATTATGTCTGTTGCTAAAAAAATTCCCAAACTCTCTGATTCTGGGGTGCAGGATCGTAACCATACTGGCTATGAGTCGTGGCATGCATTTAAGATTATGGCAGAATTCGTCGATGCTACGGAGCGACTGAAAGAAATTACCCCTGCAGTGTCTATTTTTGGCAGCGCGCGCTTATCTCCTGATCATCGTTATTACCAAATGGCAGAAAACATTGCCAAGTTATTATCTGATTCAGGCTTTAGCGTCATTTCCGGCGGTGGCCCTGGTGTGATGGAGGCTGCTAATAAAGGTGCTTTTAGCGGAAAATCACCAAGTATAGGGTTAAATATTGAATTGCCTCATGAGCAGGTCCAAAATCAATATCAAGATATTAGCCAAAACTTCAAACACTTTTTTATGCGCAAGGTCATGTTTGTTAAGTACGCTAGCGCCTATGTGGTTTTGCCAGGTGGGTTTGGCACTTTGGATGAGCTAATGGAGGCGATTACGTTAGTGCAAACTGGCAAGACCTTAAAAATACCGATTATCTTAGTCTGTGAGCCGTTCTGGTGTGGGTTAGTAGATTGGCTTAAAACCACGCTGGTGGAAGAGGGTATGATTTCAGTCGAAGATCTAGATTTGATCAAGGTTATTGATGAGCCTGCCAAAATCGTTGAAGCCATATTTAAGCACTATGAAACCCGCGGCTTTAAGTTGTCTGCAGAAGAAGAGCGTGTTCAGCTTTATTTGTAATGAATAACGTTCATAATGTATTTAATTTGTTAGAATAAATCTGTGTTGTCAGATTGACCTAAATTCAGCACGCGGTGATTATATAATTGCTTCAATACAAGCGACGAGGGAATATGCATAAAGACAGTAAAGTGAAGATTTTGACGAGTTGTAGCCTATTGTTGCTGGCTGCTGTTTCTATGCAATTAACAGCTTTTGCCAAAGAGCCTCCAGCGAACTTACAGCCACTGGAAGACATTCCACCACCGACTATTGCTAATGACGATAAATTGGCAGATGAACCGGTAATAACTGTTGTTAAGAAAAAAGGACAGACTATTGAAGAGTATCGCCTTAATGGTCAGCTCTATATGATTAAAGTCACTCCTGAGCATGGAGTGCCTTATTTTATGCATAAAGAGGACCAAAATGGTGGTTGGTTAATGGATGGCCCATCACCACCCCTGAGCATTCCAAAATGGACAATCTTTAGATTTTAGATCGGCTTTTAAAACCTTATAAATTGTGCTTAATGGCCTTTTATAAGGTTTTTTGCTGTCACGCAATCGTTTTTTAAATGCCTTAACTACCTCTTCAAACATAGCGATTATCAATTTTATGTCTGTATTTACCTCCGTCACTATTCAACAGTTGCAATTATGGTTACAAGATTATGCTATTGGTGAACTGGTCGATCTAAAAGGTATTTCCTCAGGTATTACCAATACCAATTATTTTGTCACTACCCGCCAAGCTGATGGCGTTCATCATAAGTATGTGCTGACATTGTTTGAGCATAATTCACTGGAAGAGTTGCCCTACTTTATTGATTTAATGAGCCATTTGGCTGCACATGGTATTCCATGTCCGCGGCCGATTTCCGATAAATCTGGCCATAGCTTGCATCTACTTAATGGCAAACCAGCTGTTCTGATTAGCTGCTTAAAAGGTGGCGACATAGATGTGCCTAATGTGGCTCAATGTGCGGAAGTGGGTCGCGTATTGGCGCAAATGCATATTGCAGGACAGTTATTTGATGCTAAAGCCAAATATCCCAATAGTTATAACTCTCGTGGAACTGAATGGCGCATTAAAACGGCTCATCAGGTAATGCCACATTTGGATGCAGAGGACCAATCTCTGTTGCAAAATGCATTAAGTTTTCAACTGACAATGGGTACAGAAAAACTGCCAATGGGCGTAATTCACGCTGATCTATTCCGCGATAATGTGCTGTTTTCTCATAATGAGATCGGTGGATTGATTGACTTCTATTATGCCTGTCGCGATGTGCTGGCCTATGATTTAGCCATTGCTGTGAATGACTGGTGTATAGAGGCTGATGGTCACTTGGATAAGACTAAATTAAATGCCATGCTACTTGCGTATGAGGAGGTTCGCCCCTTTAATCAGGCGGAGCATGATGCCTGGAATGGTTTATTGCGAATTGCTGCTTTGCGCTTTTGGTTGTCACGCTTGTATGACAAAATTAACCCACAGGCTGGGGAACTTACTCATGCCAAAGACCCCGATCACTTTAAAAGAATACTTAAGTTGCGTGAGCATCAGCAATAAGCTGTGCCTTTCATTAAAAAATATAGAAAGTTTTACTATGAACGAAAACCTAGAAACTCAGCCTTTAGTCATTAGACAAGTTCCTGTTGCTAATGCTTGGTCTTGGATAGTCAAAGGTTTTGCTCTATTTAAAGCCTTTCCACTGATGTGGATTATTTTATTTATCATTTATCTACTCATCATTGTGCCAGTTTCGCTTATTCCGGTGATTGGGTCGGTACTTAGTACATTATTGGCGCCAGTTTTTTCAGCGGGATTGATGTGGGGATGTAAAGCGGTTACTCAAGAACAGGACCTGGAAATTAATCATTTATTTGCAGGATTCAAGAGAAATGCAGCGCAGTTAATTGCCGTGGGCGGTATCTACATGGCCGGTTTATTAATGATCGCAGTGATGGTGGTGTTAGCTTTAGATAAAGAAACTACAGACCTATTGATGCAAGGTAAAGCGCTGAGTCAAAATCAAGCCAGTGCAACAATGCTACCTATTTTGTTGGCGATATTGTTTATGATTCCCCTATTGATGGCGTATTGGTTTGCACCGGTACTGGTGGGTTTTAATAATCTGACTGCTGTGACTGCGATGCGCTTAAGCTTTAAGGCGAGCCTTCGAAATATGTGGCCATTCTTACTCTATAGTTTGATTGTTGTCGTTTTGTTGGGGTTAGCAATCGTTCCGTTTGGAATAGGTTTGATCGTAGTGTTTCCGTTGATGATGACCAGCTTGTATTGCAGCTATGTTGATATTTTTAGCCTCGATGCAGCAAGCCCAGTGACTTAAGCTGCATTCAGCTTAGCGAACTCTAAAGCTAGCCACTTCAGGCCTTCTCGGCCAAAATTGATTTGTATTCGCATGTCGTTAGCATTGCCTTCGTAGCTGACCACTACCCCCGCGCCAAACTTTACATGAGATACCTGCTGGCCGATTTTCCACGGCATAGCATTTTTTTGGTTTAGACTTTGTTGTGTGCTCATCATTGCTGGTAGTTCATTGTACTCGCGACTAACCCCAGATTTAGAGGTCGGTTTGGTGTTGAGGTGCTTAAGTAACTCGACTGGTATTTCATCTAAGAAACGAGACGGAATGCCGTACCGAACTTGTCCGTGTAGCATACGGCTTTGCGCATGACTCAGGTAAAGCCGCTGCCTGGCACGAGTTACCGCTACATACATCAAGCGCCGTTCTTCTTCTATTCCGTTATTCTCATATAGACTTTGTTCGTGTGGGCATAAGCCTTCTTCTAAACCACTAATAAACACTGCTTTAAACTCTAGACCTTTAGAGGCATGTACCGTCATTAACTGAAGTGCCTCACGACCAACGTCGGCTTGATGCTCGCCCGCCTCTAGACTGGCATGACTTAAAAATTGGGTCAGAAGATCTTGTTCAGTTTCGCCATCCACATTATTGTGATTGCCAAAATCGCGATTGGTGAATGATACGGCTGCTGTCACTAACTCTTCCAAGTTGGCGATTCGATCCTCACCTTCTTTATCGTTTTGGTAGTGTGCTTTCAAACCAGATAAAGTAGTAGCTAGTTCAGCCAGTTCCGGCAAGGTGATGCCATAAGCGTCATCTACCATATGCCTGATTAAGGCAACGAACCCTTCAATTCCCTTACCACCTAGTTTACCATTCCCTACTTTATTAACTGCCGCTTGCCATAAGCTGCAGTCTTCAGCGCGTGCCGATTCTTGCAACTGTTCTAAGCTACGCACGCCTATGCCACGTGCTGGAAAGTTAATGATGCGCAATAAAGCGGTATCATCATTGGCGTTAGCAATCATTCGCATATAGGCCAGCGCATGTTTAATTTCTGAGCGTTCAAAGAAGCGTAATCCACCATAAACGCGATACGGTAAATTGGCTGAAAAGAGCGCATGCTCTAACACGCGTGACTGGGCATTGGAGCGATATAGCAAAGCTATGTCGCCCAAAGACATGCCTTCAGCATGCAACATTTTAATTTCATCTACAATAAAGCCAGCTTCGTCATTATCGTTATAGGCTTCATACACTCGCACTGGCTCACCTGCCCCAGCAGAAGTCCAAAGGTTTTTACCTAAACGATTTTTATTGTTCGAAATAATTGCGTTTGCGGCATCTAGAATATTGCTGTGTGATCGGTAATTTTCTTCTAGTTTAACAATATGCTGAATATCAAAGTCATTTTCGAAGTCACGCATATTGCCAACGCGAGCTCCACGAAAGCCATAAATCGATTGGTCATCGTCACCCACTGCAAACATACAGTTAGGCGACTCATGGTTGTTATGTCCAGCCAATAATTTCAACCATTGATATTGCAGACGATTTGTATCCTGAAACTCATCTACCAAGATGTACTTGAAGCGTTCTTGATAGTGTTGGCGTATGTGCGCATCGCGTTCTAGTAATTCATAACAACGTAACAAGAGCTCGGCAAAGTCAGCAACACCGTCGCGTTGACACTGCTTGTCATAAGCCTCAAAAATCTCTCGTAATTTTTGTGAGTGACCATCGTAGGCATCCACACTATGGGCCCGTAAACCTTCATCTTTGCAATTGTTAATGTAGCTTTGCACTTGCTTAGGTGGGAATTTTTCATCATCTACATTCATCAGCTTTATTAAACGTTTGATTGCAGATAATTGGTCTGCAGTATCTAAAATCTGGAAACTCGCTGGCAACATCGCTTCTCGGTGATGAGCACGAAGTAGGCGATTACAAAGTCCATGAAATGTGCCTACCCACATGCCGCGCGTGTTGATTGGTAGCGATGCAGTAATACGAGTTAGCATCTCTTTAGCGGCCTTGTTAGTAAAGGTCACCGCTAACAATCCTGTAGGCGAAACTTGTCCAGTTTGAATCAACCAAGCAATACGTGCTGTCAACACTCTTGTTTTACCGCTGCCGGCACCAGCTAAAATCAGTGCTGATTGATGCGGTAAGGTTACTGCTTCGAGTTGTTTTGGATTGAGTCCTGCTAATAAAGGGTCTTTCGATGTGCTGGGCGGATTTTGACTATTCATATAAACTATTTTAGCATGACTATCTGCTATCAATTTTAGCAAAATGGTGTGCTTGGTAAACAGAGTGGAATTAAGTTTATTCTTAAATACATTGAATTCTTAAGTGAACTTAATTTGAAGAATATTGGTCATAAAAGCATGTAACGCAAGTTATGTTCCGCTTCTACTCCCTGAGCGGAATCCTTACCCAGTAAGGTATTTTAAACCCCGATTTAACATTTTAAATCGGGGTTCTTTTTTTGCATAGTATTGTTAATTTACTTGCTCAAAACTTAGATGAAGCTCGATTAGTTGGTTGTTATTAAGCATCCATCCTGAACAACAATCAACTACGACCAGTCATCCCCACCGGAACTATCATCCCACGACGAATTATCTGAAACACCAAAATCGCTGCCACCCATGTCGTTATTGTTGTCTTGTTGATTATTGGCATATGCATCGTTCATTAACCCGTTACCCGAGTTGCCATCAGTAAAGTGGTGCATTAAAGCTTCTCCAGCTACTATTCCAACGCCCAGTGCAGCACCAGTTGCTAATCCTCCCATGATGCCTGAACCCATTCCTGCAGTCGGCGCCATTCCAGGTGCAGTTTGGGTGCCATATGTCTGTGGATTTACATTTGATCCACTTGGGTAATTGTTGGCTTGTGAAAGTGGCGGGTTATTCCGGGTCATTAGTTTTGCTACAAAGTAAATAAAGCCCACTAAGCCCAAGATTAAAAAAATCATCCCCCATGGAGTTTCATTATTGCTTTGGGCATGATTGCTTATTGAGGTAGATCGCCTTGAAAAAATTTCCGCTTTCAATTTTTGTAATGCTTGTGGTTTTGCAAAAGACATACCAGGATCTAAGCGTTCAGCAGTATTTAATTCTGTTTGTGCTGCAGATAGTTGACCTTGCTTGGCTAACAACTCTGCTTCAACGTAATGTGCTCTAGCGCTATTAGGATGATCTTTAAGGACCTTGTCCATCATAGACTGGGCTTCGTTAAACTTACCAGCTTCTGCCGCAATATAAACTTCATGCATAGAAGCATCTTCTGCAGCTAAGGTGGGGGATATGAATGTAATAATAAAAATTAAAAACACAAGACGGGGAAGTGATAATGCAGACATAGATTAAATCCTTGTTAATTAATCAAAGTAGACTTTAATAATACTAAAAAAATATGAATATTAAATGAAAATCAGAGTTATTAATTTTATCTGTCACAAACAATTTTAATAAGTGAGATTTATCCTCATCGAGTCGCGTCTTAATGGGCGTAACCTTCTGGGGGTGGTGGAGGTGCATAATATGTTGGAGGTGTTTTGCTGTAAGATCGTTGCTGCTCTAAATGACCTGAAACTGGCACACGATTACCCTTGCCATACATGCATTGAGAGTAGGCAATGTCATACCTTTTTTGCGTGCTATAAGCGGAAGTATTTGAGGCATCTGCACCAATTAAACTTCCAAACAATAGGCCAGTAGCCGCACCCAATCCAGCACCTTTGCCTCCGTTTGATGCTGCACCAATTGCAGCGCCTATTGCAGTTCCAAGAACAGCAGTTTTAGCAAAGCTTTCATTTCCTATTTCGTTCGCTGTCTTGCCCCCAATCTGTTCTTTTGCAAATTGCTGACATGCTACATCATCTAGTTTAAATTGATCAAAGCTCTTATCAGTTCCAGGTAATGCCATTAATCTTGGTCCAGATGGCATTGACACGCATGCGGATAGTGCAAGTAACGCTGGCATTAATAATGCAATCTTAAATTTAATGCTCATAATTACGCTCCAATGCTAAGGTTGTGAGGGTGGCGTAGGTGTAACTTTTTGCCATCCACTTGGACACTCTTTAATGTAAGGATAGTAGCCGTCTGGATTTCCGCAGTGATACCAGAAGTTATTCGTGGGTGCGGCTTGTTGAGGAGTTGATGGTGCAATCTGCACAGGCTGTTGCTGTTCAATATAAACAGTGGGCGGGGCTGGAGGGGCTATTATAACAGGCGGATAATAAGCGTAAGGATATGCTGGGTAGTATGGATAAATATAAGGGGTTCCAATATAGATACCAACACCCTCATGCCTATAGCCATATCCACCATAAGCCATAGCCGTTCCACTCAGAGTTAAGCTAGTTAACCATAAAGCGTTACATAATAATTTCATATTTTTCATTTCTCACTCCACTTTGTTTGGCATAATATCAAGTTAGATGCTCTTTTGACAACTGAGCGGTAATATAGTTTTTAAAGTTATTTATATGATTTGTATCTTGTTGTGTCTAAGTTAAAGGCCAAAGACAATGTTTGGATTCTTAAAAAAGTAAAAATATCAGCAAAAAGGCGATAAAAATTGTGATGTCTTTTCCTAAATCTAGGGAGGGCTAATATGAAATAGGTAGTTCTAGAGTAGCAACTAAGCCCAGCTCCATCTTACCCATATTGCTCAACTTGATTGAGCCATGATGCTTATCAGCGATAATGCGAGCAATAGTTAAACCTAACCCAGTACCACCAGAATTTCTTGACCTTGAGCCATCAATACGTTTAAATGGCTGAAATACTGTTTCTAACTGCTCTTCTGGAATGCCCGGGCCTCCGTCAATAATAGTTACAATAGCTTTTTTGCCTTCTTGGTGAACAGTCAGATGTGCAGAGCCGCCATATTTAATTGCATTATCTAATAAATTGTTAATGCAACGACGCAGTATATGGGGGCAAGCTAAGATAGGTTTGCCTAGTTTTCCGCTAAATGAAACCTCTGCATCAGAATCTGTAGCATCATTGCAGATGGCTTCAATTAATGAGTCTACATCGACCAGTTCAAAAGGCTCTTCAGTATTAGTGCTACGAGCAAAGTCTAATCCCTCTTTCACCATATCTAAAGTAGCCGATAAATCTGTAATCAGTCGCGCACGTAAATCTTCGTCGCTAACCTTTTCAAGTCTCAATCTAAGACGTGTCAACGGTGTTTGCAAGTCATGTGCAATTGCAGCGAGCATATAGGTCCGCTCCTGTATATGATTGCGAATGTTTGACTGCATACTATTAAAGGCTAAAGATGCCTGCTTCACCTCGTTGGTGCCAGTATTCTCCGGTAGCGGAGGATGTTCAATATTATGACCTAAATCACGAGCGGCTTGCGCCAATCTACGTAATGGCTTTGTAGCTATGTGCGCTACCAGTAAAGCTAGTAGTAAAATGGCAGTCAAGTAAAGAAGAAGGTTTCTGACAAAGTTACCTTGAAAAGGGAGCGAGTGACGGTCGTGGTGTGCAATATCCAATCTTATTGGGCTACCATCACTCAGCGTAGTAAATATGGTCTGACATTGGCGTGATAAAGGCGAAGTTTGCTTATATTCACTTATTTTACTTGGGCAGTCGGCATTGTTACGGTCAATCACAGTGACGGGTCTATCCTTACCCAAAATGCGTCGGAGTACCATTGAAAATTCAGAATCTGGGAAATCCCCAATTATATTAGTGGAATTACTAAGATCAATTTTAATGCCATTTTTGTCAGTAATGTGGGTTAAGGCACCCCGCGAGGATTTAGGAACAGCATTTAACATCAAAATAATTTGTTCTACCCTTTCTGAGGTATGCACCATACGCATATGAGATTCTAAGTCAGTACGTTCATAGCTAGCTAATGCCATGACTAATGCAGCGGAAAAAAAAGTGCCTAAAGCTAGAATTATGAAAATCCTAGCAGTCATTGAGCCAAAAAAAGATTTGATCATCGCGTTTCGTTCTTAACTGTGGTGGTAAGAATGTAACCTTCATTTCGCACGGTTTTGATAATGGTCGGTGATTTCTGATCTAACTCTATTTTTTGACGAAGGCGACTTACCTGCAGGTCAATCGAACGGTCAAAGGCACTTGCATCTCGACCATGCATTTGGTCCATAATCTGATCTCTATTGAGAATACGATTGGGGCGATCAAGAAACATTTTCAAAAGCCGAAACTCAGCACCTGATAAAGAAATAATAACTCCCTGAGGGTCTACTAAATGTCGAGCTGTCAGGTCTAAAATCCAGCCAGAAAAATGCATTCTGATGACTTCAGATGTTTGAGTCGAAGTATTACCTAAATGCTGAGACCGGCGCAGAACGCTTCGTATTCTTGATAGTAGTTCTAGAGGCTCAAATGGCTTGCAGACGTAGTCATCAGCACCTGTTTCTAGGCCTATAATGCGATCAATTGGGTCAGACTTCGCAGTTAGCATGATAACTGGTATGTTGGAGTTGGCACGCAACTGACGGCATAAGGACAAACCATCTTCGCCGGGTAGGTTAAGGTCTAAGACGACTAGGTCAATCCGTTGCGAATTCATTATTACACGCATTGCCTCACCATTAGCTGCCTGAAATGAAGACAAATGATTACGCTCAAGAAATTCTGAAAGTAAGGCCCTAATATCGTCATCGTCATCAACGATAAGTACTTGGGTAACTTGTTCTTTTTCTATCGTTGCGCTCATTTGAAAGTCCTTTCCTTCTTAATAAAGTTGAATGACATTTAGCAATCAAGCACTGGTTATGGCTTATCACTATGAAAAAGATGCTGACTGAATTTTTGATCAAAAATCTTTTGTTGCTCCGATGTTAATGTGCTGTAAAATTTTTCTATAGATTGTACATGTGACGCCATTTTTTCTTGTCTTAATTTCATCATGCTTAACATACGATCTAGACGTTCAGGGGTTGTTAATTCATTTAGATTAGCATGTTCATGCTCAGCTTTATGCGCTTTAGGTTTTAAGGCTTCAGTAAAGTCCTGCCAAGCAACTTGTTGTGATTCTGATAATGCAAGTTCATCATGCAAGGCAGTCATACGTTTTTCAAACTTCTCACTATGCTTGGCTTGATCCCAATGGTCATGTCCGCAATCAGCTTGTGCACTCATAGGTAGAAAGCTGATAGTGGTTAATAATAACAATAAGGACATAGGCATTGATAATTTTTGAAACTTAGTTTTTATGGGATGTAACATTACAGATGGTCTCCTTTAGATCGATTGTGTCTATATAAAAGCTGGGTGTCATACATTTAATCAGGGATATGTATCTAATATTTGTCATTGATGGGTTTTGCTTGTATCAGTTTGTATCGAAATACACATATTGGACAGTATTCATATTCAACCTTATCAATCTAAAGTGACTACCTTTTTGTGATACTCTGATGATAGTTAAAGAGCTGCACTTACAATGAAAACATATGCTTATATTTTAGTTAAATTACTAATACTTTCCTTTTGTATTCATGCAGAGGCTGCAAACCTGACCATAGATAAAGTTGCCCCTGCCTTTGAGATAAAGACATTTTCAGGGGCATCTATTACCTCAGCCTCAAGTAAGGGTAGGATATTGGTTATCAATTTTTGGGCGACTTGGTGTGCCCCATGCCAAAATGAAATGCCTGAGCTAGAAAAATTCTATCGTCAATATCATGATCAAGGTGTAGATGTTATTGCGATTAGTTTGGACGATAAAAGTGATTTAGGGGCAGTGAAAAATGCCATGAAATCTTTTTCATTTCCATTTGCAATGACAGATGATACAGACATGCGCCGTTTTGGAAGAATATGGCGCGTCCCAGTGACCTTTGTTATTGATCGGAACGGAGTGCTACGCCATAACGGTTGGGAGGGTGAGCCTGTGGTGAATGCGGCTATATTGCAAAAGATAGTGACACCACTGCTAGCCCCGAAAACGATGGAGCCAGTTGCTAATCATTAAAATGTGTAATTTGCACCTAATGAAGCTGTCCAGCGAGGAGCGAGTTGGACGCCATTCACATTTTGGTAAATTGGTAATTGAACATAACTATAGAGCTTTAGCGCTTTACTTACGCGCACACTTAAGCCTGGACTTAGATAAACCAATGTACCTCCAGTACTAATGGTATCAGATTGGGCTCCCGTATCGTGCCCTACAAACCTTGCATTCATCTGAATTTGCGGGGTTATGTCATCAAATCCCATATAGCGAAATCCTAGATTAAGATTAAGGCCATCTCCCGGTTTATACTGATCTCTGGAATTAAACGCTGTTTGCACTATCGCTTGCGTAAAATAACCCCAATCCTTATTCAACTGATCTAGGTAGTAAACACCAAGAATCGCATCAGTGGTGCCAGTTCCTGGTTGGAGACCACGATCAATAGGTGTAGGGGTGCCTAGAATGTTTGGATCAGTGGATACTCCATTGAGAGAATGATTGCCCGTAGGCAGCTTTAACCCAAATAGTAGACCAAAGTTATGTTGATCAGAAAAGCCTTGATAACGACCAATGACTTTAACATCCCCTAGGTTTGAAGTACTTGAGCTGTATTGCCCACCATCAACATCTGGAGTGGTGCCATCAGAGTTTGTTCCAAGCGTGCTGTGGGTTCTATCAATATATGGAATCTGAACGTTCACGCCCCAATTGGGATTGGTGCTGTAATCGATAGCAGCTGTAATGTAATTATTACGCGTGTACTTTTCTACTTCTTGATTACCATTATTATTGACTAACTTACTCGCTGCGCTACTAGAGATTGTGCTGGTACCACTGCGCAGTTGATCTTGATTAAGAAAGTCGTAGCGGAGATCCACCTTAAAGCCAGAAGATGTACTCAATCCTAGGTTTTCCCAATCTGAACTGAGAGTACAACCACAGCTTGCACAAGCTTGAGCTGTTAATGGCATTAATAATGATAGGCTAAGTAATGCGGCAGTAGAAAGTGTGTGTGCTGTAATATTTTTATGTAATGAAAAATGCATGCTTAATCCAAAAGTTAGCTAACTAAATCAATTTTAAACATAACTTTGGTATAAAGGAATGTGGCATATTGTCGCACCCCAATAACTTTTTGATGCTAAAGACTAATTTTTAGTTATGAGCATTGTTTAAATTTTAACAAATACGCCTTATATCCCCTCGCTTTAGCCATGGGGATATAAGGCGCGAATAACCCAGTTATTCCTATACTTATTGCAAATATAATATATAATAAAAAGTAATGTTAACAGCGACTAAAATCAGAATTTACCCCAACAAAGCACAAGCTGAGAAGTTGGCTAAAGCCTTTGGTTCTGCCCGCTGGTACTGGAATAACAGTTTAGCCGAGACGCAAAAAGTGTACGCAGAAACTGGTAAAGGCTTAGGTCAATACCAGTTAAACGCAAGACTGCCTAAGCTGAAAACTGAGATTGAATGGCTGGGTGAAGCACACAGTCAAGTTCTGCAATCAGTGAGCTTGCATCTATCACGCGCTTTCGTGAACTTCTTTGAGCGACGTGCTCAATACCCGCAGTTCAAGCATAAACACCGTAAGCAGTCGATACAGTATCCACAAGGCGCTAAAATTGTAGATGATTGCAAAGTATTCTTGCCTAAGATCGGTCACGTTAAAGCGGTTGTACACCGCGAAGTCACTGGCATAATTAAGACGGCCACGGTGAGCCGCGATTCTAGTGGCATTTACTTTGCTTCCATTCTGACAGAGAACGGACTTGAAGCGCCTGCAGAGTCATTTGATGGCAAGATACTCGGCATCGACGTAGGACTAACTGATTTAGCGGTCACTAGTGATGGCTCTAAATTCAATAATCCAAAACACTTGCGTCAAGCACAGGAGAATTTAGCAAGAAAGCAGCAACACCTAAGCCGTAAGGCTAAAGGCAGTAATACCCGCAATAAAGCACGCATACTCGTCGCTAAAGCGCACGAGCGCATCACTAATGCGCGTAAGGACTTCCTGCATAAACTATCGACCCGGCTGGTGAACGAAAACCAAGTCATCGCTGTGGAAGATTTGCACGTCAAAGGCATGATGAGTAACCATAAACTAGCACGCGCCATCGGTGATGCTGGATGGGGTGCCTTCACCAGTATGCTGAAGTATAAAACAGCTAGGGCAGGTAAAGGCTACATTGAAGTGAACCGCTTCTTTGCTAGTTCTAAAACCTGCTCATGTTGTATGCATGCTCAAGCTAGAATGCCGTTAGAAATAAGAATGTGGATTTGCGATAAATGTGGCACTCGGCATGATAGAGACATCAATGCCGCCATCAACATTCGCAATGAAGCACAACGTATGATAGCGGCCGGTGCGGTCGCTACTGCTAATGGAGGCACTGTCAGTCAAGCCAAGGGACGCAAGTCCTCTGTCCTTGCTCGTGCCGTTGAAGTTAGAAGCCCCCAGCTTTAGCTGTGGGGTAGTTCACTTTAGAGACTCATCTAGATGAAGGACACTTTAAAGCTTGGCATTAAGTATGAACATAAGTTCTCAGTTCCTTTATCAAAAACCGTCCCAGCATTGTATCCGGAGTCCACAGAGTTTATTGAGATGCCAGAGGTCTTTGCAACGGGGTACCTTGTAGGTTTGCTTGAATGGGCTTGTATCATGGCAATCAAACCCTATATAGATTGGCCTAGCGAACAAAGTGTTGGAACGCATATTGATGTCACACATGAAGCTGCAACTCCGCCAGGTCTAGAGGTTACAGTGGTCGTTGAGTTAGTTGCAATTGAGGGGAGGCGACTTGTATTTACTGTTGAGGCACATGATGGCGTTGAACTCATTTCTAGAGGACGCCACGAACGATTTGTAATTAACAAAAAAAGGTTTGAAGCTAAAGTAAATGAAAAGCTGAAGTTGACTCAACTTTAGCAGGCGATAGGCAAAAATAAGCCCCGCAATTTGCGGGGCTTATTTTACTGATTTAACGAAGAGTTAACTTTGTAAATCAATTACATCATACCGCCCATACCGCCCATACCGCCCATACCGCCCATACCACCCATGTCACCCCCGCCCATTGCTGGAGCGTCGTCTTTAGGTAATTCAGCTACCATACAGTCAGTTGTCAGCATTAAACCAGCTACTGATGCAGCATTTTGTAATGCAGAACGCGTTACTTTAGTTGGATCCAGAATACCCATTTCAATCATATCGCCGTATGTTTCGTTAGCAGCGTTATAGCCGTAATTGTCTTTACCAGCAGCTACGTTGTTTACAACCACTGAAGGCTCTACACCAGCATTTTGAACAATTTGACGTAATGGCTCTTCAACTGCGCGTAATACAATTTTCACACCAGCATCTTGGTCATGGTTATCGCCTTTAACTTTAGCAATAGCAGCACGAGCGCGAATTAAGGCTACGCCACCACCAGCTACAATGCCTTCTTCAACCGCTGCACGCGTAGCGTGTAATGCATCTTCAACGCGCGCTTTTTTCTCTTTCATTTCAATTTCAGTCGTTGCGCCAACTTTGATCACTGCAACACCGCCTGCTAATTTAGCTACGCGTTCTTGAAGTTTTTCACGGTCGTAGTCGCTAGATGCTTCTTCGATTTGAGTTTTGATTTGTGCAATGCGTGATTTGATATTAGCTTCAACACCGTGACCATCAATAATGATCGTGTTTTCTTTACCCACTTCAATACGTTTAGCTTGACCTAAGTTCTCAAGCGTTACATTTTCAAGTTTAAGGCCTACTTCTTCAGCAATGACAGTGCCGCCGGTTAACATAGCAATATCTTCTAACATTGCTTTACGACGGTCACCAAAACCTGGTGCTTTAACCGCTGTTGTTTTTAAGATGCCACGAATGTTATTAACGACTAGTGTTGCTAAAGCTTCACCATCAACATCTTCTGCAATAATCAATAATGGACGACCTGATTTAGCTACTTGCTCTAAAGTCGGTAATAAATCACGGATGTTTGAGATTTTTTTGTCGTGCAATAAAACGTATGGGTTATCTAACAATGCAATTTGACGCTCTTGATTGTTAATAAAGTAAGGTGATAAGTAGCCACGATCGAATTGCATACCTTCAACTACATCTAATTCACTTTCTAAGCCTGAACCGTCTTCAACAGTAATCACGCCTTCTTTACCCACTTTATCCATCGCATCGGCAATAATTTTTCCGATAGCTTCATCAGAGTTTGCAGAGATAGAACCCACTTGAGCAATTTCTTTGCTTGTTGTACATGGTTTTGATTGTGCTTTTAAGTCAGCAATAGCAGCAGCTACGGCTTTATCAATGCCACGTTTTAAATCCATAGGGTTCATGCCCGCAGCTACTGATTTCATGCCTTCGCGAATAATCGCTTGTGCCAATACTGTTGCAGTTGTTGTGCCGTCACCAGCGATATCAGAAGTTTTTGAAGCCACTTCTTTGACCATTTGCGCGCCCATATTTTCAAAGCGATCTTTTAATTCGATTTCTTTAGCGACTGAAACACCATCTTTAGTGATGGTAGGTGCACCGAACGAGCGCTCTAACACTACATTACGGCCTTTAGGACCTAAAGTTACTTTAACTGCGTTCGCAAGAATGTTCACGCCGTTAGTCATTTTTTGGCGAACTTCGTCGCCGAATCTTACATCTTTTGCTGCCATCTTAAATTCTCCTGATTGTTCTTAATTTGATTGAATGTAAATCAAGCAATAAAATTGTTGAATTATTCAACAATCGCCATGATGTCTTCTTCACGCATCACTAATAGTTCTTCACCATCAACCTTAACGGTTTGACCAGCATATTTGCCGAACAATACTTTGTCGCCGACTTTAACGTCTAAGGCAATTAACTTGCCGCTGTCATCTCTTTTGCCTGAGCCGATGGCTTGGATAACGCCTTGGTCTGGTTTTTCGGTTGCGCTATCTGGAATGACAATACCTGATGCAGTTGTACGCTCTTCTTCTGAACGTTTAACAATGACGCGGTCGTGTAAAGGACGAATTTTCATACGATTTCTCCAAAAATTAAATGACACTAATTATTAATCTACTTAGCCGTTGAATAAAACTAATCTAACTAAACATAAAGCTAGCTTGAATTAAGCAGTTGTATTGCAAATGGATATACTTCACCATTCAGAGCAAGCGCAATTTTAGCACTCAAAGCCCTAGAGTGCTAGTGATTGGGGTGTAACCTAATAATTCAAGAGTCGGTCATAAAAATAGTTACTCGCTCGCACTATTTTTGCCGGCTTCAGTGGGTTAAATTGGATGTCATGGTGGAAATAATTGGTCAAAAACCTTATGCTGTACAACATATCTTTAACAAAGTACGCACATGAATCAAAATGAATCTGCGATCGAACAAATTAACCTTGGCTACAATGACCAAGAAGATCGCTTGTTATTAAAAATTGGACTGGCAGATAAGTCAGAGATTGCAGTGTGGATTACGCGTCGCATTTGTAAGCTAATGACGGAACTACTGAAAGGCGTTGTTGAATCTGAGGTTGCTAATGTTCAAAAAGTTGTCATATCAACTATGCCTGATACTAAAAGCCAAGCACTCGATAGTTTTGCTCGAGAGGTAGCCGATCAAGAAGCTAGGCAGAAAATGGACTTTAAATCAGCTTATGTGACTGACCGTCAGGCAATGTCAGAGCAACCATTACTAGCGATGCAGTGTGTGATTGACGGCGCTGTTAGTCAGCCCGCACAGTTGGAGTTGCAATGCCAGAATGGTCAAACTGTAAGAATGGCATTGACTACAGAAATGGTGCAGGCTTTACTTAGTATGGTGCAACTGTCCACCCGCGAAGCAGCTTGGGACTTGTCGCTGTTGACCAACAGTTCGCAAATAAACCTTATCTCAGATCAACAGGTGCTTCATTAAATCATGGATTATCGTCAATTAGGAAATAACCAGCTTAAGGTCTCTGCTATTTGTTTAGGTACCATGACCTATGGTGACCAAAATACAGAGGCTGAAGCTCATGAACAGCTAGATTACGCCATTGCGCATGGTATCAACTTTGTTGATACCGCAGAGATGTACCCAGTACCCCCAAAGGCTGAAACTTACACGCGAACTGAAACCATGGTAGGTACTTGGCTAAAAAAACAGGTGCGTGATCAGATTATTTTAGGTGGCAAGGTTGCCGGCCCCCGTCGTGGCATGCATTGGATCCGTGGCGGACCGCCATCACTAGATAAGGCTAATATCCGTGCCGCGATTGAAGGCTCACTTCAACGGTTACAGACGGATTATATAGATGTCTATCAACTGCATTGGCCAGAGCGTAATGTGCCTATGTTTGGCCAGTATTTATTTGATCCTGCTAATGAGTATGTCTCCAACATTTACCAGCAGGGCGAGCAAAACGCTTGGGTCTCTATTCAAAATCAACTGGAAACATTGGCTGAGTTAATTCAGGAAGGAAAAGTGCGTTATATCGGCCTATCTAATGAGCAGCCATGGGGTGTAATGGAATTTTTGCGCATTGCCAAAGATTATAATTTACCCACTATTGCTAGTGTGCAAAACTGCTATAACCTCATTAATCGCGGCATGGAATTTGGTATGTCTGAAGTCTTATTCCGCGAAAACGTAAGCCTACTTGCCTATTCACCACTCGCCTTTGGGCATTTAACAGCTAAATATATAGATGATCCTGCAGCTAAAGGGCGTGTAACGCAATTTTTGGGGTATGCGCAACGCTATAAAAAGCCTAATGTATTTCCAGCCAGTGCCGCCTACGCTAAGCTTGCTCGGCAACATGGCCTGACACCCACGCAACTTGCTTTATCATTTGTCTATCACCGCTGGTTTGTTACTAGTACTATTATTGGGGCTACCACGATGGCGCAGTTGCAAGAGAATATAATGGCCTGGCAAGTGAAGTTATCGCCGGAAGTAATGCAAGAAATCGAGCTGTTACATTTGACCATGATGAATCCAGCGCCTTAGTTGCATATGCATTAATTTTAAATTTTTTGATTGAAAAGATGATATCTATGAGTAACTTACCTAAGTGCCCACAATGCAATTCCGAATTCACCTATGAAGATGGCGAGCAATATATTTGTCCAGAATGTGCACATGAGTGGCCTAAATTGGCTGCAGAAAGTGGAGATGATACCCGTGTAATTCGCGATGCCAATGGCAATATTTTGCAAGATGGCGACACCATTACCGTAATTAAAGACCTTAAAGTTAAAGGCTCTTCTTTGGTAGTTAAAGTGGGTACCAAGGTTAAGAATATACGTCTAGTTGAAGGTGATCATGACATCGATTGCAAAATTGACGGCATCGGTGCTATGAAGCTTAAGTCCGAGTTCGTGAAGAAAGCTTAAATTAACATCATCGCTCGTCAATTTATGACCAATAAATCTTTGTTGTCTCGTTCTATGCAAGCGGTATGGCACCCCTGCACGCAGATGAAGCAGCATGAAGCATATCCCTTGTTGGCGATACACAGGGGTGATGGCTTATGGTTGTATGACGCGGATGGCAATCGTTATTTGGATGCTGTGAGTTCATGGTGGGTAAATTTATTTGGACATAATAATCTCCGAATAAAAAATGCGATTAAGCAACAATTAGATACGCTTGAGCATGTGATGCTTGCAGGGTTCACTCATGAACCGGTAGTCGCGTTATCCGAGCAACTAGCTAAACTCACGGGCTTAGGTCATGCTTTTTATGCCAGTGATGGTTCTAGCGCTACCGAAATTGCTTTAAAAATGAGTTTTCACTATTGGCGTAATAGCGGTCAGACCAAAAAAAACCAATTTATCAGCCTGCAAAATAGTTATCACGGCGAGACTCTAGGCGCACTCGGCGTGACAGATGTGGCGATTTTTAAAGACACTTATGCCCCATTATTAATGCAGTCCGTGCAAATGCCAAGTCCTGACTTTAGATTGGCGGCGGTAGGTGAAAGTGCGGAAGCCTTCGCTTTACGTTGTGCTCTACAGTTAGAAAATTATGTACGTGATCATCATGCGGAATTAGCGGCATTTATTATTGAGCCGCTAGTCCAGTGTGCTGCGGGTATGGGTATGTATCACCCCGTGTACTTGCAGCGTGCACGTGAGATATGTTCGCATCATCGGGTGCATTTAATAGCCGATGAAATTGCTGTCGGCTTTGGGCGCACGGGCACTATGTTTGCTTGTGAGTCGGCGCAGATAACAGCAGATTTTATTTGCTTGTCCAAAGGAATTACTGGTGGTTATTTGCCTTTATCTGCTGTGCTTACGAATGATGAGATTTATCAGGCTTTCTATCACGACAGCACCAGTAAGGGCTTTTTGCATAGCCATAGCTATACCGGAAATCCTCTAGCCTGTAGCGCTGCGTTAGCGACCTTGGCCATTTTTGAGTCTGATCAAGTGCTTCATAATAATCAGCAAAAATCGGCCATTATGTTTAATCAATTGAAAAACCTGATCAATTCGACTAATCTTAATATCGTGCATTTAAGGCAGCAGGGTATGGTCGTAGCATTTGATGTGCAAACACAGAACCCTAACTTTTCTAGAGATTGTTACAGTCATGCTTTAGCGCATGGTTTGCTTTTGCGCCCGATAGGCAATACTGTATATTTTATGCCCCCGTATATTATCAGTGAATCTGAAATAGATTGTATGCTTAACGCCGCAGTTAGTGCTGTGGTGGCTAGCGCCTAATTTTTGTTAGTGTCATGAAAAAAATATTATTGATTTTGTTAATGTGTATGCCGCAATTCGCTTTAGCCGAATTACCTAACGCGGTGAGTGATGCTTTAAAAAAAATTGGCTTGTCAGAAGATAGTGTTTCTGTTTATGTGCAAGCTTTACCAGATCAACCCAATCAAACTCAACCGCCATTAATTGCGCACCATGATAGGGTGGCACTTAATCCAGCCAGCACAATGAAGCTACTCACCAGCTATGCTGGGCTGGCTTTGCTGGGCCCCAGCTATCGCTGGAAAACCGAAGTTTATAGTGATACAAAGCCGATAAATGGCGTACTAGAGGGTAATCTGTACCTTAAGGGATATGGCGATCCCACTCTCATGAGCGTAGATTTTTGGCGTTTATTAAATAGCATACGCCAGCTCGGTATCAAAGAAATTAAAGGCGACCTAATTGTTGATAACAGTTACTTTGCTGTCAAATTGCCAGCCAGCACTAATTTTGATGCTGAAGCTGCCCGTGCCTATAATGCGAGCCCAAGCGCCTTAACGGTTAACTTAAAGGCCATTAGCTTCCGGTTTGATTCCGATGCTAGCCAAGTTACCATTACCCCTGAACCAGAGTTGGTTGAAGTAAAGGTCACTAATTTATTGAAAGTCGCGAACGTCGACTGTGCCTCTTGGCGCAACAATCTGCGCTATGAAGTGAAACCAAGTACCGATGGTGCGCAGGTTACCTTTCGTGGTGAGTATGCGCCCAATTGTGCTGGCCGGTACTTGGATTTATTAGCTTTAGATGAAAATTATTACACTCTCGCATTCTTTCGCAAGATATGGCGTGAATTGGGCGGCAGTTTTAGCGGTAAACTGCATGTCATTCAAGCACCAAATGCTATGCCAAGCAATAACGTAAAGCTACTCCAACAAGATTCAAGAGCGCTGGGGCAAATTCTCCCTGATATGAATAAGTGGAGTAATAACTTAATGGCGCGTCAGCTCTTACTTAGTATTGCGGGCGAGAAAATTGGTGCGCCAGCGACAGAGGAGAGCGGTGCTCAGCAGGTGAACCTTTGGTTGGCGACTTTGGGTCTGAATTTCAATGAGCTGGTGATTGAAAATGGCTCTGGCTTATCGCGTATCGAGCGCATTAGTGCTCAACATATGGGGCAGTTATTGGTCAGCGCCTATTTTAGTCCAGTCATGCCCGAGCTTATGAGTTCGCTACCTATTTTGGCAGTAGATGGCACAATGTTAAAGCGTTTACAGGATAGTCAATTACAGGGTCGTGCGCACTTAAAAACAGGGAGTATTAGTGGCGTATCAACCATAGCGGGCTATATGCTAGGATCACATGGGCAACGCTATGTGGTGGTTTTTATGGTTAATGATGCTAAGGTTGCCATGACTAAACCGGCACAAGATGCACTCTTAACATGGCTATATGCGCAATAATCGCCACATTTTCTCTATTGGACTAGTGGTGATTTCTAGTATCATACTGATAGTTTATTATTTTACGCATGACAATTATAGTTATGTACCGCACTCGAGACTTGGATAATCAATGAAACACAATCTAACTTTTAATATTAGTTTAATACTTGCCTGCTTTGTAACCGCAGGCTGTAATGCACAATCAACAGCAACTTCACAGGAAAAACCGGCAATGACACAAGGCGCGAATATCACCACATTACAAAAGATAGACACACAAATTGGGACGGGCCGTGAGGCTGAAGCTGGCTTTAATGTAACCGTTCACTATACCGGCTGGATCTATGATGCTAACGCTGAAGGTGGTAAAGGCAAGAAATTTGATAGTAGCTTAGACCGTAAACAACCGTTCAATTTCTTTTTAGGTGGCGGCCAAGTCATTCAAGGTTGGGATGAAGGTTTTGCGGGTATGAAAATTGGCGGTAGACGCACGCTGATTATTCCTTCAGAAATGGGCTATGGTGCACGTGGTGCTGGCGGTGCAATTCCACCAAATGCTAATCTAATTTTCGAAGTTGAACTATTGGATGTTAAATAATTTTAGATAAATGAAGGCTAAAAGTGGTTTCATTTTTAGTCGATAGGGCTTCAGAGAAAGACTATATGCAAGTTAAAGTTAAATGGATTGATGGTGTTAGCTTTGTGGGTGAGTCTGAGTCTGGACATGCGGTAGTATTAGATGGGGCTCCTGAAAATGGTGGCCGCAATATAGGCATGCGCCCTATGGAAATGCTATTAATTGGTATGGGCGCCTGTTCATCATTTGATGTGGTTGCTATACTTAAAAAAGCACGACAACCGATAGTAAACTGTGTGGCGGAAGTTGAAGCCACGCGTGCAGATAGCGTGCCTAAAGTGTTTACCAGTATACATGTTCATTTTGTACTAACTGGGACTGGTTTAAATGCAGGGCAAGTTGAGCGGGCTGTGAAACTATCTGCAGAAAAGTATTGCTCTGCCTCGATTATGTTAAGTCAGGCTTGTCCGATTAGCCATGACTTCGAGATTAAAGAACTTGAAAGTATTTAGTTGAACAAAGTTTGACTAAATAACGTTCTCACTTACTTTCACTTTAAGCGGTTTTTCGTCTTCCAAGATATTTAATAAGCGATCCACATTAGGATGCTTGCCTGGGCAGTTTTCTGCGTCTTCTGTATGTTCTGCAAATAAGCTTAATCCCTCAACTGCTGCATCTAAAGAAATCTCTCCATACATGCGAAATAGATGGTAATAAATCTTAAGCGAACCTTGGCTTCCCGGTTTATTTTCAATTACACCCGCTAGACTATCATCACTATTGTAAAGCTCAATTCGCTGTACATGTGATGCATCATCCAACGTGAGTAGTACGTCACTAAATTTTTGCATGGTTAAAAAACCTCTGTTTTAATAAATGTATGGTTAGAGCGCTTAGACTAGATGTGTGTTTGTAATCAAACATCCAATCGGTAGATTTTTAAATATGATAAGCGGCAGTTGTCATTAACTTGGAAACTTTACGCATTAAAAGTTTAGCCAGTGCAGGTAGTTCAGCTGCGCCGTACTCTAGGGCCTGTTCTGCATGCCTGGATTCATCAAGCTGCATTTGTTTAATAATTTCACGTGTCTTTTTATCAGCTTCCGGTAGTTGCGGCAGGTGGTTAGCTAAATGCTCTTCAACTTGTTTTTCAGTTTCTGCCAAAAATCCTAAATTCCATTGATCGCCCAAAGCGCCTGCCACTGTACCTATAGTGAATGCGCTTGCATAAAATAAGGGATTAAGTACGCTGGTATGTCCGCCTAATTCCTGTATTCTCATTTCACACCAAGCTAAATGTTCAGTCTCCTCCTGCGCAGCCTGCTTTAATGCTGTTGCAGTGCTCGGTTGGTTTGCGGTTAGTGACTGCCCGCTGTATAGGGCTTGCGCGCATACTTCACCAGTATGATTCACCCGCATTAGCGCTGCGACTAGCTTTTTCTCGTTATTATCAAGGTTAGCTTCATCAATTCCCACATCAGGATGCGGGCGAAGGCTATGAGGTTTAGCGAATAAGGTGCGTAACCCAATATCAAACTCAACGATTAATTTGGCTAATGTTATGCCTTTGTCCATATGAGAAGTTTACCCTTAAACAGTGCCAGTAAAGTACATTTGTTGAGCAATAATTTCGATTGGATGGAGCACTGATACAGAGGAGCTCTGCTCGCGTAAACCCTGAGAAATGTGCAAGTTGCAGCCTATATTAGAGGTTGCGAGGATAGTGACCTTATTTGCAGCAATGGCAGACAATTTGTCTTGACGTAAGTTATTGGCCATTGCGCTTTGGGACAAAATATAAGCACCAGCGCCACCGCAGCATTGACTGTTTCCAGGTAGCGCTTGTATGTCGGCTTGTGGGATCTTTTTTAGTAGACTATATACTGCTGATGCAGACTTCTGCACATTACGTAAGCTACAGGGGTCTTGTACATAAATAGTCGCTTGAATAGGCTTAATGAGAACATTGCTCCAGTCACAAGTGAGTAAAAATGCACTGATATCAATGACGGTATGCTCAGTCAAATAATCATTAAGGCCGGCACCGCAGCCGCTTGCAACCGTGATTAAGGGCATGGCTTGATCGAAATTAATTTTATTGATGGCCACCAGTTTTATTGCCTCGTCGGCATCACCCATTTGCCTTGCCATGCCGCCACAACAAGTTTGTTGTTTAGGAATATGGACATCAAAGCCGAGTTTATTTAATACGTAAATACTTGCTTTTAAGGTTTTGCTATCAACGGCGCTAGTTACGCATCCTAGAAATAAATTGACCCTACCTTGTCTATTATTGGTCGCTGGGTAAAGTGATTTCCATTCGACTGGTTGCACTAATTTTGGAAGAAATTTAGCTACTGGTGAAATGGTCTTGAGCCATCCATCAAGCAGTATTTTCTGAAGTAGATATAACTTCCATATCAAGATGCGTGCCAAAAAACGGTGGCGAATAAACGGCTTAGCCATACTCCAAACCACACTTGTTTTTGGTGTTAATTGCGCGCGCGTGCTATCTAGTAACGCGCCGTAGTTTACGTTGTTTGGGCAGGTCGTCTCACAGCTACGACAGCTTAAACATAAGTCAATATGTTCATGAAAGCGTCGATTATTGGGTAGTATATCCATGGCCACTGCTCGCATTAACTGAATGCGGCCACGCGGAGAATCTGCTTCTGAGCCAGTTTTTCTGTAGGTAGGGCAATGCGGAAGACATAAGCCGCAAGCGACACAGCGATCTGCTTCTTCGGTGATTAATGAGAGTAATGGTAAAGACATAGCACTATTATAAGCCTTGCAAAAGCGCTAAGCGCTCAATTACTAATAAAATTGAAGTCATTCCGCTGATTGGTAAGATTAATTGTTGGCCATAAAAAAACCGCCTTGAGGGCGGATTTTTTAACAACATCTCAACTCTAATTAGCTTTGGTTGCTTCTACTTTTGTTTCAGTGTGAGCAACTGGAAAGCCTTTAAGAAAATTCATCGCTTGCATAAATTGGATATCATCTTTAGTGGCTGGCTCAATTGGGCCCTTAGTCTCAGCATATTTCTGCTCGTTTGTTTTGTCTTTAGTTGTGCTTGCAACTCCTTTAACTTCGCCCGCTTTAGGATCTATCGGGTTGGATAAATGATGATTTAAATCGGCTTCATACATATTGTTAGACTGATCTGTACCATCTTCAATAATATAATCTGGCACAATGCCTTTAGCTTGAATTGATCTTCCTTTTGGTGTGAAATACCGGGCTGTAGTTATCTTTATTGCAGCACCATTGTTCATGGGCATAATGGTTTGCACTGAGCCTTTACCGAAACTTCGCGTTCCTAATAGTGTGGCGCGTTTATGGTCTTGCAAAGCGCCAGCTACAATTTCTGAAGCCGAAGCAGAGCCACTGTTAATTAATACTGCCATCGGAACTGTTTTTAAATCTGCCGGTAAATCTTTAATGTAATCTTTCTCAGCCCCACCACGTGCATAGTTCTCTGGGCTTACCGTTAACTGCATCTTAGAATCAGGTGCACGCCCTTCGGTATAAACTACCAAAGCATCTTTTGGCAAGAACGCAGCCGCAACACCAACTGCGCCATTTAATAAACCACCTGGATCATTACGCAGATCTAACACAAATCCTTTAAATGGACCTTTGTTTTCGTCGTACATGGCTTTAATCGCTTTAGCTAAATCTTCACCAGTGTGCTCTTGGAATTGAGTCACTCTTGCATAGGCGTAACCGGGTTCGGTTAATTTATATTTAACACTCTTATTTTTGATGATTGCTCGTATCAAGGTGAAACTGAGTGGCTTCGTTTCATTTTTACGAAATACACTTAACACTATAGATGTGTCAGGTTTGCCGCGCATATGCTTCACTGCATCGTTTAGATTCATGCCCTTGACCGGCGTGTCATCTAACTTCACAATGAGGTCTCCACTTTTAATGCCAGCTTTATAGGCTGGTGAATCTTCAATTGGGGAGATGACTTTTACTAATCCGTCTTCCATTCCAACCTCAATACCCAATCCTCCAAACTCACCTTGCGTCGCTGCTTGCATATCTTTAAAAGCATCTACATCCATATAGGTGGAATGAGGATCTAAGCCGGTAAGCATTCCGCTAATGGCTTCTGCAAATAGTTTTTTATCTTCAACAGGCTCTACATAGTCACTTTTGATTTTACCGAACACTTCCGCGAACGCGCGAAGATCATCAAGCGGTAATTGTGGATTCTCTGTTTTTTCAGCTACGGCTGAGTAAGTGAGACTTAGCATTAAACCGAGCACTAGTCCTGAGGCAACTAATCCGATTTTGGTAAAACGTGAGTGTTTATTTTGAGCTTGCATGTAATATTCTTTCAATCAAAATTAATTACGTATGTCTATGACATACTAAGTTTTATTAGTTTCAAATTTATCAATAATTATATTGCTGTTAGTGTTGTAATTAGTTTACGTTTTGATCGCAAAGTATAACAGTAAGGATGTCATTGTGGATAAGCGTAAAATTCATTCTTAACCATATTTGATTGACAGCGCTAGTGCTGACTTAGTTGCACTTTATTCTATGCGCTGAGCTCCATTAAAACGGCTAGTCCAATAACTGTCTTGCATATTCTCAACGCGGACGCCGCCCCCATTGCTTGGGGAATGAATAAATCGATTATTACCCAAGTAAATACCCACATGCGAAAAAGTCGCTTTCATTGTATTAAAAAATACTAGATCGCCAGGTTTTAATTCACTTTTTGGCACTGTGACACCGAGCTGACTAATAGCTAATGCGCTGTGCGGTAAAGTTAAGCTGGCCGCTTGTTTAAAGACATAGCTTACGAAACCGCTGCAATCAAAACCAGATTGTGGAGAAGTTCCTCCGAATTGGTAGCGGGTGCCTGTCAGACTCAATGCGTTGATTAGCACTTCACGGGCGCGGCCAGTCCAATTTTCTGGAATATTCTCAGCGCTAATGTTCTCTGGGGACTTCACTGCAGTGGGAGTTGGTTCTATCGCCGCACAAGAGGTAGTAAACACTGCCAATAGGAGGCAAATGAAAAAGGGATTTTTTATATAGTTAAGCACGCTTGGATTATAAGAAATTATAGTAGAAACGCAAAATGCTAATAATTAAAATTATCGATAAAAATATTGGGCTAAGTGAAGCTAATTTGCTGCAATGACAAAAAGTCGTGGGATAATCCGTGCCCTATGAGCGCTCACACAATCCGTCATGTTTTTGAAGAAAATGGTATTTTAGCCAAGCATATTGTTGGCTACAGTGCGCGTAGCCAACAATTGGAAATGGCCTTAGCGATAAGTGATGCGATCAAACATAACTCACAGTTGATTGCCGAGGCGGGCACTGGAACTGGTAAGACGTTTGCTTATTTAGTGCCAGCCTTGCTGACGGGTGGTAAGGTGATTATTTCTACCGGTACCAAAAACCTGCAAGACCAATTATTTAGTCGCGATTTACCTAACATCCGTGATGCACTCAAAGTTCCAGTCACAGTGGCTATGCTCAAAGGTCGCGCCAATTACGTTTGTCATTATCATCTGGATCGCGCCGAGAGCGAAGGTCGCTTTGCAACACGCGAAGAGGCTAATTATATGCCCCTGATTAAAACTTTTGCAGAAAACAGTAAGACTGGAGATAAAGGTGAGCTTAATTCAGTGCCAGAAAACGCGATGATTTGGAATAGCGTGACCTCGACTCGTGATAACTGTTTAGGGTCGGATTGTAGTTATTTCAAAGAATGCTTTGTCATGGAGGCACGTAAGAATGCGCTGGCCGCAGATGTGGTCGTAGTCAATCACCATCTATTTTTTGCGGACGTGATGCTCCGGGACGAAGGGGTAGCCGAGTTACTACCAAGTGCGAACGCGGTAATTTTTGATGAGGCGCATCAATTACCTGAAGTAGCTGGCTTGTTTTTCGGCGAAGATATTTCTACTGGCCAATTACATGAATTGGCACAAGACTGTGCTGCCGCGCATTTAACCTTAGCTAAAGACTGTGTAGAGTTAGGCAAAGTGATTCCGCTATTAGAAAAAGCATCCAAAGATTTTAGATTGGTATTTGCCTACGAAGGTACACGCTTGCCCGTTCAAAAAGCACTGGCGCTTAAGGGTTTTTCAGAGGCGTTTTTGCATATGCAAAGCCAGCTCAAGGCTCTATCAGCCATACTGGAAACACAAGCTGCACGTGACCCCCTTATTGAAAAGTGCTGGCAGCGCAGCATGGCTTTATATGATTTAATTAGCCGCTGGCACGCTGCGGAAAATGATAACTTAGTGCGATGGGTAGAAGTGTTTACGCATTCAGTGCAATTGCACGCAACACCGTTAAGTGTAGCTGAAGGTTTTGGCAAGCAGCTCAATGCTCAGCCGCGAGCTTGGATATTTACTTCTGCCACGTTAGCGGTAAAAAGTGACTTTAGTCACTATGTTGCGCAAATGGGTTTGCAAGATGCCAAAACCGGGTTTTGGGAAAGTCCATTTAATTACCCAGACCAAGCCTTGCTCTATGTTCCGCCAGATATGCCTGATCCGAACAGCCCAAGTTACAGCGCCAGTGTGGCGGCAGTGGCACTTCCAGTATTGCAAGCCAGTGGCGGACGTGCATTTGTATTATCAACTAGCCTTCGGGCAATGCGAGAAATACATGCTTTATTAAAAGAGGCGTTTGCAGAGAATGGCATAGAAAGCCCCCTGCTATTGCAAGGAGAGAGTTCACGTACCGAATTGCTAGATCGTTTTCGTCAATTAGGCAACGCGGTGCTAGTGGGCTCGCAAAGCTTCTGGGAGGGTGTGGATGTGCGTGGCGAGGCGTTAAGCGTAGTCATTATAGATAAGTTGCCGTTTTCACCACCTGATGATCCCGTGCTGTCAGCACGAGTGGATAAATTAAATGCAGAAGGTAGGAATGCTTTTATGGAATATCAGTTGCCGTATTCGGTGATAACTTTAAAGCAGGGTGCTGGGCGTTTGATTCGCGATGAAGCTGATAGAGGCGTTCTAGTGATTTGTGATCCGCGCTTGATTACTAAATCATATGGAAAGAAAATATGGCAAAGCTTGCCGCCATTTAGAAGAACGCGAGAGTTGACTGATGTGCAAGCTTTCTTCTCTTGATAATGCTGATACCCAGGCTTGAAATCATCAGTCTATGATTGTTATTTCAGAAGCAGAATATGAGCTGACCGCTATACGTGCACAAGGTGCTGGCGGTCAGAATGTGAATAAAGTTTCATCGGCGATTCATTTACGTTTTGATATTACGGCTTCTTCATTGAGTGATTGGCTCAAGGAGCGATTAATGCAGTTAAGGGATAGCCGAATTACGGACGAAGGTGTTTTGGTACTAAAAGCCCAGAAATATCGCACTCAGGAAGCTAATAGGAAAGATGCCATTAAGCGGTTACATGACATTATTAACGCAGCAAATCAAGTGCAAGCTCCACGCTACGCCACGCGGCCAACCCGGGGTTCACAAAAACGTCGCTTAGAAACTAAAATGCAGCGTGGCTATATTAAGCAGATGCGTGGCAAAATAGCGTCTGAATCCAATTAACCCATATCTATGAATTTATTAGCCCTAGATACTTCCACTGAATATTTATCACTTGCCTTACTGGCGGGTGGAAAAACAATGACCTTTGAGGTCAATGCGGGGCAAACGCATTCGCAACTGATATTGCCGCAAATTCAAACATTATTGACGGCAGCAGGATTGCAGTTGTCTCAGTTAGATGGTTTGGCTTTTGGAGCAGGTCCTGGATCCTTTACAGGCGTGCGCATTGCCGCTGGCGTAGCGCAAGGATTAGGTCTAGGTACCAATTTGCCTGTGGCCGGTGTGTGTACTTTGTTAGCTCTAGCTGAGGAGAGCGATGCAAACAAGGTGATTGCCTGTTTGGATGCGCGTATGGGCGAGGTTTATCATGCTGCATATGAAAAGATTGATGGGCAATGGCAAACCGTTATGCCTCCCGGTTTATACAAGCCGGACGCTGTGCCTAGCTTGAATGGTTCTGATTGGGTGGGTGCCGGCAGCGGTTGGCAGACCTATGCACCGCAACTAAGTGCAATTTATACTGAGCAGTTGCGAGCGATACAAGGCGCAATATTGCCAGCAGCCAGTGCAATATTGCGCTTGGCATTAACTAGGTTCTCTAGCGGCGAGGCATTGCCTGCCAGCGACGCACTGCCGATCTATATCCGCAATCGAGTTGCACTTAAAACGGCGGAGCGTGCACTTGGGATGCGTTTGTGACTTCAGTTATCAATATGATCTACGCCAATTATAAATTCAGGCCTATGCAGATAGAGGACCTAGATGCGGTGATGGTAATAGAGCCGCAGATATACTCACATCCTTGGACGCGCGGAAATTTTAGTGACTCGCTGAATTCTGGCCATAGCGCTTGGGTATTAGAGCAAGAAAATAAAATCATTGGTTATGCACTATTAATGATCGTGCTGGATGAAGCGCATTTACTGAATTTAAGCATTGCCAAAACTTATCAAAAGCAAGGTTTAGGGCGATTTTTATTGGAGTATATGCTCAAGATCGCTAAAAGTTATCAGGCTGCCAATATGTTTCTAGAAGTTCGTGCCAGTAATGTTTCGGCGCTGGCCTTGTATGAGAATATTGGTTTTAATGAAATGGCGGTAAGGCGTAACTATTACCCTGCGGCGACCGGTCGTGAAGATGCAATTTTAATGGGGTTGGCACTATGACGCGCGAAGATATGTTGCGAGAGCTTGAATTGATGCCGTTATGGACATTGCGCAATTCCTTGCCAACTTCGTTGGCGCCTAAGGTTGAGGATGATTTGGCTTCAACGCTTCAAATTGAGCAAGAGCCCGTGCCAATTGCTGCCGCGATTGTATTGCCAGTTTCGGAGGTCTCAGGTTTGCAGTATTTGCGTAGTGAAGATGGCGATTATTTATTTGCGCTAGCTCCTGGCATACAGCCTGAAGAATCGATAATGTTAAGCGCTATGTTGATGGCGATGGCGGTCAAGGCTACGATGGTTTCTATTAAGAGCATAGCAGAGGCCAAAGCCTTACAGCCTAAGGTGGTTGTAGCTTTAGGTGAAAGTTCTGTGCAATATTTATTGCAGTCTACACAGACACTAAGTGAACTAAGAGGCATTATTAATGATTTTTCGGGAATTCCCTTGATTGCTACTTATGATTTGGAACATCTGTTACAGAACTGGAAAGATAAGGCTAGCGCTTGGGAAGATTTGTGCCTAGCAATGATGACACTTAAAGAGTTGGGGCTTAATGCCTAGCAGTAGTGGAGCGTCTTAGCTCTAAAACACGCGACATTAGTGGCGATTCTCTGTAAAATCGGCGTTTTAGCCTTGATTTGATACTACTATGCGCGCCTCACAGTTTTTCTTTAACACACAAAAAGAAGCCCCTAACGATGCTGAATTGCAAAGCCATATTCTTATGGTGCGCGCAGGGCTAATTAAACGCTTAGGATCAGGACTTTATAGCTGGATGCCCTTAGGTTTACGTGTGATGCGAAAAGTTGAAGCGATTGTACGCGATGAAATGAATAAAGCAGGCGCTCTAGAATTGTTAATGCCAGCGGTGCAGCCAAGGGAATTGTGGGAAGAAACAGGTCGCTGGGCTGTATTTGGTCCACAAATGCTTAAAATTACAGATAGACACAGCCGTGAATTCTGTTTTGGCCCAACGCATGAAGAAGTAATTACTGATATTGCGCGCTCAGAAATCCGAAGCTACAAACAACTTCCACTTAATTTCTACCAAATTCAAACCAAGTTTAGGGATGAGATTCGTCCTCGCTTTGGGGTGATGCGTGCACGTGAATTTATGATGAAAGATGCTTATTCTTTTCATACTGACTTCGCCTCCTTAGAACAAACCTACCAAACTATGTACCAGTCGTATAGCAATATATTTACGCGACTAGGGCTTAAGTTCCGTGCAGTTAAAGCTGATAGCGGCGCAATTGGCGGAGATGGATCTCACGAGTTTCATGTGTTGGCTGATTCAGGTGAAGATGGATTGGCCTATTGCGAAACTTCTGATTATGCAGCTAATGTGGAGTTGGCTGAGGCATTACCATCAAGCAGTGCTCGTGCTGAAGCAAGTGTTGTTATGTGTGAGGTAGATACGCCTAAGCAAACCACTTGCGAGGACGTAGCAAAATTACTTAATATAAGTGTTGAGAAAACGGTAAAAGCAATTGCATTAATAGCCAGTCGCATTGGAGGAGAAGATCAATTTTACTTAGCGTTGTTGCGTGGTGATCATCATCTAAATGAAGTGAAGTTTGCTAAATTAGAGGGTATGTCTGAGTTTCGGTTAGCCACTGAAGAAGAAGTGCGAAGTAATTTACTTTGCCCGCCAGGCTTTATTGGGCCAGTTGGCGTGGGTGCGCAAGTTAAAATCATTGCAGATAGATCCGTAGCGCTAATGAGTGATTTTGTTTGTGGCGCTAACAAGCCGAAATACCACTTGAGCGGTGTGAATTTTGGACGTGATTTACCAGAACCTAGCTTAGTTGCAGATATCCGAAATGTCATTGAGGGCGATATGAGTCCTGATGGTCAGGGAAAGTTATCGTTGTGCCGCGGGATTGAGGTTGGACATATTTTTCAATTACGCAGCAAGTATTCAGAAGCGATGAGCGCTACTTATTTGGATGAAAACGGCCTGACGCAGGTCATGGAAATGGGCTGTTATGGTATTGGTGTTTCGCGCATCGTTGGCGCGGCCATTGAACAGGGCAATGATGATAGAGGTATTATTTTCCCAGCAAGTATGGCGCCGTTCTCAGTCGCTATTTGTGCCATAGGTTATGAAAAATCTGCTGAAGTTAAGTTGGCGTCTAATGATTTATATGATGCGCTTTTGGCTGCTGGGGTCGATGTGTTACTAGACGACCGCGGTGAGCGTCCAGGTGTCATGTTTGCTGAGGCGGATTTAATGGGAATTCCCCATCGATTGGTCATTGGCGAGCGCGGTCTAGCTGATGGTTTGGTGGAGTATAAGGGGCGTACGTCAGTAGATGCGCAGTCTATTGCACTGAGTGAAGTGGTTGAGTTTGTGCGGACAATGGCATTTTATTAGCAGTATATCGGCGCTTTTACCCTAAATAAGGATAAAGATTCTGAGTTTTTATCCTTTCCAACTCTTAAAATTCAAACTTAAAAATTAAAGCTCACTTCCGCAAAGCTAATAGCAGCAAGCCTTCCCATTATTTTTTGCAGTAACGCCTCTGAGATTTGTTACAAATCCTTACAAAAAAGTTTACATTTTGATAAAAATCATTCAGTATGCCCCTAGCGTTATGTGATCGGGGGCTAGAAAACACTATTAAAATTACCCGACATGTCTCACTGCTGTTCGCATTAACTAGCTACTCATTATAATAATTAGGAGATAAAGTATGTCGAAATTAACTGCATTAGCATTAAGTATTGCCATCTTAGGTGGAGTATGGGCATTTCTGGCTTTAGGGCCATTATCAGGATCAGTGTTGGTTTGGGCTGGATTTATTGCTTGGGGTTGCTATTTCCACACAGGCGGTGATAACGCTGCATTACAAAAAACTATTGTTGGCATGGTCTATGGTGCTGTTCTAGCAGGTGTTGCTCTTGCTTTAGTGGGTGCAAATCCATTGGGCTTAGCTGGCGCAGCTGGACCTGCAGTTTATATTGCTGTAACAGTATTCTTCTTGGTCATTGTGGCAGGACAAGATTTATTGTCAGTAGTACCAGCAAACGTTTATGGTTATGCCGCTACAGCTGGTTATGCATTACAAACGACTGGTGCTGGCAGTGTTACTGCAACAAATTTAAGTAATCCAGTATTATTGGTTTCACTTTCAGTTGTATTAGGTGCTGTTTTTGGCATGTTGTCAGGTAAGCTTGCTGGCATGCTAGGCAAGTAATTCTAATCTTTTAGAAAATACTACTAAGAAAAAAACCGCCTAAGGCGGTTTTTTTCTGGCCTTTTTTATAGAAAAACTTAATTACCTTTTAATACTTTGAATCCATAGTACGTCCCGAATTCACCTTCAGGTTCATTGTAGACAAATAACATATTGTTAGTATAGCCAGTGCCATTGAAGTGGTTTTGTGAACGCAGCTTTAACTCTTTAGGTAGTTCACTCTTACCCATATAATGACCACTCAAATCGAATATCAAAACAGCTTTGTGGTCCACATCAAGCAAAACTAGCTCTTCTCCCTTTATGCCGCTGTAGGCCACAAAGTGATCGCTTACATCGTCGTATGAAACGCCTGCTTTCGTCAAATCTAAAGCAATTTCTCGAATTTTTTCGCGCGACTTTAAATCAACTACCCATACTTTATTGCCATGTTCTTGTTTGGCATAGTATTGATTAGTATCAGGGTTATAGCTTGGCATAGTCGCAGCATCGCCAAAAGCTGGGTTGAATTCGATGACATCATTTGATGAATCTTTAAGTTCACCATTTTCCGCTATGTCTAGTGAGTAGATGCCAGTGTTCGGTGAAAAACCGACATCACTAGAAACATTGTAGGTAATTGTTTCCAATTTTCCGTTGTTACTATTGTAGTAAATGGAGCGATTGTCGTAACCAGGCTTTGCTGAACTTACATACTTGCCTAGTTCATCGTAGGTGTGAACTAATGATTTAGAAGTTGCAGACTCATATTCAGTAGCCATGGGTGCTAGACCGCCATCTGCAATGTAATAATGCTTAAAGCTAGGCACGTAAGCCACAGTCATTGGACGTGTTGTAGGTTTTTTTGCTAATGGAATTTTAATTACAACTTCAGCGTCGGCAATAATGGCAGCGTATGCCGGTTGCAGTGTTGCAAATAAGGCTAGGGAGCATAATAATTTTGGAATGGTCATAAATTCTTTCATTTCGATATTTAAATAATACTTGAGTTAGTCAAAGTATTTGTTGATTCAGTTCAATGGGTTATTGGGGTGGGTTTCTATTAGCATAGCATCACCGTAACTGAAAAATCGATACTGCTGGGAAATGGCATATGCGTAGGCTTGCTTAATGTTCTCAGCGCCAGCAAAAGCTGACACTAACATGAGTAAGGTACTTTTAGGTAAATGAAAATTAGTAAATAAACGATCGACCACCTTAAACTCATAACCAGGGGTGATAAAAATGCAGGTTTCGCTCCATCCTGGCTCTAATCTACCATGTTGAGCTGCGCTCTCTAGAGCACGGAGTGCTGTGGTGCCGATGGCCGTCACTTTTCCACCATTTGATTTTGCTGTAGCAATCATATCAATTGTGGTCTGAGGGATATTGTAAAGCTCGCTATGCATTTTATGGTCCTTGATATCGTCTACACGAACTGGCTGAAAAGTTCCTGCGCCTACGTGCAGTGTGACGTAGGCAACAGCAATCCCTTTATCCTTGAGACTTGCTAACATAGAATCATTAAAATGTAAGCCTGCAGTAGGCGCAGCAACAGCGCCTAAATGTTTACTGAACACAGTTTGGTAGCGCTCTTCATCATCACTAGTTGCTTCATGGGTAATATAAGGAGGTAAGGGAAGTGCTCCGTAGTGATCAAGTGTGTCAAGTACGGATGCATCATTTAAAAAACGTAACATAAATAAGTCATCCTGGCGGTCGATGACTAACACATCCAGCGCTTTGGATAGTTTTAGTTTGGTGCCAACCTTAGGCGCCCGAGAAGCACGAACGTGAGCGTAAGCTGTGTGTTCGTCGAGTACTCTTTCTATAAGTACTTCAACGTTGCCGCCACTTTCTTTTTTACCGAAGAGTCGCGCCTTAATGACTCTGGTGTCATTGAACACTACTAAATCATTAGTATTCAGGTAATTGGGTAAATCCATAAATGTTTTATCACTTAATATACCGTTCGTTCCGTTTAGATGAAGCATGCGGCTAGCGGCTCTATCGGAGGTTGGATGTTGTGCAATTAAGTTATCAGGTAAATAAAAATCGAAATCTTGTGTTCGCATAAGTCTTAGAGCTTGCTATAATGTCGGTATTGCAATTATACAGATAATGTATTTTCCATGAGCCGGGATGGCGGAATTGGTAGACGCACGGGACTCAAAATCCCGCGCTGGCAACAGCGTGGGGGTTCGATTCCCCCTCCCGGCACCAAGTAAGCGTTTCAAGAAGTAGCTAAAGCCTAGTAAACACAACGTTCTAGGCTTTTTTTACGTCTATTGTCGACGTATGATGTTGCATGAAGTCGCACCAATAAAATCCACTTGCCAATTACGCAATTGTTACAAAATTGTAACTTTCCTCTTGAGTGAAGCCGTGTTGTGTGGTATTTTTCTGCTGTGACGAAATGTCGCACCAGTTGCTAAGTATAAGTTTGGGCGACCTAAGGATAGTAGATGCAAGTATCTGATCTCGATATCAAGATAATTTTAAGGCCAAATAATTCTTTGTCACCAACAGGCAGTGTGAAAGTGTTGGCTGTTTTATTTTTGATTCTTTTAATAGTTGCCACCAGTTTTTCGCTAATGGGAGCATGGTTGGTGTTGCCGTTTGCGGGGTTGGAAATTTTAGGGCTTGCTGGTGCATTTTATTACGTGTATTTGCATTCAAATGACTATGAGAGCATTACGATAACTGATGAAAATCTTATTGTAGAGAAAAAAAACTATAAAGAATTAACTACAACTACATTTCAGCGCTATTGGGCACAAGTTATTGTGCGCGATCTGGAACAAAGACATGCTAGTGGAAGAAAAATTGGACTTTTTATCACTTCGCATGGCAAGGAAGTTGAGTTTGGCAGGTATTTTATAAACGATGGGCAACGCACAATGTTTGCGCGTGAGCTTAGACAAAAAATAAGAAATATTTATTAATTAGTTTTGGAGCATGTTTTATGCAAGGTTTTAGAAGAATTAGTTTAGGCATTTTAGCAATGCTTGCTTCAATTAATGTGTATGCGGATTATTCTTGGAATTTCCCCACACCTGCTACCCCTATGGCACTGGATACCCTCCATGTTCATAATAAATTTATGACAATTACAGGGATTATTTTCGTTGTTGTTCTGTTGATTATGATTTATTCAATATTTGCACATAGAAAAAGTAAAGCATATAAACCAGTTTTTGATAAAGTGCCTTCAACTGCGGTAGAGATTTTCTGGACGTTGATCCCATTTGTCATTCTTTTACTAATCGACTTCGTTATCATGGGCATTCCTGCTTATCACAGTGTAGTGATGATGGAAGATACCCGTGATAAAGCAACTATGGTAATTAAAATTACTGGCTCACAATGGCGCTGGCAGTATGAGTATATGGATGGTGATGCTAAAGGCATTAAATTCGTCAGTAATTTATCTACCCCAAAAGAGCAAACTGAAAAAGGCTTTCAAGGTGTAAAAGATGATCACTATCTTTTAGAAGTCGATAATCATCTAGTGCTTCCAGTAGGTGAAAAAGTACGTATTCTAATGACTTCAAATGATGTGCTACATAACTGGTGGGTGCCTCAATTTGGTTCATCACGTGTTGCTGTGCCTGGCTTTCTCCGTGAAACATGGGTTCAAGTGGATAGGGCTGGTACTTATCGTGGCCAATGTAAAGAGTTATGTGGCAAAGGTCATGGCTATATGCCTGTAGTGGTTGATGCAGTTCCTATGGATCAATTCAAAATATGGGTTGCAGACAAAAAAGACGAACTTGCTAAAGCTTCAGCTGGTTCTGATAAAGAGTGGACGAAAGAGGATCTCGTTGCGAATGGTAAAAACGTCTATGAAAAGAACTGCGCTGTTTGCCACCAAATAACTGGTGCTGGTTTGCCCCCAGCATTCCCACCATTAACGGGTAGTAAAATTGCCAATGGTCCGATTTTTGGTGCAGATGGTAAGTACCTTAAAGATAGTCATTTAGATCGCGTTTTAAATGGTATCCGTGTGATGCCAGCTTGGAAAACAATGTTAAATGATACAGAGATTGCTTCAGTCATTACCTATGAGCGTAACGCTTTAGGTAACAGCGTCGGCGATGTTTTGCAGCCAGCGCAGGTTAAAGCAGCGCGCCAATAAGTAATTTTGAGTGAATCGAAAGATTGAATAACACCAAAAGCGATTTTAGAAGTTTATAATTATTTTGTTTAGTAATTAGGAGAAGACAGTGAGTACAACAACGGTAGCACACCATGAAGAGCATCATGATCATCCTGTGGGGATTATGCGTTGGTTAACAACAACTAACCATAAAGACATTGGTACGATGTACCTAACCTTTGCGCTAATTATGTTCTTAGTAGGTGGCGTCATGATTTTAGCAATTCGCGCTGAATTATTTCAGCCGGGTTTGCAGTTGATGAATCCTGAGTTTTACAATCAGTTGATTGGCGTGCATGCGCTAATCATGATTTTTGCGGCATTGATGCCAGCAGCTACCGGTTTTGCTAACTGGATGATTCCGTTGCAAATTGGTGCGCCTGATATGGCTTTACCGCGTTTGAATAACTGGGGTTTCTGGTTATTACCTCCCTCAGCCATTCTTTTAACCTTACCTTTCACATTGGCGTTATTTGGTATCGGTGATGGCGCACTGGCTACAGGCTGGACTTTCTATCCGCCATTATCTGTGCAAGGTGGAATCGGTGTTGACTTTGCTATTTTCGCCGTGCATTTGCTAGGTATCTCTTCTGTATTGGGTTCAATCAATATTATTGTGACCTTATTCAACATGCGTGCCCCTGGTATGACGTTAATGAAAATGCCTATGTTTGCATGGGGTTGGTTAATTACTGCTTTCTTACTTATCGCAACCATTCCTGTTTTAGCTGGTGCGGTGACGATGTTATTAACTGATCGCCATTTCGGCACGCATTTCTTTGATGCGGCTGGCGGCGGCGACCCCATTATGTTCCAACATTTATTTTGGTTCTTTGGACACCCTGAAGTTTATATTTTGTTACTTCCAGTTTGGGGATTCATTCCTCAAATCTTAGAAACATTTTCACGTAAACCTATGTATGGTTATAAGGCTCAAGTATATTCATTATGGGCAATTGGTGCGTTAGCTGTTGTGGTTTGGGCGCATCACTTCTTTACTGCAGGTATGCCAGTGCCGGCATTGCTCTACTTTATGTATAGTACGATGGCCATTTCATTGCCATTGGCAGTGCTGTTCTTCTGCTGGATTAAAACCATGTGGAAAGGCTCGATGAGCTTTGAAACACCCATGTTATTTGCAGTAGGTTGGATTATCTTATTTGGTATCGGCGGTTTGACTGGCCTAGTGTTAGCAGACGTTGCAGCTGATGCGCAATACCATAATAGTTATTTCGTCGTAGCGCATTTCCACTACACACTTTTCGCTGGTGGCATCATGGGCATTATGGCGGGTACTTATTATTGGTTACCTAAAATGACTGGCCATATGTATAACGAGAAATTAGGTAAATTACATTTTTGGTTAACTGCAATATCCTTTAACTTAACCTTTATTCCACAGTTCTTCTTAGGTTTAGCGGGTATGCCACGTCGTATTCCAGACTATGCTTTGCAGTTCACTGAATTCAATATGATTTCATCAATCGCTGCCTTCGTTCTTGGTTTCTCACAATTGTTATTTGTTTATAACATTGTCACTTGTGCAAGAGGCGGTAAAAAAGCGACTGATCAAGTGTGGGAAGGCGCTAAAGGTTTGGAGTGGACTCTTCCATCCCCGCCTCCTTACCATAGCTTTACAGAGCAACCGACAGTTAAATAGGTTTCAAATAACCAGCTTAATTTGAATGAATTAAGTTGGTTATTTGTTTGGAAAAATATGGACGATAAAAAAACAAGTACAAAAGCTAGCAGCAAGAAGATTGCTTATATTTTGGGTGGTATTGCTTTAATTTGGTATGTCACTTCGATGTTTACAATATGGCATCATTAGACGACGAAAGTAAAAACAATACACCTAAGCAGTTATTGGATGCAAAGAACAAAAAATTAGTACGCAAGTTGGTTTGGTTGGTGCTTGGTGCAATCTTATTTGCATTTGCCTTGGTTCCTTTGTACAACGTGTTGTGCACCGTATCGGGATTGAATGGTAAAACTAACACTTCAGCCGCTGAGTCGTCTAAAGCTATAGTGGATACAAGTCGTTGGGTAGATGTACAGTTCGTCACAAGCGTAATGCCTGGTTTAGGTTGGAATTTTTATCCTAAGCAATCTAGCGTTAGAGTGCACCCTGGACAAATTACAACGGTGGTTTTTGTAGCGAAAAATACGACTAATGAGGTGGTGGCAGGGCAAGCGGTTCCAAGTGTCACACCAGGGATTGCAGCTTCTAATCTTAAGAAAATTGAGTGCTTTTGTTTTGTGAGGCAGTCACTTAAACCAGGAGAAGAAAAAGAAATGCCACTAAGGTTTTTTATTAGTGCAGAGTTACCTAAAGAAGTATCTGAGATGACTTTATCTTATGCATTTTTTCCAGCGGTGAAGAAAGATAATTAAGTAGTTGTGGTTAAGCAAGTTAAGGCGAGGTAGTGGCGGTTATCAGCCATTGTGAATTTAATAGAATTATAAAAAATGCAGGGGAGTCAATGCATGGCGACACATTCAAACAATCATTATTATGTACCTCACGGTAGCGTATATCCAGCAGTTATATCTGCAGGTTTGTTATCTCTAGCTTCAGGTTTTATTTTTACTTTAGCTACCGATAGAAGTAAAGATTTAGCTTACCTTCAAGCACCTGGCAAGTGGATGATGTACCTAGGCGCTGCGATTATATTAAGCATGGTGGCCAAGTGGATGGGTACCATTATTACTGAGAGTATTACTGGCCAATTTAAACATTGGGAAGATAAGTCATTCCGTATTGGTATGATCGTGTTTATATGTTCTGAAGTTGCCTTCTTTGCGGCGTTCTTTGGCGCGTTGTTTTATATGCGGATATTGTCTGTTCCAGCTTTAGCTGGTTTTGACCCTTCGTTTACTCTTTATAAAGACTTCTTAGGTACATGGCCATCCGCAGGGCCTGGTGGTTCAGTGCTTGGCATTGAATACAAGCCAGGCTTGCTTAAGCCGATGGCAGCTTGGGGTTTGCCAGCCATTAACACGTTGCTGCTATTAACATCGGGCGCTACGATTACTTGGGCTCACTGGGCGCTTATTAAAAATAATCGTAATCAATTAATTGCTGGCATGGCTCTTACAGTCGTTTTAGGCATTGCCTTTTTGGTCTGTCAATCATTTGAATATCATGAAGCCTATACGGAAATGGGTCTCACTTTAGGTAGTGGTGCTTATGGCGCTACTTTCTTCATGCTCACTGGTTTTCATGGTTTTCACGTGACATTAGGCACGATCATGCTGATCGTTATTTTAATTCGTTGTATGAAAGGCCACTTCACGCCTGAGCATCACTTTGGTTTTGAAGGTGTCGCATGGTATTGGCACTTTGTGGACGTGGTTTGGTTAGGTTTGTTTATATTCGTGTATTGGCTCTAAGTTAGATTCATACAAAAGGGCGATGCATGAGCATCGCCCTTTTTATTTAGCGCACAACAATGAATATTTCCCTTATAGGTTGTTGTGCATTAAAGATTCAATTAAGGATGTGGTTGACCAATGAGACCAAAGTAATAACCAAGCATTAATAAAAGAAACAAAGTAATTGATAGGCCAATCCGAATAGTGAGTGCTTTTACCGTACGATCACTGCCAGTTTTATCTTTTACTAAAAAGAATAAAGCTGAAAACAAGCTGCCTACAATTACAATTAAAGTTAAAACGATGATGACTTTTACTAACATAATGCTGTCCAAGATTTGTTTTGAACGTCCATTATGAGATGCCTAGTCAACAAATGCAATTAGGAATAAATCAATTTAAAATGCAACGCATAATTTTCAAACCTAGTTTACTTGGTATTTTGCTAACGTTAGTTTGCATTCCGCTATTTATCAAGTTTGGTTTTTGGCAATATAACAAGGCGCAGCAAAAGGTATTGATCCAAGCTGCATATAATCAGGCTGTAGTTGGAAGTGCACTTAAGTTTCCAGTTAAAGTATTAAATGTAGATGCATGGAATTATAAAAAAGTGACTGTGTCTGGAGTTTATGAGCCAAAATATCAGTTTCTGTTAGACAATCAGGTTGAAGGTGATCGTGTTGGATATCATGTCATTACGCCATTAAAGATTGATCAAACCAATGAATATGTGCTGATTAACAGAGGTTGGATTCTTGGTAAAGATACGCATGCTGAATTGCCGTTATTTACGACCCCCCTTACCCCGCAGGTTGTTACAGGCCAGGTTTGGGTGCCAAGTAAGAAGATCTTTAGTTTAGAAGCAAAACCTTCTGTCAACACAAACATTCAAACCATTGATCAGGTTTGGCAAAATATGGATATGGAGCGTTATAAGCACTCTGTGCCATTTTCAGTATCTAAAATGGCCATTAAACTAGATCAGCATAGTGATGCAGGTGGATTTGTACGCAATTGGCAGATGCCAGCAGAGCGAATAGCCACAAATATGGGTTATGCCTACCAATGGTTTGGGTTTGCTTTAGCCACATTGCTTATTTTCATTTATATGAGTGTGTCTAAGGTGAAGCCGAGTGAGTTTCCGTAACGACTATTAGACTTATTTACCATCAAGCCAATCATCGGCTAGATATCATTATTTTATTAGAGTAGAACATGCAAAACGACAGTCAACTATCAGAACAAGCAATGCAAACCAAAGGCCGTAAGGTATTTGTTTATATGCTTATATTTTTTATCGTTCCCATCATTGTTGTAATCATGATGTTCCAGCTTAATTGGAAACCGAATGGTGCAAGTCTGGGCGATCTAGTGACTCCCCCTCGCTTGTTAAGCGAGGTTACTCAGCTTAAAACGGATGATTCTGAAGCACTTATGCCACTTTTTTGGAAAGAGCGGTGGAGCATTGTATACGTTGCTGCAGAATGTCCAAAGTTGTGCTTAGATAAACTTCACGATATGCGCCAATTGCATGTCTCTCTTTACAAAGACATGCCGCGTGTGCAACGGGTATTGATTACGACAATGCAAGATGTCAGCTCAATTAAGCAAGATTATCCAGATCTCATCATCATCAATCAGCCAAGCGAGGATGTGATTTCTTTGTCAAAGCAGTTTCAGCTTAAAGATGAAGATGCCTTGAGTAGTAATCAGTTATATTTGGTAGATCCGCTCGGGCATCTGATGATGAGTTATCAATCTGCAGTGCTGTTGGCTGATGTGCGTAAAGATATAATTCGTTTATTAAGATATTCCTGGGCTGGCTAGTATGAATCAATCTATGCAATACCAATCGAAAAGTTACCAATTATTTAGATCGTTGGTTTTAGTCGGCGCTCTATTGGCATTATGTGTGGTTGTGTTAGGGGCCTATGTTCGTCTAACGGATGCTGGTCTGGGTTGCCCGGACTGGCCAGGTTGTTATGGCAACCTTACGGTTCCGCAAAGTAAAACCGCCATTCTAAATGCACAATCTGTTTATCCACAAAGTACAGTCGTGGTTGGTAAGGCTTGGCGTGAAATGGCGCATCGCTATCTAGCGGGTACATTAGGCTTAATCGTGTTCACGATAGGCCTATTAGCTTGGCGCGTTAGGCGTGAAATGAATGTATCGGCTTGGACTCCCACTTTTTTAGTCCTATTAATAGGCTTTCAGGCCATGCTTGGCATGTGGACGGTGACTTTATTGCTCAAGCCTGTGATTGTTAGTGCGCATCTACTTGGTGGCATGACGACGCTTGCGATACTGGCTTGGTTGGCACATAGGCATTGGGGTAATTATTCATCAAGTATTGTTAAGTCAAGCCGCTTAATAGTTCCAATACGCTTAGCATTGCTGATTATCTTTATGCAGATTTTCCTTGGTGGTTGGACCAGCACTAATTATGCGGCGCTGGCTTGTACTGACTTTCCAACTTGTCACGGGTTGTGGATGCCAGACATGAACTTCAAAGAGGCATTTCATTTAGTCCATAATTTAGGCCAAAACGCCAGTGGAGGCCTGTTAAGCTTGGAGACAATTACCGCAATACAATGGACACATAGGCTAGGCGCTCTGATCACCTTCATTTATCTAGGGTTTATTGGCTTAACTGTATTAAAATACTGGCAGTTAAGAAATCTAGGTATCGCGTTATTGGTGGTTCTTTGCGTTCAAGTGAGTTTGGGCATTGCTAACTTAGTGCTTCATTTGCCGTTGGTGTTAGCTGTGGCGCACAATTTTACAGCAGGGTTGCTAGTCATTATTTTAGTCATCCTTAACTCTAAAATTACGAGACCATACCGGTAATGAGCATGGCTAACCTCTTTTTAATATCAATTGTTAATTCACATAACAAATTAATAATAAGTGTGAGATTTTTATGAGTATTGCAGCAACAGTAACTAAGCAAAGCTTGGGATTGAGCTTTAAAAACTTCTTCTCATTATGTAAACCAAGAGTCACATCACTGATTGTTTTTACAGCAATGATCGGCATGTTTCTTGCCACGCCTAGTATGGTGCCATGGCCGATACTGATAGCAACAACCATTGGTATTGCATTCGCATCGGGTGCTGCAGCTGCTTTCAATTGCCTGATAGAACATAAAATTGATGCGATTATGGCGCGCACGCGTGGCCGTGCCATCCCCGCTGGTAATGTGTCTTCAACTCAAACAATGGTTTTCGCGAGTATTCTGGGTGCTACTGGTTTGGCTATTTTGTATTTCTACGTTAATGAACTCACTATGTGGCTAACTTTAGCCACTTTTGTGGGCTATGCCGTGATTTACACTATATTCTTAAAACCAGCCACGCCGATGAATATCGTGATAGGCGGAGCTTCTGGCGCGATGCCACCGATTTTGGGTTGGGCTGCAGTGACTAATACCGTGTCACCAGAAGCGTTGATTATGTTCTTAATTATCTTTACATGGACACCGCCGCATTTCTGGGCCCTGGCTTTATATAGACGCGAAGAATACGCTAAGGTGGGGATGCCTATGTTGCCAGTCACGCACGGTGAGGCTTTTACATTGCTCCATATTTTGCTTTACACCATTATTTTAATCGCCGTATCCCTTATGCCTTATGGTCTTGGGATGAGCGGTTTGATTTACCTTTTATCTGCCATTATCTTAGATGCTATATTTTTGGCGTATGTGATTGGCTTATATCGCAACTATTCAGATGACTTGGCTAAGAGGACATTTAAGTACTCGATTCTGTATTTAAGTTTGTTGTTTGCTGCATTACTGATAGATCACTATTGGCGTTTTTAATCATTCAAAAGTAATATTTAACTGAAATAATTCCTTCTCATTCATTTGAAATACCAAAGAAACAGAATGAATAAATTTTTATTAGTAGCTGTGGTTTGGGCTACATGGTCATCGCAGATTGCCAATGCGGCCTCTGAAGAAATCCAAGTTTACCTCGATGATAAAGAGGCTCCTGGTGATGTGAGTATTGACTGGCATAACAATTATGTATTCTCTAACCGATTAGCTCCTGAATACGCTGGTCAACGACCCTCAGAACATGTGTACAGATTAACTCCAGAGATAAATATTGGCCTTACCGATACCCTAGAATTCGGTATTTATCTTTTGACAAGTCATGATGCAGAAGGCGGTCTTAATGGTGATGGCGGAAAGCTTAGACTTAAATATATAGCACCACATGAAAGTGAGGGCATGTTCTGGGGTGTTAATTTAGAGATGGGTAAGCAGGCATTAGCCGTTGCTCCCAAACCATGGAACGCAGAACTAAAAGGCATATTAGGCTGGCATCTCGGTCCTTGGACTTTAGGGGCAAATATTAGTGCAGAAAGTGCCATGGATGTTAGAGGGGGCCCCGTAACAGGCGGGCTCGATATCAAGGCAAATTATGCTATTACACAAAAAACGCAAATTGGCTTAGAAAGTTACAATGACCTTGGGCCTTTGAGTCACTTTCAGTCTTTAAGCGCTAATAGCAAGACCATGTATGCGGTGATCGATACAGAAATAGGGGAATACGGCTTTAATGCAGGAATTGGACGTGGGCTAAATGCTGTCTCAGACCAGTGGATACTCAAGTTTATTGTCAGCACTAAATTTTAAACTAGAGGTTGTATAGACCAAAGTTTGCTTGAGGTTAATTTAAAAGAGTATTTAATTTAACAGGCCAAAGAAAAGTTTGTGAGTGGTTACTATCACTGAATTTTAATAATAGACTGATATCTACAGTCTATTTTTCTAAGGGTACAAGGCGATCATGTAAAAAACCATGGTGATCCAAATAAATCCCCACTCAACTAGCCAAATAAGAAATCTCCATGCCGCGTCATTTAACATGATTTATTCTTAATGTTATCGCTGAACGCGAGTAGCTTATGGTGCGCCCGGCGCGATTCGAACGCGCGACCTTTGGCTTCGGAAACCAACACTCTATCCAGCTGAGCTACGGGCGCATGTGACTGCCGCCATTATAGCAAAGCTAGGCAAGTCATGCCCTTTTACCTTCGGCTGCTAACAGGTATAATATTGAAAACTAAAATTAATGATAGGGAAACACTGTAATGAGCGATAAAAATACTGAATATAAAGCTAATCCAATTGGACAGTTATTGTTAGTTATTCCTGGTGCCATATTAGCGCTTACTCTAGTCATTGCTTTAATAGCTAAAACTGCTAGTCCAGCCGCTGCACCAGTAGCAGCCTTAGCCGCAGCAGACACTTCATCAGCAGTGGTTGATAATATTAAGCCGGTGGCTACTGTTGTACTTGCTGCTGCAGATGCAGGACCGCATGTCGATAAAACGGGTGAAGAAGTTGTGAAGGCTGTGTGCTCTATGTGTCATGCTGCAGGTCTGATGAATGCCCCTAAAATTGGTGATAAAGATGCTTGGAAACCACGTATTGCCCAAGGACAAGCTACTTTGGTCAGTCATGCGATGAACGGCATTCGCAGTATGCCAGCGAGGGGTGGCAATCCAGCTTTATCTGATGCTGAAATTTCGAACGCAGTTGCTTACATGGCCAATGCCGGTGGAGCTTCTTTCAAATAGTCAGTTTTCGGTCAATTAGAAAATTAAATTAAGAAAGCCACTTACGTTGTTGAGTGGCTTTTTTGTTATTAAAGGTTGTTGATGACCACATATGCGATTGGTGATATTCAGGGTTGCTACCATGCTTTTCAGGCATTACTGACTCGTATTAACTTTGATCCCAAGCAAGATCAGCTCTGGTTAGTGGGAGATTTAATCAATCGAGGTAGCGGATCGCTTGAGGTATTGCGTTGGTGTTATCAGCATCAAGACAACCTGAAAGTTGTCTTAGGTAATCACGATTTACATGCACTAGTCGTTGCGAATGGCATAGTGCGCGCTCATAGAGGTGATACCTTTGATGCTCTGTTTGCCGCTGATGATTGTGATATTTTGCTTGACTGGTTGCGTCATCAGCATCTAATCTATTATCAGGATAATTACCTGATGGTTCATGCTGGCTTATTGCCTCAATGGACGGTGCCGCAAGCAATGACCTACGCAAGTGAGGTTGAAAAGGCCCTACAAGGAAGCCATTATTTAGACTTCCTAACTAGCATGTATGGCAATGAGCCTAGTCGTTGGAGTGAGTCATTAACCGGAGCAGACAGATTGCGCGTCCTCACTAATGCCATGACGCGCTTAAGGGTGTGTAGGGCGGATGGTGAGATGGAATTTACATTCAAGGGTGAGTTGCAAGATGTGCCTAATGGTTTTATGCCTTGGTTTGAAGTGCCTACACGTGCCACTAAGGAGGTCGACGTCATCTTTGGGCATTGGTCGGCGTTAGGGTTGCGGCATAGCGGCAATGTTTATTCGCTTGATACTGGATGTTTGTGGGGTGGTCAACTGACAGCGATGGAAATTCAAAGCAAGAAGATTATTCAAGTGCCTTCAAATCCACTCGATAAATCTTTAAACCCTAGCCTTTAAATCAGCGCTCAAAGCCAAAGCTAGGAAGCTGATAAATCTAATGTTTGTTGAATCTGCTGTTGAATGAATAACGTTAATTCGCGTCTGTCTTTTTTCGTCACGTCCATTACCTTAATAGGCTCTAAAAAGTGTAGCTCTACCACTGGGGATTTTTGCAGTAGTATGGACTGTATAGATTCAAGCATGGTGGTTTCACCCGCGTAGGCAACACCCGTATTAATACTTCCATCTAGGTTTGGATATCTAATGGCAACAGGCCGAATGGTGGCATTCGCATCAATCGCGGCTTGCATTAGGCTACTCTTAAAAGGCTTTATTTCAGTACCGTCTGTGGTGGTGCCCTCGGGGAAAAAGCAGAGGTTGTCGCCTGACTTTAGACTTAATACCGCCACATTAAGGGTTCGAGCAGCATCTTGTCGTTTGCTACGATCAATAAAAATCGTGTTGGCCCCTTTAATTAAAAACTTGAGGACCGGCCAGTTTTCAATATCCGATTTTGCAATAAATCTTAAGCTGATGATGCTATTAAGTGCTTGAATATCTGTCCAAGAAATATGATTTGCTACGAAAATAGTTTTGGAAAGCTGTTCATAGTTGAGTGGTGTGTGGCCGTGACAAATGACACGTAGATTAAATGCGACAAGCAGTCGCCCAGACCACCACTTGGTAATACGCAACTTCGCTGATTTACTGACTACTGGCATTAGTACAAACGCGACTAGTACCCCCACCAGAATGTGAGTAGCGACGCGACTTGCCCTAAAGTAGCGCGTCACTCGATGTGTTTCTTCAATGCCGCTGTGTGGCGTATGCTTGATGTGTGGTTGCAATGTCTTTTCGATTGTTGCTACCGTATCTAAAATGACTATTTTAGAAAGTGTGCAGCATATCTTGGGTTGATTCTAGATAAGGGTAACATTACCAGCATATCGGCTGTGTTGAAATAGGGATCCCACGCTGGTTCACCACAAATATAGGCACCAAGGCGTAAATAACCCTTAATTAACGGCGGGCAAGATACTTGCATGTCGGTGCGTAATGACTCAATAGGGAGTGGGTTGCGTGCGAATACTCGGTATTCTAAAGGCGATAAGTAATCATCTTTTAATTTGTGAAATAAACTTGCAGCAGCATGGCCGCCGTCGGTCATGCTAACACTGCCACAACCGATCATATATTCATAATTATTAATTTGCATGTACTTTGCAAGGCCAGCCCACAACATGGTGATGGTGCCGCCATTACGATAATTTTGGTGGACGCATGCGCGGCCGACTTCGACTGTTCTGTTAAATAAATTAGCGAGTCTGCTTAAGTCGAACTCTCCGGCTGAGTAATAACCACCTGCAGCATTTGCTTTAGCTGGACTTAATATTCTATAGGTTCCAATCACTTGGTGTGTGCCGCTATCGCGCACAATGAGATGATCGCAAAACTGATCAAAACCATCAATATCCAAACCACCAGTACCAGACAGTTGAGCACCCATTTCTTCAGCGAACACTTTGTAGCGTAAGCGTTGAGCTTCTTCAATTTCGGCTTGGGTACGCGCAAGGCTAATATGGAGCCTTCTATTCTTAACTTCTTGTAACTCTGTATTAGTTTGGATAGCTTCCGATGAATAATCTAGCAAAATATTATTTCTAGCCATGATCTCTCTCCTTTTAGATAGGGAGAGTCTAATGAGTTGGTATTAAAATAATGTGACCTAAATGTGACGATTTATTGACAAAGAATCATCTTGGTAGATCGCAATAATGAAATTCAATAGTACATTTTTTGTGGCAGAGTGAATCCTACAGACAAGAGGCGGCTAGGGAGAGAGAATTATCTAGCCGTTGTATTTTACTCAAGGCTGCTTAATGAGGCTTCGGTAAGCGCAGTTTCATTGACTAGCGCTTGGGTGTAGATCATTTCGATATCCGCACGACTTGGTTTGTGATTTTGGCCGCCACGACTAGCAATTTTAATGGCCCCCATTGTTGAGGCCAATCTTCCACAGGTTAGCCAATCCCATCCTTGAGCAATGCCATAGACCAGGCCTGCACGATAAGCATCACCACAGCCCGTTGGATCGACAATTTTTTCTGCCTTGATACATGGGATATCAAAACGCTGACCATCAGCATAAATATTTGAACCTGAACCACCGAGCGTCACAATTAATGCTCTTACTCTCAGCGCTAATTGAGCCAGTGACAATCCGGTTTTATCTTGAATAATTTGCGACTCATAGTCATTGACCGCTAGGAAGTCTGCCATATCAATAAACTGCAGAAGTTCTTCTCCATTAAACATTGGCAACCCTTGCCCTGGGTCAAATAGGAAAGGAATTTTTGCTTCAAAGCACTCACGGGCATGCAAAAACATGCCATCACGTCCATCAGGCGCAATGATGGCAAGTGAAACATTGCTAGCATCGGTTACGCTGTTTTCATGCGACTCTATCATGGCTCCAGGGTGGAATGCTGTGATTTGATTGTCGTCGATATCAGTAGTAATAAAAGCCTGCGCAGTAAAGCTATTCGGAATGGTTTTAATGTGACTGACGTTAAGTTTATTCTGCTCTAGCCATTGTTTGTAGGTGGCAAAATCTTCGCCTACGGTGGCCATAATTAGAGGTTCGCCTTCCAGTAACTGCAAGTTGTAAGCGATATTGCCTGCGGTGCCACCAAATTCACGGCGCATTTCTGGCACATAGAAAGCAACGCTCAGTGCATGAATTTTATCAGGCAAAATATGGTTTTTGAATTGGTCTTGAAACACCATGATGGTGTCGAAGGCTAGAGAACCGCAGATAAGAGTTTGCATGGGATGAGGATTGATGTCTAAATACCTATTATCCTAGCTAAGGCCTGATGCAGGCAAGCCTAAAATTTAGGTATTTTAACTAATGCCTAGAAGCACCATTAATGAGAATCTTGGCAGCTTTCTTTGCGTAAGTCATCGCACCGGAACCTCGAATCATCTGCTCCGCCTGCACCGCACCTTCAAATAGTAAAGAAAGTTGCAACGCTAATCCATCCGCATCTTCAATATCAGCCTTACTGGCTAGGCTACTGATATATTGCTTAAATTGGCGAGATTGCTCAGATGATAATTGATGCACGGCGCTGGTCTCGCTTGGGAACTCGGCTGAGGCTTTGATAAACCCCATTCCCTGAAAGTTAGGGGAGGTAACCCACTCTTCTATAAAGTCGAATAGTTGCTGTAATTTTTCACTAGGATGTTTACTAATGAGCTTGTCACTTAACCATGTCTGAAAGTCTTGGTGACCTTGCTCAAGCACTTCAAGAATCAAATTCTCTTTGCTACGAAAGTACTTATAAAGAGTCATTTTTGTTGTACCTGCAGCAGCAACGATGGTATCAACGCCGGTGGAGTTAATCCCTTGCGTCTGAAATAGGTGGCTTGCTGTACTCAATATTTTTTCGCGTAGCGGTGACATAGATTGATTATACTAATCTGTATAGCCTTGTGTAATATTTTTTAGTTTTATTTGCTAAAAGATAACTACTTTGAATGATCCATGAGCATGGGGGTGTAATTGCAGTGTACTTTTTCTAAGTAGAATTTGGCAATCGCAAGGTCTCCAACATCACTAGGTAACTTACCACCCACCACATCTTCTAGATAAATGGCTTTGTCTTTTTCTGGAATTTGCAATGCTTCTGGAAACTGGCAAGTGCCATTGCGCATTTGTTCATATTTAGCATAGATCTTAGCCGCATCATCCGAGGTGATGCCTGTCGATGATCTAAGGATATTTGTCGTCAACCTAGGTGGGCTAATTTGTACGATATTGATATGAGTAGTCTGACTATGGTGCATCGCTGGCAGAACTATACTAACCACGCTGATCACAATAGCGAGACTAGCGGCAATCCCATATACTTTTGGAGTATTCAGCATGTTAACTATCGATTTAGTGGCTGGAGTCTGCGCTAAAATGAGTGCATGTGCTGCTTTTTTTGCATGGCCCAAGCTACCACTATTAGGCTGGTTGATGGTCTGTTGCGCAGCACTTCGAGCGATAAGGACTAGATGCTCGGCAAGCATGATTGGATGAGAAGCGCCGCAGGCTCTTCCTTGCTCAGTGAGATAGGCGACTAGCAGGGGTCCACCTTCGGTCTTTGTAAGAAGGTCTTGCTGGGCGATTTTGGCATTAATCTGAGGGGCATTGAGCCAGTCATCCAAAATGTCAAACAAGCTCAACATTCGCCCTTGCGGTGTTGAGCTTGCTTTGATGAGCATGTTAATGAGCCAGGGTGAATTTAGAATGTTCATTAATATTTAAAATTGACTCCAGAGGTTTCGATAAAAGTGAGCTTTAGAACGGCTTAACTTCTACTAATATGACGATGCAACACAATACAATAACAGGGAGTTCATTAAACCATCGATACCAAACATGACCATGTTGATTGTTGCCAGCACTAAAGTCACGCATTAGCTTGCCGCAATAAAGATGATAAGCCAACAGCACAAGTACTAATGTTAATTTTGCATGTAACCAGTGGCCAGTAATCCCGTAACCCAGCCATAGCAACAATCCAAAGCCAATCGCCAAAATAGCCAATGGCAACATGAAGCGATACAGTTTGGCCTCCATCATTTGCAGACGTTCTAAGGTTGCGCTATCGGTGACCATGGCATGGTTAACAAACAGGCGAGGTAGATAAAATAGACCTGCAAACCAGCTGGTGACAAAAATGATGTGAAAAGCTTTAACCCAAAGCATTAGCCGTCCCTTTTTTAGTATTAAGCTCTTTTTCCAGAAGCTGTTCCAAGGCGTTAAAGTCGAGTATACCTAATGTCCGTTGCACCAGGAACCCTTGTTTATTATAGATCAATGTCGTTGGTGTTACGTTCACGTCACCAAATTTTTGGCTCATTTCAGATAGCCCATCATGCATGACTGGGAATGGAGGTTTTTTTTGTTTGACGTAATTAAGCACCTGCTCTGGTGGGTCATAGGGCATCGCCACTGCAATCACTGCAAAGCCTTTTTGATTAAATTGATTGTAAGTACTCGTCAGTTGAGGCATTTCTTTAATGCAACTTGCGCAATCAGTGGCCCAGAAGTTGACTAGAACTACTTTTCCCTTAAGGCTCGCCATGGGAATTTTGACGCCATCAATGGTTGTAAAGACTACATTAGGCGCGCTTGATTGATGGTTGATTTGCAGACCTAGAAATACCAGTAGAACTAGAGCGATTAGAGGCAGGAACGATTTCTTTAATAAATGAGTCATATGGTTAGTGTATCGTCTTCTCATGATCAGGATCAATTTTTTGACATTGCTTGTTGTTTTTGACTTTATTTTTCTTTTCAATAGGGCTGTGTCCTTGGCAATAACCATATCGCGGTTACGCTTTTTTGCTTATCGGCACCATGTTACAATCGTACCTTTAATAGCAAAGCTATTTATCAAAATCTAAATGAACGCACCCTTATCAAGTAATTTTCTGCACTCAGAAGCTAAGCCGTCACAACGGTTGCGCGAAATCCCCTACAACTACACTTCCTTCTCAGACCGTGAAATTGTAATTCGGTTTTTAGGTGAAGAGATATGGTCCATTTTAAACGAGTTGCGGGGCGAACGTAAAACTGGTCGCTCGGCGCGCATGTTGTTTGAAGTGTTGGGTGATTTGTGGGTGGTAACACGTAACCCATACTTGCAGGATGATTTGCTTGAAAATCCCAAACGCCGTAAAGCACTAGTGGATGCTCTGCATCATCGGATTGATGCAATTGACGAGCGTAGTTCGGGCAATGATAAAGTGTTGAAGCTTGTGGTTGCAGCACGTCAAGCCGTGACAAAGTTTGAATTAGGTTTTAAGCAAACGGCGAGCTTGCGTAAAAAAGCGCTAGCTAAACTCACTAAAATCACACGTAAAGACAATGTGCAGTTTGATGGGTTGGCGCGTGTATCTCACGTGACCGATGCTACTGACTGGCGTGTTGAATACCCATTTGTAGTCTTGAATCCCGATTCGGAAAAAGAAATCGCAGCCTTGGTGCGTGCATGTATCGAGCTGGGACTCACAATCATCCCTCGAGGGGGTGGGACTGGATATACAGGGGGAGCGATTCCGCTAACCGCAATGTCTGTTGTAATCAATACTGAAAAGCTAGATCAACATACAGGCGTACAAATGCGCACTTTGGCGGGCGTTTCTCGTCAAGTAGCGACCATAGAATGTGGTGCTGGCGTTGTGACTAGGCGCGCGATGGAAGCGGCGACGGATGCTGGTTTGGAGTTTGCCTGTGATCCAACATCAGCAGACGCTTCTTGTATTGGCGGTAATGTTGCTATGAATGCTGGTGGTAAAAAAGCCGTACTTTGGGGTACTGCTTTAGATAATCTTGCCTCATGGCGAATGGTAACGCCAGATGCGGAGTGGTTGGAGGTTGAACGCTTAGACCATAACCTAGGTAAAATTCATGACATCCCGTTAGCGCGATTCAAAATCAGTCGTTATGCAGAAGACATGAAAACCCTGCTGGCTGACTCTACCATTTTAGAAATTCCTGGACCTAGCTTCCGTAAAGTGGGGTTGGGTAAAGACGTGACTGATAAGTTTTTATCAGGCTTACCTGGCATACAAAAAGAAGGTTGCGATGGTTTAATTACCTCAGCCACCTTCATTTTGCATCGAATGCCTAAGCATGTACGCACCATTGCTTTGGAGTTCTTTGGCAATGTCTCTCATGCAGTCCCAGCGATTGTTGAAATTAAAGATTACTTAGACGCTACCGCTAAAAAAGACCCCATCGTCCTAATGGCAGGTCTAGAGCATATGGATGAGCGGTATATTAAAGCGGTAGGTTACGCCACTAAGGCAGCGCGTCAGCAGCGCCCTAAGATGGTATTGCTCGCGGATATTGCCTCTGATGATGAAAATGCAGTAGGTGAGGCCGCGTCCCACATTGTGCGTTTATGTAATGCTAGAGATGGTGAAGGCTTTGTAGCAGTTTCTGCGGAAGCCCGTAAAAAGTTTTGGTTAGATCGCGCGCGCACTGCTGCAATTGCCAAGCACACCAATGCCTTTAAAATCAATGAAGATGTGGTCATACCTTTACCACGTTTAGGTGATTATTCAGACGGTATCGAACGTATTAATATTGAGCTATCTATACATAATAAACTCAAGTTACTAGATGCGCTTGAAGCCTTTATGCACGGCGAGATGCCTTTGCAGGCAGATGAAGACGGTAATTCTGATGCTGAAATGCTGCATGGTAAGCAGATCATGGCCGTGCAGTTGATCAGTGAGCTGCGTCAGCGGTGGAGTTTAATTCTGAATAGTTTGGATGCGCCTGTTTCTGTACTTGGTGATCCCGGCAACTCACTTGAGCAATATGAAAATTTATTCCGAGCAGTTCAATCTTATGATTTGCGCATCTCTTGGAAGCGAGAACTCAAAAGACCTATGGCGGACATTTTCGCTGGACGCGAGTATCAAAAAATACTTGATGGATGTGACGAAATCCATAAAAAAGTACTGAAAAGTCGTGTATTTATTGCACTGCATATGCATGCGGGTGATGGCAATGTACATACCAATATCCCTGTGAATTCTGATGATTACGAAATGATGCAAGCGGCTCACACTGCTGTTGCCCGCGTGATGGCCTTAGCTACTGGGCTCGATGGTGTCATTTCAGGCGAGCATGGTATCGGTATTACAAAAATGGAGTTTTTAGATCAATCTGTGATTGATAATTTTACTTCTTACAAAAATAAAGTAGACCCAAATGGGCACTTTAATAAAGGTAAGTTGTTGGCCGGTTCCGGACTTGAAAATGCCTACACACCAAGCTTTGGCTTGTTGGAACAGGAGTCAATCATTATGGAGCAGTCTGCAATAGGCGAGATTGCCGACTCTATCAGTGACTGTTTGCGTTGTGGTAAATGTAAGCCTGTATGCACTACCCATGTGCCACGTGCCAATCTCTTGTACTCCCCGCGCAATAAAATCCTAGCGACCTCACTACTAATTGAAGCATTTTTGTATGAAGAGCAAACGCGACGAGGGATATCACTTAAGCATTTTGATGAGTTTAATGATGTCGCTGACCATTGTACGGTCTGTCATAAATGTTTAAATCCTTGTCCAGTGGATATCGACTTTGGAGATGTCTCTATCTCGATGCGTAATTTCTTACGTGAGCAAGGTAAAAAGAGGTTTAACCCAGTAACAGCGGCAGGCATGGCATTCTTGAATGCTAAGGATCCTGCGACGATCAAATTTCTACAGTTAATGATGGTGACTATAGGTTACCGAGCACAAAGTTTTGCCCATGGTTTGGCCAAGAGGTTTGGCTTACTAAAAGATAAAATTAGACCTCCAGCTACCGTAGGTAAACCGGAAATTAAAGCGCAAGTCGTGCACTTTATTAATCGACCTATGCCAAAAGCAATGCCGACTAAGACTTCCCGCGCACTGTTAGGCGTAGAAGATGACAGTATGATCCCAGTGATTCGTAATCCTCTAAAAGTGACCGAGGATTCAGAGGCTGTATTTTACTTTCCTGGTTGTGGATCTGAGCGTTTATTCTCGAATGTGGGCTTAGCGACACAAGCCATGCTTTATGAAGTAGGCGCAATTACCGTACTCCCGCCTGGGTACCTGTGTTGTGGCTATCCACAGACGGCCAGTGGCAATCATGATAAAGGTCAGCAAATTACGGCCGATAATCGCGTTCTTTTCCATCGCGTTGCCAATACGCTGAATTATCTAGATATTAAAACGGTGATTGTGTCTTGCGGCACTTGTATGGATCAATTACAGAAATATCAATTTGAAAAAATATTCCCTGGTTGTCGTTTGCTTGATATCCATGAATATTTGATGGAAAAAGATATGCGCCTGCAAGGCGTATCTGGAACGCGCTATATGTACCACGATCCATGCCATAGTCCGATGAAAACCTATAAGCCTTTGGAAGTCACCAATAAACTGATGGGAACTGACGTCCAGTTGAATGATCGTTGCTGCGGTGAAAGTGGTACCTTTGCGGTAGATCGACCAGATATTGCAACTCAGGTCAAAATGCGTAAGCAGGAAGAGCTGGAAAAAGGGTTGGATAGAATGGGCTTAACCGTCGGAGCACCTGAGGAGAAAGTTAAAATTCTCACCTCATGCCCAAGCTGTTTGCAAGGATTGTCTAGGTACGGCGAAGATACTGGAATAGAAGCTGATTACATTGTAGTTGAGATGGCTAAGCATATTCTAGGTGACAATTGGATGCAAGAATATGTAGAGCGTGTGAACAAAGGTGGTATTGAAAAAGTACTTCTTTAGTTTCTTATGACGACAAAGTGAAAACAAGAGGGGCTGAGGCCCCTCTTTTTTTGTCTGCTCATCATTTATCAAATAGTTACAAATTGGTATTTCTTGATTTAAATCAACCCCACCATTTTATAAAAGTGTAATTATAAGTTCGTTATTTTTATTAATTACACCCTAAATAAAATTGGAGAGTATATGTACTTTCTTGGATGGCAAGGAATTTATACGTTTATTGGATTGGTTATTTTTATAGTTTTGGTTTTATGGGGCTTTTCAAAGCTAGCAAAATAGCTGCACAAGAATGCTTGCATAGCATAGCGATTGATGAAAGCATCTTATTAGGTTTTAGAGGTATTGCTATAGGCTTGACTAGTCTCTTAGCACCAAAAATCTAACGCACAATCTACCTAGCATCAATAGATTATATTTGAATGTTAAGTCAGCTGGTTGGGGCGAAGACGAAAAACAGATTGCACTAAATTTTCTTATTTACAAGTTTCGTTATTGTCAGCAATTTCATTCGCCCATTGTATGGCTTTCTTTAGTGCGTTTTCACTCGCTTGTTGCATTGCGGCCGTACCTCCTTGAGCGTTAGCAGATAAAGATCTAACGCTTTCTGTCATTAGCTGACTTGAGATAATTTTTTTAGATTTCTTCTCAACAACTGTTGCGCTCATCTGAATGAAACCATCACTGATAGTTTTTGTTTGAAAGACATGATCAAAAGCCTCTATTTTTAATTGAAGCCCACAGTTCATTGAGGGTTGTCTAAGGGAAACCATTTTACTTAGTTTGTTCAAAAGCAGCTCTGTGGGAGTGGTAGCCCAACGACTATCGTTGTAGACAAAAACGCGTGTAGGATTTTGATAATTGAGTCGGTAGCGAATGTTTTGCTGATTAAGAGTATCTGCTGCTGAGAGTTCTTCTAATGATAGCTTTAAAGTAATTTTCGGCTTAGTTTCATCTGGGACTGATAAGCCAAAATCGTAAACAGCAATATTTTGTTTAGATTTATTGAGGCCTACGCAAGCGACCAGAGTGCTTAAAAAAAGACTACTTATTAACAATAAAATAACAGGTCGCATAGTGACTCTCATTGTGAAGTGGTAAAGCCTTCTTCCCCAGGTCCAGGCAGTGGCAATGGTTTTCCAAAAAGGATGCTTTGAGGATTATTTTCTAAATCATTAACCAGTCGGTTGAAATGAACGACGCTTTGATTCATGTTTTGAGTCAAAGTATGCAACTGGGGTAAGGTTTCTGTATCCAATGTGCTAGAGAGCTGATGGGTGCTAATTTCAATTTGACTCGCAGTGTCGTGTACTTTTTTAGTGGTTAAACTCAGTTCATCCATCAGTGGTTTTGTAGCTGAAAAGGTCAACCGCATATCTTCTAAGGTTTGTTCGAGCTGAGCCTGATTTTTATCGGATACAATTTTATTGGCGTTGTTAAACATATTAGTTGCAGAATTGATGGCTGGGATTGATTGCTTGGATGATTTTTCAAAATTATCAATGGTATTATTTAATTTCTGAATATCAATCATTGCCACTATTTTGTTTGCAGATGCGGTTAGTTGACCAGTGTTTCGGAGTATTGTTTCCAATTGCTCTGTGAGCTCTGGGCCTTTCGCCATCAACTTATCAACAAGAGTGGGTCTAAGTGGAATAGTGCCATTAGCGGGAATCTCAGCAGAATTGTTACTTTCGTCATTTAAATCAATATAGGCAAGCCCCGTGAGCCCTTGTTGTCGAAGCTCGGCATAAGCCTCATTACTGATCTTCAACTGCGATGCAACTGCAATGTTAATGAGCACCGTGGTTTGTGATAAAGGGGCTAAAGATATTTTGGTGACTTTACCAACATCTACGCCTCTAAATTTAACGTTAGCCTCTGGGTTTAAACCGGTAACGGGTATTTGAGAGCTTATCGTGTACTGCTTGCGAATCTGCTGTGAGTCAGTAATCCACCAATAGGCAAAGACCATCCCTAATCCAAGGACTAAAGTAAAGATGCCCACTGCAATTGCATAAGCTCGATTTTCCATAGTTTATTATAATCCTTGAAGTCGACTGCGGATACTTTGGAAGAAGTTGACAATAAAGGGATGATCGATTTCCGCTAACTCCTGCAATGTACAATCTGCAATAATATGTTTATCCTCTAGAACCGCGACTCGCTCGGCTAGCGATGCCAAGGTGTCCATATCATGGGTGACAAAAAGTACAGTTAATCCTAACGATTTTTTGAGCTGCTTAATAAGATTAATGAAATTATGGCTACGGTCGGGATCAAGTCCAGAGGTAGGCTCATCTAGCACTAACAATTCTGGCTCCAATGCAAGCGCTCGCGCTAGTCCAACGCGTTTAACCATGCCGCCTGAAAGTTCAGCGGGCAGGAGGTTTGCATTGCGTGGTTCCAATTCAACCAGGGCGAGTTTGTGCATCACTAATTGGTAGATGATAGATTCGTCAAATTGTTTTAATTCACGTAAGGGGAAAGCAATATTGTCGAAGACAGAAAGTGCAGAAAATAAAGCACCCTGTTGGAATAAAACCCCAAAACGATTCATTAAACGCCGTTGCGCTAATCGCTCCATTGCGCGCATATCTTGTCCAAATAAGACCACGCGCCCACTTTGAGGTTTGGTTAACCCGATTACATGTCGTAATAATGTTGTTTTACCACACCCCGATCTACCCACAAGAGCAAGTATGTCGCCATACTTTACTTGCAGATTAAGATTGTGATGAACAATATTGTCGCCAAATTCCGTACATACATTTTGTACATCACAGATGATTTCTTGTTGTAAAATATTCCTTTTGATCATTTTTTTATTGACGCTCTGATTCATACACCGATACCACGCATCAAAATTGCGAACCAAGCATTGACTAGAATTACACCGGATATAGCGGTTACTACCGAACTTGTGGTGCTACTACTTAAGCTCTCTGTGTTTGGCTTAATTCGCAAGCCAAAGTGACAAGCAACCAGTGCTACTACAAAACCAAACATTAGGCCTTTAATCAAGCTAATAGTAAGGTTAATAGGCTGAACAACTTGCGGCAAATATTCAAAGAAGAGGCGGTAGCTAATGCCTAATTCTGTGTGAGCTGCAAAAGCCCCTCCTGCCAGTGTCCATGCAGTTGTCCATAACACCAGTAGCGGCGCGATAAAAGTCAACCCCAGCACCTTGGGTAATACAACACGTAAAGTACGAGAAATGCCCATTGTGGTCAGCGCATCAATTTCATCCGTTACACGCATCACCCCGATTTGTGCGGTCATCGCAGACCCTGATCGACCGGCAATTAAAATCGCCATGAGCACAGGGCCTAGTTCGCGAATAATGCTAAGTCCCAAAATGTTGACAATGTAAATATCGGCACCAAATTGATGCAATTGCTTCGACATTAAATAACCCATGACAACACCTATCATAAAGCCGAGCAATGCTGCCACTGGCAGTGCATTCACACCACTTTTATAGACATTAGCGCTAAATTCTCTCCAAGGAAAGTCTTGTGGGCGGCGAAATAAATAAGCCATTTCGATTAAAAGTGAAATGAGTAACCGAAAAAATTCAACTAAATGCTCGACGAGATGAAGCACCCCTTCACCTATAGTGTTTAGAGGTGTGAGCAAGTTACGCTCAGTTTTTTTATCTAGGGGTCTTGTTAAGCCAATCAGGATATTAAAAAGTTTTGCATGTTCAGGATTGAGAGAAATATTGTCATTAACTTTATTCCCCCATCCAGAGAGCAAAGTAGAGGCTCCAGCAGCATCTAATTGTTCGACTTCATGCAAATCCCATTTTGTCGAAGCATTCGCAAAAAATGGCTGTAATGATTTTCTTAGTATGGCGAAATCATTTAATGGCTCTCTTAATGACCATTGCCCAAAAAGCTGCACATGTTGGCGACCTTGATCATCTTGAAAAATACGAAAGCTAGCAGCGATCATTTTCTTGCCCTTTGCCAATGATTATTAGCAGTGAGGGCCCCATGGCAACATTTCAAGTGACCCTTTTATTCCTATGAATTTTTGGGTGTAGATTAAGTGCAATTGAAAGAATCCCACCATTATCTAATCTTAAGTGATTATGAACAAATTCAATAATATCATTAGCATTTATTTGACATATATCAATGTAAAAAAGGTTTGAAAGTCTAGGATAAGCTTGATATTAAGTGGTTAATTTTTAGTTAGATTCCCATTTAGGTTATTCCGATTCTATTCCTTATTGGTTTTCTATTGAAAGCATTTGATAAGCGCGGTGTTGACTTTGAATGCAACTTGTTTTTTTAACCAATGTCAGTATCTTGGAATCAACTACTTGCGGCTTATTGTTAGGCAGCATTAATTATTTTAAGGAGCAATAAGATGAGGCAGTCGAATAAACTAGATGGTATTGAAGCAGACCCCTTACCAATGCATCATGATGGAGAGTTTATAAGTGATGAAGTGATCAATAAGGCTGATCATTGTCTTGGCAAAATTCCAGAACATGAGCGCTTCAAATTAATTAGCAGTCGTGCTTATTCATTATATGAAAAAAGAGGTTTTATTGCTGGTCATGACATTGAAGACTGGAACAAGGCGGCGTCTGAAATAGATAAATTCTTTTATTAGCTTTTGTTTTATTAATGGTTGTATTTTGCTCCTAATAAAATGATTACACTTGATTACGATGAACAAGCAATGGCTTTATCCAAAGCTGATGTTGACTGGCTTTTTTCTAGAATGAGTCAGGAATTGTTGAGCCAAATA